>WNEZ01020286.1_pt1 | contig 10008 bp, 7 predicted proteins | sample 5400521 | NCBI WGS metagenome assembly WNEZ01 (sample SAMN13153339, study PRJNA577476) | soil metagenome | isolation source: 120 cm saprolite under Douglas fir tree site 2 hole 1 replicate 1 | place: USA:California | collected 2015-04-18 | reverse complement strand
CCAATCTTGGAAGGATCCGGAGTTCCGTGGATGCCGTAGTGTTGCTTCGAGAGTCCGATCCATACCACGCCCACAGGACTCTTCGCCCCAGGAGGAAGCGTGGCCCTCGGAGACTTGTTCTCCGCGTCCCAGAAGAGTTTTGGGTTGTACTTGAATTTCGGATACCACGTCACTTCAGTAATCGTCCAATTCCCGACCGGCAATGGATCATGCTCGCTTCCCACCGTCGCGGGATAAAACGCCAGAATCTTGCCGTTTCCATCCAAAGCGGTAACGCTGCGAGTCGAGCCATCCACCACTACCTGCGCCGCTTGGCCGGGTTCCGGCGCGAGCACGTTCGGGACTTCGATCTTTACGCCAGCCTTGTCGAATCTTTTTCTCGGATTAAGCGCAACGAGCAGGCGCGGACTCGAATGGAACTTTTCCGCCAACAACTGCATCGGCGATTCGTAATTCAGCCGCTTAAGCCTGGCTTCGCGCAGCATCAGCCGCTCGCCGGCACCGCGGCCGGTTACCCGGAGAATGCGAGTGAACGGGCCGGCTACGTCCTCCATCGAAATGATGTATGAGATGATTGCTTGAGCTTGAGACGGATGGTTACCAGGGCTGGGCTGCTGAGCGCCTTGCGGCAAGTTTGACTGATTCTGGACGGGCTGGCCTTGCTTTTGCCCGACTTGAAGCTTTGATTGATCGTCATTCAGGGCATTCCATGTGGCCGCATCAATCGTGCCGGTTGAAGACAGTCCGCTCGCCGATTGAAATGCGCTGATGGCCTTCGCAAGATTATTCGTATAGTCTTTGCTCATTTCGCCGGGAGAGAATTTCAGCCGACCGAGTAGGATCGCCGCTCTGACTACGGCTTCGCCCTGCGAATGAGGACCCACTGGTTCTCGGGTGTTCGGGTCGTTGATCTTCTGTAAATTCAGCCCGCTCGGCTTTTTTGTCGTACGGTGCTGATCAGGACGTGAGCTCCGCTTCTGCTGACCCCAGGCGGGCACGGACAGTGAAACCAACAGTGTGACCAGAGTAAGGAGCAGACAGAGAGCCCAAGCGCGCGCGCTAACGAACACCTTGCTCTTCAAGGGTTCACGTCCTCCCACGGGGCAGTGTACATCACGAAGGGCGGAGGGCAATACGGCCTGGAATACGCCGCACGCGATGCTGCTCCAGAGGGCTTTGGTCAGCACTAACAGTAGGCTCAATTCTGCGTGAACGTGGGCTTTTTTACTGCTTTGCAAAGAGAAGAGCCGCACGAGCACAGGTGCGAGAAAGTGTCAAAGTCAAACCCAAACTGCGGCTGGCCCTTCCGGAGTAGAGCACGCGCAACAGTGCTGCCAGTTTCGGAGGACCTGTTTCAGGGGAGAATTGTTTTTTTCTTAGGTAAACAGGCTGGTGTTGCCCCTCTTCACTCTCTTGCGTTAGCTTATCAAGACGGTTCTTTTTAGACTCAGCTGGCTTCTCTGACATGAAAATGAACTGAAATCTCAGTAGTTACCCCAAAATGGCTAAGAGCGGATTTGCACCAGCTCGGCCTTGCCCTCCCGCTTTCCTGGGCGAGAGTGCCAGCGCGAAGGCCGACTCGAGTGCCACCGGAAGCGGTTCACCGACAGGCCGACGCCGATCGAACCGCTGATGAAATGATCGATCTTCACCGGACCCACCAGCTTGATCGTTCGAATCCAGTGTAAAGCGCTGCTGATAGCGCAACCGCACTGGGAGCAGTCGGGCGAGCCGCCAAAAACACAAGGCTCGACACGACTTTGCAGATCGACCGAATAATTGGCAGACATCTTCGAGAAAAGGCAATCATCTGGATTGCTTGGGGGATGAACGAAAGCCCGGGCCATACCCGCGGTGACCAGAAGTTTCGGATATTGCTGGGATAAGGAAGGTAACTGCCGCGCGATGGCTTCACGATCATCAGAAGCCAGCATTTCCGCGCTTTGCTCGCCAACCTGAGGGGTGTAAACGCTGACCCAGATGCGGTTCACCTCGGGGCGTGCGCTCCAGAAGGACACATACTCTTCCAGATAGCCGGACCGCGCCAGCATCGGTCGAGTAATTACCCAGTGGATGTTGACCTGGCGACCTTGGATGTTTTTGAGGATGCGCTCGTAGGTTGCCGGCTTCCGCCGGATATCGTGATGCTCCGGCAGGCCGTCCACCGACACCGCCACCCGCAGGCGCGGGATCTTCATCCACTCCGCGGGGATGGGGATCACAGCGCTGGTGACAACCAGTGTGAACACTCCCAACTCACTGAGAGCGGGAAGAATCCGACAAAGCTCGCGATGTCGGATCAAAGGCTCACCACCCACCAGGGAAACATGGATGGGCTGGTGTTTTCGCACGAGTTTCAACACACCCTCGACCAGCGCGTCTCCGCGCAGATCATGGAGCTGGCGGAGCGTGACTTCACCCCCCAGGTGCGTCTCCCCGTAGGCATAGCAGCCGGGGCAACTGAGCGGACACTCGCGAGTAATTTCAATTGAAAGCATGGGGACACTCCCGCTCAAGATCCTCCACCAGGCGGCAAGCAACTCGCGCGGCGTAAGACTAGGATTGGGCGCAGCCGAAACCATTTGAATCTTTGATGCAATTCTTAGGGTGAGAGGTGCTTGTTTTCAATGCATTAAAGGAACCAGACGCAATGCTTTGCATGCTGAAAGGGTTTCCTTTAGGCTCGGCCTACTCAAGACCTTAATGCTTTCGACACGCCAAACAGCCAGTTTCCGAGAATCCCGTTTGTCAGGCCGAGGAAGCTAAAAGGCCCCAAACCGGCATCTAAGTTCCTTCATGGAGAAAAACCGGGGGAACAATGCTAAACAAGGCTGCGAAAATCGCCTTCTTAGTTCTCATCCCACTTATTGCTTCCGCAACGCCAAAGAGGAAAGAGGCCATAAAGCTCCAAGTCATCTCATCAAAAACAAAAATCCATGGCTCATCCTCGGGCAACGTTTTCACTTACACCGACGTAATGTTCGCGTTGGTCAACGGAAAGAAGGTGGTGTATGCCTGCAATCAGCGAGGGGACGAATGCCCTTTGATGGAGTCTGGGAAAACCTATACCGCCGACCGAGTGGGGGACGTTATCTACATTTCGATGAGTTCTCCAGAGAACAAGAAGCCTTTTTCAGTCAAATATAAGCAGGTCGGAAGTTGGTGATATCACGCTGAATCGAAGCCAAGGAGTGCTGAAGTTCTGGCCGGTATCTTGTGGAGCTTAATAGATCGCCCCAGTGGAGTCCACGGGCACCTCAATTAAGGCCGCAAATTTCTCAGCGTGGGGCGTATGTACTGGTCGGCTTTTGTTTTCGGCGCTACACTTGCCACATGTCCAAGACAGACGTGCGGCGCGATTTTCAAGAACTCCAGTCCGTGTATCGCAACCTTGAGCGTATTGTATTTCCTGCATTGCCGAGGCCATCCGCTGCCAGAAACGAGGCAACCACTCGTGACCTAGTTGACTGGGCCGCCAAGCTGTACTGCTTCTCTTTGCTTGCTCACTTCAGGGAACTGCTTCGCAGTCTGCTGCTCTTGACGGAGTCCAAGCACATCCCAGCGGCTTTCGTCATATCGCGAAATCTTTTTGAGATGAGCGCACAATCCTACTACGTTCACAAGCATGTGCTTCAGCGTGTCAAAGAGAACGATCTGCGGGCGGCCCGGGATTTCCTATCAGAGATAAACACCGGCAGCCGCTATATGCGCGAAGAGTATGGCGAGGAGATCGGACAAGCGTTTCCTGCGCCAAGAGATATCGCAAAGGCGGTGCGTTCGTTCAACGAATTCATAGAGCCAGGTTGGGCCACTACGAGCTATAGCTTCCTCAGCGAGTTCAGTCATCCCAACATGGCGGCATTCATGCATTATTATGAATGGGAAGAAAGCGCTTCGGACAATACAAACGTCAAGTTTGTCGCGCCAAGTCCTAAGCAACTCGTGCTAGCTCTCCCGAACCCGTCGCCAAAGAATCCGCAGTGTGCCAGCGCGTCAAAGCTGCCTTGCAGCAACTTATTGGCGGCCGCGCATCATAGCGCCACCTTGCGCTCGCGAATCACGCGGCATCGAGAAATCAACCGACCGACAAAGTGCTCGGTCCGCAACCCGATTGCTTGGACGCGCTCGGCTCCGCCTACGCGTGCGGGTCTCGATCGTGCTACTTGTGGTCGCGGGCGTACGCTCGCGCGGCGCGCAGCGCGCGCCCGAGCTCACCGGGTGGCAGCCGCCCCGCGAATCGATAGAGTGTGGTGTGATCCGGTGCCTCACGTAGCGCCAGCGCCGCTGCTATCTCGCGATCCCGCCGGAGTACCAACTCGGTCGCGCGCAGACTCCATTCGTACTGACTCCTGAGGCACAGGATCGCTAGGAGCTGCGGTTGCGTGAACCGGCGTTTCGAGAACGGTGTGCGGTAGACGGCGAGCACACCATGCGCTGCCGCGAGAGAGGCTCGGGCGAACCGCACAACCGAACGCTCGGCCGAAGTTACCGCAAGAGGCAAGAATCACACCTCTACCATACCCATGGTGAGACGTCCACGTGTCTCGGCGCGTTACGCTAAAGGATGACCACCGAGGTCGAGGTGTTGAAGTCCTTCGGCGGCTAGAGGCTCTTTGCAGCTTCAGGATGCGCCGGCGGAGCGACCGGCGTGTTGACATCCTGTTCCGTGTACTGTATATGTTGCCGTCGAAAGGCGGTTAATGGCCGCAATTTTTATCACTCGTCGCAATAATTTCGGAGTCCGGCTATGACGGTTCGGTGTTCTCCCCATCCATCGCTTTCACTGATTGTTCCACTTTACAACGAAGAAGATAATCTTCAACCGCTTGTCGAGTCGGTCTTCGCCGTGCTCGCAGCAGACCCCAATTTCCTCGAATTGCTGCTGGTTGATGATGGCAGCAGTGACCGGACTGCCGCGTTGGGGCTGCGGCTTGCCAACCGCGAACCAAGGATTCGCCTCGTCAGCCACAACCGCAATCGGGGACTCGGCGCGGCCATTCGAACCGGTTTGCAAGAAGCCAAAGGAGAGTTGATTCTCTACACGGATGCAGATCTTCCATTTGACTTTAAACTTATCCCGCAATTGTTAACGCTCGCCACGCCCGATAACGTCGTTGTTGGCCGTCGAACAAATCGCGGCGAAGGCTTGCGGCGCTGGCTGCTCACGAAGGGCTATAATTTACTCTGCCACTACCTCCTTGGCCTGCATCTGAAAGATGTCAATTTTGCCTGCAAGATAATTCCGCGAAGCGCCTTATCCGGGATGCGGCTCAATTCGGAAGGGTCTTTTATTGATGCCGAGCTATTACTCGAATGCCGTCGGCAAGAGCTGGCCATTACCGAGTTCCCCCTGACCTACTATGCACGCATACGCGGGCAGTCGAAGCTCTCAAGCTCTACGGTGATATTCGGCATACTCTCCGAAATGGTCGCGTATCTCTTCCGGCCAACTTACATCAGCTATTCGAGGTTCCCACTGGCCGCGCGACGGCGCGACGGCAGCTCTATGGTCTAGCCCGCATTGGATTCAGCAGAAATGGGCCGAATGCGCGGGGCGCCGAAGCCACGAACTTGTCGAAACAATTGATCATAAACGCGGACGATTACGGCCATTGCCGCGAGGTCAACACGGCGGTCGAGGAATTAGCTATCGCCGGAAAGCTCGGCGGTGTTTCGGTCTTGGCGAATGGCAACTGTTGGGAGCAAGCCGTGAGCTTTTCCTGCTCTCATCCGGAGCTCAGCGCCGGAGTTCATCTCAACGCAGTTGAAGGGAGGCCAGTTTCTGACTCGTCGCACATCAAAATCTTGACTGGCGAGGATGGTTCGTTTGTCAGCCTCGCTGTGCTGCTGAAACGATGGTTGTTCCATCCCGCCGAAGTGTTGCCCGCGATTGAAAAGGAATGGCGCGCGCAGATCGAAAGGCTGATTAGGGCGGGTGTGAAGCTGACGCACGCCGACAGTCATCGCCACTTGCACGCGTTCCCGCCGGCCTATCGCTGTGCTGTGAAACTTTGCCTGGAATATTGCGTCCCGGCACTCAGCTGGCCTTGGCCTTCGGATAAGGGCGCCTGGATAAAACGCTCAACTGGCCTTGCGGCTCTCCAATGTGCCCTGGTCGTGTCAAGCCTGATCGTTCCGCAGGCGCGGTTATTCCGCAATGATCAGATCCTCGGCTTCCAGCGAGCCGGAGCTTACGGGGTTGCGGAGCTGATGGAAGCTCTCAGGCGCGTACCGCCTGGTGTGACCGTGTTGTCGGTTCATCCGAGTGTCCGGGACGGGCAGCCCTATTCTCAACTACGCGGAAATCGCGAGCGCGAGGCCCTGCTCGACAAGAATCTGCTCGGCCTTATCACCGATCTGGGGATTGAGATTATCTCTTGGGAACAACTCACACGACCCCGGCCATGCGAAGTAATAGTCCAATTGTAAGTAATCATGATCTTCTATTGAGTCGATTATTCGGGCGTAACAGCTTTCACTGCCTGGTCATCGCCGCTTTGTCCGCGGTGATCCTATTCGGCAACTTGCACAAGGGGGATTTAAGTGGGTATGACGACGCTGCTTACGCGCACGAAGGCAAGCAAATTGTTTTGAGCGGCAAATGGCTTGAGGTACGCCTGAACGGTTATCTGGATTTCGATAAGCCGCCGTTGTTCGTGTGGTGTGAAGCTGCATCCATGAAAATCTTTGGCATTTCGGATTTCGCCGCGAAGTTCCCTGCGGCGCTCTTGGGTCTCGGTACGATCTTGTTGGTCTATTTTATCGCTCGCGAAATGACAGACCGGTTTTGGCTGCCAATCATCGCCATGTTCGTCATGGCCACCACGCAATACTTCCTGAAGTACGCCAGGCACGCGATGACCTGTGTACCCTTCACGTTCTTCTTCGCCCTGGCAATGCTCGGTTATCTGAAGGGGCAGAAGCAGCAAAGGTATTTGTTCCTCTGCGGGATCGCCACAGGGTTGGCTAATCTCACTCGATCTCCGATGGGATGGATTCCGTTGGTCATCATCGTGCTCCATCTGATCGTGACAAGACGAAGCCGTCTACTGTGGTCAAAATACATGATCGCTTGTTTTCTGATCGCCGTGCTCTTGCCGGTGACCTGGTATTGGTCGCAATACCAGCGCTATGGAACGAAGTTCCTATCGGAGCACTTCGCCAACCTCATCCATCACGCAGTCACCGAACAGAAACGAGACGCTGCACACCGGGCGTTGGGTTTTCTCGAATATCCGTATTTGCTGCTCAAGCTGTACTGGCCGTGGCTGCCGTTTATGCTCATCGGCTTCGTCGGCCAGTTCCGAAAAATGCTCCGCGAGCGCGAGGCTCCGGCAAGCCTGCTGGTGATCTGGGTGCTGTGTGTGCTGTTGCCTTTCAGCCTGGCCGAAAGCAAGGTGTTGCGTTACATCTTGGCTGCTTTCCCCGCTTTCTCTGTTCTGGCGGCCATTATTTTGGACAAGTATGTACCTGCAAACCTGAGACTGGTTAGCTTAAGAGTGATTTACTCGCTGATGGCCGTTGTGGTGTTGGTGGTGGTGGCCTTACCGGGCTACCGGGTACGCGCCAGAGATATGCGCATACTCGCGCCAGTCGCAGAAGCAGCGACATTGCCCGGGCAGCGCATCCTCCTTTACACCTTTGGTGAATGGCGATGGGATTACAAGAATCAGTTGATCTGGTATGGCAATCGTCTTTGTGAACAGACGGAGGATTTGAACAAAGTCAGATCGAGGCTGGAGTTGGATCAAGAGACGGTGGTGATTATGGATAAGAGCGCATTTGCAAGTTTAGCTCAGCAGCGAAGCTTCGACATCGAGGTCCTCGGCGAGTCTGAAAAATTTGTCTGCTTTCGGAGAACGGGTCGCGCGCAGCGAGACGGGGACCGGTCGTGTGGCTCGCCAAAACTCTGTCCGCCTATGAAATCAACAACTTGATCATTGCGATCCACAGGCAACCTGCGATAGTACCCAGCCATGTTACAAGCCATCGGACTCTTGCTCCAGCTGTGAAATTCCCATTTCACCAGTGGATCTCAACAATCAATAGCATCATCCCTCATGTGGCCGTATAACGCGCTTCTCGGAAACTGGCCTCCCGCACTATTGTCTGGGCCGAAATGATTGCTTTTAGGAACGGCGGGCATGATTTCTCTGCGATCTTTGCCGACCGCAGAGTATTCTTCCGCTGGGTGCTCTTTCTCCGCACCCATCCCGGCGACACTACGGTTTGCGTCGCCGGTTCCGCGGCGCCAGCGGAACGTCCCACGACACGGGGCAGGAGGAGCCAATGAAAGGTGTCGTATCTCTTGGCGTCGCGGTTTGCTTGGCGTTTTCCGCTGCGCTTCCCGCTCAGTCTCAATCGAACCAGCTCCTGCAGGGCACGCAAATCCGCCTGGTGCTGCTCAACGGCTTGAGCACCTCAGTGGCGCGCGACGGCGATCCGTTCGCCGCCGTCGTGGCCGAACCGGTGTACATGGGCGGGCAACTGATGTTGCCGGCAGGGGCGCGCGTGCACGGCCAAATCACCAGCGTGATCGGGCCCCGGCGTTTCTCGCTGTTTCGCGGCCAGGCAGCCATGAGCCTTACCTTCCGTTCCATTGAGGTGGATCGCCGCGAGATTCCTGTGCAGATGAGCATCCTGGCGATTCAGGATGCCTCCACGCAGAACAGTGGGCGGAAGCGCAAAGACCTGAATGTTGAGGAAGGGCAGGTGGTGGAAGTGCGGCCTGGGGGCGACGCCACCGCGGTCGGATTGGCCACCAACGGCGGCACGGTCGTGGGTGCCGTCTTTGGCCACGCCGGGCGTGGCCTCGCACTCGGCCTGGTTGGCGGCATGGTCTACATGATGACCAAGAAGGGCAAGCCGGTCGAGCTACCCGCGCAGACCGCCTTGCTGGTCAGGCTGGACAAGAATGTGACCCTGCCGACGACGATCGTGCATTCAGGGCCGTACATTTCGGACCCACGCTGACTCTCGACTCCTGGCCCGAGACACAAATTGCGCAGTCCAAGAGGGCGAGGTGTGGTAGCTGAACTGAAGTGCCCCTCGCGGCGGTTGCGTTTCACCGTCCAAAACCCTGCATTTTAGGCCACATCCCTCCAGCAGGTCACTCGCGGTACCCTTGGGTCATGGGGCCTTAAAAGACACCATGACCTACCCTTGGGCTCCACATCTGCGCTAAAGGATTCCTTTCGACGCAGCATGATTGTTGAACAAGCAACAACTTCGACCTGTACTACCTACCGATGTGCCGAAAGCCCGTCGATCACCTTTTCAAACACCACGTTTGTCCGAGAACTTGGGAACAGAATGACAAAAAAAGGCTGCCCGTTCAAACCCCAATTAGGAAGGTCAACCAGAAGGTCCTGCCGCACAATTCTTGGTAGCGAAAATTGGCCGAGTCAGAAGACAAAATTGCACCAAGATTGGGCAGAAACGGACTTGGGAACGTTAAGGGAGCAGAACCCGTCACGAAAGGCCCCAAATCGGGCCTATGAGGATTTGTAAGAGCAAGACAAGCCACAGCTTACAAGATTGACTTCGCCAACTACGAACCAGAAGGTCGGGAGTTCGAATCTCTCCGGGCGCGCCACTTTTCTCCCCAGGCGCGTCCTGAGCCCAGCCGAACGGGCGCGCCACTTCCAATTTTCTTTGTTTACGTCCTGCGCAGCCCATCTACAGGGCGGCACTATGTGGGGTCCACGCATCCGCGGCCATCTTGTTCGCGTGACCCAGCCAGAATCTAATCAGGTTTTCGCGCCGAACCGAAGACTACGTCGAATAGTTTCCTAGGGCTGTTAGATTGAGGAGGGAGCCCGAAGCGTTTTCACTCCGGGCCCCTCTGGAGGCATTAACTTTACTTTGCAGGAGCAGCAGGTTCGATGCTGTCGATGTGGATCGAACCGTCCTGCGTTACTTGGCCGGTGACTTTTACCTCTTGACCCAGCGCCGTGGCCGGGTTTACCGCATCCTGGTTGTGAATGTTCAGAACGGTCTTGTTCTCGG
>WNEZ01007944.1_pt1 | contig 10010 bp, 13 predicted proteins | sample 5400521 | NCBI WGS metagenome assembly WNEZ01 (sample SAMN13153339, study PRJNA577476) | soil metagenome | isolation source: 120 cm saprolite under Douglas fir tree site 2 hole 1 replicate 1 | place: USA:California | collected 2015-04-18 | reverse complement strand
CCGAATCCATTGAAGATGGGGATCAAGAACCAATTGCGCCAGCGTCCGCCTCTGATTTTCATCAACTCTTGGAGCAGGATGAATTACGGAAGAACACATGGCGGGTAATGGGAGGTCTGCCCGAGCAGTACCGCATGGCATTGATATGGCGCTATTGGGAAAAGGCCTCAGCTCGCGAAATGGCACTCAAAACGGGCAAAACGGAAAAAGCAATCGAACGACTATTGGCGCGTGCCCGAGCGGAGTTCCGAGAAAGGTGGAATCATGCCCAATCTTCCTGACGAGGAATTCCTGGAGCGGATCGCCGACGGGGTGGAGCTTACGGAACTAGAGCTAGCGCCTGCGCGTCTCAAGGCGAAAGTGTATTCCGCTCTGATGCTGCAGCAGGCAGAAACCGGCCCCCTCCTGAGCCTCACCGAAACCAGCGCGTGCGGCCACAAGCTTTGCGTCTTTGAAGAGCTCGTCCGGATCGCTCCAGTGGGCGAGGCGGCGAAGTCCCTTAACATCTGTCGAGTCTGTCATGCGCGTGTGCTAGCGGAACACATGGGAAATGCGCCGATCTACTGGAGTGGCTGTCCGTATGTTGAATTGAAGAACTCCTAAAGAGGCTGTTTGGACTGATGAACTTCAAAATCGCCGGATAATCCCGAACAGGTTCTGAAAATTCTTCAAGCTGTGCTGTCCCGGCGGCGACAGGCGATCGCTGACCGGATTCTTGCTGAGAGTTTCGCTGAATGTGTAGCGAAATGCCCAGCCCTTTCCCAGATTCACATCCATTCCCACAGGAACATGAAGGGCAATCATGTTGGAGCTGAACCGTTGCGGTGGCAGAGCCGGCGCCCCAAGGACTTGCTCAAGTTCATCCTGGGAACTGGCAAAGTGTACGAAGCCGGTCCCGACCGACAGGTAAGGCCGCAGTCGGCTATCCCGCTTACGGAAATAGACGAGGACGTCTGCGATCACACTCTGCTGTGTACTGATTCTTGTTTCCTGATAGCCCTCTTGGATTCCTCCGTTGAAGGCTGCGGAGGTCAGCATCAACGCGTTGCGGTTCCAGATGTAGTCCGCTTGTAAGGCGAAGTAGTCCGAAAAATGTCTTCCGGCCACGACCTGCACCGCACCCCCGTTCTTCGGATCATAGGAAGAGAATGCCGTAGAGCTGGGGCTGAGCAGAGAGCGTGCGTCTCCGGAAAGGGTTGAGACTCCTCCCAACACGCCCGCGTAAGACTGCGCTTGGGCCGTTGCTGCACAGTGACAGCTGAAGAAAACGACCACAGCGATCCGAAGCATCCTGAGTTGCATGGTCCTCCCAAACAAAAAGCCTGCAATCTGCATAGCTTGACCACAAAGTCGTGAGGGGGATTTCCCGTACAGGTTCGACATACCTATCAGCAGCAGGCAATGGTGTCTGGGCGGTCAGCGCTCACACATCGCAAGGCAGCGCTTGCTCAATCTCCGATCTGAACGTAACACATCATTGAAAGGATCAACGTGATGAAGTTGAAGCTCAGTTTTGCACTCCTGTTAACCGCCGTGGTCGCACTCGGTGGCCTCCCGTCGTTCGCCGCGGCTGGAGCGGTCTATACACTCAACAATTCGAGCAGCGGAAATGCGGTTCTGGTATTCAGTCGCTCGGCGGATGGCCACATCGTTCCAGCCGGAATGTTTGCCACCCACGGTACTGGCACAGGAAAGGGACTTGGGAATCAGGGCGCACTGACCATTGATGCTGCTAACGGTTTTCTGTTTGCTGTCAACGCCGGCAGTGACAACATCTCGGTCTTTAGGATTGGGAAGGATGGTCTTCGTCTTGTGGATCTGGTTCCTTCGGGAGGCCACCAACCCATCAGTCTCACCGTCAGCCGTAAGGTTCTGTATGTCCTGAACAACGGCGGAGCAGTGGGAGGTAGCGACACGATTGCGGGTTTTGCCGTGGGCGCAAACGGCCACCTGAAGCCGATCGTCAGCGGGCTGCCCCTGAGCGCCGCATCCGTGGGACCGGCACAGATCGGGTTCAACGTTGACGGCGATCTTCTGCTTGTCGCCGAGAAGGCCACCAACAACATCGACGTATTCTCCGTGGATGACGACGGGGTCGCTGTCGGACCGACTGTCGTTCCTTCGGCAGGACAAACTCCCTTTGGCTTTGCTTTCGGCAAGCGCAATCAGGTGTTTGTTTCCGACGCCTTTGGCGGAGCTGCGAACGCCGGTGCGGTGTCTTCGTACGAAGCCTCGGATGACCGCTCGTTACGAACCATTACCGAGCTGGCGGTCGATAAGCAAACTGCGCCGTGCTGGGTCGTACTCACGAACGACGGTCGATTCGCATACACAACCAACACCGGCAGCGGCAACATCTCTGGATACCGAGTGGAGTTTAATGGGATGCTGCGACTGTTGAATGCCGATGGTCAAACGGCAAATACCGGCACTGGAAGCACTCCCCTCGACGCAGCGATCAGCACTGACGCTCGATTTCTATACGTTCTCACGCCCGGAACCAGCAACATTCAAGCATTTGTGATCTCCTTGGATGGCTCTCTGACCCCGTTGTCGCAGGCGACGGGTGTCCCATCGTCCGCGAGCGGCTTGATAGCCCGTTGAGCGCAAAAGAGACTTCCATCGATGACTGTGGGCCGGACGATTTCTTTCCGGCCCTCTCCAACTAGACCGGACAGTGTCAGCATTCGTGGAGGGCGAATCCATGCAAGGTAGGAAATCCCTGATTGTGGACTATACCCCGACACCTGCAAATCCGCGGGCTGCGCTTGGGTAACGGGACGGGTCCGGAACCCATCAACTTCCAGAAGCCGAACGAGAGCCAAGCTTCGGTGAAACTCCTGGGTGAAAATCGATCTCTCGAAGGTTCCGCATGGCTTTGGACCACAGTTCCTGGAATCCTTCCGCGAGCTTCTGAGCAAGTTCTTGATCTCGAACCAGAAGCGAAGCAAAACGTCCCTCTCGAATAAAAGGATGATCCAGCGACAGGATGACCAGGTCGTCGTCGATCACGTGGAACGGATGGCCAAGTTCTCCGGAGTACCGCACTCCGGTCACCTGTTCCATGTGCGCCCTGTGCTTGCGAAGGAAACTCACCAGTTGCGGTGCCGTCTGGTACGTAAAGCCAAAAACGACGCGATGGTCAATCTTGTGCTCAGTCGTGTTTCGAGCAATCCGCCTAAGAATCGGGAATCCACCTGTAGTCAGGCTATCAATCGCTGTCAGATCGCCATGCTCAAGATACGACCAGATTCGTTTTCTAGCAGTCGTCAGGTGAGTCATGTGTCGCTTCACGTGACTCTCGACTCCGAGTGCCAGGTCAACAAACGCCTTGCGTCCTCGAACCCGTTCTGGGTGCGCGCCCAAAGTCACCTTTAGTTTTTCTGCCTGTTTGGAAAACTGCTCTGCACGGTGGCGCGAGATTTCGACGATCCGGTTGACAACCTCGTCGCCGGGAAGGGCGGAGTAGAGTTTGGGGCGGGTCGGCTGGATTTCCGCCAAGCCAAGTGCGGCAAGTTTCTCCATCGCTTGGTAGATCTTGGAAGAGGGTACCTCGCCCTCCCGACAGAGCGTCTCGGCGCCTGCCATGCCCTGAACCATCAGCGTTGCAAGGGCTTTCCGCTCATACAGCGTCAGCCCGATCTCTTCCAACAGCTCTAAATCCTGCCAGCGCATGACTTAGTTTTCTACTCCATAGAGTAGTTGAAAGCAAATGGGCGTTTTCGTACTCTGCAACAAGTGGTTCCATGCAACCAGGAGGGAACGGAAATGAAGCAGAACGCTCAAGTGATGCCAATGATTTCGGTCGACTCTGTTGACCAGGCACGTGCCTTCTATGTCGAGAAACTTGGCTTCGGCCACATGATGGGAATGCTGGGCAAGGACGGTCAGCTTGATTTTTGTACTGTGATGCTCGGTGGCGCCAAAGTGATGCTAATGCGACCACAGGAACGGACGGAAGGGACGAATGCTACGTCCTCGAAACGTCCGGTTGAAATCTATCTCGAAGTGCCCGACGTCGATGCCTACCATGACCAACTGAAGAAGAAGGCAATCAAAATAACTTCTCCTCTTACCGACCAGTGGTGGGGAGACCGCACATTCACAGTGATGGATCCATTCGGATACCAGATTTGGTTTTACCAGACCGTGGGTGAACCGAAACCGCCGAAAGGCGCCAAGATTATCTAGCGAAGTGAGGAGACAAGGAAATGATCCAGATGCTTGAACCGATGTTGAGCGAAATCCGTGAGGAAACGTTCACCACCAAACGAGTCCTTGAACGAGTCCCAGCGGACAAACTGTCGTGGAGACCCCATCCGAAGTCAATGTCACTCGGGCAACTGGCCCTTCATGTCGCGACCATTCCCGGCAGCTTGGCCAAGCTTGCGCAACTCGAAGAGTTCGACGCCTCTCAGGCTAGTTTCGAGCCGCCAGTTCCCGTCGATCTGAACGAGATTCACACCGCTTTCGACCAAAGTGTCCGGTCCGCAGAGAAGTGTCTTAGCGGCATGAGTGAGACGGCGGCGCTGGGAACCTGGCGTCTGACGCTGCGAGGAAAAGAACTCTTCACCAAACCGCGGGTCGGATTGCTTCGCTCAGTCATGCTGAACCACTGGTACCATCATCGGGGCCAACTGTCGGTTTACCTTCGGCTGCTTGACGTTCCGGTCCCGGTGATTTACGGCCGCACCGCTGATGAGAACCCGTTTGCTTGAATCTTCGACCTAAGCCGTGCGAATCATGCTGGTGACTCATGCCGTTTGACGAAGCTTTGGCAGATCGAGTTCGCCCACTCGTGCTCGGGACCCATTCGCTAAAGGAGAAGCGGATGTTCGGCGGACTCGCGTTTATGGTGAACGGTCACATGTGCTGTGGGATCGTTGATAAGAACTTTGTCGTGCGCACGGGGCCAAAGCGATACGAAGCGGCACTCTCTAAGCCACATGCACGGCCCATGGACTTCACCGGCCGCCCGATGCGAGGTTTCGTCTATGTAGGCCCTGAGGGGTACCGGTCCACTCGGGACCTGAAGGCATGGATTCAACGAGGCCTGCATTTCGTCCGAACTCTTCCGCCAAAGTGAGCGTGCATAATCCCGGGCCTGATCAGGTGCGGCTCACGCCATATGCATTCAGCACGTCGCGCAGCGTCACGATGCCTTCCAACTTGTGCACATCCGCGCGATTTACAACCGGCAGGATTTCGATCTGATTCGCCCCCATGCGTTCGAGGGCTAAATCCAAACCCTGGTCGGGATGGACGTGGGGAAAAACCAACGCATCCACAAACTCGCCAAGCTTCTTCTCCGCACCTTCGGCCAGCTCCTCCCGCTCCAGTGTCGCAAAGTTAATCACGCCAATTACACCCCGTCGATCCTCCACCAGCCACGTCCGGACTTCGTTCGATCGAACGCGTTCCAGCGCCTCCCTAACCGTGATCTCGAAGGGCAGCAACAGGCTCGGGGCTCGCATGACTCTAACGACCTGACGCTGACCAGACCGTTGGCGCGTCTCCCCCTTCGGCAGGTGAATGCCATCCTGCACTGCCAGCGCTTCGTAGATGGGCTCATGCTGCAATCGTGAGGCGATGAAGAGACTCACTAGATTCGCAATCATCAGCGGGACGATGACCGCATAGTCCTGCGTCATCTCGAAGATCATCAGCACCGAAGTCATCGGCGCGCGCACAATCCCTGCGAAGACGGCGCCCATCCCGACCAGCGCGTAGGCGCCAGGCGTCGCAGTGTAGGCGGGCAACAAATGATGTGCCAGCGTTCCCACGCTGCCCCCTAACATCGCACCGATAAAGAGCGATGGACCGAAGATACCGCCCGCGTTACCCGAAGCATAACTGGTAGTAACGGCGATAAGTTTCAGCACCACCAGCAGCAACATCATTTTGAACGCCATATTTCCGTTCAACGCGTCGCCGACGAACCCATAACCTACCCCCAGAACCTGCGGTACAAACCAACCCATCAGACCAACCAACAACCCGCCCGCCACAGGGTGGAACCAAAGAGTCTTTTGCGGCAACCGCAGGAAACGCGCCCGCAAGCCCAGCAGGAGCTTCGTGAAGACCACAGAAACCACACCGCCGGCTACGCCGAGCACCGCATAGACCGCGAACTCTGCGGGATGGACCAGTTGGTATTGCGGAACCTTGAAGAGTGGATGATTGCCGAGAGACACGCGCAGAACCATCCACGCAGTCGCCGAGGCCAGAACCGCCGCACCCATCACGGGTGCGTGGAGATCGCCCACGATCTCTTCGAGCGCAAACAGAACTGCCGCCAAAGGTGTATTAAACGCGGCTGCAATGGCCGCTGCCGCCCCCACCGGGATGAGCTTCTTCACCTGCTCGGTGCGCAGACCGAGGAGCCGTCCCAGCACGGAAGCAATACCCGCACCGACTTGGACGGAAGGCCCTTCGCGTCCCAGCGGGATTCCGCTGGCGAGTGTTGCTGACGTGCAGAAAAACTTGCCGAGCACAGTGCGCAGCGTGATGCGGCCTTCGCGCGCGAACAGCGCTGCCTTGGTTTGCGGAACGCCGCTGCCGCGCGCATTGGGGAAATAGCGATACAGCAAGTATCCGATGCCGAGCGAGCCCACGACCGGAAACAGCAGCCGTCGCCACGGAGCACCGCCCGCCGGGTACAGCCGCATCCCCAGTCGTTCCGTCAGCAGGATGAAAGCGACCACCGCTAACCCCGTCAATGCGCCGATCAGCAGCGCTAAAACCAGAAAGACCTGGCCCTCGCGCTGCCGCAGTTCGGTGACGCGATCCAACAGCGAGGTTCTCCACCAATTTCCACTCGTCGTCCGGACGCTTTCACTCATCTCTGCAGAACATCCTACCAACAACACACTTCACCGCGTGCCTTGGAAGGCGGAAGAGCATGAAGCTTCAAGTCACGAGTCTGGAGCAAATCCAGCAGCTCGGAGCAGGGAGTGCCGTTATTCTGCTACCCGCAGTTTTTACCCGCAGTTGGCGTTTCTACGACAAACTATCAACAACTTCTAGCGCCACCCGTGCCACGAAGTTGTTGTAATCACTGTTTATCTTTTCCCTGAAAAGGCTGCGCTCTACAATTACCAGAGAATCACAAGCCAGCGCAGAAGGGAAGTAGAAGCTGGAGCGAGAAAGTGTCCCGCTCGGCATGTTAGGGACGGGGAGACATGGGGCCACATTAACTTGTTCCTTGCTGTTCCTAGAGCGCCATCCAGTGCGTCCGTGTTCTTGTAGTTTGTTGAAGTTCCGTTTAGCCATCCCGCTTTCACGGCGGTAACGCGGGGGGAGTGTATGCGTTTTTGTCCGGCGATCCGCACCACGATGGTGCGGATGGCAGAATTCTTGTTTTGAAGGGTTGACGTCCGAAGTAGAGTGTGTGCGTTTTTGTATGCGGTCGCCGCAACCCTGGGTTGTTTTCGGCTAACTGCGGTTAGTCAGGTATGGCGGGTAAGTTGCGGGTGGCGCGACGCTTGGGGAGTTTGCAAGTGATCGACACGCTGGCAGATGTGATGCTAGTGCGCGGGATACCGGAGCACATACGTTCGGACAATGGGCCCGAGTTCATTGCTAAGGAGTTGCGGAGGTGGCTAGGGAAAGTGGGCACGAGGACGTTGTACATCGAACCTGGGAGTCCATGGGAGAACGGGTACTGTGAGAGTTTCAACGGAAAGCTGCGCGATGAGTTCTTGAACGGCGAGATCTTTTACTCGCTGAAGGAAGCACAGATTCTGACGGAGAGGTGGCGCGTGGAATACAACACGGAGCGGCCGCACTCGGCGCTGGGCTACAGGCCGCCGGCACCGCAAGCTATCTTGCCGAAACAACAGGGGCATGGAGATATGGAAAACGCTCCGCGTTTCATCCCCACACCCCCGGCGACGACTACGGACAATTGTCTAACAAAGCGTTACACTAACAATCCACTTGGTACAAAAGATCGGTCCGGTCACCTTCGTCCTGAAGTTCGGCAACATTTGGGTCGTCAGAGAGCTTGGGTTTCTTGGAATCGCGTTTCCGCATACGCTCAGTGACGAGAGCTTCGTTTAACGTCTTCAGTGCAGCGTCGCGTTTCTCCTTCGGCATTTCATCGGTGGTGGGCAAGTCGTCAACCACCTTCTCTGACACCTTGCCGTAAACGGGGTAGACGCGCTCGCAGAGCATTTCGTAGGTGCCGTCTCCGAAACCTTCGAGTTCGACGGGCACTGGTTCTTCCATGTTGTCGGCTTCTGTTTTCAGTTGAAAATGCACCATGAAGTTTTTCACGGTGAACAGGTCGGCAACATCGGCATTGCCGACTTCATCGAGAAGTTCCATAGCTTCCTCGCGTGAAGCTGCGCTCACAGCGGAAAAATCTCCATTCTGCCAACGACAGATGAACAAGGGCATAGAGCACTCCCGCTCGAATTATAGGGCAACGCAACGTCTGGTCTATTATTTTGGAATGCAAAAACGTCGCTTCGTCATTGACCCAGATCTAACCAAGGCAGCGAAGAGCATCGTTGCTCACGCTTTCCGCAACGGCCCAATTGAAGACATAAATGCTGGAATCGACTGCCCAACGTGCGCGGGTAAAGAGAAATACTCCCACATCACTGAGGCGGAAATGAAAAGCATTATGAAGAACGCGGTGGACAAGGTGTTCACGCTGTTGTGGCTCAGAGACAATGAGCCAGAGAAATACCGTGTCGTGGTGGAATGTGGCGCACTCTTCACGGGCAGATGGGACGAACCGAAGTTCGATTTCACGTTTTGAGTTCGCAGAGGCGATGAACCTTCGCACCGCTCAAACAGGCCACGCTGGGCGGTGTCCGCATCCGCTCCACCAGCACCAGAGGGTGACTCGGCCTGTCGCATTGGCGATAGAAGTTTTACGATATACTCTGCTAGCAGAGCGGGAGTAGCTCAACGGTAGAGTAGCGGCTTCCCAAGCCGTTGGTTGCGGGTTCGATCCCCGTCTCCCGCTCCAGTTTTTCTCTGCTCATCTCGACTGTCACCACCAAGAGAGCTTTCACAGGAGGGCGCACGCGAAATTTCGGGAACTATATACTTAACTCCCATTTCCCATAATCCAGACAGAAAAGCCATACTAGGGGTATTGATGTCGAATAACAAACTGGCCAAACTTCTGACCGATACACTGCCGTCTCGACGGTCGACCCTGTTCAACCCATGGCGCGACCGTTGCGACGACGACGAGCCATGGAATGGTCCAGATGCAAAGCTGACCCGGCTGGCAGCTCATCTCGCCTGCAATCCGAAGTTTATTACTTACCATAAAGAAAAGTCCGTACAAAGAAGGCTCCGCCACGACAGTCTGGAAGGAACTGTATAGGTTGGGCATTCAGGATCGCACGATTCTGTGGAACGCGCTTCAAATGCACCCTCATAAACTGGGAAAATCAAAGTCAAATCGAACGCCAACTCCTGAGGAATTTGAGATTGGCAAACCTGCCCTACAGATGCTCATTAAAGAGTTTCCTTCCGCGAAAGTTGTTGCCGTCGGCAGAAGTGCGGAAAGATTGCTCAAGTCGATGGGCATCCGTTGCGAACCCGTGCGCCATCCCGCCTACGGTGGATCGGTCAAATTTGCAGAGCAGCTGGAGCGATTTGTGGGTCGGCACGCACGGGCGAACTGCGGTTGAGTAGAGTCTGTTCGATAATCGGCCGAAGCGGAATCGCCAGGCCAAACCTGCAAGGGAGTTATGTATATAGTTCCCGAAATTTCATACTGTCCATACTGTCCATAAAAGTATGAAAACCGGCTCAAGAGAGGCGCGCCGTGCAAATCGTGCGAGGGATGCGAAGGGCGTAAAAGATTGAAATAATTGCCATTATTGGCAACCGGCTGAATTTGAAAGACTTCTGAATTCCGGGGAAGTAGAACGCCAGCTTCCCAAGCTGGATGTCACGGGTTCGATCCCCGTCTCCCGCTCCATCAGAACTTAGCGGATTCCACGCGGGTTCACACTTTACTTGCTGGTGGTGGCCGAGGAGGA
>WNEZ01026225.1_pt1 | contig 10011 bp, 8 predicted proteins | sample 5400521 | NCBI WGS metagenome assembly WNEZ01 (sample SAMN13153339, study PRJNA577476) | soil metagenome | isolation source: 120 cm saprolite under Douglas fir tree site 2 hole 1 replicate 1 | place: USA:California | collected 2015-04-18 | reverse complement strand
ATCTTCGAAGAGAAGGCCTTCCAATTGCGTCCAGCAGACAGAGACACAGCGCGAGGAATAGCAGAAACTCTAAAGAGGTGAAAGTCATAACGCTTTTATTAACTTGTTAATAATAGCTGCTGCGGCTTGCGTCCTAATGAAGTTGTTGATCGTTCGTAGTACCGTTCGGGTTCAATGCAGATTCGAACGAAGACCGCAGCTTTGCCTGGGATGTTGCTTCATTCACTGTTCTAAGGAACACTGGGGTGAGCACTCGCCTGCCAGAAGAATTAAGATGTACCAGATCAAGGAAATTCTTGTTATCGGATATGCCCAGTACCTGATCCAGTCTCACCAGAGTGGCACCAGGCACAGCAGCCATATTTTCCGCCAGCGATTTCTCGAATGCAGAGACTGTGCCCTTGTCGAGAAATGTGTCGACGTAATACTGCGAAACCGGCAAGACCAGCACGATCACACGCCCTTGCTGTTGGGCCCGCACTAAAAGCCGGCGGAATGCGCGATTCTTCGGGCCGTTAGAAAATTGATGTGCGTCATGATTCTCGGCTTTTAACACCTCAAGGCGGCGGAGAACGTGACCGGAATCCCATTTGCTGACGTCGGTCGAATCCTCCACTTCCAACGCGCCTTCTTTCTCGACCACAACGGCTTCGTGCTGCTCAAGGCTAGTCTCTTTTCCAAGCAGCTTCGCACCTTCGCTTCGCATCCCGACCAGTACCTTATCCGCATCGCCCGCCAGAGGGAACAGAACTCGGACATACGAGAGGGCATACTGTGCCAAAATTCTCTCTCTCAGGTCAGTGCTCGCATGGGAGGACCACAGGTCCGCCCCAGTGACTGTCAATGGCACATAGCTCGCGCGTTCGGGCGTAAGCCGCATCTCGTTTAAGTCATATACTGAAACACCAACGATGGTCGTGTCACTAACCCGGTTCTGCTGCTGAAATATTTCCCAGATCTCTGGCGAAGAACCCGCTACCGTCCAATTTTCGATACCTTTGCCAAGAGATTGCGAGACTTCCGGCCAATCCAAACCCGCAACCAGCAGGGATGACCCGGCGCAATATACCTGTGGACCAGTTAGAGGGCCAACGCGGCGGTAGACAGCGTCGGCGCGCCTCCAAGGAGCGCTCCGCGAGATTCCCAGCCAACGGGCCAGGACGTGATTTCCGATCGAACAAAGAACCAGGGAAAGTAAAACGACTTCAACCAGCTGCTTTCCACGGGAATGTCGAGCCTTTCCAGGGCTTGTTTGAACCGGTGCTGGACGAGCCGGTAAGGAGGGTGTCTCTACAACGGAACTAAGCTGCACTTTCTCTGTTCCTCCCGTCGTGTGCAAAATCATGCGCTGTTACAACACTTATCGCCATTTCGAATTGCATGAAGGATCGCTCTGCAGGAAGCCAGTGATTTCGAATGGCACTCGGCTGGCAGCTATTTGGAATACTAATACTCGATCAGATCTCGTTTTCGAGTCCCCGCTCTACTAACTCGATCGGAACTGAATCGCTTCCCATCAGCCATGCGATCTTGCGTCCCCGGAACGCCGTCGCGGGCACGGGTGATTGAAGCACGAACATGCCGGATTCCCGAAGCTGCTGAACAGAATCGTCAATGCGTTGAGTGGAGTAACAAAGGTGGTTCACTCCACCACCTTTCCTTAGTGCATTGCTGAGCTTGCTGTTGGGGCCATCAGGAGCGACAAACTCGAGATAAATCGGATCCGATGCCAGCGAAACGAACTGCACAAATGCTGTCTGAACAGGATCATGAATGAGGTCGCTCCGCACCTCATAGCCGAAGCGATTGACGTATCGTTCCACCTCAGTCGGGATGTCTGCGACAAGGACACCCACATGGTGAAGACGAAGCGGCGAAATCGAATGCGTTGGCGTTATCACTGGAATCATTCGACAACCACGTTCACTACGAGCTGACACCTTGTTGGCGGGCTATCACGTCCGCCAATGCTCCGACGTTTTCCAACCCCGTGATCTCCCTGGTCGTGAATCGAATCTTGAACTCTCGCTCAACAGCAACGATCAAATTGATGTGCATCAAGGAGTCCCAACCATCCACGTCATGCGCTGTGGTGGTCCTCGACAAATTCAGTTGTTCGTTGCCAAAGACGCTTCGGAACACCCCCGTCAGCCTCGTCATTAGCTCGTTGTCGTTCATTAAACCGCTCTTGCCAGCACTGTCTGTTCTTTGCTCTCGGGTTCGATATGCGTCTTGCGGTAAGTGTAGTCGGCCACTCGCAATTGCCAGCTCGTCGTGCCATTGGCTGTCTCCCCAACCTTCGCAAAACTGAACTTGGCGTAGAAATCCCTTACCATTGCGTTCTTCGCGGTCGGAGTGTATGTGCCAGCCACGACTTCCAGATTAAGGCGCGCCGCTTCCGCGACAACAGAGTTCATTAAGTATTCCTCGACGCCGCGAGCCAGGACACGACAACTCATCAGCCAATCAGTAATGTCTAGAACACCTGCGGATGAATCAGGCCGAGCCACAATGATGGAAATGAGTCCGTGGTCTCCAAAGCGGTCCCGCAAGCAGCCGTATAACGGGATACAACTTGCATCCTGCATCATTGTTTCGCACTCACGCTCATTGTAGCGGTGCGTCGTCAAATTAAATTGGTTGCTCCTTTGCAGCAGTTGCGCGATACGCCCCAGTCGCGAAGGCGTGAACCGCGCGACCTCAATAGTCATATCCAGGGATTGGAGGTATTCTTCGAAGTTCGAGAATGTGCTGGCCGCTGCCCGACGTTCGAACTCTGCACGGTAAAGATCGGCACGGCCGCCGTCTTCAGCCGAGACGCTGGTGGTTTCGAACAGGTTTAACTCTGAAACTGCCTTGACGTAGTCCGACGGATCCTCGGGCAATTCGGGAACAATGACATCTGGAAGAATGGCACGCACGGAATTTCGCTCGAAGGGATTGTCGTCAAGGAAGACGATAGAATCATAGCCGATTTCCAGGCTCTCACGAATTCGTTTGATGTTCTCGGCTTTATTTTCCCAGTTCGCCACGAAAATCGTGATGTCGTCCTTGCGCAGCACCATTTCAGGGTGTTCTTCAAACGGCTTGATCGCTGCGGCGTGCTCGTTCTTGCTGCACACGCAGAGCAGAATGCCTCGTCTCTTGAGCCCCAGAAGAAATAACTGGAACCGATGGAAAGCTTCGCCGTCTCCGTGCGCAGAAAGCTGAATACCATCGATGCCATCATCGCCGACGATGCCGCCCCATAGCGTGTTATCCAGATCGAGGACGATGCACTTCACAGCCCGACCTCGTGCGGCCAGAGCGATGTCAACGATGTTTTGGGCAACAGCCGGGAGATGGTCGGTTGCACAGAAAGATTTGGCGAGGTCCCAAAAACGCTCATCGAACCAGGCGCGACGTCCGACCCAGGACGCCAACGCGTCGACATCATTGACGAGCACGTTATTGTGTTCACGCGCGCCCAAAAGAATTCGCCGGTTGATCTCGGATACAGTGTTGGACCAGGAGCCGGCATGCTTCAGGTCGTAATTCCCAAATAGACGCTCGTACGGCATCACATAAGTTGATTGAATGATGAGAGCGGATGTGTTGCTGCGAATCGCGTCCCAGACGCCTACAATCCGGCCTTCAAGGTCGCCAACAAAGTCCGGAGTCACACCATTCTGAAAGAAAGACGGGCGCAGCGCCTGGGTTAAGTTGAGGAGGACCACCACTTCGGGCTTAAATGCATAAAGACTGGAGGAGGGATTAAACACCTCCAATTCGATTGCGGCAAACGGCGCTTCGTAAATCTCGGCGGCCACTCCCGCGCGACGGAACAACTCCCGTAAAACCGGCACGAGTAGTTGGGTTGCGGCATCTGAGAGGAGTGCGACGCGGAGCTTAGGCAAACCCTGAGAATCGAGGTTTCTGCCGGCACGCGAAAGCTCCGCGTAGTCTGCAATGCGATTATTGTGAGTCATAGTTCGTCACTTTTTGCCTAGTGTCAAAGAAAGTGATCTTGCATGATCGCCGCAGAGGGCGAGCTTCAGCGGACGGCTGAATCACAACTGGCGCAGAGCTGTAGGACTTGCTCCACAACGCGTTGCTGCGCTTCCGCAGATAAAGTGGGAAACATTGGGAGTGACAGAATTTCCGGTGCAACTTTCTCCGTGACGCTCCGGCACAACAAAGGCCGAATCGATCTCCACTGCCAGCGACCGCTGCAGCAAGGTTATCGACACCACTAGCTTATCTCCCTGGGCCCCGGATAAGATCCCGGACAGCGCCGCGCAAGTGTAAACTCTCTCACTCGCCTTGGTACAAAAACTCCACCCGGTCAGACTCACTGCCTGCGAGCTGCGCTCTATTGAGAAATCAATGCGTTTTGAACAAAGCGCAGAACTTCGTCAGCCACACGTGCCTGCTGCTCTGAGGTGAGCTGCGGGAACATCGGAAGCGAGACGATTTCGACGGCGACTCGCGAGGCTACTGGGAAATCGTCGGGGCTATAGTTGAGCGACGAATAGGACTTCTGCATATGCAGGGGAACGGGGTAATGGATTCCAGTGCCGATGTCTGCGGCCTTTAGGTGCTGTATCATCCCGTCAGGGTCAGCCGTGCGAATCACGTACAGGTGATAAACGGCATGCGACCAGAAAGGCTCGTAGGGACAGATTACTGCTTCGTTGCGTGAAAGAAGAATCGCGTCAAGACGTCCATTGTAGCCCTCTAGATCGTGATGATACTTGCGTGCCTGGCCATGGTCGCGCAGCAGCCTCACCTTGCCGGCAAGCTCGGTGTCATCGGTGGTCACGGCTCCGGCTTCACCACATGCGCCGAGGTTCTTGCCCGGATAAAAGCTGAACGCGGCAGCTTTTCCCATGGATCCAGCCGTTCGCCAGCGGTTTCCTTTTCTTGAGAAATACCGCGCGCCATGGGCTTGGCAGGCATCTTCGACAACACTGAGTTTATGTTGTTCGGCTATATCCAGAAGCGCATCCATGTCAGCCATCTGTCCGTACAGATGGACCGGAACAATGGCTGTAACAGGTTTACCCGTCTTCGCGTCGGTCACAACGCCAAACCGATCATCAACCGTGCAGGAGTTTTCCAGGTATTCGCGGACCTTCGCTGGGTCCAGGTTGTAAGTACGTGCATCGATATCCACGAACCGAGGCTCCGCACCTGCCTGGGAGATCGCTTCAGCCGTCGCTGTGAAAGTATTCGGGACGGTGATTACGATGTCCCCAGCTTTCACTCCAGTAGCCATTAATGCGAACCGCAATGCGTCCGTTCCGCTACCCACACCCACGCAGTATTTGGTGCCGCAAAACCGCGCGAATGCGGTTTCGAATTGCTCGACCATCGGACCGCCAACAAAACCGGCAGTGTCCAGCGCCCACTGAAAAACTTCCGTGAGTTCCTGCCTGAGCTCGCGATGAGGTGTGACAAGATCCAGGAATGGAATTGCACCGTTTCCGTTCACTTTTTATCTCCGATCACAATAATATCGTTGTTATCGATGTACCGCTTCACCTGGGCAGGGTTACCCGCAACGATGGAACTTGCCGGAACATCCTTCGTGACGACGCTGCCCGCACCGACAATCGCGTTTTCACCGATCGTCACATTGCAGAGAACAGTGGCTCCCGAGCCGATCGAAGCCCCTTTCTTAACCACGGTCCGCTCGACCCTCCAATCCTTCTCGCTCTGCAGCTGACCGTCGGAAGTAGTTGCGCGCGGGTAGGCATCGTTAATAAACGTCACGCTGTGACCGATAAAAACGTTGTCCTCGATAGTTACGCCTTCGCAAATGAACGTATGGCTAGAGATTTTGCAATTCTTCCCCACCATCGCGTTCTTCTGGATCTCGACAAATGCCCCGATTTTTGTGTTTTCCCCAATTTCGCAGCCGTAAAGGTTGATGAACTTAGACAGCTTGACGCCATGACCCAATTTTACGTCTGAAGCAATCGAGCAGAATTCATTCACAGCCGCACCAACTCTCCCCTCTTGCGGATGGAGCAATCGGCTGCTTCCAACATACGGACGACCCGCAGGCCTGCGTGCCCATCGTTGAATGGTGTCATGTTGTTCAGGATGCAATCGGCGAAGTAACTCAGTTCGGTTTGCAGCGCTTCCCCCTGTTCGATCTGTGGCGCCCACATGTCGCCACTACGGTAACTTACGAGCAGGTCACGAATTCCTTCTCCATTGCTGATCTGCACGCCCTTGTCGTACACGCGGACTTTTTCGTCCGCCACAAGATCGTTCCATACGATCATCCTCTTCTGCCCACCGATGAGCGTGGTCCGAATCTTCACTGGTGAAAGCCAATTCACATTGATGTGAGCGATGACATTGTCTGGAAAATGAATCGTCATGAATGCGACATCTTCCACACCGTTCAAATGCTTTTCACCGGTCGCAACAACGGCTTCGGGCTCTTTCTTTATGAGATGGTCCATGATGGATAGATCGTGCGGTGCGAGGTCCCAAATCACGCTGACGTCGTGCTGAAAAAGTCCTAAATTCACCCGCAGCGAATCGTAGTAATACAAATTACCCAGCACCCCGCTCTCGGTCAGTTCCCGGATTTTTCGGACCGCACCCGTAAACAAAAATGTGTGATCCACCATGATCGTGAGATTCTTCCGAGCCGCTATTTCTATGAGCTCTTCGGCCTGGGCTGAGTTGGAGGCAAATGGTTTCTCCACAAAAACGTGCTTGCCGTTCTCGAGCGCCGTCTTGGTAAGCTCATAATGCGTCCAAACAGGCGTGATCACCGCAACTGCGTCTACGCTCGGCGAGCGCAGCACGTCGTTAGCATCGGATGTCGTTGAGATACCTGGATAGGTCTTCCGGACACGGGCTATTGCCGCAGGACTCTTGTCGCAGACGATCTCCACGCGTGCACTATCTAATCCATGCAAATTCCTGACGACGTTGGGTCCCCAATATCCGTAACCGATGACACCGACTCGGATCATGATTGCCTTTGTGCCTGCGGAGGAAGGTTGATTGAATTACCGCTGATAATTGGAAACACCGCTTACTATTTTGGAGGGTACCTCAGCCAGAAGTCAGTCGAACTCAGGATCGCGACGAACCGGGTAGGTGAGGACGGTGGCCAGTGAAGGTCACCCGGAGCTGAGCCATCAGGGTTCACACACCGGAGTCTGTAGGTAGCAGTGCCCTCGTCTGAGCAGGCTACCGCCATTATTGTCACCGTAGCCATCCTAAGTTGGACCTCAAAATCACTCTAAGTTATATAAAATAAATAACTTAATTACTGACGAAAAGCTTTCAAACGGCACATAAGTTGAACGCAATCAACCTGCCACAGTGCTCTTGCCTTGCCACCAAGTCGACCATGCCTGAACATGGACGAACTGTTTGAAAATGCTGGGGTTGATGAGACGGGAGGTCGCTACGACAACGCCGCGGGGTAGTAATCTCCTCTCCAAAGGAGACGTGAGGGAAAACTCTTACCACCATTTGACAAGAGGGTTCTTAGGAGTGCCGGATACAAACGAAACTGAGCGGCGGTCAAGGTGACCTGCTCCCCGAGATTGTCCAGCCAAAACGTAGTTTCTCCGGGTATTGACCCGCCCCGCAGACCTGTACCAGGTGAAAGCTGAGGAGTTCGCCTTGCGTGATCCGTTGGCGCCGATTTCTCGGCGATTTCGAGCCGAATGTAGCTTAACTAACTACCTCAAGCAACAAACTCTCTGATGGGGAGATCTTCAGACCCGGAGCTAGCTCCGGATCTGAAGACGCGGATCACGACCAAGCTGCGGCGAACGCCTCCGGCGTTTGATCACCCGGTACGCTGTGGGGTCGGGCTCCATCGCCCCTCCTCTCGGGCCTTCCTCAGGCCCTATGTTTTACCAACCAGACCCTTTCCTCCTCAGATATGCGATAAATGGCGTACGTTATCCATTGGGACGCAAAGAACGCTGAGGCGTTTCTTCACCCGATCCATCTGCGACATTTGGTTCACAATTGGACGCGGCACACCGTGAGACATGGACTAGCTTGTCCGGAATGACACTGCCGCTATGTTTACTTTCTCTCCCGTGAAGAGGAACTGTGCGGGCTCATGCGGAAGCGCGAGAGAACCTCGCCGAGGTTTTGAATGAATGCTTCCGAATTGTAAAGCTCTGCACTGGTCCGCAGACTCTCCGGTGGGGCGATCGGTTCCACTTCATCCAACTGAAACTCCCGCACGACGTCCTCGACGATCTTCGGCTGAATCGGCCGCTGGTGTTCCACATAGGCATTGATCAACGCATGCTCGCACAGCAGATTGATCACGCGGGGAACCCCCTGCGAATATAGGTGCATCGTATCAACAGCCTGCGGGCTGAAAATCGGTTCTCCATTCGTCACAGCGCCAGCGATTCTCAATCTTTCGAGGACATAGGCGTGCGTCTCCTCTTTCGTGAACGGCGCTGTTTTGGATCGAACGGTCATGCGCTGACGGAGTTGCCTTAGCTGAGGTAGCTTGAGCTTTTCTTCGAGCTCGGGTTGCCCGGAAAGCACAATTTGGAGCAGCTTTTCCGTGGAGGTCTCGAGATTCGTTAATAGTCGAATCTCCTCGAGCACCGGAAACGTCAGGTTTTGAGCTTCGTCGATGATCAGGACAGCCGTTTCGCCCGTTCGGAACCGGTCCAGAAGCCATTGGTTCAGCTTCATTAGCTGCTGGCTCTTGGATGTAGAATCACACGCGATCTCGAACTCAGACAGTACAAAATCAAAGAGCTGGCTGGAATTCATCCGTGAATTGAAAAGGAACGCTGTCTTTGTCCGCTGGGTATTCAGCCAGTCAAGAAGGCGGTTGACCAGCGTAGTCTTCCCTGTGCCCACTTCCCCGGTTAGTGTGAGGATCCCCTTCTTCGTTTGAATGCCATACATCAGACCGGAAAGAGCTTCCTCGATCTGTTTCGTAAGAAACATAAACCGCGGATCGGGGCTGACATTAAACGGGTTCTCTTTGAGTCCAAAGAAACCTTTGTACATGGGGTCTAAGATTTCCCTCGAAGGCGCTCTATCTTCTATCGTTAATTTCCGCTAATTCCCACTAGGCAAAAACGTAATCTGTATAGTCGTCGGACAATACACATCCTATCGGAGGACAAAAGGCCGCGTATGCCATTGAAAGGTCAGAAATACCTGGTGCACCGTGTAGTTCGCAAGCGCCGCGGCCGCGCTGGCACCTTGGATCTGCGCCTGATATCCCAATGAAAAGCTGGCCGTGCGGTCCAGCGACCGGCTCAAACCTGCTCCCGCAAGCCAGGTATCAAAGATTGGAGAGCTACTGGCAGCCAAAATCTGGCTGTTTCTCGCGTACCCGAAATTAATACTGCCGTTCCAGGCGCGCGTCAGTCGCCTGCTCCACATGGCGTTAACTTGATCTGTGTTTGCCCCGCTAAACACCCCGCTGCCGCCGCTTACTCCATGCGTGTAACTCAGCGCGATACTACTCTGGCTGAATGCATAGGTTAGCGAGGCGTTTCCGGACCCCGAGATCCTCCGTGTCGAGCTTCCGATGGGAACTCGAAAGGTCGTAACCTCCGGCCCACCCGTGAGCTTCAGGGCCATTCTCCCGGTGATCTTCCTTCCGTATTCAAACTGGACGACGTGGTCGCCGAGAGCCTGCGGATCACCCGGATAACGATAAGCGCCAAATCGGTAGGTAAGGCCTACGCTATTCCTGCGAGTGATCAAGTAATCGTACCCAGCATTAAGAATTTGGGTGTCGCTGTTGATGTTTCCTGTGTTGATGAAGCGCAAGATTCCGTACGATCCTGCGACAGTGATGGATCCTCTCGCGCTCGTTTTGTACGTAATTTGCGCGGCAGAGGAATTACTGTATCGGGGACCGATTGTCGTCAAGATGGTCTGACCTGGTACATAACCAGTCTGCAGCCCGGGCAGAGGCACGGCGAGACTGCCGGCGACCCCTGGGGTGGATAGGCCGCCGGGGCCCCCAAAGCCAAAGCTGCTCTCGGGTAAATAGGA
>WNEZ01006899.1_pt1 | contig 10012 bp, 10 predicted proteins | sample 5400521 | NCBI WGS metagenome assembly WNEZ01 (sample SAMN13153339, study PRJNA577476) | soil metagenome | isolation source: 120 cm saprolite under Douglas fir tree site 2 hole 1 replicate 1 | place: USA:California | collected 2015-04-18 | reverse complement strand
TGCATTCAGGCGTGCTGTAATAGCAAAGAAAGCGGCCAGCAGGATGACAACGTCAAGCGCCGTCACGTCAAAACCGCTTGTTTCGCTATATTCTGAAGCAGCGGGTGTCGAAGATGCCAGCTGAACTGCTGCTGTCTTCTTGCGCTCTATTTGACCTGCTTGATTCGTCGTCTGTGTTGCTGATTCGGACTGATCTGGTCCTATACTCACGGTCGCTCCTTGCTATTTGCTCAATGGGATACTAGCATATTGCTGCCGCAGCGACAAGGGGTGAGGTCTTTGCCCTTGACTATTGGCAAAAAAACGCTAAAATCTCTATAGATTTGCTTTTTTATAGAGATTTGTGAGATTTCTGCAATGCGGGAAGGTGTCAGAAGCACTTCGTGCCCCGGCATCTCTTGCTCAAAGAAAAGGGATAACGTATGTCGTCACACACTGGAGTAGCGCGTTTCCTTGCTGCATCCCATCATAGACAGCCTGATGCCACACCTATCTGGTTCATGCGACAGGCTGGTCGCTGCCTCGCCCAATACCGTGAACTGCGCAAACGCTATGATATTCTAACAATGGCAAAAACCCCGAGCTTTGTGCCCAGGTCACGCTCATGCCCGTAGAGCAGTTCGGTGTGGATGGCGCCGTACTCTATGCCGACATCATGCTGCCTCTGGAAAGCATGGGCATCTCCTTTGAAATCCAGCCGGATATCGGCCCAATTATCCACAATCCCGTGCGCAGCATGCGAGATGTCGAAGCCTTGCGCATTATCGATGCTGAGGAAGCTACTCCCTATGTCTTAGAGGCAATTCGACTCGTGCGCCGTGAACTCGAGGGAAAGCAGGCTGTGATTGGTTTCTCCGGCGCGCCTTTCACCCTGGCCTGCTACTTGATCGAGGGTAGCCCTTCACGCGATTACGGTCTTGCTAAGTCGCTGATGTACGGGCAGCCAGAAGTCTGGGATGCGCTCATGGACAAACTGACCGAGGTAGTTTCTCGCTACCTGGTGGCACAGATCCAGGCAGGTGTAGATGTTGTGCAGTTGTTTGACAGCTGGGTTGGCGCGCTGGGTCCGGCTGCCTACAAACGTTTCGTGCAGCCTTACACGCGGCGGGCCTTCGCGGCGGTTAAACAGACCAGTACTCCTTCCATTCACTTTGGCACCGGCACAGCCAGCCTCCTGGAGCTGATGGCCGAAGCAGGCGGCGATATTATCAGCGTCGATTGGCGCGTTGATCTTGACGCGGCCTGGGCGCGTGTCGGCTATGACAGGGGTATGCAGGGCAACCTTGACCCGGCGCTCCTGCTGGCGCCCTGGGAGGTTGTGGAGCAGGGTATGCTGGATGTCCTGCGTCGTGCCAACAATCGTCCCGGGCATATATTCAACCTGGGGCATGGCGTGCTTGCTTCCACGGACCCGGCCCAGTTGTGCAGGCTGGTTGAGACTGTTCACGAGATAACGGCAAGAAGGTAGTTATCAAGAGAGGGAGACGACGCATGGCAACAGCATCCCGTATTTCCCGTGTAGGTGTCATACTCATGACCTATGGGTCGCCGGCAACTCTGGATGATATACCTACCTATCTCAAAAATGTGCGTGGCGGTCGCCCGGCCGACGAGGCGTTAATTGCTGAGTTCCGGCGACGCTATAGCCTGATTGGGGGTTCGCCGCTCCTGCGCATCACTCGTGAGCAGGCAGCAGCGCTGCAAGACGAATTGAACAGCTACCAGGGTCCCAGGTTTCATGTTGTGGCTGGCATGCGTTTCGCGCCGCCACTCATTGCCGAAGTTATACCCGAGGCTGCTGCTGGCGCGCAGCAATTGATTGGTGTGATCATGTCTCCGCAATTTTCACCGATCATCATGGGTGGCTACGTCCGCACATTGGAAGACGCGGTTGCAGACTTGCAGCGCGCTGATCTCGATCTCAAAATAGCCGGGGGCTGGCACCTCCAGCCTCTCTTTTTGCAGGCCCTGGCTGAGCGAGTGCAACAGGCCCTGAAACGCTTCCCGCCTGAGGTACGCGCGCATGTTCCGGTGCTGCTGACGGCGCACAGTATGCCCAGGCGCGTGGTAGAGAACGAATCGGATTACATCAACAACCTGAAGGAAACCGCTGGCGCCGTGGCCGGGTTGGTGAGCCTGCCCCCCGAACGCTGGATGTTCTGCTACCAGAGCGCCGGCCACACCCCTGAAGAGTGGCTTAAGCCAGATTTTGCCGATGTGATGCCCGAACTGCGTGCTGCCGGTCATACACATGTATTGATCGCTCCGATCCAGTTTCTGGCCGATCACCTTGAAATTCTCTATGATATCGAGATTGGCGCCCGCCAGCAGGCGGAAGCGGCGGGTATCGCATTCGCCCGTACTGAATCCTTGAACACCTCGCCATTGTTTATCAAAGCATTGGCGGCTGTCGTACACGAGACCATGGGATGAGAGCATAGCATGCACATTGTCGTTGTGGGCGTCGATCATACGATTGCACCTATTACACTACGCGAACGACTGGCTTGTTCACCTCGCCAGGTTGCCCTGGTACTTCAGGCTGCACAGCAAGTAGCCAGGGAGAGTGTTCTACTCTCAACCTGCAACCGCCTGGAGTTATACGCCGTCTGCTCCGAGGTAAGTGGAAACCGGGAGAGCCTGCTCGGTGTGCTGAGCGAGATCCGTCAGATACCGCTGGCCGAGCTTGAGGCTCATTGTTACTACTATACCGGCAAAGAAGCCGTATCGCACCTCTTTGAGGTTGCCTGCGGACTCCATTCTCTTGTACCGGGAGAGCCGCAGATACAAGGGCAGGTGGCAGAAGCTCTAGAAGCTGCCCAGGACGGTAATTTCGCTGGCCCTATTACCTCTGCGTTGTTTCGCGCTGCCCTCGTGGCAGGCAAGCGCGCCCGCAGCGAGACCGGCATCAGCCGCAGTGCAGCATCTGTGAGCCATGTCGCGGTAGGACTGGCCCGGCAGCTCTTTCCCAACCTCAATGAAGCGTGTGTTTTGCTGGTAGGGTCTGGGGAGATGAGCCAACTCGCGGCCCGCAATCTGTGCGATAATGGAGCGCGGCGGCTGCTCATTGTGAATCGTACACAGGAACATGCAGTCGACCTGGCACAACGCTTTGGAGCAATCTCCCGGTCCTTTGCCGAGCTTGCTACATCGCTGGTCGAAGCTGATGTGGTGATCAGTTCTACCCTGGCTCCCCACGCAATCATCACTACCGACTTGGCACAAGAGGTGATGAAACAGCGAGCTGGCCGTTCATTGCTCCTTATCGACATTGCGCTGCCACGTGACGTTGATCCCGCTGTCGGCGCCTTCGAGGGGATACATCTCTATAATCTGGATGACCTGCAAGCCCAGGTGAGCCAGGGTATTCATCTCCGCAGGCAGGAAATCGAGCACGTGCAAGCAATCCTCGCCGAGGAGGTGAATGCGTTCGAGCGCTGGTTACGCTCTCTCAACGTTGTTGGTACCATCAGCGACCTGCGTGAGCGCGTTGATGCATTGCGCCAGCAGGAGTTGGAGCGCACCTTGCGTCAGTTGTCTTCTTCGCTTTCTGAACGCGAGGCCAGCGCTATTCATGAACTTACTACGCGCCTTGTCAATAAGGTGCTGCACACGCCTACCCTGCGTCTCAAGGACGCTGCAGCGCTCGGCCAGGGGCATGTGTATGCCGACGCCCTGCGCTATCTATTTGACCTGGAAGTACAAATTGATGAAGCGAATCACGATAGGGACACGAGCCAGCAAACTGGCGATGATCCAGACTCACGAAGTGATCAAGCGCCTGCTGCAACAGTGGCCAGACCTGAAAATAACCATTGAGCAAATCAGCACAAAAGGCGATCACGTCACAGACGTACCCCTGACACAGCTCGGTGGCGACGGTATCTTTGTGACGGAGATCGAGTCTGCACTGCGCGACGGGCGCATCGACCTGGCAGTGCATAGCTTGAAAGACCTACCTACAACTCCAGCCGACGGTTTGTGCATCGTTGTCACCGGCCCACGCGAAGATGTACGAGATGTGATTGTGTGGAATGATTCTGTCTGGCAGGAAATGCTGCGCGAGCGCGATGGATCAGGACAGGAACACAATTTCCCCCCTGGTTCGATATTCTCGACGAATCTGCGTCTTGGTACCTGCAGTTTGCGCCGTATGGCGCAAATTCGGGCGCTGCAGCCCGGAGTGGAGATTTTATCTCTGCGGGGTAACGTCGATACACGACTGCGTAAGCTCGATGCCGGGGACTACGATGGGATCGTTCTGGCGGCGGCAGGGCTGCATAGACTGGAAATGCAGGAACGCCTCTCCAACCGGCTATGTTATCTTCCCGTTGAGGCGATGATGCCTGCCCCGGGACAGGGTGCGCTTGCACTGGAGATACGCGATGAGCCGGAAATTCAGGCCCTCATAGCGCCGCTACAGGACCTGCCGGTGCATGCTGCTACTAGTGCTGAAAGAGCCTTCATGCGCCAGTTAGGGGCTGGCTGCTACCTGCCGGTTGCCGCCTATGGGGAGCTCGCGGGTGAAATGCTGACGCTCCGGGGACTCGTAATCGGCCTGGACGGGCAACTCCAGGTACGCGTGTGTCAGAGTATAAGCTGGACGCAGGGCACCGCAATTGAGCTTGCCGAGCAGCTTGGAGTGAAACTAGCAGAGCAGGCACTGCGGCAGGGTGCCGCTGGGATTATCGCTACTATGGATATACGCAGAACGGGGGAGCAGGAGTATGCCTGATACACCTTGGGCACAGCTACCGGCGGGTGGCACAACGTCATTTCCGCTGCAAGGTAAGCGCATCCTGGTGACGCGTGCGAGCAAGCAGGCCGGTGCGCTGAGCGACCGATTGAGGAAGCTAGGAGCGATACCGGTGGAATTTCCCATTATTCAAATCGCTCCTCCAGAGGATTGGGCCCTGCTTGATGATGCATTGAAACGGCTCTGCGCTTGTAGTCCCCCGATTTATCGTGGGGAATTCCTTATTCATCGGGGGACGAGCGAAGCGAGAGAGGAAGAATCCTATTACACCTGGTTAGTGTTTACCAGTGCCAATGGTGTGAACATCTGCTTCGACCGCCTGATTACTTTAGCATATAATACCAATGATATCGGAAATGTACGCGTGGCGGCGATTGGACCCGCTACTGCACAGGCTCTGAGGCACCATGGTGTAAAGCCTGATCTCGTGCCAGACGAGTATATCGCAGAGGGAGTCGCTGCCGCGCTGATTGAAGATGCCCACTGCCATGGAGAGTCGCTCGAGGGGAAGCGTATCTTGATTTTGCGTGCTGCAGAGGCGCGCAAAGTATTAGTCGAGAAATTACAACGAGCAGGTGCAATAGTCGAAGAAGTGGCTGCATACCGTACCCGTGGCGCGGTGATCGATGACGAGCAAGGACATGAGGTATTGCGCCTGCTGCAAGCTCATCAACTGGATATCTTGACCTTCACCAGTTCCTCTACCGTACGCCATTTTGTGCAATGGCTCGCGGATCGCGCACCTGGCGCAGCGGTTTCACCTATTGCCCTTGTAACGCATAATCCACAACTTAAAATTGCCTGTATTGGTCCGATCACCTCGCAGACCGCGCGTGAACTCGGCCTGGATGTGCAGATCGAGGCGAGCGAGTTTACCATCGATGGTCTTGTAGAGGCAATTGTTCAGCACGAGGAGACAGCATGACAGAACAGACGATAGCGGCACAGCCCGAGCAGGCTGCTGCCCCTACAAAGCCGAAACAGCCGCGCCAACTGGTGCGTTTCACCTTTTACAAGCTCGATCCACAATGGTATATGCTTCCTTCCGAGACGCGCCGGCGAGGCAAGCAAGAACTCATCGACATTTTTGCCGAGTACGAGCAGCGTTCTCTGATGCGCAGTTTCGCCCTATACGGACTGCGCCCCGATTGCGACTTTATGCTGTGGCAGGCCACATATGACATAGATGATTTGCAAGGCATAAGCAGCCGGATTCGTCGCAGTACGCTGGGTCCATACTTGCGCGAGACCCAGGCATTTCTTTCGATGACGAAACGCTCCGTCTACGTCGGTAAAAGTGCCCGTGGCACCCACGACCCGCGCCTGGTGATCGCTCCCGAGGACAAGAAATATCTCTTTGTCTACCCATTTGTGAAGACTCGCGCCTGGTACGCGCTGCCCCTGGAGGAACGCAAACGCATGATGAACGAACATATTCGCGTTGGCATTACCTACCCCTCCGTCACGCTCAACACAACCTATTCCTTTGGCCTGGATGACCAGGAGTTCGTCGTTGCGTTCGAGACGGACCATGTCAGCGATTTTCTCGACCTCGTGCAGGACCTGCGCGAAACCGAAGCCAGCAGGTACACGCTGCGTGATACTCCCATGTTTAGCTGCGTGTCGCAGCCGCTTGACGAAATTTTGGAAGCCATCGGGGCGTAGAGGTAATACGATGGAGAATGCAGAAAGGTTGAATGCAGGCCTGAATTTAGCGCATTCACATGCTCTCTTTGCTGAGGCGCAAAAGCTGCTGCCCGGCGGCGTCAATAGTCCGGTGCGGGCGTTTCGCGCCGTGGGAGGCGAACCGGTCTTTATCAATCGCGCCAGCGGCCCATACCTGTACGACGTGGATGGTAATCGCTATCTCGATTACGTGCAGTCGTGGGGACCAATGATCCTGGGTCATGCCCATCCCGAGGTACTACAAGCAGTGGTGCAGGCCAGTATGCGCGGCTTTAGCTTTGGTGCGCCTACCCAGGCCGAAAGCAAACTGGCAAAGCTTGTAATCGAGAGTGTGCCATCCATTGAAATGGTGCGCTTTGTCAACTCTGGTACCGAGGCGACGATGAGCGCGTTGCGCCTGGCGCGCGCATTCACCGGACGGGACAGGATCATCAAGTTTAGCGGCTGTTACCACGGGCATGCGGATATGCTGCTGGTGCAGGCAGGGTCCGGTGTGGCGACAATGGGTCTACCTGATAGCCCGGGTGTACCACATGGGGCTACAGTCAATACACTGGTCGCTGCTTACAATGATAGTGCCGCCGTAGAGAACTTATTCCGCCAATACCCGCGAGAGATTGCCGCGATTATCGTTGAGCCGGTGGCGGCCAATATGGGACTGGTGCCTCCCTTGCCGGGCTTCCTGGAAAAACTGCGCACTCTCGCTGACGAGTATGAAGCACTATTGATCTTCGACGAGGTAATGACCGGCTTCCGCGTAGCATTGGGGGGCATGCAAGAGCGAGCACATATCATGCCCGACCTGACCTGCCTGGGGAAGATCATCGGTGGTGGGCTTCCGGTGGGCGCCTATGGTGGGCGCCGCGAGATTATGGAACAAGTAGCCCCGCTGGGGTCAGTGTACCAGGCAGGTACACTCTCGGGAAACCCTTTGGCGATGGCTGCCGGTATTGCAACATTGACAGAGTTACGTAAACCTGGACAATATGAGAAACTTGAACATAAAGGTCGACTGCTTGGTGATGGTATTACGCGGGCGATACACGAAGTAGGGGGAGAGGTGCATTTTGTGAGGGTCGGCGCAATGTTCTGCCTGTTCTTCACAGCGCAATCGGTTATCGACTATGCCAGCGCCAGGACTGCAGACACTGCTCGTTTCGCCCGCTTTTTCTGGAACATGCTGGCTCGTGGTGTGTACCTGCCGCCATCGCAGTTCGAGACCTGTTTCATCTCGCTCGCACTGGAAGACGAGATGATTGACAATACAGTGAAAAACGTAGCAATGGCCTTACATGAGACCTTTGAACTGTAGGGACCCTTGTGGTCGCCCGCGCTGCTTGATACGATGGAGCATTATCATGAGCAATTTCCCCACGGTGCGCATGCGGCGCACACGCCAGAATGAACAACTACGCAGCCTGGTACGTGAAACGCACCTGTCTGTTGAACAACTGATTTATCCATTGTTCATTGCGGAAGGATTGACTGAGCCCCGCGAAGTTCTTTCTATGCCTGGCATTATGCAGTGGCCTCTTGAACACTTAGGGCGTGAAGCTGAGCGCATCGCTCACCTGGGTATTCCGGCGGTACTGTTATTTGGCATTCCCGACGAAAAGGACGAAGTCGGATCGCAAGCCTATGCTGCGCAAGGCATCATCCAGCGGGCTATACATCGTCTAAAGACTGAGACGCCAGATCTGCTTGTTATAACCGACGTATGCCTGTGCGAGTATACCTCTCATGGACACTGCGGTATCATCTCCAATGGCGAAGTGCAGAATGACGGGTCGCTGAAACTCCTGGCGCAGATGGCCCTCTCGCATGTTGAAGCAGGAGCAAACATCGTAGCGCCGTCGGATATGATGGATGGACGCGTTGGAGCAATTCGTAACACGCTGGACGAACATGGTTTCAGCCAGTTGCCCATCATGGCCTACTCGGCTAAATATGCTTCGGGTTTTTATGGGCCGTTTCGCGAAGCCGCTGGCTCAGCGCCGCAGTTTGGCGACCGGCGTTCCTACCAGATGGACCCCGCCAACGTACGCGAGGCTCTACGAGAGATAGACCTGGATATCGCGGAAGGAGCCGATATTGTGATGGTGAAGCCGGCCATGGCCTACATGGACGTGATTCGCCGGGTGCGCGACCACTGCAACCTGCCGCTTGCTGCTTATAACGTCAGTGGTGAGTTTGCTATGATCAAGGCTGCCGCTCAAAATGGCTGGATCGATGAACGCCGGGTGACGATGGAAGTGCTGACGGGGATTCGACGAGCGGGTGCGGATATGATTATTACCTACTTCGCCCCCGATGTGGCACGGTGGCTGAAGTGATGTGAATTCTGGAAGTGATTGTGGTCATGAGGAAGCTCTATACGCGCGCAATACCCAACCATACCAGAACCAATCTACCTTGAACACTTTCGCTTGCGCAACGCGCAGTCCTGCTTGTGTACAAAGCGACCGAGCTTCGCACAGAGCATATGCATGCACGCGGTTTCCTTCAAGTCGCTGCAGCAGCCACTCGAAAGCTGACCAGAAAAAGACAGGCTCACGCCGTGCGAAATCTTCCATCACCAGTTGTCCACCGGGTACTAGCAGCTGCCTCAACCCCGAGAGTGTTGCCACCGGCTCTGGCAAATCATGCAGCGCATTCGTACAGGTGATGAGATCAAAGGTCTGATGTGCGAAAGGGAGACCTGCTGTCTCACCGGTTCCAACACTCACGCGCTCTACATGCACTTGCGGCTGGTCTTTTAGAGCAGCCCGTGCCTGAGCGAGCATGTCTTCACTTGCGTCCACACCATATACTTCTGCATCGGGCAGCAGGGCGAGTAACCGCCTTAGGAAGATACCCGTCCCGCAGGCAACGTCTAACAGGCGCGGTAAGCGTCCAGACAGCTCCGGAACGCTGCGCAGTGCGGTAACATCTATCATCGCCGCTGCTTCCCCAAGCGTCCTCTCAGTGAACGTGCGCCAGCGTGTGTTGTAATGCCGCGCACGCCTCCCTGTATAATACGTACTCATCGGTACCCTTCTGACCAGGTAGCATCACATATGCTTCGCTACATGTCAAACCGGTATATCACCAGGTGTAGACTCGGCTGGTGCAAAGAAGACAAGTACGGTGAGGTCCTCTGTGATCGTATGAAAGCGGTGTTCGATGTTCGCCGCAACAAAGATCAGAGAGCCTGGCTCGACAGCTATATTCTCACCATCTACAGTGATCTGTGCCCTGCCTTGCACAATATAATACAGTTCATCCTCCGTATGCGGCTGCTGTGGATCCGTTGTACCCGCTGTGAGCTGGTAGAGCCCTGCGCTCATGGTAGGAACACGTAAGAACTCGTGGTAGAGTTGCCCGGACTCCTCGCGTGCTATGACTAAGCGCGTAAGAGAAAACGTGTGCATGATCAACCTCCTGAGAAAAACCATCAAGGGAGAGGAACAGTGAGAGTGTCACTGCTTTTCCTTAGGGACTTCCGAAAACTAAGCTATCCCAGTATGGTAAACTGTGCCAAGAAAAGAAAGCTTGGAGGGACAAGAGTGGAACTGACCGAGGAAGTCAAAG
>WNEZ01015359.1_pt1 | contig 10014 bp, 5 predicted proteins | sample 5400521 | NCBI WGS metagenome assembly WNEZ01 (sample SAMN13153339, study PRJNA577476) | soil metagenome | isolation source: 120 cm saprolite under Douglas fir tree site 2 hole 1 replicate 1 | place: USA:California | collected 2015-04-18 | reverse complement strand
AGTTTCTCTTTGATAGCCCGGCAACGGATCACGGCTTGGACCTGAGCCCTGGACAGAGTGGCTGCCCGGTTGACAATCTCAACTCGAATTGTTCCTGGGGATTCCCACAGTCGGCTCGGGACCCCAGATTCATTCAACTTGCTCTGAAGTTTTATTTCTGAGCCGGATCACGACGCACCAGCATGTTCAGCGAACAGGCCGCACCGGCGGAAACTGGTCCCAGACTGCGACGCGCGTTGGGGCTTTGGGACTTGATTCTCTACGGGATGATCGTGATCCAGCCCACCGCACCCATGCCGGTTTACGGCGTGATGAGCCAGCGCGCGCACGGTCATGCCGTTACCACTGTTCTGATTGCCATGGTCGCTATGTTGTTTACGGCGATCAGCTATGGACGGATGGCCCGGGCCTACCCTAGTGCCGGCTCAGCCTTCACCTACGTAGGATCCGAAATTCATCCTGCGCTCGGTTACGTGACCGGATGGAGCATGGCGATGGATTACATGCTTAACCCGATCGTGTGCACCATTCTCTGCAGTAAGTTTGCGCTCAATTTCCTCCCGGAGATTCCGTACGCAGTCTGGGTAGTTGTCTTTGTCACCCTGTTCACCGGACTGAACCTGTTCGGCATCCGGACTTCTGCGCGGATCAATACCACCCTGGCGGGAGGAATGGGAGTAGTGATTCTCATCTTTCTGGCTGCGGCGGCCCGGTATGTTATGAAAATCCCCCACGACGGCGCTGCATTTTTCACTCGGCCCTTTTACGATCCGCAGACGTTTTCACTTCCAGCGGTCCTGGGCGGAACATCACTCGCCGTACTGACTTACATCGGTTTCGATGGCATTTCGACACTCTCCGAGGAGGCCGAGAATCCCAAGCGCAACATTCTGCTGGCCACGGTTCTGGTTTGTGTCATTACCGGCGTGCTGGCCTCAATCGAAGTCTACGCTGCGCAACTGGTGTGGCCGAGTTCCAAGCCCTTTCCGGATGTGGACACGGCGTACGTTCACGTTGCGGGCCGCGCCGCCGGGGCGTGGCTGTTTACCTTGATTAACATCACCTTGCTGGTCGCAACGGTAGGCTCTGGCATGGGCTCCCAGCTCGGGGCTGCGCGCCTGCTATACGGTATGGGAAGGGGAAATGCCCTCCCAAAGTCCTTCTTTGGTGCGATCGAACCCAGGCGGCGGATTCCGCAAAACAACGTAGTTTTTGTGGGCTTGTTTGCGCTTGCGGGAACAACTGTGCTGAGCTTCGAACGCGCCGCCGAGTTGCTGAATTTCGGGGCGCTGCTGGCTTTCATGGGAGTGAATGCCGCATCGTTCACTCGTTATTATTTGCGCGAGCGTGAGAGGACGCTGGCGAGCTTTCTTGTGCCAAGTCTTGGTTTCGCTGTATGCCTGCTGCTTTGGCTGAACCTGAGTAAACCCGCAAAAATCGCCGGCATAATATGGATGCTCTTGGGGATCGGTTATGGTGCGGTGCGAACCCGCGGGTTCCGCTCGGAGCTGGTTTCGTTTGACGTTCCCGAGGAGACAGAAGCACGAGCGGGAGTAATCACGATTTAGCACGTTATCTGGTTTCAAGAATGAAGGAGCCTTTGTAGTCGGGGCTGAGGGGGATATTGTGGCCGTGATCATGCGTCTGGTTCAGCAGTTTGAACATTCGAAGAAACAGGAGTTCATTGCGCTCGAGAAAGAATTTGCGGCGCTGGAAGATCGTGGCGTTCTACCTAGGGGGGAACGATTGCTCCCTATCTCCAGCCGCGATCCGGCAAACACTCTTATCTGGCAAGCCTCCTTCAAAGACCTGTGTGCGGCGCAAGTGGCCCTCAAACTCTTCGAAACCAACCCAGAGCACACCGAACTGGCCAACCAGCAGAAGCACTTTTTCAAGGATGCCTGGATAGAGTTTTACGAAGTTCTTGAGTGCTAGTACGGCGTCCCACAAATTCGTGGCAAAACTTCTACTACTGTCGTCTGAAATCCGGGAGCTAAGCGAAGGATCTGTGTATTGCAAATCAAATACATAGATGCTTCCTAGCCTGAAGGCCGATCAGGACTGACACTCCCGAAATATGACAAGAACCAATGGGACGGCACAGCGTGTGCATCATTCATGAGGAGAGGGCAATCGGGAAGGCAATCCTCGTTTCTAACGTGCCGCTCCGCACTTAAGAACATAAGATATTGCAGAGGAAACTTGAACCCCAGTTCCATTGCCCCTAACTTCAAGCCCCAGCAGAAATGCCCCAGGTTACAGGATTTGGTTGCCCGCAACCGTGGGGGAGAGCGAGTCGGCACGTACGCGGTGTGTTCAGCTTATCCCAGCGTCATCGACGCCGCCATACAGCAGACTCTTCAGGATGGCTCGATTTTGCATGTCGAGTCGACCTCCGGGCTTTTGATTAGCGGTCGCAAGCGTCGTGTTCGCCCGAGACAACGATGACGACGATTATTACTGCCAGCGCGGCGATTTATTCAGGCGCGACAGTACGGATATCAAAATGGCAATCGTGACGCTGCGAAGCAAGAGCGGCATGAAGCCCGCGAAAACGATCCCGAGGAGTTCCATATTCCCGACGCGGGCCAAGCCAGCCGATAACCAGCATACTCATGTGACAGTGGTGGGAACCATCGGTGAACGTCTGCTTGTCAGTGGCCCATCGCATTTACCTTCGACATGCAAGAGATATCTAATGTTGTTTTGCTGGCGGAATCAATTCAGCATCTCACGTGATTGGTTGTTAGTCAGGTTCGTGAAAATCGGCTTCAAGACTGGATAAAGAGCGCGATAGAGTTGGTATTGACGCCGCATTAAGTTCACTACGGCTAGATCTGGCTGTACGCGCGTTGCGACTTGCACCGCGCACTCGCATGCTTCCTCTACTGAGTTCCAGACTCCATGGGCTACACCCGCCAGTAGCGCCGCCCCGTAGGCTGCGCCTTCCTCCGCTTCAACGATTTCGACCTCATGGCCGTAAATGTCTGCCTGAATTTGCCGCCACAGAGTTGAACGGGCGCCACCTCCCCCAAGGCGAATGCTGCGAACGGGTACTTTCATCTCATCGAAGAGTGCAAGCGTATCTTTCAAACTGAACGCTACACCTTCGAGAATGGCACGAACCACATGGCTTCGAGTATGATTCGCGGACAAACCGACGAGCGCCCCGCGTGCCCTTGGATCGAGATGCGGCGTCCGCTCCCCCATGAGATAGGGCGCCCACAATAGACCATCCGCTCCCGCCGGCGTGGCTGCCGCCTCGGCGATGAGTTCCTCATAACTTTTCTGACAATTCGTTGAGCCTGCCAGCAGGTCGCGGAACCAACGCAATGACAATCCCGCCGCTTGTGTCACTCCCATGACGTGCCGGCGCTCAGGTATTGCGTGGCAGAACGTGTGCACACGGCCTTGCGGATCCATGGTCGGCCGATCCGTTGCGGCAAACACTACGCCGGACGTTCCAATCGTGGCGCTCACGTCCCCTGGCCGTACAATTCCGAGCCCGATGGCGCCTCCAGCCTGATCGCCAGCTCCCGCCACGATCGGCGTCCCTGCGCGTAAGCTGGTGGCGCGTGCACCCTCGTCAGAAACACGCGCGCATATTTCTACCGACTCAAAAACGCGCGGTAAGCAAGATTCGGGCAGGTCTACTGTGGCCAGGAGCTCGGATGACCAGCGCCGGCGAGCGACATCCAGCATTAGCGTGCCGGAGGCATCGGCCATATCAGTCGCGTGTTCACCGCTCAGGCGGAATCGGACGTAATCCTTCGGAAGCAAGAATCTCCGGAAGCGCTGCCACACTCGCTGCTCGTGATTCCGTATCCAAAGCAGCTTCGCCAGCGTGAAGTTTGTGAGCGCAGGATTACAAGTCAGCTGGAATAGACGCTCGCGTCCCACAGTGTGGTCCAGCCAGTCGCATTCCTGCTGCGTTCGCTGGTCGCACCAGATGATCGCAGGTCGGAGCACCTGATCGGCTCCATCGAGCAACACTGCGCCGTGCATCTGGCCAGCCAGACCTACGCAGGCGACGTCCTGATCACTAACCTGAGCTTTAGCGATGGACTCGCGAACAGCGCCCGCTGCAGCGTTCCACCAGTCATGCGGATCCTGCTCCGCCCATCCGTTATGAGGTGAAGCGAATGGCTGATGCTCTCGCGTAGCAGAAGAGACAATCCCGCCATCGGCGCCGACTAAGAGGGCACGCGTTCCCCCTGTGCCGACGTCCAAGCCGAGCAAATATCGTTTCATCTTGTTGCTGCTTTCAATTTGCTAATCCCGAAGCTCGGTTTACCATGACACGAGGACAGCTTGTGGAGTATTGAGGTCTATGTCCAGAGTCTTTTTGCTCTGGTCAACACCATAATTGGGTTCTCCATCCTGATTCCAGTGATCGCCAGCCCAGTAGACCCTTTCCACACGAATCTGCTTCATTGCCGGCCACTGGAATGCTGGGTCTGTGAACGAAACATTGGCGCGATAGCCTATGAGCAAGAATTCGTGAGCAGCGGGATGGATGACAATCGCCTGACCATTGTTCTCACCTGTAACCGTCACCGGGAAGCCGTTTACGGTTTCAGTTGTGGAGAATCTTTGCCCCGGCGAACGGGACATGATTACCCTCAGCTTGTCAGTTGTGGCGTAATAGGAAACCTGGGGCAGTGCCTTGGTGAGCGAGGAATAGGTATCGCGCAGGGCATACGCCCCATTAGACAAAGTGCCGTCACTCAAGACATAGGGCTGGTTGGATTCTGGATAAGATACGGTCAACGCCCAAGGCGCAAAAATCGGGGCACCGAATTCGCCGACAGCGATGTAGGCGAGCCGTGATGTAATCGGAGTCAAACCACTATTGATTTCTGTGATGGCCGGCAGATTGCGGCCCACGCGATAGCGGAAAAGCGGTTCCCGGAGTTCGGTGACCGTCGCCTCAGACTCTCGTCCGCAACTGTAGTCGGGCCGCCACTCCGCACAGAAATAGGAGTTGACGCCAATGAAAGAAATGTGGGGACAGTTCTGGAGATATGTTTGCACATCTTCACCGGGCGCGCCTCCGACCATCCAGTCCGCGATCTCTCCGCCGACGTAATTATGAAAGAACGGAATGGGGTAGACCTCTGCGCCCGCCTCGGTAATGCGCCGTATCCAGTTGTGACTCAGGTCCCAGGCGCTGAATTTCAGATCGTCAGTGAAGCCATTTTCGGCGAATCGTTTGTTGGCCGCGGGTGAGTGGTCGCGCCACATCCGGGGATTCTTGCGATCCACACCGAAGACCGCAATTTCATTCTCGACTTGGATCATGAGAATGGTGTGGGTTTGAGAATCAACCTGCTTGATGTGCTGCATGAAAGCGCGGAAGGCAGCGATTTCGCGGTCGACAATCGGCGCATAATCGTAGGATGCGGCGTTGTGGTGGATAACGCCATCTCCGTCCGCCGCGCGAGGATAAGTTTGCTCATCATTGACAATGTACATGGGCACATACAGCTCGCCGGTCAGATTGCCGTAGATAGTGCCGTCCCCGCTGGCGTAGTGCCCGAACCAGTTCAGCACAAGTTTTAGGTGATGTTTCTCCGCCATGCCCTTTGCGTGGTCGATATAGGAAAAGTCGTAAACTCCCTTTTCCGGCTCCACCATAGACCACTTAATCGGCACCTTCAGAGCATTCAGCCCAGTTTTCTCCGCGGCAGGATACAAACTGTCGTAAGCCGTCTCGGTCTCTTTGTATCTACCGTAAATTAGATCCCACCAGGGGATCTCAACAGCCAGCACGGTAAACGGCCTGCCATCCACATAGAAAACCTTGTGCCCGTTGGCCGCTTCGAAATGCGGCACCATGTTATGGCTAATGGGAACCTGCGAGATGTCCCGTCCAGCACTCGCTCCTGAGGCAGGTTGGGCCTGTAGACAAATTGACACATGAGTCAAAAATATCGAGAGCGCAAATGCGCGGGAATGGCGCGTGATAAACGAAGTCAGTGATTGCATCAGAAGTCTCTCATTGCTCGGCAACGATTGCTAAATCCCAGGGCTTAAGGTTGAATGCTTGCCCTTGCCGCACAGAAGCGTTTGTCAGAAGATCCGACCCATTGCGGTAGGGATAAGAAAACGCCTGCTCTTCACCGGAGAAGTTCAGATAGTAGTGCAGCAACTTTCCCTGCGCGTTTCGCCCATGGCGAACTTTCACCACGCCCGGCAGGTTCTGGTCCGGACCGGTCAAGCCAGCGCGTTTCAGGACATCGCGAATGACCTCGCGCTGCAAAGTATCGGCTAGAAATGTGCCTTCATAAGTCAGCGTGCCTCTGCCGTATTGGTTTCGCATGATCGCGGGAAAATGCCAATGGGGATCGTCGAAAGATGCGACCACTTGGGCCGCCTCGGGGATCAGAAACTCTTCCCATACTGACCCTTTATTCTGTTCACCAACGCCGTAGGGATCAGGCGTGAGCCGCTGTGGTTCGGCAAGATTCGTGAACTCCTGATAGTGGAACCCCGCCACAGCGCGAAGCGGCCCGGGTGCCATCACGTCGCGAACGGTTGAGTACTCATTCGTGAAGCCGCTCTTGAAAGCCATTACGACCTGACCCCCATTTTTGACGTAATCGGAAATCTGTTGCAGCACTCGGTCCGAGGCGCTGTACAGTGGTGGGACCAGCAGGACTTTGTAGCGCGAGAGATTGGGATCGCCAGCCTGCACGAAGTCGGGTTCATTGGCGGAGTCAGCGCTGAACAGGATGGCGACTTCGTTGTCTTTCTTGAGATCAACCAACTGCGGGCCCAGTTTCTTCAGCTCGGCGGCGACGCGCGAGACTTCTGCGTATGTGCGGTTCGGCTCCAGATCGTGCGAGAGGACTCCTTTCCAATAAGTTTCCTGTCCGTAGTGCAATGAGTGCCAATGCCAGTACTCGACCATGTTGGCGCCAGCAGCCAAATGCGTGTAGACAACCAGACGCAGTTGACCGGGATATTGCGGATATTGCGTGCGGGAATCCCACCCGATCGTCTGCGCATTGGTTTCGGTCACCAGATAGTTCGTGTGCTTCAACGAGCGGCCGAGATCGCCCGAAAGCCAGATGGTGCGGGCATCCAGCCGTTTCTGTGTCTCGAAATAGGGATTCTCGGCGACAATGTCGAGATTGCCCGCAATCGCCCACTGATCGAGATTGGTGTGTACTCCGCCGCTGAAGTCCTGGGTGATGAACTGGTCAGGGCGCTTGTACTGGTTGACGATCTTTGCCTGCCAGGCGAGATAGTCGGTCACGACGTCGTGTTGAAAGTTTTCCCACTCCAGCTTGTAGCCGGGATTCAGAATGCCATTGCGCGGCGGCAGGTCGTCCCAGCTATCGACAAGCTGTCCCCAGTAAACAAGACCCCAGATTTTATTGATCGTGTCTGGTGCCTTGTACTTCTGCTTCAGACGGTCGAGGAAAGCGGCATTCATGTACGGGGTGGGGACTCCGGTCGGGAAAGTCTCATTGTCGATCTGGTATCCGATTACCGCGGGATGATCTTGGAAGTGACTGACGATCTCGCGGATAACCCGCTCCGCATGCTGCCGGAAGTAAGGATTAAGAAAGTCGTAATTCTGGCGCGGCCCATAATAGCCAGGCGTTTCAGCCGGCGGATAAGTAGGGGAATAAGGATCGGTCAGCGGAGGTGCGGTCCCGTTGTGAGTAACGACAATATCGGGATGCTCCTTAGAAAGCCAGGTCGGGATGGAATACGTCGGCGTGCCGAGGATGGCTTTGATTCCCGCCGCATGCAAGCGGTCGAGAATGCGCTGCATCCAGGCTACCTGAAAATCGCCGTCACGCGGTTCCCAGGTACTCCAACTAGACTCGCCTACCCGTACCACAGTGATTCCGGCTTTCTGCATGAGTTCGACATCTTTGTTGAGCCGGTCATATGGCATGTACTCGGGATAGTAAGCCACGCCATATAGGACAGTTTCCATTTTGTCGGGCGCGAAAGCTGGCTTGCTCTGCGCAGAAGTGTTGTGAGCCGCGGTGCTCTGAGCCGAAGCGGTGATCGTAGCGACGATGAGAAAAACAAACAGATAGCACGCAACGAATTGGTGATGAGATCGTCCGCTCATCTGTTCCTCTCTTCGGAAAACGATTCTGCGATTCAGCACTTCACACGACTGGATGCCCATTTGCAGCATGGGAGTTGATCACGATGACTGCGGGTTCAAGCCCTGGCGAAGTTGCTTCCAATCGCAGTTCGCCAGGCTCTCTCTTGCTCTGCACAATCGCCATACACAGGCCGTTGAAGGCGTGCCGCCTGTCCGCTTTATCGGCCTCATGACTGCTGGGGTTGCCATTTCCTACACCGATCAGGCTACCGTTGCCTGAGAGATGAAATTCAATTGGGGAATCCGCAATCGGCACCAACCGGCTTTGCGAATCGAGTACCTGCAGGTGGACTATCGAGACGTCGCGTCCATCGGCTGAAATTTCCCTGCGGTCAGCAATCAAAGCGAGTTTTGCAGGGCTGCCAGTAGTCTCGCGCTTGGCCGTCAGCACCTGCCGGCCATTCTTGAATCCTCTCGCTTCGAGCGTGCCCGGTGCATATTTCACTCTCCATTCCAGGTGCCCATACCGCGGAACATCTTTTCTCCCCAAACTCTGGCCATTTAGCAAAAGTTCCACCTGCTCGAGATTGCTGTGGCACCAAACATCAATCTCGTGTCCTTCATTGCCTTTCCAATTCCAATGCGGAAATAGATGGAGAATGGGCTTGTTAGTCCACTGTGCCTGGTAGTAATAAAAATTGTCCTTGGGGAAGCCGCAGGTATCCATGATGCCGAAATGAGAGTTGATACATGGCCACTTGTACGGCGTGGGCTCGCCGCGATAATCGAAGCCGGTCCAGGCAAATCCGCCGGCCACCCACGGACGCTCGGCATAAATGGGCCACCAATATTCAGCGAGTTGGGCCCAGGGCGGAATGTTCGCGTCATAGGCGCTGACGTAACCTGCCTGTTTGTCGTTCTCATACACACCACGTGTGCACACGGTACTGGCAGTTTCAGTGCCGATCGTCGGTTGCCTGGGAAATTGCCGATGAAATGCGTCCATCTGCTCGGCGCTGTGGTAATTGAAGCCCTGCACGTCAACCACGGCGGACAACCCTTTGCCCCAGTCCTCGTTCATGGCTTCGGTAATAGGGCGAGTTGAATCGAGCTTCCGTACGAGGCTCTTCATTGATTTCGCGATGCGGGCGCCGGTGTCACTGCCCTGAAGGTCCTCCTCGTTGCCCATGGACCAGATGATCACGCTAGGATGATTACGATCCCGGCGGATCATCGTCTCGAGTTGCTCCAATCCCTCGGGACTTGACGACATCATCCGCGTCTCATCCATCACCAACATCCCTAATTGATCGCAGGCGTCCAGAAGCGCTGGTGTGGGCAGGTTGTGTGACATTCGAAATGCGTTCGAGCCCATGGCTTTCAGCTTCTCAACTCGCAAAAAGTGAATCCGGTCCGGCAGTGCGATGCCGACGCCCGCGAAGTCCTGATGGTTGCAGGTGCCCTTGATCTTTACCGGCTTGTCATTCAGCAAGAAGCCCTTGTCAGGATCGAAGCGGATGGTGCGGATGCCAAATGCGGTCTCGTATTCGTCCACGGCATTGCCGTCGGCTTCGACCATGGTGACTGCTCGATATAGGTTCGGTTCTTCAAGCGACCACAGCGCAGGATTGTTAATCGTGAGTTGCTGCCGGAACTCGCGCCTGGTCACCGCAGGAATTGAGAGCGGAGTGGATTTCGCCTCAGCGACACTACGCCCGCCCGAATCGATGATCTTAGTGAGGACACGGCAACTCTGCTCGGAGTCGCTGCCGTTATCAATTTCGGTCAACACGCTGAGAGGCGAGGAGCCAGCGGACAGTTCCGACTTAACAAACGTGCCGTTATGTGCGACGTGAATGGGATTCATCTTGCTCAACCAAACATGACGATAGATGCCCGCTCCTTCGTACCACCACCCCTCACCGAGAGTAGCGTCCACG
>WNEZ01006895.1_pt1 | contig 10014 bp, 10 predicted proteins | sample 5400521 | NCBI WGS metagenome assembly WNEZ01 (sample SAMN13153339, study PRJNA577476) | soil metagenome | isolation source: 120 cm saprolite under Douglas fir tree site 2 hole 1 replicate 1 | place: USA:California | collected 2015-04-18 | reverse complement strand
GCGGGTTGTCGGCGCCGCGGCCAATTTTCCCGCGGCGAATCCGAGCCTCGCCGCCGCCGTTGCGAGCCCTGCGACGGCGGGCGCATCCGCGGCCGGCCTGACTGTCGCGGTGCTCGGCAACAAGATCACGCTTCGCGACGGCACCACCGTGACCAGCCTCGGGGCGCTCGCGCGAGCGCTCCAGGCAAACAACCTCGGCAACATCCTCTCCACTCCGAATCTGCTCACGCTCGACAACTACAAGGCGAAGATCGTCATAGGACAGAACGTGCCTTTTGTCACCGGCAGTTTCGCGGCGGCGACGACCGCCGCCGCTGCGGGAGTGGCGGCGGTGAATCCCTTCCAGACGATCGAGCGCAAGGACGTCGGCCTGACCCTGAGCATCAAGCCGCAGATTTCCGAGGGCTCGACCATACGCATGGAAATCTACCAGGAGGTCTCGAGCGTGAATACGACCGCACGGGCCGGCGCGAGCGATCTGGTGACCGACAAGCGCTCGATCGAAACGAAGGTCGTGGTGGACGACGGCAATACCATCGTGCTCGGCGGACTGATTCAGAACACCTTGAACGTGACGACGCAGCAGATTCCTATTCTCGGCGACATTCCGTTTCTCGGCGCGCTGTTCCGCTTCAAGAGCGAGGAGCGCAAGCGCACCAACCTGATGATCTTCCTGCGGCCGGTGATCATCCGCTCGGTGGAAGACGGGTATCGCGTGACGCAGGACCGTTATGAATACCTGCGCGGCTACACGCGCGGCGAAGGTCCCGAGCGCGAAAATATCTACGACCGCATGGAGCCGGTGCCGCCGGCTCCGCCCCGCGAGCCGCCGGCGAGGACACCCGGGCGGGATTCTCCCGCAGCGCCTGCGAGAGAGCCCGAGGCGGGTGCCACGCCGGCGCCGGCGAGGCCCTAGAGCGCCATGGACATGTCCTCGAACCCCCTCACGCCCGACGCCCAGATTGTCGAGCGGCTGCCCTACGCCTTCGCCAAGCGCCACGGCGTGATCAGCGCGCGGCAGCTGGGGGAGGGTTTCGAGCTCTGGGTCCGGCCCGGGGTGCGCGCGGGCGTCCTCGCCGAGGTGCAGCGCGCTCTCGGCGGGCCGCTCGCTCTGAGAGAGCTGGCGAACGAGGCCTTCGACGCGGCGCTCGCGCGCGCCTACGAGCGCGGCGCCTCGCACGCCGCGGAGATCGTGACCGACATGGACGCGAACCCGGATCTGGTCGCGCTCGCCGAGAGCCTGCCCAAAGTCGCCGACCTGCTGGAGAGCGAGGACGACGCTCCCATCGTGCGGCTGATCAACGCCCTTTTCTCGCAAGCGGTACGCGAGGGCGCCTCCGACATCCACATCGAGGCCTTCGAGGGGCGCTCGGTGGTGCGCTTCCGCAGGGACGGGATGCTGCGCGACGTGATCGAGCCGCCGCAGGTGGTGCACGGCGTGATCGTGTCGCGTATCAAGATCATGGCGCGACTGGATATCGCCGAGAAGCGCCAGCCGCAGGACGGCCGCATCGCGCTGCGCCTGGCCGGACGCTCGGTCGACGTCCGCGTTTCGATCCTGCCCACCGCGCACGGCGAGCGCGTGGTTCTGCGATTGCTCGACAAGCAGGCGGGAAGGCTGGACCTCACGAGTCTGGGCATGGCCGATACGACGCTCGCCGCCCTGCGCAACCTCGTCCGGCAGCCGCACGGCATCATTCTCGTCACCGGACCGACGGGCTCGGGAAAGACGACGACGCTCTACGCCGCGCTCGGCCAGCTCGACGCCAAGCGCACCAACATCGTCACCGTCGAGGACCCGATCGAATACGACCTCGACGGCGTCGGCCAGACCCAGGTGAACCCGCGCATCGAGCTGACCTTCGCGCGTGCGCTGCGCGCCATCCTGCGCCAGGACCCGGACGTGGTGATGATCGGCGAGATCCGCGATCTGGAGACCGCGCAGATCGCGGTGCAGGCGAGCTTGACCGGGCACCTGGTGCTCGCGACCCTGCACACCAACGATGCGGCGGGCGCGGTGGTGCGGCTGGTCGACATGGGTATCGAGCCGTTCCTGGTGGCATCGAGCCTGCTCGGCGTGCTCGCCGAGCGGCTGGTGCGGCGGCTGTGCCCGGTGTGCCGGCGCCCGCACGAGCCCGATCGCGCCGAGCGGGACCTGCTCGAGAACGGCAACGGGGGCGTGTCGGACATCGCCTTGTTCACCGCGAGCGGCTGCGAGGCCTGTGCGTTCACGGGCTATCAGGGCCGCACCGGGATATTCGAGCTGCTCCTCATCGACGACGAGGCGCGGCGCCTGATCCACGATCGCGCCTCCGAGGCCAACCTGCGCGAGCACGCGCGCCGGGGCGGCATGAAGGGTCTGCGCGAGGACGGGCTGCGCTGGGTGCGCGCGGGCGAGACCAGTCTCGAGGAAGTGCTGCGCGTTTCGCGCGAATGAGTCGCGAATAGACGCGAGCGGCATCCGCACAAGGCATGTCGGGCTTCGAGTACAGCGCGCTGGATGCGACCGGGCGCGAGACACGCGGGGTGATCGAGGCGGACACCGATCGCCACGCGAGATCGCTGCTTCGCGAACGCGGCCTCGCACCGCTCGCGGTCGAAGGAATCACGCGCTCCACGGCGGCGCACACCGGAAGGCACGAGCGCTTCTCGCGCCCCCGACTTTCGCGCAAGGGACTTGCGCTCGTGACGCGCCAGTTCGCCACGCTGGTCCGCGCCGGGCTCACCATCGAAGAGGGCCTCAACGTGCTTATCGAGCAGACGGAATCTGCCGGCGCGCGCACGCTGTTCGCCGCCGTGCGGGCGCGCGTGCTGGAGGGCCAGTCCCTGTCGCACAGTCTGGCGGCGTTTCCCGACGCGTTCCCGCAGATCTACCGCGCCATGATCGAGGCGGGCGAGCACTCCGGGCGCCTGGGCGACGTGCTCGAGCGCCTGGCCGACTACACCGAAAACCGCGAAAGCCTGCGCGACAAGGTCATGATCGCTTTCATCTATCCGGTGCTCGTGACGGTGGTGGCGATCGCCGTGGTCGGGCTCTTGCTCGTCTACGTCGTGCCGCAGGTAACGCGCGTGTTCTCCAATCTCGGCCAGACCCTGCCCCTGGTGACGCGCATCCTCATCGCGATGAGCGATTTCGTGCGCGTAAGCGGCGTATTTTGGCTCGCCGGGCTCGTTGTCGCCTTGGTCGCTGGAATGCTCCTGCTGCGCGACGAGGGGCGGCGCCGACGCTGGCACGGGTGGCTGCTGCGCCTGCCGATCGCGGGGCGGCTTATCCGCAGCGTCAACGCCGCGCGCTTTTCCGACACGCTGGGAATTCTGACCGCGAGCGGCGTGCCGCTGCTCACCTCGCTGCAGTCCGCAGCCGCAGTCGTCACCAATCTGCCGATGCGCGCCGCGGTGGACGAAGCGGTGCGGCGCGTTCGCGAAGGCGGTGCGCTCGCGCCGGCGCTGGGCGCGGCGAAGCTGTTTCCGCCGCTCGTCATCCACCTGATCGCGAGCGGCGAAGCGACCGGGCGCTTGGACACGATGCTCGCGCGCGCGGCCGAAGCGCAGTCGCGGGAGCTGGAGAACTGGATCCGCGGGCTGACTGCGCTCCTCGAGCCGTTGCTGATCCTCGCCATGGGAGCGATCGTGCTCTTCGTGGTCGTGGCGATACTTTTGCCTATATTCGAGATGAACCAACTGGTACGCTAGGGAACGTCATGACGAACGCTTACGCAAGCTTGCGCCGCGCCTGCGGCTTCACCCTGATCGAGATATTGGTGGTGATCACCATTCTCGGCATTCTCGCGGCGCTGATCGTGCCGCGCGTGATGGACCGTCCCGACCAGGCGCGGGCGACCGCGGCGCGGGCGGACATCGCGGCGATCATGGGGGCGTTGAAGCTCTACCGCCTGGACAACGGCATGTATCCGACCACAGAGCAAGGCCTCGCTGCGCTCGTGAAAAAACCCGATCGCGGAGAAATCCCGCGCAACTGGACCAAGCCCTACCTCGACAAGCTGCCCATGGATCCCTGGCAATTCGATTACCAGTATCTCAATCCCGGCATTCGCGGCGAGGTCGATGTGTTCTCGTTCGGCGCCGACCGCAAGCCCGGCGGCGAGGGCTTCGACGCCGATATCGGGTCGTGGCAGTGATGCGCATGCGCGCGACGCACAGGGCTCGCGGATTCACGCTGATCGAGCTGCTGGTGGTCGTGGCGATCATCGTCGTGATCGTGGGTCTCGCCGGCGCGCAGCTTATGCGCGGGCCCGGCGACGTGGTGCGCGAGGAGAGCGAGCACCTCGCGCTGCTCCTGCGGGCGGCCCGCGAGGAAGCGATCCTGCAGGGGCGGGTGTTCGCCTTCGGCGCCGGGCGCGAGTCCTATCGCTTCCTGCGCCTGGAGCGCAACGGCCGCCTCAAGGTGACCAGCGGCGACGAGCTGTTGCATCCCCAACGCCTGGCGGCAGGCATCGTGATCGAGGTGTTCCAGGTCGAGGGCGCGGCGGAGACCACGCAGGACGGGGTGGTGTTCCTGCCGAGCGGCGAGCTGCCGGCGTTTCGCATCGTGCTCAAGAGCGGCGGCGCGCGCTGGAGCGTTGTCGGCGCTCCCGACGGGACCATACGCGCGCAGGCCGCCTCGTGAATTGCGTCCGGCGCGCCGCGCAAGGTTTCACACTCGTGGAAATCCTGGTGGCGCTTGCCGTCCTTGCGATCGCGCTGACCGCCGCGGCGCGCAGCCTGGGCGCGGCGATCGACACCACCGCGGCGCTGCGCGATCGCACCCTCGCGCGTTGGGTCGCCGAAGACAGGTTGGCGCAACTCGAATTGAGCAAGGAGTGGCCGGATCTCGACGTGAAGGAGGGCGACGCCGACATGGGCGGGCGCGCGTTCCACTGGCGCCAGGAAACAGGCGTGACGCCCGCCGCCCGCATGCGGCGCGTCGATGTGAGCGTGCTCCTCCCGGGGACCGATTCGATACTGGCGAAGATGACCGGATTCATCCAGCAGACCGGGCCGCAGGCGGGACTGCAGCCGGCACCCAAGACGGGGCCATCCCGATGAACCCCCGCGCTCGCAGCTCCGGCTTCACGCTGATCGAGCTGTTGGTGGCGCTCGTGATCTTCGGGATTTTCGCCGTTCTGGCTTATGCCGGGCTCGGCCGCCTGCTCGACAACCGTGGACGGCTCACCGAGGAGCAGCGGGTCTGGCAGGAGCTGTCCCAGGTTTTCCTGCGCATCTCCGACGACGTCGCGCACGCGCGCTCGCGCGGCGTGCGCGACGTGAGCGGCCTTGTTCAGCTGCCGGCGTTCGTGGGACGGCCCTTCGACTCGCGCGCGCTCGCCGAGCCGAGCTTGGAGCTGACACGCGGCGGCGAGCTCAACTACGGGACCGGACCACAGTCGGATCTGCGGCGCGTCGCCTATCGCCTCAAGGAAGGGCGCCTCGTGCGCCTCACCTGGCCGGTGCTCGATCGCGCCCCGGTGAGCGTGCCGCTCGAAGCACCGCTGCTAGGCGATGTGGAAGCCTTTGAGCTGCGCTTTCTCGGCGCGGTCGGGGACCCGGTCGATACCTGGCCTACGGCGACCAGCGGCCCGGACGTTCCGCCGCGGGCGATGGAAGTCACCCTCGCCGTGAAGGGCGTGGGCCGCTTCAAGCGCCTGTTCCTGGTGAACAGCTGATGCTCCTCGCCCGCGCACAACGTGGAATCGCGCTGGTGACCGCGATGATGATCGTCGCGATCGCGGCGGCGATCGCGGCTCAGATCGCCTTTGCCCACCAGATCTGGTTCCGGCAAATGGAGAACGTCGCCGACCGCGACGCGACCGACTGGCTGCGCCGCGGCGCGCTGCACTGGGCGAGCCTCGCGCTGCTCGAGGACGCGGCGCAGAACTCGATCGACCATCTCGGGGAGACCTGGGCGATGGCATTGCCCACCCTTCCCGTCGAAGGCGGAGCCATCAAGGTTTCGATCGAGGACGCGCAGGCGCGCTTCAACCTCAACAGCGCGGCGGACCCGGCGAGCCTTCGGGTTCTGCAGCGCTTGCTCGAGGTGCTGCGGCTCGATCCGCAACTCGCCAACGCGGTCGCCGACTGGATCGACCCGGACAGCGAGGCGAGAGCGGGAGGCGCGGAGGACATCGACTACCTCAACCTCAATCCACCGTATCGCGCCGCCAACCGGCCCATGGCGAGCGTCGATGAATTGCGGCTCGTCCGGGGCTTCGACGCCCAAACCGTGAGGGCGCTGCTGCCGTACGTGACCGTTCTCCCGGTGGCTACCAACACCATCAACGTCAATACCGCTTCGCCCCAGGTGCTCGCGGCACTGGTGGATCGCCTGGATCTTCCGACCGCACAGCGCATCGCCGACGCGCGGGTTGGCAAGCCGTTCAACAACGCCGGGGAGTTCAATTCGAAACTGCTGCCGCTGCTTCCGCCGGCCGCGGGAATGAGCGTGAAGACCGACTATTTTCTGGTTACCCTCGATACCTCGATCGGGCGCCACGAGCGCCACAGCGAAGCGCTGCTTCAGCGCGACGCAAACAGGAGCACGACCGTGATCTGGCACCGGCCGCAACCCCTGATCGGATCGGATGAACCCGACGAATCTCCTCAATAGCCGCGCCTGGCTCGGCCTCTCGGCCGCGTGGCGCCGCAAGGGAGGCGACCGCCTCGAGCTGTGGCTGCCGCGGAACTGGCCGGCCGAAGACTCGGAGCTGCGCTGGCGCCGCGTCGCACCCGCGGGGGCCGTGCGCGAGGGGTCCCAGCGCGGGCTCGAGGGGCTCGCGCCCGCCGAGGACATCATCGTGTGGACCCCGGCCGCGGAAACGCTGCTCCTGCGCGCGCGCCTGCCGACGCGCTCGAGCGCGAAAATCGTTCAGGCACTGCCCTATGCGCTGGAAGAGCAGTTGATCGAGCCGCCCGAGAGCCTGCATTTCGCTTTCGCGCACGAGGCGGACGGTGCGCTCGCGGTGGCGGTGACGCGGCGCGAGCGCATGGAGAGCTGGCTGGCGGCGCTTGCGGCCGCAGGGCTCGCCCCGACGCGACTCGCTCCGGTGACCTTGTCGCTGCCGCTCGCCGAAGGCGCTTGGACGCTGTCGTTCGTCGACGGGGAAATCGTGCTGAGAAGCGGCGTACGCGCGGGATTGGGCGGTCCGGCCGAGCCGCAGCCGCCGGCGTGGCTGCACGCGGCGCTCGCCGAAGCGCGCAGCGAGTCGGGCGCGCCCGAGCGCATCCTGCTCGTGGACGCGCCTGCGGACCTGGATTCCGCGGCGTGGCGCGAGGGCTTGGGGCTGCCGCTGGAGGCGATGCGCCCGGGGGAGGCGGCCGTTCCGGACGCGCCGCTCGATCTGCTGCAGCAGCACTACGCCCCGCGCGCACGCATGGCGGCGCTCAAGCGCGCCTATGTTCCGGCGGCGGCGCTGCTCGCGGCCTGGCTCCTCGCTACGCTCGCCTTCGACGCCATCGAGTGGGCGCGTCTTTCCCGGGCGGCGGGCGCGGCCGAGGAAGAAATGCGCACGCTCCTCATGAAGAGCTTTCCGGAGACTCGCGCGATCCTCGATCCTGCCGAGCAGATGCGCCGAGGCCTTGAGGACCTGGGCGCGCGCAGCGGCATCGCGGCGCCCGGGGACATGCTTTCCCTCCTCGCGCGCGCCGCGCCCGCGATCGAGCGCGAATCGCGCCTGCGGGTGCAAGGCGTCGAATATGCCGATCGCGCGCTCACCATCCGGCTCGTCGCCTCGGAGGCCGACGCGGAATCGCTCGCGCGCACGCTGCGCGCTCGCTCGCTCGATGTCGATGTGCAGCGCGCGGGCGGCGAATCGCGGCTACGGGTACGCGCGGCCGCTTCGCCTCGCGCGGAAGGCAAATCATGAATTTCGCATGGACCGAACCCTGGCGCGCGCGCTGGGAGGCGCTCGGTGCGCGCGAGCGCCGGGTGGCCTCAGCGCTCGCCGTAGCCTTCAGCGCGGCGCTTTTCTATCTGCTGCTCTGGAGCCCGGTCGAAAGCGGTCTCGCCAAAGCTCGCACGCGTCTTGCCTCGGCCCAGGCACAGCTCGCCCGCGTGCAGGAGCAGGCAGCCCTGGTGGCGAAGGTGCGCGCTACGCCGCGCGTTGCGCCGCCCGCGGATCCGGCCGTTGCGCTCCGGCAGGCAGCCGAGCGGCACGGCTTGCGCGAGCAACTGAAGCGCGTCGATGCGGAAGGCGCGGGCGCGGTGCGCGTGCAGATCGAAGGCGCGTCGTTCACGCCCTTGATGGCGTGGCTCATCGAGCTGCAGGAGCAGGCCGGCCTGCGCGCGGAAAGCGCGACGCTCGAGCGGCACGCCAATCCCGGCACTGTGAACGCGCGGCTGCTGTTGCGCGCGCAGGGCGCATGATCGGCGCTTTTCGCCGCCGGGGCGTCCGGCTCGTCATCCTGGGGGCCGGCGCGTATCTGGTTTTTCTTCTGGCGAATCTGCCCGCCTCCTGGCTCGGATTCGCGCTCGAGCGCTCCAGCCGCGGAGCCCTTTCGCTGGGCGAACCCGCAGGCACCATCTGGAAGGGCAGCGGCTTACTCGCGCTGCGCTCAGGCGGTGGTTTTCGCGGCATTGCCGACGTCGAGTGGCGCACCAATCCGCTGTCGGTCTTGGCCGGACGTCTGAGCGTCGCGCTGTCCGGCGCTGCGCCCGAGGCCGGGCTGCGCGCGAGCGTGAGCCTGGGCGCGGGGAGCGTGCGTTTCCAGAACGTCGAGGCCAACGCGCCGGCGGCGCTGCTCGAGCCTTTGGTTCCCGCAGCCGCTTTTGCGAAGCCCGAAGGACGTTTGCGGGTGCTGGCCGATTCCTTCGAAATCGGCGGTGCCGGCGTGGTCGGCGCGGCGAGCGCGGAATGGCTCGAAGCGGGGGTGCTCCAGGTGCGGGGGCTCGGCGACTACCGGCTGCAGATCACCGGGAGGGGCGAGCGCGCGGAGCTCAAGCTCGCGACGCTGCGCGGGGATTTGCGTCTCACCGGGGGAGGCGAGTGGCGCGCCGCGCAGCCGCGCATCGTGCAGTTGCGCGGCTCGGCGGAAGCCGCGGCAGAGCGCAAGGATCTCGAGCCCCTGTTGCAAACGCTCGGAATCGCAGGACCGGGACCTTCGCGGCCGTTCGTATGGACGGTGCCGATTTAGAAGAGAATGCGACGTGGCGGCGAGTTCGACAAGGACAGCCATGAAGACTCGACTGGGAGCTGCTCTACTGATTGCAACGGCGTGTCTCTCCGGATGTGGCGGCGGCCCCACAAGCAGCGCACCCCCGGTCCCTGTCCCTACCTATACGATCAGCGGGACGATTGTAGGCCTCACCGGATCGGGGCTCGTGCTTCGGCTGAACGGCACCGGGAATCTCCCTGTAAATCCCAATGCCACAGCATTCACTTTCACCATGCAGCTTGCGAGCGGCGCCGCGTATACCGCCAGCGTCCTCACGCAACCGACCACCCCGAGCCAGACCTGCACCGTCACGAACGGCTCCGGGACGGTAGGAAGCGCGAATGTCGTCGGCATCAGCGTCTCCTGCACCACCAACAGCTTCACCATCGGCGGCACGGTGAGCGGGCTGCTGAGCGCGAGTCTGGTGCTGCGAAATAACGGCGGAAACGATCTCGCGATCACCAGCAACGGAGTATTCGCCTTCAGCACCGCGATTCTTTCGGGTTCGACCTATGCCGTGACAGTGTTTACGCAGCCGACCGCTCCGGCTCAGAACTGCCTTGTGACCAACAGCTCGGGCACGCTGGGGGCGGCCAACGTGACGAACGTCGGCGTGAATTGCAACGACACGTTTGCGATCGCTTCGCTCGCCGATCCGCTTGCTACGCAGCAGTGGCACTTGAAGAACACCGGACCACCTCAAAACGGCTTTGCCGACGGAACGGGCGTTCTCGGCATGGACATCAACGTCGAACCGGTATACAGCGCCTTAGGTTTCACCGGCAACGGCGTGATCACAGCCGTGGTCGATACCGGTCTCGAGATCGCTCACGAGGATCTCGCCGCGAACGTCGTGCCCAGCGGATC
>WNEZ01006893.1_pt1 | contig 10014 bp, 6 predicted proteins | sample 5400521 | NCBI WGS metagenome assembly WNEZ01 (sample SAMN13153339, study PRJNA577476) | soil metagenome | isolation source: 120 cm saprolite under Douglas fir tree site 2 hole 1 replicate 1 | place: USA:California | collected 2015-04-18 | reverse complement strand
CCAGCATCCAGATATGGGTGCGCGGCTGATCAAGTTGAGGTTGCACTCCCGACGTAAGGACGGGCAGGCCCACGATCCCCCCCGCAGCGTTAGTTGTAAAGGTTAAACCCGGAACAGGCCAGACGGTTCCGCTGGAATTCCCCAGCGAGTATGTGAATGGATGCGACGTGTTTTTCAAATTGAATGAAGGGTTGGCCCAAACGGGCGGATTGGCGCGAGAGGGGAACGACCAAGAGCCATCCGCGACGTTGTTGTAGAACAGACCGTAACCTCCCCGCACGGACATCTTGCCATTGCCGAAGACGTCATAACCAAAGCCAATGCGTGGTCCAAATCCCATCGGGGTATTCTGTACGACATACGCGTTCTGCCCGCCTCGAACAGACATAGCCCCGCTTGCTACCTGTTGCGCAAAAGTGCTGCCCGAACCAGGTGTAAAGAACGGGAAAGGCGTAGTCGAATTGTGGTAGTTGCCCCAGTGACCGAAGTAGTCGTATCTCAGACCGAGATTCAACGTGAAACGCTTGCTCAATTTCCAATCGTCCTGGACAAATCCCCCGAAATACACCCAGCGAAGCACTTGGTAGAGATTGCTGGCCAGAGCACTGTTCGCCACGGAAATTGCCGGTCCAGCTTGCGAAAAAGGCTGGTCCTGTGCAAAGTCAGTGATGTTGGCAAATCCAAAGGTCGGCCTAAGGAGCGGTGACGTGAAGTTATCATCGTCGTGATGGCGGTCGATGTCCACGCCGGCGGAGATCGTGTGGCTACCGTGTGTCCAGGTTAGCACATCGTGCCAGTTGAAATTCTCGTGAACCCAGCCCGCCGGACCCCACTGCGAAAATCCGGAAACCCCGGAGATGTTCACGTTCGGAAGATCCCGATGACTGGATGTGCCCGGGTTCGAGCCCACCGCCCGTACGACAGTAAAGCCCGCTTCGTTCAAGAGTCTTGGCGAAAAGGTGTGCGTCCAATCGAGTTTGGCGAAGAAGCCGGTATTTGGAACCACAACCCGGTAAATGGTACGGGGGTCCGCTCCCAATTGGTTGGAATAGGTTCGGAACATATCGTAAAAGATTCGGTCTTTGGATTCGTTCACGTTGTAGTCCACGCGGAAATGCCATTGGTAGGCATTGTGAGTCAGACTCTCGGGAAAAAAAGCGGTCCCGACCGCAGGCAAGTCTGCTGGAAACGCCGAACTCGAAAAGAACCCGGGGTTTCGCGCTTCGACCTGAGCAACCGTGAGGATATTCGCCGTGGGAAGAACTGCGGGTGGCGCCTGCTTGAAGAATGAATTGGCAAGATTGTTTGGAAAGTTAGTCTGCACGAACTGTACAAATTGGGGCGTTTCAACTGTCGCAACTTGCGTCGTCGCGCTCGAAGAAAGCAACCCGAAGGCGCCGCCAAAAACGAACAATTTGTTCTTTAAAATGGGACCGCCGAGGGTTCCCCCGAATTCGTTTCGTCGGAACGCGCGAATTGGCCGGCAAGCCGTGTTTCCCGCCGGACAGAATTGAAAAATCGTTCGGGCCGTCAAGGCATTGTCGGTGTGGTATTCCGACAGCGTGCCGTGAAGTTCGTTGGTTCCAGGTTTGGTGAAAACCTGCACGTAAGCGCCGCTGTATCTTCCCTTGGATGCGTCGAACGTCGCACCCGCGATCCGTACTGCCTGAATAAAGTCCGGTTCGGGAGACAAGTTCACAACACCGTCGCGCGAAGCGCTGTTCAAGCCGGCGCCGTCGACGTCATATTCGTTGTTTTCCTGTCGCTGCCCTGCGGCATTTATCTGATAGCCGGCTTCCTGCTCGAAGCTATCATTGTTGGCGGATCCGGAACCAAGCGCACCGCCGCTTGGCAAACCCGAACCGGTGATGCCGGGAGCCAGCTCGATCATGCTCGTGTAAATGTTTCGTCCAAGCAAAGGCGCGTTTTCAATGCTCGCTTGCGATATTTCGCGCGATGTATCGCTCTTGTCCGTCTCGACCGCCGCGATTGTTCCAGTGACCTCAATGGAGGCCGACTCCGTCGGAAGTGCCAGAGAGGAATATATCGTCTTCACCTCGTTCGATTCGAGTTGCACATCCTTCTGAATCCACTGCTTGAATCCGGTGGAGTCAACTTCGATCGTGTACACTCCGCCCGGCACAGATGAGATGCGGAAGTTGCCGTTGTCTGTGGTCATCGAAAATTGACTTACATGGGTGGCCTGATTGGTGACCGTCACTTTCGCATTCGGAACGGCCGAGCCACTTTGGTCCACGACCACACCGGTGAATCCGCTATTGAACTGGGCGAACGCACTCGGCGCGGCTGCAAGGAAAAATAAAATACAAAGAACAAGCGAAAATGCTGTTGATTTCGGACGAATTACGCGGGCCATCGTACCTCCCTTGAAGATGCGGAAACTTACTCTTGCGCTGATTCAATCCTGGGCTTTTGCTGCTCTTTCAATTTCTGGGCTTGTTGCTGGCTTTCGAACCGGTCAATCAATGTCTGGCCCGCCGCGCGCCTACCCGTGCTCAGATAGAGCCGCGCGAGCGTGTATTCTGCCGGCGCGTGGTGGGGATCGAGCCGCAAACAGGTGACGAGGTTTTGCTCCGCGAGTTTGGGCGACTCCCGCAGATAGAGCTTCGAAAGTTGGTAGTACGAATCGGCGTAGGAGGGGTTGAATCGAATCGCTTGCTGGAAAGCGTGCTTGGCCTTCGCCTCCAGCCCCGGGTCGGCGGAACGACCCTCCTCCAACTGAACGAGTATCTTTCCGAGGTGGTAGTGCATGTAGTAGTTGTCCGGGAATTTTTCGATTGCAGCCGTAAGCGTGGCCTGGGCATCTTGCAACTCCCCCCCGTGTGTCTGGATGATCGCGAGGCTAAGCAGGGCCACGCTGTTATCCGTCTGCAACTGGCTGGCATTGCGCAGGTTTTCCTCGGCTGCCTCCAAGCGTCCCAGATTCTCGAGAACCACGCCCTTCTGTACCAATAAGCGGTAAGAATTGGGGATATGCTCGAGCCCGACGCTAGCGGCTTCCAGCGCCAGCGGGTAATTTCCGTAATCAGCACAGATGGTGCTGAAGTCCAAATAATTGTCCTCTTTTGTTGGATCGAGTTTCGCTGCCTCGCGTAGCGACTGCATCGCCAGGCCAAAGTCACCATTCTTTCGAGCGACATGTGCGAGAAGATTCAAGGAGTCGCTGTCCGGGTTTTTGGCGGCAAGGTCCTCGAGGATGGTCAGGGCTTCCTGGGAGCGATTCAGCTGGTCGAGCACCAGCGCACGCTGGTAACCGAGCCGCTCAAGTTTGCCGTCCTTGGCACGAGCCTTATCCAAATCCGCCAGTGCCTTTCGGTTCTGCCCTAGTCGCGAATATAGTTCTGCTGCTTTTAGGTATTGGGAGGCCGTAGCTCCCTGAGCACTGTCGAAATTACTGAGCGCGACCTGAGCCCGGTGCAGATGTTTGAGTTGAAACTCGGCATTCGCTAAAGATAGAAGAGCTTCTGGATAGCGGTCGAGGAGTGCCCCGGACTGTTCCAGCAACGGCTCTGCTTCGACGTAGTCAGCATTCTTTTCCGCAATCATACCCAGGAAGAGATTGGCGACTGGATGTGAAGCCGTAGAGATGTTTTTCAGTTTCTGAAACTCAGCCGCGGCGAGATCGTACTGGCCCGTATTGAAAAAGGTGATGGCGAGATTCTTGCGTGCGGGCACGAATCCCGGGTTAACGTCTAAGCATTCCAGAAAATATTGTTTGGCCTGCTCGAAATCTCCCTTCAGGATGTAAGCTGCACCGATAGCATCGAGGAGCAGCGGATTTTGACGATCACTTCGAAGGGCCTTCTCGAATGCAGTAATCGCTTCATCCAGCTTCCCCTGCTCACCGAGGGCGACACCTCGGCGATACATTTTGTTCGCATCCACGGAACGGGCCGCTGACCTAATTGCGGGGGTTTGGGAGCGTAGACTGACAGGCAAAATCGCGGCGAAACACAGGCAAGCAATCCACACCCAGGCGCGGGACGAACCGCAGCGGACGCCATCAGCCTTAGGGGACAGACACTGTTTACGATCGACCGCGAACCTTACCCGCAAATGCCACCCCTGGCTCACCAGACGAGCAACTGACAGGCCGCGCCTCGACGCGTGGCCTGAAAACGTCAAATATCAATCCGAGTGCTGGAAGACCCCTGTTCGGATCGCATTCGGTACGGGCTAGGCCCTGTGTCCATTAGCCGTACCAAATCAAGCTTTAATTGAAACCTTCCAATTAATTTACCCCCGGAGCGTCCCGGACGAACAAATCAGCAAGATACACAAGCGATTCATCATCCAAGGAATTGGTGCAGAAAATAAAACGTTTCAATTTGCTTGTCAAGTACTATTTTTTCGGGCATCATACCGTCGCTTTTAACCGGTGAGGGGAGACCGCCCGATTCCGGGGTCCGGGCCGTGGTGATTTCGGGGATGGGCCGAAGCTCCGGGTTCAGGAATATTCAGTCGAACGGCTTGGGACATGGGCTTCGGCAAGGAGCAGAAATATCATGAACCGATCGAGCAAATTTCGGATAGATTGGCGGCAAGCGGACAGCCAGAGGGAGCGAGACTTTTCATGTATCAACCTGAAGCGTACGCCATTGCACTGCTCTTCATGATCGGTAGCATGCTTTGCTGGGGCTCATGGGCCAACACCATGAAACTGACTCCCGGTTGGCCGTTCCAACTTTTTTATTGGGATTATGTGGCCGGAATTATTATCGCAAGCTTATTGTGGGGTTTGACCCTCGGCAGCGCGGGCGGGGGGCCGCTCTCTTTTCTCAACAACATTCGCAGCTCCGATGCCACTCATATACTTTTCGCTCTCCTCGGAGGAGCAGTCTTCAATGTCGCGAACCTCCTGCTCGTCGCGGCGATCGAAATTGCGGGACTCGCTGTTGCATTTCCGATCGGCATCGGGCTGGCTCTGGTGGTCGGAGTGCTTCTGAACTACTTCATTTCTCCCCAGGGCAATCCCCTTTTGCTCTTTGGAGGGGTCCTGCTGGTCACGCTTGCCATTGTTGTTGATGCCCTTGCCTACCGCAGACGGGAAACTACTCGTAAGGCTCTGGGTGCTCGTGGAATTCAGATCAGCCTGGCTTGCGGCATCCTTATGGGCAGTTTTTATCCGCTCGTCACCAAGGCGATCACCGGGCAGAACTCCCTCGGCCCATACGCAGTTGCTTTTTTCTTCGCCATCGGAGTCGCCATCTGCGCCGTTCCCGTAAATTATCTTTTAATGCGCAAGCCCCTGACCGGTGGAGCTCCCGTTAGCATGAGCGACTACAGGAAAAGCCCTGGACTCTGGCACTTCTGGGGAATTCTCGGTGGCGCGATTTGGTGCACGGGAGCGGTCCTGAACTTTGTTGCTTCCCACGCCCAAATCATTGGCCCCGCTATTTCCTATGCCATTGGACAGGGAGCCACCATGGTTTCCGCCATCTGGGGAGTGTTCGTCTGGAAGGAGTTTGCTGGCGCCCCCGCCAACGCCCGCAAACTCGTTCCGCTGATGTTTTTCTTTTTCCTGGTTGGTTTGGCTGCTGTCGCCCTCGCCCCTGTAATTTCCGAGTAACGGAAAGGGGGCATTTTTAGAAATGAACTCTGGTCTCACAACTTCACACGAAGAGAGACGGAATGACATGAAAAAGCGCCTTGTCGTCGTTGGAAGCATCAATGTTGATCTTGTCTCCGTGGCTCCGAGGATTCCCCTACCGGGCGAAACTTTAACCGCAACCAGTTTTGGCACATTCCCGGGCGGGAAAGGCGCCAATCAGGCCTTCGCTGCCGCCCGCCTTGGTACGCGAGTGAGTATGATCGGAAAACTCGGCAACGATTCCTTTGGCACCCAACTTCGTGCCAACCTGGAATCCGCCGGTGTTGACACGGCATCCGTCGGCGTTGAATCCACTTCTTCCGGAATCGCTCAGATCATCACCGCAGGGAACGGCGAGAATGTGATCGTTGTAATCCCCGGCGCAAATGCTCATGTCTCTTCTCACTACCTTGAAAAACATCTCGACGTCATTCGCAGCGCCAGCATCGTTTTAACGCAATTGGAAATCCCGCTTGAGACGGTCGAGTACCTTGCCTCAATCACGCGCAAGGAGGGCATTCCTCTCATGCTTGATCCAGCCCCCGCTCGGCCGCTTCCATCCTCTCTGCTCGAGTGTGTGGAATGGCTGACGCCCAACGAATCCGAGACGTGCTCGCTTTTGGGACTCCAATCACAAGATGTTCCCGAGGAGGCCATGGAAGCAGTGGCGGAGATACTTTTGCAGCGCGGCAGCCGCAACGTCCTCCTCAAACTCGGTCAGCGCGGCTGTTTTCTTGCGCTGGCGGATAACAGAAGGGTATTTCTGCCCGCCTACGCGGTTCGCGCGATTGACTCGACGGCGGCCGGTGACGCCTTCAACGGCGCGTTTGCTTCGGCACTGATCGAAGGCCATGATCCCGTGCGATGTGCTACGTGGGCCTCCGCTGTCGCCGCCATCTCCGTCACCCGCCAAGGCGCTCAACCGTCCATGCCCACTCAGGCAGAAGTCCACGCATTCTTGAAGGAACGCGAAGGAACGAAACAGCCGGTCTAGCCAAAACGCATTTCATTCAAGAAATTCCAGGCACTTCCCGGACCGGAGATGCCGTACCTTAGTCATCCTGGAGGATAAATCCCACGGGCACCGAACCGCTCCACCTCCCATGGCGTTTCGTGATTGCAATTTGCCTCGCCGCGCTAGCCTGGATTTCCACGGGTAGCCACTCGTCTAAGTTTCTGGGCGACTATGACTCGTTTTTCCCAACATCCTGCCGATGGTACTTAATATATTAGTGCGCTGATAAGAATGATCTGTATATGTCTCGTTTCTTGTATTTGGAGAGACGCCTTCGGCTAAAGAACCTTCAAACCGTCAGAAATAACGTAGATATGCGAATTCTACGATAAGTTCAGCTTGTGGTCAAATTGTTCTTGACACTGGATGTTGTATGTGACATTTTTCATTCGTGGCTATTAGCGCACCTAAAGAATTAAGTCGACTCCGCCGGTTCTTCCTCGAACCTCGCCTGCCGAAACACCGCCAATACGAGGCCCTGCGCGCTTACCTGGTCGAGGGCCGTCTCGCCAAAGACGTGGCCCGCGCCTTCGGCTACACTCTCAATTCCTTCCACGTCCTTTGTCACCATTTTCGCAGAGAAACCCACCCCTCCTTTTTTCTCTCTCCGCGGCACGGCCCTCAGTCCCAACCCAAGAAGTCGGCGGCCCGCGACCTGATCGTCAAGCTGCGCAAGCAGAACCACTCCGTTTATGAGATCAGCCAGATTCTTAAGGACCGCCACTCTCCACTGAGTCCGACCGGCGTGCGGGAAGTCCTCAAAGCCGAAGGGTTCGCTCCGCTGCCTCGGCGGCTCGATGAAGAACGGCCCCAGCAACCCCACCCCACGGTTGAGCCGGTGGCCAACGTCAGACTCTTTTCCCTGGCCCCGCGCACCTTCACCACTCGTTGCGGCGGGCTGTTCCTGTTCGTCGCCGACTTGGTACGTCTGCAGACGCAAAAGTTGACACAAGTCGCTGGGTTGCCAGGCTCCAAGATGATCCCCGCCGATCATGCCTTGCGATGTTGTCTGGCGCTCAAGCTTTGGTCGATTGAGCGAAAAAGCCACGTGATGGCCTTGGTCGCCGATGAAGGGCTGGCACTATTCGCCGGCCTGAATGCCTTCCCCAAGAAAAGCTATCTTTCGGAATACTCCTGCCGAATCGATCCACGCAAAACGGATCGGTTCCTGACTGCTTGGCACCACTGCATCCTGGGAACCAACCTCCTGCCCGGAGAATCCTTCAATTTAGATTTTCATTCCGTACCTTTTTACGGCGAAGACCCTATGGTGGAACGGCACTATGTGTCGGCCCGCAGCCGCAGCCAACCCAGCGTGCTGGTCTTTCTCGCTCAGGATGCGAGCAGCCACGTCTTCTGCTACTCCAATGCGGATCTGCGCAAAGGCGAGGAAGCTGACGAGGTCTTCCAGTTCATCGATTTTTGGAAGCGCGCTCACGGCAAGCTTCCCAGCCACCTGGTCTTCGATTCCAAGCTGACGACCCACGAGGGGTTGGCACGATTGGATGCGATGAACATCCCTTTCATCACCCTGCGCCGCCGCTCCCCAAAACTGCTGAGGGAAATCGTTCTGCTGTCTCGTTCGGCCTGGCGGACCGTTGAGTTGGAGGTTCCCACTCGCAAATTTCGAACTCCGCGAGTCTTTGAACAGACCATCTCCTTGGCCGGACGGTCACTGCGGCAGCTATATGTTCTAGACCTCGGCCACGACGAACCGACCATCCTGCTCACCAATCAACGGCAAACTACCACCAAGGCGCTGCTGACCCGCTACGCTCAACGCATGCTGATCGAAAATGCGCTCTCCGACGCGGTACGTTTCTTCCATATTGATGCGCTCTCCTCAGCGGTAGGAATGAAAGTGGATTTCGACATGGCCTTGCTGGTGCTGGCCAGCGGTCTATATCGCCTGATCGCTCAACGCATGCACGGCTACGCCGACGCGCAGGCGCGCCAAATTTCCCGCGATCTCATCGATATGCCTGCAGATGTTACCGTCAGCGACAAGGAAGTAGAGGTCAGCTTTCACCGCCGCGCACACTTGCCGATCCTTCTAGCGTCCGATCTCATGGAAAAACGTATCGCAGTGCCCTGGTGGGATGGATTATCCTTACGCCTGACAACCTACGATGGACGTCAAAACACGCCGCCCACTTAGGTCAACTATTGGCCGTGGAAATCCAGGCTAGCCTACGCCGGCCTGGCGGACGCGTACGCCGAACGGGCCGACGCTGATTTGGATCCCAAGAAGGCCTTCGAGCTGTCGAGAGAAGCCGCGATGCGCGCACTCAGCATCAATCCGGATCTTGCGGAGGCCCACGTGTCGATGGCGAACGAGCTGTTCTATGGCGAATGGAAGTGGGCCGGCGCGGATCGCGAATACAAGCGCGCCCTGGAGCTGAAGCCCACGTACGAGGAAGCCCATCACTCCTACTCTCATTACCTCACGCTGGCGGGACGCCACGAGGAAGCGATCGAGGAATCCCAACTCTTGTTGCGATTAGATCCGCTCTCGTCGCACATGAACTCACACCTGGGATTGGCGTACGTGAAGGCGGGGCGTTTCGAAGAAGCGCTGGAGCAGTTCAAGAAGACGATTGCACTTGATCCAAACTACCTGCGAGTGTACGGGCACCTGGGCTACGCATATGAATCTCACAAGATGTTTCCAGAGGCGATTACAACCTACAATATAAGAAGGGCGTGAGCCTCGCAGGAGAAACGCTGGAAGGACAAGCGGACCTGGCGCGGGCACTCATAGAAGGCGGCGAGAAGAAAGAAGGACTTTTGATTTTGCGCCGCTTGGAATCTGAAGCGACGCGGCGTTATGTTTCGCCTGTGGATTTGGCCGGCATTTATACGGTGCTGGGCGATCATGAAAAAGCTCTCACTCTGCTGGAGAGTGCTTTGGAGCAGCGCAATGGAAGGTTGCTGTTCATCCATCAATATCACGAATTTGATCCGCTACGCATTTCGCCGCGCTTTACGCGCATCCTGCAAGCGATAGGAGCGCCGGGCACGGTGTAACAATTCTGCAACCAAAATAGTTACTTTGCCCGATCCGATTAGGAAGCAGAAGCTGGAAATTAGAAGTGCCACCGATCACGGATTCATTGCGGGCCGGTGAGGTAGGACTTGCGGTGGCGGACGTGGTAGCCGGAGGGGTTGACGGCGACGACGATGGAGCGGTAGGTGTTGGCGGGGCCGCGAGGGGTGGGATAGTAGGCGAGGAGATACTGGGTGCGGAGCTCGCGGTCGATGCGATCGAAGATGGCGCCGAGTTCCTGGGGCGTGTCGGGATAGAACATGGCGCCGCCGGTGGTGTCGGTCATGGTTTCGAGGGCGTGTTCACCGGCGGTGTTGCGGCCGCTTTCGTTTTTCACCGGGC
>WNEZ01020870.1_pt1 | contig 10016 bp, 8 predicted proteins | sample 5400521 | NCBI WGS metagenome assembly WNEZ01 (sample SAMN13153339, study PRJNA577476) | soil metagenome | isolation source: 120 cm saprolite under Douglas fir tree site 2 hole 1 replicate 1 | place: USA:California | collected 2015-04-18 | reverse complement strand
CCGCGAGGTAACGTCGCGGCGTCCTTAATCTTGTTCGTACTACACCGTGCAACTAGGTTGCACGAGTTGCCGTCAAAAAATATTTACATGTTCTCGGCGAATCTACGCGTAAAACTCGGCGGAATCAAGAGAAATCTTTAAGTTTAACTTATCCTACCCAAGATTCGTTTTCTCACTCTCCTTTCTTTGTCTTCGTTTGATCCACGCATTTTCACCGCTGGTGAATTGGTTGCCGTCACGGGCGGCCACGGCTCAGGTCCGAGCGGCGAAGGCAACGACGGTCCTGACGAGTTTCGAAAGGCGGTGCGACGCGAGATTTTTCTCGGTGCGGATTGGATTAAGATCGCGATTTCGGGCGGGATCGCAGACACCCACGGCGACATTGCGGCGTCAACGATGAGCAGAGATGAAATGGAAGCTGTGATTGACACAGCCCATCGCCATGGCGTGAAAGTGACAGCGCACTCCGGCTCGCCGTTGGCCACGGACGAGGCTATTAACCTCGGACTCGACTGCGTCGAGCACGGCTACTTCCTGACGCCTCAGGTCCTGCACAAGATGAAGGAGAGGGGCGTCTGGTTGGTCCCCACGATTGTGGTGAGCCAGCCGACCGCGCTGCCGTTTTTTGAGAAGATTGGCTCACCCGATTGGTATCTCGCGCAAGCAACACTGGGCTACACTTCAGGCCGCGATCAAGGAGGGGGTTAAGATCGCTCTCGGAACCGATCAGTTTCCCTTCGAACCGAACGACGGGACAACCGCAACGATTCGAGAGGCACAGTATTACGTGCAGGCCGGCGCGGTGTTTCCATTTATTGACACCACTCCACACGGCATCGCCCAGGCACACATCGCCATTACCGATTCCACCAGCGACTGCCATCCCGGTGCGGCCGCGCCTGACAATATCAAAATCCTGGTTGGACAGGCGGGCGTAGCGCTAGTCCCCGTGATGGATAAGAGCACCAATACTGGCATTTTTACCACGCCGGGCCAATGCGTCTTTCATGTGACCATAAACGCCGGGCAGGCCGGAGTGCCGAACAATGTAACTGACATCGTTGTGCTGAATGGCGGCTCGTCAGCTCTTTCGGGCATCAATACAGTCACGGCTTCGGCGACCGTGCGCGTTGGAGAGGTTACTGCTAACTGGCATCGACACGGTCACGATGGCGGCGTTGGCAATTCGAACTGATCGAGCAAGAACAGGACACGCGCGCGGGCTACGGGCTGCAGGGTGAACCCTCACAGGCGGCTGAAAAAGATGTCCCGGAACGAAGTTCCTTTCCTATGGTCGGCCAACCGGAAGTAATCCGGTTACTTCCTGTTTGCCCGTGACCCGCCCGCAATCGGCGGCAGGGGCCAGTTGATCCCAAAAGGGAAGCTTGACAGCCGTACCCGAAAGGCGCATTTTCCCCTGTATTACGCCTTCCGGGGGCGCATCGAGTGGGTCCCCACCATCACATCCGGCAGGAGTCCGCACATGATTTCGCCATCTGCTATAGAGGAATTCAGGACATCTCTTCGCGGCCCGTCCTTCTGCCTCGGCGAGGCGGGCTATGACGAGGCGCGCAAGGTCTGGAACGGCTCGATCGACAAACGCCCGACCCTGATTGCCCGCTGCGCCGGGGTTGGCGATGTGATCTCGTGCGTGAATTTCGCCCGTGCGAACAATCTGCTGGCAGCCGTGCGCGGCGGCGGCCACAATGTCGCCGGCAATGCCGTTTGCGATGGCGGGCTGGTGATAGACCTCTCGCGCATGAAGGGCATTCGGGTCGATCCTGCACGCCGCACGGCCCGCGCGGAGCCTGGTCTGACGTGGCGTGAGTTTGACCGCGAGACTCAGGTGTTCGGCTTGGCCACAACCGGGGGCCAGATCTCCACGGCCGGCATCGCGGGGCTAACCCTGGGCGGCGGCTGGGGCTATTTGGCGCGGCGGTATGGCCTGTCCTGTGACAATCTTCTGTCGGTCGATCTTGTGACAGCCGACGGCCAATTCCTTACGGCCAGCCCCGCTGAGAACGCGGATTTGTTTTGGGGCTTACGGGGCGGCGGCGGAAACTTTGGTGTCGTAACCTCGTTTGAGTATCAGCTTCATACGGTTGGTCCGGTGTTCGCTGGCATAGTGGCTTACCCCATTCAGAAAGCGAAAACCGTTCTTGAGCTTTTTCGCCAAGTGACCACTGCTGCTCCTGACGAGTTGGCCTGCGACATAGTTCTCATCAACCTGCCCGACGGCACCCCTATCGTGGGCATGAACATCTGCTACAACGGACCGATCGCGGAAGGAGAAAGGGTTGTGCGGCCACTCCGGTCGGCTGGGTCGCCGGTGCTGGATCAGGTCGGCCCCATCCCGTATACCGCCGCACAACAGCTCCTCGACTCCTTTTATCCATTCGGACTCCACAGCTACTGGAAATCAAGCTTTCTCAAAGAGATCAGCGATGGGGCGATCGGCACCATGGTTACATATTGCGGCCGCCGACCGACGCCGATCTGCCACGGTATAATCGAGCACCAGTTGGGGGGCGCAGTAAGACGTGTAGACCAAGAGGTCACCGCGTTCGGTCAGCGCGATGCAGAGTACAGCTTCATGAGCTTGGGTGTGTGTGCCGAAGCGCCCGAAGCGGAGAAGTGCGTCCGATGGGCAAGGGACTTCTGGGACGCTATGCAACCTTTCTCGACCGGGGGAGTGTACGTTAACTATCTGGGGCGTGAGACCGACGAGGGCGCCGGACGAATCGAAGCTGCCTATGGCCCGGAGAAGTATGCGCGACTGGTCGAACTGAAGAACAAGTACGATCCGACCAATCTTTTCCGCCTCAACCAAAACATCAAGCCGAGTCAGGCAACATCGGCAGCAATGAATGCCTAGGTGTGAACTGTCGTCGGTGTGGATTCCCAACGCCACGTATTTTCAGTACACCGACCACGTACCCGGAGTGGCGAGTTCGAGCAAATGGCGGTCGGGGTCCCGAAAGTAGAGGCTCCAGCCGCCCGATTCCCACGGACGTTTCTCTTCCACAGTGATCCCTCGCTGCTGGAGCCACAACTCCCAGGTGGTCAATTCGGCTGCCGGGATGGCGAACGCGAGGTGCAGTTCGTCATCCCCGTCGTGAGGCGATGTGATTGCGCGCGAAGCGCACTTCTTGAACAGCAACAGTACTTGGCGTGGTCCTGCGTGCATGGCGCAACCGCGCTCGCCGAATTCGCTGATAACCGTGAATCCGAAAGTTTGCTGATAGAAGAGAACGGAGCGAGGGACATCGCTCACATACAAAGAAGATTCAAGGATGCCATCAGTTTTCGGGCGCATCGATCCCTCCCGGCTGATTATCCGACGGTATCAAATCCAGCGCGAGGCATTCGGTTCCGGCTCATGCTGAGACCCAGGAACTTGTTCATCGGTGCGCAACGGTGGTGACTACGGACGGATGGTCAGCAATCCTTACCTAATCGCGTTATGTCAGAGTTGCCCGTCATCCGGCCGGAATTCCCGGGAGGGCGTCTAAGATCACTTACGAGCAAGCTCACTCTAAGACGAGTTTGGCAATGCGGCGGATTTCAGAGGATCTAGTCCGGCAGGGCCTCAATGATGCTCAAATCGGGCGAAGTCGGAATGACCTGATTGAGGCGGAAACCTGCGCGGGCCAGTAGTTGACGGTATTCTTCGGCCGTGCGTTCCTTCCCGCCGGTCATGACCAGCATCACTACATCAAAGAGCTTGCCCGAAGATGGGAGATTCCCTTCGGGCAGCGTCCACTCCACAAGCAGGAGCGCACCGTCCCGCTGAACCACGCGGCGGCAATTGGCGAGGATGTTGTCGGCGTGTTCGTCGTCCCAGTCGTGGATCACGTGTTTCATCACGTAAGCCCGGCAGCCGGAAGGCACTTCGCGGAAGAAATCGCAGGGCTGCATCGCGCTGCGTGCCTCCAGCTCACTCTCCAGGCACTTGCGGCGATCGCGCCGTTCTTATCCCCCGAGGAAACCACGCGGCGCGGCACCGCCTCGTACCTGTGTCGAACGCGACGCCGAACGCGGCGCGCGCCACCTTGCCGGTCAGCGTGGCGCGCACGCCGCAGTTGCGGAAGCCGCTCACTGCGGCGGCACCCGGTGATGGGTGGCCTGCTCGAACGCGTAGGCGAAGCCGATCAGCTTCGGCTCGCTGAATGCGGGCCCGGAAAAGGTCGCGCCAAAGGGGACCGGCAGCGCGCCGAAGCTCGGTGGAACGGCCGCCGGATTGGGGAAGAAGCCGGCCGGCACGATCACGCTGGGGTACCCCGCGCGCGCTGGCGCGTTGGCGCCGAAGTTCGCTGGGAAGAGGACGGCGTCGAACTTCTTGCCCGTGGAGGTTCCCGGATTGGCGACGAGGCCGTCGCACTCCTTCGGAACCTCTCCGGTGTAGAGCACGTCGAGGCCGCACGTCCTTGTGAGCTTCAGGTCCAGCGCGCGATCCGCAAGGTAGTCGTCGAGGTCCTGCCCGGGACCGATGTCGAGCATGTCGGCGGCCTCCGCGATGGCCTGGCCGTACTTGAGGGCCACTTCCGGGTGCAGGCTGTTGAAGGAGATCACGTCGGAAAGCGTCTTCACCGTCTGCACCGGGATCGTCGCGCTCGACGCACTGGTGCCGGGCCCGAACTCCTTGCTCGCGAGGTACGCGTTGAGATCGCGCTTGAAGCCGAAGAGCAGCACGGTCGAGCAGGACGGAACGGTCCCCAGGGGAGTCGCCCTGCGGGCGGCGACATCCGCCGCGGTGACGCAAGTCCCGTAGTTGTTGAGCACGTTCTGCGAGGGGATCTCGAAGGTCTCCACCGTCGCACCGAGCGATTGCATGACGGCGATCGCGTTGTTCATCAGCGCGGTCCGCGCCGGGCCCAGGCCGAATTCGACCCAGTACGGATGCATCGGCACCGCGATGTGCGCCCCCTGGAGCGCGTTCGCGTCCAGGAATTGCGTGTAGTCGCGGAAGCAGTTCCCTTCAGTCCGGCACGCGCGCGTCGCCGTGTCTTTTTTGTCGAATCCCGCGAGCACGCCGAGCAGCCTGGCCGCGTCGGTGACGGTACGCGCGATCGGGCCGGCGGTGTCCTGGTCCGCAGTGATCGGCACGATCCCGTTACGGCTGACGAGCCCAAGCGTCGGTTTGATGCCTACCACCATGTTCTGGCCGGAAGGACTCAGGATCGACCCGGACGTCTCGGTCCCCACACCGACAGTGGCGAGGTTCGCGCCCACCGCGATTCCCGGCCCAGAGCTGGAGCCGCCTGTCGCGAGCACCGGCCGGCCGTCGTTGAACGGGGGCTTCGTCCTCGGATCCATGCGGGGGTCGTACGGGTTGAAGCCGTAGCCCACCTTCGCCAGGTCGGCGCCTGGGACCTGGAAGAGCTGGAAGCGAAGCTGCGAGCTGAACCCGGTGGGCATGCCGAGCGCGATGAAATTGGCGAACTCCGTCAGCGTGCCCTTGCCGAGGATGATCGCCCCCGCATGGCGCAGCTTGCGGGCGATGAAGGCATCCTTCTTCGGCATCGAGCCGCCGAGGGCGACGGAGCCGGCGGTGGTCGGCATGTCCTTGGTCGCGATGTTGTCCTTGAGGATCACGGGGATGCCGAAGAGCGGGCGTCCGCCGCCGTCGTCGTCCATTCGATCGTCAGGATCCAGGCGGCCGGCGTCCATGCGATCATCACGATGCAGGCGGCCGTCGTCCGTGAGATCGTCAGGATCCAGGCGGCCAGCGTCGGCGAGGGCGTTCTCGTTCACGTGCATGAAGCTGTTGAGCGGCTGATTGCCCACGCCGCCATTGAGCGGCTGCGGCACGTCTGACCGATCCAACGCGGCGATGCGTGCGAGGTACAGGCTCACCAGATGTTGGGGACTGAGGATGCCGGCCCGGTATGCGGCCTGGATGTCAGCGATAGTGGCCTCACGCAGCTCAAACTGCGCGGAGCTGTCAGCGCGACCGATTCCCGTCAAAGCGATCGCCGTCGCGAAGATCGCCGTCGCGAAGACGAGCCGGTAGGTGCGCAGGTGGCGGTTCATGGGTCCACGCTCCTCTCGAGGACGAAGCCCGGGATTTCCAATTTCAACCCCGTCTTTGCCACAGGACGCTACGCCAGCCGCCCTCTCTTGTCAAGCTCCGCTCCGGTGAAGGCGGAAATTCCATACAGCGACCGTTGACCCGCGCTCGATTCTTCGTGCGGCGAATCTTTGCAAGCGGGAGGTCGCCGGTTCGATCCCGGCCACGCCAACCAACTTCTTCGCTGATTGCAAGAGCTTGTGAAATCCATCTCTGCCTCGATCCCCGGTTTTTCGTGCACTGGAGTGAACCCCTGGAGCGGGACAGTTTCATCATGTACATCTCGCGGCCCAGGATAGTGTTGCTGGTGAGATGGGGATTCGGGACGGCGGATAAATTGTGCCGAAAAGCCAAAGCCTAGAATAAGCTGAATCCATGTGTGAGAGGCAATGGGACGTTCAAACAACCGCGTGCCGAAATGACACTGTTTGGGCCGCGAAGCCTACTTGTCTCACCTAGGAATGATGTCGGGCAAGATCAACTTCAGTCGTACGCTGTGGCGACCAGCCTCCACGACTCGCAAGTTTTCGCCACGCTCCTCGTAGGGCTGCAGGAAATCTGCGTCCAGGTAAGCGCCGGCCTCAATGTCTTCCCAAGCGAACAGCTTGTAATCTCCCGGGGCAATGCCCCGCAGGGTGAAATGGCCATACTGATCGGTGGTGGTGGACTTGTAGAGGCGGGTTTGATCGCGGTGGCGGGGTTCCGGAACTAGGGCGAGGAGAGCGCTATTGAGACCTTGCTGTTCGTTCGTAACAATACCGTCAATCTGCCCACCGCCAGAGCTGAGCGCCAATTCGAGGGTGCCGGGTTGCCGACCGTGGACAAGGTTGAGGCCCGCTTCAAGCACGTTGTCGCTGCCTAGTCGGGCGGCCTTGAGGTAGAAGTCCTCCGGGGCGCCAGCTAGGGTAACGTCGTAGACCTCACTGCCAACATTTTTGACCGCAAACGTGCCATCCGGTTTTACCGAGACACTTGTGGCGCCCGTTTCTGGGTCGTCGCGTGGCTGCAACAGGACACGACAGTCAGCTAAATTGAGTTGTGCGTTGCCCTCAATGTGAACGCGCCCCTTCAGCTCGATGCCCGGGGCCAGGACAAGGCTGATGCCGTCAACGTCTGCATCACCGATGTCGAGCGTTTGTCGCGCCTGGTAGACCTCGCCCTCCTCCAACCAATTTGCTAGGAGGCTGTACGGGCCGGGCGTCACGCCGCGGAATTCGAATGTTCCTTGAGCATCCTCCGCAACCGTTTGCTTGCCAAGAACAGGGCCGCGGGAGCCGGACTCGCGAGTGTAGAGCCACAGTGTGGCACCGCGCCCAGCGCGACCGGTGGTGGCATTGAAGACTCGTCCGCGGAGACGCACGGTACGCTTGGGCAGGAGAGTAAAATCCAGCCCAGGCAATTCCTCGCCGGCCCCCAGCGCGATTGGGGCAGCGCGCGCAGGGTCGTTCGTGCCAGGGTAATAGGTCGGCGCGTAGCCTGCCTCTAGAATAGGCCCACCGGTGGAATGAGCCGCCGCCAGGGCGCCGACTTCATGCGCGAGTGCAGGCGCATAGGTCGCACTGACATAATACTGACCCGGAGGCAGTCCATAGAGGCGATACTCCCCTCGATCATTTGTTACGGCTGTTGCGGCCTGAACAAGCTGGCGCTGGTTCCGTTCGTAACTTCGTCTAAGTGCTTCGATACGGCTTCCTTCAATCGGCTCGCCTGCCTCGTCGTAGACCCGGCCGTTGATGGTGCCGGAGGGGATCAAACGGAGGAGGATGTCCCGGAGGTATCGGCCGGGCTGAAGCGCCAGGATGGTGCCCGGACCATTGGCCGCGCGCTGGCCGTACTCCTGGCTGAGATAGCCGGTGTGCTGAACCCAGAGTCGGTACTGGCCCGGCCCAATGCCTTTCACGATGAAGTGGCCGGTCGCGTCGGTGCTCGTGGCAAAGAGTGGTTCGCGACCTTCCTCCTGGCGCAGCGTGATGACTGCTCTCCTCAAGGGCTCGCCAGTTCCAGCACTAACAACTAATCCTTCGATAGTGGCCTTCTCGACGGATGCTACTGGGACTTGCTGAGCCGCCAGAGATGAGACGAGGAGGAAAAACAGAATGGGGAAAAACGGGCTCGGCTGATGCATAGTCCTTTTGAACTCAAGCTAATCTCGGGCGTTGCTGGGCTCTCGGGCGACCTAAGAACAAATGCAACCGTTGAGCCACCCTTTATGGTCTTCGTGGCTCTGGCAGCTAGTCCCCTGCCGTGACGTTCTGATGAGTGGGCGACACACTGAAATCGCAATCGTTATGAGTGTCTGTTTCCGCCGATCCCGATGTGCTGCGGCGCGGCATCACACCTAGTTATCCAGGTGAAACAGAGTATGCCCGCCAGTCTTTTCCGTGAAGTCCCCAACAGTTGTTCCCTCATCTCCGGTAAACCCGGTCGGCGCGTTGACGAGGCAAGTGACGATCATCGGGAGACCCGTTATTGGTGCGATGCCATCAGGAAAGAGGGTTATGGTGATCTTGAGTACGCCACCCTGGGTCCCTGGGTTCGGACCGCCGAAGGGAGCGAAGCTAGTGAAAGCAGTGGCCTGCCACGTGCCCGAGCGGAAACGGGATCCATTCGCAAGAAATGTCGTGAAAGAGCCGCTCGCCACGACCGATTTAGCTCCGGTATCGAAGGTCCCAGACCCCGTTACCCGGATGGTGCGGCCGAACGGGTTCTCCGCTGTGTTCGGCCCGATCAAGTTGAAGCTATACGCTGTGGCTCTGGCGGCTACAGGCGGCGATAGACGTGAGGACAGAAGAAGCGCCGCGAGAAGCATTGCTCCTAGAAAGATAACAACTCTTCTCATTTGATTTCTCCTTTCGTTCTTGTCGTTCTCGCTGTGGGGACGCGTGGTTTCTCCCGCGCCACCCGCCCCATCTCTCTGGCCACCATGGGCGGACCGATGCGGGAATCGCGCACGTCTTGCAAGGCGGCCTAGTCCTGGTCGTGAACTTCGAACGCGCCCTGCACGAGAATCTCACTGAAGGGAGACGCGGGCAAAGTGTTCACCGTCAGCACCGAAGTGGCACCTGGCCCGCCTCTTTGTACCACGAACGTAAACGGAACGTTGGAGCCGGCTCCGAGTCCGGCAATGTTCGAGGTGCCAGTCAAAGTCGCAGTATCGCCGTGCACCGTGGCTCCGGTGATCTGCCCAGTAACATACATGGCATTCACGGTGAACTGAGCGCTCTTCGAACCCGTTCCTGACTCCGGCGTCAGAGCAAGACACTCGAATGAACCGGTCACGGCGCCGCCAATCCTTTCGGCGTGAAAGGCGATAGTCGTCAGAACGGGGATGAATCCGCCAGCCGATCCTGTTCCACCATGGATGATAGTCGTCCCGCCGCCACGGATAATCGTTTTGTCATCCGATGCATTTACTGAGGCCCGTTGTGAGAAGATGAGCGCCGCCGACCCAACTCCGGTCGTCAAAAGTAGCACAACGATAAGCGATCGCTTGTCAAGCTTTAACCGTCCCAGCATGTTTCCCCCTCTGCGCAGCCACTTGGAGCCGGGGCGAGCGTCCGGCCCCACTGGCACGTGTTGCTTCGCTTCTGGGACCGAGGCGAGTTCCGTCCCGACCCGAGTGTCCACGTCAACCGCTTAGGGTCTCAGGCTCCGCGGTCGATGCTTACGCCCTGGACACTCAAGTGGGTGATGCCCACGATAGGACTCAGTGGGACGAAAGTGCCGTAAGCTGGCGTGTCCAGAAGCTTCCAACCTTCATCCTCACCGGTCAACAAGGGTACGGCACCGACGTTACAGATCAGCTCAAGCGTCAGCCCCGAGCCGATCCCCTCGAAGTCTGCCAGAACGGTCAGGATCGCAGGCTGGATCTTGCCAAAGGAGGCAAGGCCTTTTGTGTCGTAACTCACGAACCCCGTGGGCTCCCAGAAACCAGAGGCGATCAGGG
>WNEZ01006891.1_pt1 | contig 10016 bp, 9 predicted proteins | sample 5400521 | NCBI WGS metagenome assembly WNEZ01 (sample SAMN13153339, study PRJNA577476) | soil metagenome | isolation source: 120 cm saprolite under Douglas fir tree site 2 hole 1 replicate 1 | place: USA:California | collected 2015-04-18 | reverse complement strand
CCTGAGCCGATGCCGATCACCATTCCTGCTTCTATGAACTCGACTGCTGCTTCTCCGGCGATGCGTTTCCACTGCTCTTGTGTGATCTCATTCTGCATGGCGCTGTGTCTCCCTCGGTATGCTGATATGGTTCAGTGTATCATATATTGTGATTCGCCAGAAAGCCTGACCGTATTGCCACGAAAGATAGGTCCAATGGTATTATCTGGCATTTACCTTGTCATCCTCCCGGCGTCATGGTACACTTTCGGCGGGTGCGACACATTAGCTACGTCGAAGGTAAATTGGGCATACGATGAGCACTTCTGATGCAATAGGTGCGATGGCCTGGGTAGAGACGGCCTACTTGCTGACAGATAAGTACTGGCGCGTCAGCTTCGCCAGTGATGCAGCGGGACTGCCCTTTGGTAGGTCGCCCAACGAACTTGAAGGGCACACACTGGAGGAGCTTCTGGGGGTTGAAGTGTTTGATGAGCTGCGCGCCTGTCTCAATGTCTCTGTAACTATGAACGGCGCAGAATATGTCGTGGTGTTGCGGCAGATGCAGGTACAGGGTCTTGCCATGCACGTGGTGGAAATGCGCGAGGCGGAGGCAAGCCTGGCACATGTTATCTCGCAGATCATCCATGAACTTAAAAATCCGCTTTCAGCGATGCAGGCGCTTGTGCAAAGCCTGGAAGAGGATCTCAAGGCTGATAGCAATGCGCGACAGTACACCAGCCGCCTGGTCAACGAGATTGAACGGTTGAGCCGCCTGTTGTCGTCCATGGCACGTTTCTCGAGCTTGAAGTATCGCCCAACGAAGTTATTTTCACTGCTGACTCTGGTGCGGCACGTTCAGGATCTTTTTGAGCAAGACTTCCTGCGCCGCAATGTCACCATGCAAGTCATATGTACCCAGGCTGATGTGCAGTTTCGCGGCGACCCTGATCAGATGGCCCAGCTCTTTGTCAATCTCGTTACCAATGCCGTCGATGCCATGCCCAGCGGTGGCGCCATAACCATTAATCTCATCACGATGCAGGATGGAACGATAGGCATAAAAGTGACGGATACCGGTGTCGGTATGAGCAAAGACGAGGTGGCGCGCATTATGAGCTCGCTCTACAGCTCGAAGGCTGGAGGAATGGGCTTAGGACTCTCGATCGTGCGCAGCATCGTCCGGCATCATGGAGGTATGATGGCTATTTCCAGTGATGAGGGGCTCGGCTCCGAAGTGACGATTACCTTTCCGGCACTTGTCTCTTGAAAAAGATTCACTACCTTGAGGAAAAAAGAGGGGATCAGGGCATCCCAAACGGGGCGCCATACATAGATCCCACAAAATAGGCGGTGGTAACTATGTCTGATCAATGGCGTATTCTCGTAGTTGAGGACGAAGAGAACCTCAACTGGAGCATTGTTAACTCGCTGCGCAAGGATGGTTACTTCGTCCGGGGGGTGATGAACGGGGCAGAGGCCATACGCATCCTCTGGTCCGAAGAGTTTGACCTCGTCATTAGCGATCTGAAAATGCCGGGAGCCGATGGCTTTGAATTGCTCCAGTGGATACGCGCTCATCACCCGCAGACCCGCCTGATTATGGTGACGGCCTTTGGCTCTGCCTCCACGCGGAACCAGGCACTGGAGGGAGGCGTGGTGAGCTACCTGGAGAAGCCGTTTGATCTGCATACGCTCAAAGAGGAGTTACGCCGCTTGCTGCAACAAACAGGGTTTTCTGCCAACCTGGACTCTTTCGATTTGCTGGACGTGATCCAGATCATCACCATGAGCCGCAAGAGTATTGCCCTGCTGGTGAATACAGGGCTGGAGGAGCGCGGGGTGCTGCGTTTCCAGGGAGGTGAATTGATATGGGCGGAGTACGGTGCGCTGCGCGGCGAAGAGGCGTTTTTTGCGCTCGCGGCCCATAAAAATGGGGTCGTGATCCATCAACCCTGGGACCAGCAGATTACACCAAACGTCACGCTGCCACTTTCACGCCTGATTTTTCAGGCGCTCCAGTATCGTACGAAGTATGCCGGTAATCAGCAGCTTTCTGGCGAGCCTGAAGCGGCTGGTCATGCCCGCCCTGCGCACGTTGAGGAAGATGATAGACCCTTTGTGTTCCTGGACGAATCTGCATCTGAAGCCCCCGGCTCTAAGCAAGCGGCTGCGCGGGAATGGTGGCAGCAAACTGGCCAGCTAGCAAATCCAGATAATGGTCGTGCCGGAAGAGAATCAAGTGTTACCGCTTCCAATAGTACGAACATTGTTCCTTCGACTGTGCGTAAAACACCTGCAAGCCAGCGTTCGGAGCTGCCTTCCTGGTTAACAGATCAACCGACGCATGGTGTACCCGTGGTGCGCCGTCCATCGCCCACAAATCCGGCGCCTGCGCGGGCGCCTGTAACGTCTGTGCTTAACTCATCGCCTGCGGAATGGCAGCCGCCTGCGCAGGCGTCATCGATAGCAAAGGCAATGCAGCAGGCAGCAAACAAGCAAGCGACCGGGCCACAAAAAACATCATTTGTGACCAGGGAAACACCACGTCCCAGTCCAGCGGAATGGCGGCCACCAGAACCTGCTGAACAGCGGTGGTCCCAGAGCGGCCCGCTGCAAAGCCTGACCCAGAGTGGGAAGATCGAAGATGTTGCTCCGCTCTCCAAAGAACGCCAGCCAACTGCTAAACTACCCACTGTGGAGCAAGTTGACACTGGCATCAGTCCATCACGAACCGCCAGGCGAAACTACGCGACACTTGTCTCTGCCTTGCAGACACTGGGATACGCTGTTCCAGGCTTCATAGCAACCGCGGTTCTCACCCTGGATGGGCACCCTATTGCCCAGGTGACTGTAGATGACCTGGACATTTCAACTCTTCTTGGATATTTCAGCAGTATTCTACAAGCAATATTGCGCGCGCTTGATCAGCTTGGTGGAGGCAGCTACGAGGAGACAGTCATCACCAGCGTGGATCGTCATATTTTCCTGCGTCTTCTAGATAGCAATAGAGGAATATTTCACGTGCTTATCACTACCCGTGGGTCCGATGCAGCAGCGGGCCTGAAAGTGATGGCAAATGTCGAGGCAGCTATTGAGGCTGCGCTGCAATAGTCTAGAGAAACATGGTTATGGGCCAGAAAATGCCGCCGACCGAAGAGGAAAGAAGAAACAACCGCTTCTCGTTCATCCTGGGCATCGTGATAGCCCTGGTGATTCTCATCATCTTCGTGCTGCTGTTCAAATGAAGCTGGCGTCTTCAAGCGTCGGGCGACTGAAGCAGCTTCTTCAGTTGTTCCACGTCCACCTCTGGGGCTGTAGATGGCGGTGTAGCCTGCTCGCTTTGTTCTGCTTCTGGTAGATCCGCCGCACGCTTCTTGGCTGGCTCGCCCTCCTGGGGTTGCGGGCGAAGAAGTGGTGAAGGATGAGGCTTCGCTTCGTGCAGCAGCGGCCTCTGTTGCTGGGAGCGACCTTTAGCCTTTAAATCCTGCAATTGGCGTTCAACCATCTGTTCCGCGGAGATCTGCTCGAGTTGTACATCGGGGTCGCGCTGGTGCAAATCGGCCAGGGCGCGTGCGCGCGCCTCGGCCTCCAGTACGGCATCTTGAGCGCGGGCTGCTCGCTCTTTATCCTTCGGATTGCCCGTCTTACTGAGGGTGTCGAAGACGCGCTGTTGCAGCAGCGCGTTGCGCTTGCGCGCAAGGAGGAGATCAATGGTGGTTTCTACTTCGGAGAGCTTCGCCTCGAGCTGGCGCAGCGCGCGGCGCATGGTCAGCACCAGCTCTTCCTGCTCCTTCTGCTGGTACTGGTAGCGTTGCGCCAGCTTGATGATATCGTTGTAATGCATCAGCGCCGCCCGGGCGGCCTCGTCATTATTTTGTTGGATCGCCTGCTCTGCCTTGTGCATCCACACCTCGGCTTCCGCCGTCTTCTCTTTGCTGCGGTTTTGCAGTTTATGGCTTTCGGCAATTGCTGTAGCAACCTGCGTTTTGACCTGCACGAGCTGGTTGCGCATATCAAGTTGCAGTTGCTGCAAGACTTTCTCCGGGTCGTCTGCCTTCTCAACCATAGCATTGAGGTTAGCTCGTACCAGGGTGAGCACGCGTTCCAACAGATTCATCGTACATTCCCCCAAATCATTATAAATATACCAGGCAGGCGCATGGTCTGATGATGACTGAATAGCCGGTATCATGGCGCCTCCTCTGCCGCCAGCACTACATGCTAAACAGGCCGGAGAGGCAGCCACGATATCTTACAAACCGTGCCGTATCACACGTGAAACGCTTTACTTTTCGCTCGGTGCGGCTTCAACGGTAAGGCCGGCGCCATTGGCTTTCGTGGTATCCGTTTTGTTCTGGTCTTCCTGAGTCGCCAGCGCCGGGACACGGCTCATCAGGTCGCCGATGCGGGTACCACTGAGCAGTTCGAAGAGCGCGGGGACCTGTGCCACCATATTCACGATGTCACCAGTAAGACGGCTGGCGCCCAGCCCGTTGCCGTTGCCACCAGTTGAGACGATGGTTACCTTGTCGACCTTGCTCAGTGGCTCCGCGATGGCGCGTACGATCTCAGGCATGCCGGTGAGCAGCTTATCCAGCACGGCGGCCTGGTTGTACTCGTGGAACGCTGCGGCCTTGACCTTCATGGCATCCGCCTCAGCCTCACCCTTGGCGCGGATGACCTCGGCCTCCGCCAGACCTTTGGCCCTCACGACCTCAGCCTCGGCGAGACCTTTGGCGCGAGCAGCCTCGGCATCACCTATACCGCGTGCCTTGGCGGCGTCTGCCTGGCCTTGAGCCTCGAGGATCAACCGCTGGCGCTCGGCCTCGGCGCCCGTCTCGACGCGCCGCCGCTCGGCCTCGGCAGCCTTCTGGATTGTCGCTTGCAGTTCCAGTTCGCGGCGCTGGATTTCGGCCTGCTGCACTTTGATCTGCGCGTTCTTCTCTACCTCGGTGACTCTGACGGCCTCGGTGACGACCTGCTGCTGCATCATGTTGGCCTGAATGTCATAGGCCTTGTCGGCGGATGCCTGCTGCTTCTTGACCTCGGCGTCAAACTCGGCTTTCTTCAGCGACAGGTTACGCTGTGATGCCGCCTGCAATGCAAGCGATTCGGTCTCGGCCTTCACACGCTCCTGGTCGGCAGCAGACTTGGCCACGGCTGCTTCGCGCGAGGCATTGGCTTGCTGGATCTGTGTATCGCGTAGCGCCAGGGCGGCGGCAATGTCGGCCTGCTTCTTGATCTGGGCAATCTGTGGGCGGCCCATGTTAGTGATGTACTCGTTTTTGTCGCGTACATCTTTGATGGTGAACGAGATGACCTCCAGGCCCATCTTCTCCATGTCGGGAGTGACGGTCTTGAGCATTTTCTCACCCACGTTCTCGGGTTCCTTCACCAGTTCTTCAACGGTGAGCTGGCCGACGATACCGCGCAGGTGACCTTCCATCACCAGGCGGATCAGGTTTTCGCGTACATCCTGGGGTTTGCTCAGGAATTGCTCGGCAGCGGTCTTGACACTCGCCTGGTCTGAACGTACCTTGATCTGTGTGACGGCCTCGACGTTGACCGCTACCCCCTGTGTTGTGTACTGGTCTTGCGATGGAGCAACGTCGAAGGACATCAATTCCAGGGAGAATTCCTGGGCTCGCTGGTACAGCGGGATCACGAAATGCGAACCGCCTGTGATGACCTTGGTGCCTCCAGAGCCATAAACGATGAGGGCCTGGTTGGGCCCGACTTTGCGCAGCAGGCGGCCGACGGTGTTTATGGCAATGAGCGCCACGACTACGACGACCGCGGCAATGATAAGGATAGTGAATAGCATAGAATGTTACTCCTTTTGCAGGTCTTTTCGTATTACGAGTTCTGAGTCCGCCTTATCTGGTTCTTTGAGGAGTGCACGCAGTTTTTCTAGTTCGTTGCTATCAGTAGCTTCAACACGTGATTCCTCTTCTCCAATGAAATGATCCCAGGTATCAACCTCAGCGACACCGTGCTGGGAGTTGATAATAACCACCTCCTGATCGCGCTCAAGACGACGCCCATCGATGCTCCGGGCAGGGACGCTCTTGCGCATGCCGCCGGGAGAAATGTAGATGACCTCGCCCAGGCTGTTTTCCTGAATAGTCATGCTGACTTTACCCACCATACCCGTACGGTCCGAAACGTCCTGTATCGTCTCTCCTTCGCTGTCCCCAAAGAGGCGACTGAGCAGTAGCAGCAGCAGCGCTGCAATGACTATGCCACTCACGCCCGCAAGCACCAGAACGAGTAAGGCTACCAGTTGCAAGGTATTGTGAAACACGTAGCCAAAGAGGCCAAAGCCAATTAAGAAGAAGACGATGGAAGTGATGTTGATGAAGGAAAGTGCTGACTGAACGCTTTCCAATGGGCTTTGGGCCGTAGTGCTGTGAGCGGCTGCGGCATGTTCCGCTGCATGGGTCGGGGCGGGGGCGTGGACGGGAGCATGACCGGCTGCATGCCCAACTCCATGTCCTCCAGCAACGTGGTCGCCCACATGTAGAGAACCATGCTGCCCGGCAACATGCGAGCCATCATGGCCTTGTCCCAGGTTACCCAGCAGAGCCGTCACAATCAAGAACAGCATTCCGAACGTGAAGCAGCCTATGAAGACAAGCGAAAGTGGGTCAGTCTCGATTAGCATAACTGTGCTCCTTTGGCTGTGGAAATACCCCAGCCTGCAAATGCTGTAGACAGTAGCATTAACCCTTTACGAAAGACAGCGTCCGTGATCGTTCGATAGTTGGTATCCAGAGGCCAGGCAGGAACAAGCCGTGAGGATCCCTGGTCCCTTTAACTTACTGCGAGAATCCTGGCAGGTGAGCTCCGTCCTCGGTCGTGAGGAAGTTGCCACACCAGGCGAGCAGACGACTGACACGCACCGCATTCTCGGGTACTTTGTAACCACGCATCGTGCGATAGCGTTCTTTGATCCACCAGCCAATGGCGCGCTCACAGGCATTATTGGTGCCATCTAATGTTTCTTCCTTGGGTCCTTTCCACGTGCGGTAGCGCGTCAAGCGATGCCAGAGATTCCAGCGATCCAGAAACAAGAGCCGCAGGCGATAGGCCAAACTCTGATGCTCTCCTTCTTTGGGCGGCACGGCGGCCAGATAGAGCCGGTGCAGCGCTTCCAGTTCAGCAGCCTGCTCCCGTTGTCGACTCTTGACCAGTTCGCCTAACCGTACTAAATCGGCTGCCGCCTGCTGTGGGCTCACTCCAATGGCTTTGAGCGATCCATCCGCATCTCGAGCCACCAACGGCTGGTAGCGTTCAATCAAGGTTTCGGTGTTGCGCAGTACATGCGCTTTGCAGACTTGATGCTGCATGCCCACCTCGTCAGCCACGGTCTTGAACCCATCGGCATCATCAGTGACTAACACCTGGGCTCCCACACTTTTGGCAATCGGTTCAATCCAGTCTTTGAGCGTCTTGATGTCTTCCGCTGCCAGTGCATCAATCGTTAAGGCCAGCCCACTAATGGGATCAACGGTGATACCGAGTGGTAACCATTCCCCCTTGCATTTGACGCTGGTCAGATCGCCTCCCAGGGCAGGTGTGCGCACGCCTGCAAACACCTGATCTCGCTTGAGCCCAGGCACCAGCTTTGCTGCTTCTTGCACCGCATCATAGACCCGACTCTTGCACAGATACACCCCAAGGGCTTCTAACGCTAACGAGGTCGCCCCATAACTTAACCCCAGCAGGTACAGCATCACCGCTAACCCTTTCACTCGTTGCGAGGTCTGGGCAGACGTCGTTCCCTCGGGATAGACTCGGAAGGTGCGTTTGCATTTCAAACACTGATAGCGATGCACTTGCACCTCATGATACACCGTATCTCGCAAGGGTTTCGCCACTTCCTGGCGTAAGTGAAACTTCCTCCCACTACAGCCAGCATAGGCACATCGGGTGGGGACAGTGATGGCTTCTGGGTTCACTTTGGGTAACAGGATCCGTAAACGCATGGGTCTGACTCCTTTGGTTTCTCTCTCCTTCCTATTTTACCCCACTTTTACCGCTTGTCGAACAGTCACCAGCGTCCAGATATATAGACGCAGAGCTATTATAGAAGTACAATATCAGTTGACATAGTGTTCTTCTTGCCGGTTAAGCACAGAGGTGAGAGCCTCGAGTTCTTCTATTGACAAATTCAGCAGTTGGTCGAAGAGTTCAAGGTAGCGGCGTGGGTTCTCTGTGTTTGCAAGACGCTCAAAAAAATCCCGGATGGAAGGCTCGATGCGCCATTCTTCTGCGCTGGCCATCAACCAGGTGTTGAGGCGATCGGCGCCATCCTCCATGTCGGTGAGCAGATCGGTACTAAAGTCAGGCGGGTCGCTTACCAGGTACCCTGGATGCACTTTGAAAAAACGGGCGAGCAATGCACGGCTCGAAGCTGTCAAGTGTACACGCCTGCCGCTCTCTAATTGCGAGAGATATGCCTGGCTGAGACTCTCTTGCAGTTCTTCACGCATGCTTGTTACAACCTCCATCTGCGTCATCGCCCGGTTGAGGCCGCGCAGTTCCCCCTCCACTTTCCGCAGGTGCTTGAGTTTCTCAGAAAGGTTCATTCTAGCCCTCACATAACTATTTGCTATACCAAGTATAGCTATTTGTTATCCCCCTGTCAAGAGGAGACAGAGAGTTCTCCCCATCCTTCCAAGGGAAATTCAGTTCCCGTAAGGGCTCGTTCCCCCTTCCCGTAGGGGCTCGGTTCCCGTAGGGGCGAGGGTGGGGTAGAGCGGATAGGGACGCCATCCGGGGGATGGTGTGCAGGCCTTTATGGTCGCCCGTCCTCGGGGACAGTGTGGCCCGCCGTACCCCCTCATGGAAGTAGACCCACAGAAGTTCTCCTCTCAAACGCTCATCATAAGCTCTCCTATGGGGGCGTATCGACTCTAAGCTCATCCGCAGGTTAAGAAACCTTAACCCAAAAGCCTCAATTCATAACATCCTGGTCCTGAATGGTAAAGATTCTCCTGTGTAATTTGACCAGCTTCTATTCTATACTTCTTTTGGTGCCTTTTTCACTGCTTGGATAGCATAGAACTTTTTTTCACGTCTGTGGATACAGCTACTGCTGAGGTAATGTATTCCCGTTATTGTGTACTGCTCGCTCGCTTTCCTGGCTCCTGGCTCCTGGCGCTGCGTGCCAGCACGCCTGGACGAGCGAGGAGACCAGCGCCCATCATCCCTGCGACCATTGTCCTTGTAGGTCGTCCCGTGAGCTGTCTATTCGTGTATGTGCTCATTCCAATGGAGGATGATGTTATGAAGCAACTTATTTCCCCTCTGCGTGTCCGATTACCCTTCACCGTCCCACTCGTAGTGCGTTACCTCTTGATCACGCTCCTGCTCACCGGCTTCGTCCTGGGCGCATGGAGCGGCATCACCCCGGTAGCCCACGCCGCCACTCATACTGCTGCCGCGCCCAAGCATGCCCATCAGTCCACCGGTGTCCAGCAGCAGCCGGCGGTCGCCTCCCAGCCGGGCACGCCTCGGCACCCAACCTTCCGCCCTGATACCAGCTCCTCGGTCAACCAGTTGGGCATCCTGCCCTTCTACACCTACATTTCCCAGCGCCTGACCAACCACGCCAGCCTCTCCATCAACGTGGCCAACGGCAACCTGGTCATCGACTCACACGATCTCTCCATCCCCGGCACCGGCCTGCCCCTGACGCTAGACACCTTCTACAACTCGCAAGCGCCCAGCGGCGCCACCTGGCTGCTGAGCCCCTGGGGCATGGTCTCCTTAATCGTCAATGGCGATGGCTCAGTCACCTACACCGGCCCCAGCGGCTTTAGCGCCACCTACAGCAAAAACAGTGATGGCAGCTACAACGATGCGCCTGGCATCGAGCCACCCTGGTGAAGGGCAGCACTAACTACACCCTCACCTTCCATGCCAGCGGTGAGGTCTACAGCTTTGGCGCGAGCGGTGGCGGCCTGGTCAGCGACAAAGATAAGAATGGCAACCGGTTGACCTTCAGCCACAGCTTTCAGACCAGCACC
>WNEZ01006890.1_pt1 | contig 10016 bp, 8 predicted proteins | sample 5400521 | NCBI WGS metagenome assembly WNEZ01 (sample SAMN13153339, study PRJNA577476) | soil metagenome | isolation source: 120 cm saprolite under Douglas fir tree site 2 hole 1 replicate 1 | place: USA:California | collected 2015-04-18 | reverse complement strand
CACCTGACGCGATGGAGCTTTTGATGGAGTACTCCTACCCCGGCAACGTCCGACAACTGGAAAACATCATCGAACACGCTTTCGTCAAATGCCAGGGGAACAAAATCGAAAAGGGGCATTTGCCCTCGGATCTGACCGGTGCAAAAGATGATCTCGTCGCTTTGGCACTCTTGTCCGGGAGTCCCTTGGCAACGCTGGAAACGGAGCTCATCAAAAAGATGCTGGAGCAATGTCAGGGCAATCCGCAGATTGCTGCGAATCGTCTTGGCATCAGTCGAACCACTCTTTGGAGAAAGCTCCGGTAGGTCGCCTTGTCACCTTGGCGATTGTGCCCGAGTCACGGGCTCCACGTAATCAGCTTAATTTGCAAATCCATTTTCAAATCCATTGTCAAATTCAACGCTCAACACAACTTAGCTCCATTTAGCTCCAATTGACTCTAAGGGCGGACGGCAACGCCATCAAAACACAAGTCTTTTAAGTTGGGGATGCAATTCGATTCCCATCGCCCGCTCCAGAAGTGCTGAAAGAGGCCATTGACGAGCTGCCAGATTTTCTCGGCCCGCGAGCGATGTTCGCGCGTTTTCAATTTGGGAAATTTAGATTGTTCTCTATGGCAATAAAGCGAGGATCGGACCGCAGCGGGTCGAGTTCGGGTTCTACCCTGGCAAACACCAGTCCGTTCGAGCGGTCGGCGAATGCTTTATCGAGCCAGTTCATCGCGATGGCGTTTTTTCCCAATCCCAGGTATACGACAGCAATGTAGTAGGGAGAAACGTACTGCGTCCGCGATTGCGTCATGAGTTGCGCCAGCAGTTTCTGTGCTTCGGCCCTGTTTCCCTGCACCGCGTATGCGTGCGCGAGGGCGGAAACCATCAACGGGCTGTTGCGCGAGAGCTCAACCGCTTTTTTCAATTCGGCGAGCGCCAGATTGAATTCGCCTTTTTGTTCATACGCCTGGCCAAGAATCAGGTGCGCCCATTCATAATTTGGATCCATTTCCAGCGTGTCGCGAAGTTGCGCGATGGAACGGTCATACTGCCGCGCGAGATACAAGCGCCAGCCAAAACTGGAATTGATGCTGATGGAAAGCGGATCGAGATCACGAGCCCTTTTGATCTGCTCGAAGCTGTCGTCAAAACGGCCCATGGCGATGGAGTAAAGCGAGTAGCGCTGGTAAGCCGTCGCGTATTTCGGATCCATCTGAATGGCCTGCTTGAAGCCTTCCGAGGCGCCGGCCCAGTCCCAGTCATAATTGAATTTCGCGGTAGCGAGAGAGGTCTCCGCTTCCGCCAGCGAAGGATCGATTTCCAGGGCGCGAATGGCTGCGGCCTTGGCCTTGGGAGCCGCTTCTTCCGCGGGAACTGTTCCATAAATTGTCGCGCCGATGATGCCGTAGCAATCCGCCAGGCCAGCGTAGGCCAAAGCATATTGCGGATCCTTGCGCGTTGCGTCCTCAAAATATCCGATCGCTTTTGTGAAGCCGTCACCGGAGCGCTTGTTCCAGTAGTAGCGTCCCTTTAAGTAGTCTTCGTAAGCTTCGGGGCTGACGGACGGATTTTTGGCCAAGCGTTCTTTGTCTTCTGGAGTGAGGTTGATGCGAATTTCATCCACGATTGCGGAGGAAACTCGATTCTGCAATGCGAGCACGTCGCCGATCTGGCTTTCGTAAGTCTCGGCCCACAGGTGGTGATCGGTGGAAACTTGCACCAGTTCGGCGGTGATTCGAACGCGGTTGCCCGCCCGCAACACTGTGCCTTCGACTACTGCGTCCACGCGCAACTCTCGCGCAATTTCTGAAAGGGGTTTGTGCGTGCCCTTGTAGGCCATGGCGGTTGAGCGCGAGATGACTCTGAGCGAGCGAATCTTGGCCAGATTCGCCGTCAGATCGTCGGTCATTCCGTCGGCGAAATAGTCCTGCTCCTTGTCGCCGGTCAAATTCTCAAGAGGAAGCACAACGAGAGACATGTTATGCGCGGGATTCAGCTTGCCGGATTCCATTCCTCGTACGTAATGGACGGCGACTCCCGAAAGAACCGCAAATGCCAAGATCGCCGCGGACAGCAAGGCAATTCGCGGCAACGTCAGCCGCCGCTTTGCATTTGCACGAGCCGCGAGTTGTTCGCCAGAGGCAGACGCCGTCGCCGCCACTGGAGAGACGATGGCTGCCGTGGACGAATCGTCGCGTGGCTCGGTTGGGTGTGACCCGGCCGCTGAACTCGCAGCGGCGGAATGTATCTCTTCGATCGGTGCAATGAATCGGTAGCCGCGCCGCGGCAGCGTCTCGATGAAACGCGGACGATCCGAAGAATCGCCGAGCACTTCGCGCAGCCGCATCACTGCGTTGTTCAGTCCATGATCGAAATCGACAAAAGTGTCGCCCGGCCAAAGACGCTCGCGCAACTCATCGCGGGTGACGATCTCGCCCGGTTTCTCCAGAAGTATGGCCAAAATTTGAAACGGTTGTTCGGAGAGCTTCAGGCGCAGCCCATGCTTGCGAAGCTCGAACGCCTTGAGGTCAATCTCGAAGACGCCGCAGCGGGTTATATTCGAAGGATGGACTGGTCTCTCCATGTTTTAAACTCAGGATGCGACGAAGTATAGCGCTGCAATACCCGCGGGTCAAAAAGTTCTTGTGAGTTCACCGGCTAAACCGCTTATTTTTCATAGATAAACCCTGAGATGCAGAAATGTTTTCGATTGGACGTATCAAGTATTGCATTGCTTTATAGTCTTGAGCAAAGTGGCGCCACGTTGATCATGCGGAAGTCTCCGCGCTCAGTTTAATCTTTGCCCGCGGAGACTCAGCAACAGGGGACCCGGCAATTTTCGCCCATAGGCGAGCCGGGAAGGGGGAAGTGATGAACGTTTCACGCCATTCTAAGTTAGCGCTAAAGCTGCTGGCCATGGTGGCATTGCTGTTGCCGCAAATTGCAACTTTTTCTTCGGCGGCACGCGGCCAGGTCACTGGCGCCACGCTGTCGGGACTCGTTACCGATGAGCAAGGCTCTCCAGTGCCGGATGCCAACGTCAAAATCAAGAATTTAGGCACCGCAGTTATTCGCGAAGTCGAGACTAACTCCGACGGCCTGTACTCGGCGCCGAATTTGATTCCTGGCAGCTACGACGTGACGGTATCTGCCAAAGGATTTCAGACCGCTGTGCAGCGTGCAGTTACGTTGACCGTCGGAGCGCAACAGGCGTTGAACGTGAGTTTGAAGATCGGTTCGATCAATCAGACAATCGAGGTCAATGCCGCACCGCCTGACGTGCAGACTACTACGTCTACGGTCAGCGCCACGGTGGATTCGACCACTATGCGCGAACTGCCCCTGAACGGACGCGACTGGACGTCGCTGGCAACACTTGAGCCTGGAGTTTCCAGCATTCCCAACCAGGTCGGCACCGGGTTCAGCGCCAACAAGGGCAACCGCGGATTTGGGAATCAGTTGAGCAACGGTGGGCACCGCGCCAACGAAAATACGTACCGTGTAAACGGCATCAGTATCAATGATTATTCGAATGGTTCTCCGGGCGGCGCATCCGGGTTGAATCTGGGAGTTGACGGTATTCAGGAATTTTCTGTGTTGACCAGCAACTACACGGCGGAGTACGGCCGCACCTCCGGCGCGGTGATCAATGCCATCACCAAAAGCGGCGTGAATGAGCTCCACGGAACCGTTTTTATCTTTGACCGCGACAAAATTTTTGACGCGAAGAACTATTTTGATCCTGCCGGGCCCATTCCCTCTTTTCGGCGCGTGCAATTCGGCGCGTCCGGTGGCACTGCAATCGTGAAGGACAAGACGTTCGTTTACGGAACTTACGAAGGCGTTCGCCAGAATAAGCCAGGTTCCCAAGCCATTCACGTACCAACCGATGCGGAGCGCGCGCTGGCTGTTCCCTCAGTCGCGCCGTATTTGAAGCTTTGGCCCGAGGCGCCGGCCGGCACGCCGGTTGACGGCAACGGAATCACCCAGACCTTTGACGTGGCGCTGCCCACGATTTCAAACGAAAATTACGCCACCGGCCGCGTGGATCAGAAGTTTTCAGAAAAAGATTCCCTCGCCACCAGCTATTTCTTCGATTCTGGCCCGCAATCGCAGCCTGACCCGCTGAAGAACGCCATCCATCAGGTTTTCTCGCGCCGGCAAATGGCCAGCGTAGAGGAGACTCACATTTTCAGTCCGGCGTTGGCTAATACTCTTCGCGTCGGCCTCAGCCGCGTTCGTGGCGACATCAACGATCCGGTCTCGGGCGATGCCGTTGCAACTGACGCGACTCTTGCAATTGCTCCCGGAGCTATCGGACCGCCGCAAATTGGCGTGCCGGGCGTTCTGACGACGGCAATCGGCTTGGGCGGCCTGAATCGCTTCCTGCATCGCTGGACTTCGGCGCAGGCTTATGACGATGCATTTCTGACGCGCGGTACTCATTCAATCAAATTCGGTTTCGCTTTCGAGCGTATGCTTTACAACATCACGGAGAAACTAAGCCCGAATGGCCGTCTAAACAACTATCCGACCCTTTCGGACTTGCTCAACAACACGCCCATCCGGCTAAACGCGCTTGCTCCCGGCGGATCCAATGAAGTTGCCATCCGCGAAAGTCTGTTTGCCGGATACGTGCAGGACGACTGGCGCTTTCGCCCGAACCTGACATTTAACATCGGCCTACGCTACGAATTCACCACCCTGCCAAAAGATGCCAATAACCGCATTCAGGAAATTACTACGATTGTGAATTGCGCAACACCCGGAGTCGCGCCCAGCCTTACAAGTCCCTGCGGTCCACAGCACGTGGACAGCTTCATTCACAACAATCCCACTGCCAAGAACCTCGAACCACGCATCGGCATTTCCTGGGATCCTTTTAAGAATGGAAAGACTGCCGTTCGTGGGGGCTTCGGGATTTTCGATGTTCTGCCGTTGCCATATGAGTTCGGCTTGAATACGGCCGCTACCGCGCCTTTCCAGATTATCGGCGCCGACCCGAACGCGGTGCTTGGCGGCGGAATCGATCCCAACATCAGCTTCAATCCGAACAACATTCGAAATCGGTATGTTGATCAAAATCCCAAGCGCGCCGACGTGCTGAACTGGAACGTGAATATTCAACGGCAGCTCGGCACCAGTTGGACGTTGATCGCTGGCTATGTCGGCTCTCGTTCCGTTCATCTTTCCGTTGCCGCGGACGACATCAACTTGGTTCCGCCGGTGCAGACGTCTGCAGGACTTCTCATTCCTTCGAATACTTACCAGCTCGATCCAAACTGGGGCGGAGCCAATGGCGGGATCACGCCGGGATCTCCTGGCGGGGCCGGAATTCGTCCGGTGTTGTTTGACGGCGAATCGACGTATAACGGCTTCCAGGCGCAATTGAAGCGCGACATGAGTCACGGTTTACAGGGTCAGTTGTCGTACACGCTTGGGAACTGCAAAGACACCAGCTCCGCTCCGGTGACGGGAGATACCTATGTAAATTCAATCGCAGTGCCGCTGCTGCTGAGCAAGTCGTACAGAATCGGCGCTTGTGATTTTGACGTCCGGCACACTCTCGTCGGCACTGTAATCTGGGATGTACCGGGACCAAAAACAGGATTCGCATCATACGTTGCAGGGGGGTGGCAGGTTGGCACTATCGTTACCGCGACAAGCGGTTCTCCGTTCACCGTGACAGTCGGTGGAGGAGGCGATCCTCTCAACACCGGGTTCAACGGCGACTTCTCCATGGACTACGCGCAGCTGGTTTCCGGCTGCAATGCGACGCCCGGGGTTAAGACCGATCCTGTTTCCGGCAAATTGCTGGCGTTTGATCCGAATTGCTTCACCACAGCACCCGCAGTAGCGGGTGGAGTTCTAGTCGGCAACTCCGGCCGCAATCGGTTTTACGGACCGGGGTTAACCACCGTCGACTTCTCCACGTTTAAGAATTTCAGCTTCAAGGAACGGTACAAAGTTCAGTTTCGCGCGGAGTTCTTCAACATTATGAATCATGCGAATTTCGCCGCCCCGAATTTTCTAAACGACGCCAACAATTCCATCGGCAGTTCTAACGCCGGCGAAATCGGTTCCACATCCACTTCTTCGCGCCAGATTCAGTTTGGGCTTAAGCTTTCCTGGTAACCAAAGGGTTGCGGCAGAGAGAGGCTGGAGAAACTCAGCCTCTCTTCACCGCGTCATCCGCATCTCCGCATGTTCTGGACCGCGCCGCTCTGAGCTTGTCGCGTTCACGCATCGATAACAAGAAAGAGTTTCGGTACAACAGGCCTAAATGAGTTCCTCGTCTGAGCACAAATCGAAAGTCTGGGCGGTGATTCGGGTCTCGAGCGGAAATTTTCTCGAGATGTACGACTTCATGGTCTTTGGCTACTACGCCGCGGCCATCGGTCGCGCGTTTTTCCCCAGCGGAAACGCATTTGCCTCGCTGATGCTTTCGCTGATGACTTTCGGCGCTGGATTCCTGATGCGACCGGTAGGCGCTTTGGTGCTCGGCGCGTACACCGACAAGCATGGCCGCCGCGCTGGATTGCTGCTTACTCTCAGCTTGATGTCGGCTGGAATTTTTTCCATCGCGTGTATGCCCGGGTACGCCACGATTGGTTTGTTGGCTCCATTGCTGGTCCTGTGTGGACGACTGCTACAAGGATTTTCAGCCGGGATGGAACTGGGCGGCGTGTCGGTCTATTTATCTGAAATCGCCACGCACGGCCATAAAGGCTTTTATGTAAGTTGGCAATCCGGCAGCCAGCAAATCGCGGTGATGTTTGCGGCAAGCATTGGCGTAGTTCTGAATTCCGCTCTTCCGCCGGAAAAAATGCAGCAATGGGGATGGCGCGTGCCCCTACTTCTTGGCTGCGCCATCGTTCCTTTTTTATTTAGACTTAGACAATCGCTAACGGAAACGGACGAGTTTGTGGCTCGCAAACGTCATCCGGGCACTTCGGAAATCCTGCGTTCGCTCGGGCATAATTGGCGCATCGTGCTGGTCGGCACTTTTATGGTCACCATGACCACCGTTTCGTTCTATATGATTACCGCGTACACGCCGACGTTTGGAAATTCCGTACTGCACTTGGCGAGCATGGACAGTCTCATCGTCACGCTTTGCGTGGGCGCCTCTAACCTTTTCTGGCTGCCCATCATGGGCGCACTGTCCGACCGCATCGGCCGTCGTCCCCTGTTATTCGCCTGCACGATCATCATGTTGATTACCGCGTATCCCGCGATGCTGTGGCTGGTTCGCGAACCATCTTTTGCCAGGTTGTTGACGGTCGAACTCTGGCTTTCGTTCCTCTATGGCAGCTACAACGGCGCGATGGTGGTTTTTCTGACCGAGATCATGCCCGTTGATGTACGAACATCAGGCTTCGCGCTTGCCTACAGCATGGCCACAGCAATTTTTGGCGGCTTCACGCCTGCGCTGAGTACATATTTGATTCACATCACGGGCAACCGTGCGGTTCCCGGCGTGTGGTTGTCTTTCGCTGCTGCCTGCGGTTTGGCGGCAACGTTCTTCGCCAAGCCCGTCACGGCGGAACTACCTGTCGCACAACCCATAGCAGTTGAGCATCGAAGCCCAGTCTCTTAAACCATCTGGGCTTAGGAAAGAGGTCGCGATGAGAAGGCTTCTGCGAGGTTGGCTAGTACTGTTGACGCTTTTCCTTGCGTCCCTCATTGGAATCGACGCGCAGGACAAAGGATCTCTGCGCCTGGTGCAGACGATTCCTATGCCCAACGTCAAAGGACGCATCGATCACATGGATGTTAAATGTCCGGGCAGACCTTATTCGTTTTCGTTCCCGCGTTGACCAGAGTGCAAGTTGTGAATGGGAAAAAACGCGAGGTGATATTCACCTGGCCAGTCTAGCCAACGGAATGGCGACGGGGCCTTCGACGAAAAAACGCACAGGCTGTTTATTGGGACACGAACGCCCCCACAAATGATTGCCATGAATTCTCGCACCGGGAAAGAGGTGGCCAATCTCCCGACTGTTCAAGGCATGGATGGAGTGTCTTTCGATGCGCGCATAAGCAAGTTTACGTTTCCGGTGGGCAGCGACAACAACGTGGGCTATGTTTTCACTTACCAGCAGAAAGATGCAGATCATTACGAAACGATAGGGAAGATATTGCCTCCTGCTAGGCCCTGAATATAGATGCTTGACTTAAAGTTGACTTTAAGTTCTAGCATTTTGCAATGGGGCGTGCCAGGTCTCACGGGAGGAAAATCATGACAGTGCAGCGGGAACGAAACGGAAGAAAGCGTAAGCAGCGTGTAGCGGTTGCGGCACTTGCGGCGTTGCTTTCGAGTGGCGCGCTGATGCAGGCGTCACCGCAGGAAACGAAGACCAAGGAAAAGGAGAAACAGGTGCTGACGATGCAAAACGAATTCTACTGCAACATCAAAACTCTGAATCCGGCGTAGCGCGAGCACCACAAGCAATTTACCGACAAGCTGATCGCGGCGCGGAGGGAGATCGTGGAAACAGAAAAGGGTTACGAATTCCAGTACAGTCCCTCGAATGTCTCGATCGGTGAGCTGGCCGACTGGGTGGTGGCTGAAGGCAAGTGCTGTCCCTTTTTTGATTTTCATATTGACCTCGAGCGTGAGGGCAACTTGCTCTGTCTTCGGCTGACGGGCGAGGAAGGGATCAAACCGTTCATCCGATCAGAGTTTCAGGTACCGGCGAAATAACAGAGACGACAGCGCGATGTGCCCGGCGGAACAAAGACGTGCAATCTGTTTAACGGCGGACGGCGGACCGCAAATTCCTGAGTGCGGGGGAAAAGGGGCCCTTGCTACACAGCGCGAGCTTCCTTCCACTTCAATGACGGCAGCTCCAGGTTGCCGGCTTGTTTCAGATACGCCTCGGCATAGGTTGCTGCTTTCAGTTTGCCCTGTTCAATTGTGTCGACGGATTCCGAAGGCGCAATCCAGTTTTTGGCGTTGACGTTGTAAACAGATGCCTGTACTCCCTGCGCATTTTGTTCCGAGAAGAGCCGCAGATGTTCGGAACCGACTTTGACTTCTGCACAAACGCCTTCATCTAACATGGAAGACTCCGAATCATATTCAGACAGATGAGTTCTGCGATGGTCGCAGGCGGTGCCCACCCCGTCCAGGTTCTTTTCTCCGCCTGTGCTCACAATGCATCACGGATGCGAAGCGAAACAAAATCGCAGGGCGAGGGAAACAAGAGGGAAACTCCGCTACCCGGCTTCCTTGGCATGTATGGCGGATCAGTGTGCCGGAATTTGCCATTACGTCGAGGAATCTGTTCTGGGCAGGGCGAGCGGCTTATCCCACGATGACGGAACTGGGTGGTGCTTCGGCAAAGCAGATATCTCCGCAGCTGTTGCCTCGCGTGCGCTCTTTCACTCAGTGATTGCGTCTTCCACTCGAATGGTTCCGCCGGTCACGATCTCTGCCCTCAATCCACTTCGATGGATCAATCCAGCCAGGACGCCTGGTTGTGTCAGACCTTCGAGGTAAGCGCAGGGTTCGCAGAGCCGCGTTCCGCGCAGGCGGACGGCTCCGACCTGGAACTCCTGACCCACGAGATGATTCAGTGCCATGCCTCGGGTGACTACGTTCCGTCGTGCTGCCCCAGGCGCAATCGCAAGGCCCTTTTCGCGTTGCAGCGCTTCGATGGTCTCAAGTTCAATCTACGATCAGAGTCGAACTGAATCGCGTCGCAGCGTAGCCAGAATCGGGGCCGCGATCTCTCCCACAACCCCGTTTTCGGGATAACTTCCGGCTTCGTTCTGGCCGACGATTCGGGAGTTAAGTCGAAAAGGGCGTTTACCGATACTGATTCTGCTGCGCGGTGCCCAGGGTCTCCAGGTTGCCGTGAATCTCCTGAATGCGTTGCGTCGGGGTGCACGACAAGAAAGTGATGAGTCATGCGGCCCTGGGTTCTGACCTGCGTTCCCAAAAATCCTGAAAGCGGCCGCTGAGTTTTGAGCAGCGAAGCGCGATGATGGCGTTGGAGCCGGGAACGGTCCAGTGCATCC
>WNEZ01009562.1_pt1 | contig 10017 bp, 8 predicted proteins | sample 5400521 | NCBI WGS metagenome assembly WNEZ01 (sample SAMN13153339, study PRJNA577476) | soil metagenome | isolation source: 120 cm saprolite under Douglas fir tree site 2 hole 1 replicate 1 | place: USA:California | collected 2015-04-18 | reverse complement strand
GATGACCTGCTCGCCACCAGCGTGCCCGACGATCCCTATCTCTCCCGCGAATTGTCCGAGTATTTCCCGCACGAGGTTCGGGACAAATTCCCCGATTCGGTGGAACACCATCGCCTTCGGCGGGAGGTCATCTCGACCAATCTCGCCAATACCGTGATCAATCGCGGCGGCCCGGCTTGCGTCGTGCGCCTGATCGACGAGACGGATGCCGACGTGCCCACCATCGCCAGGGCCTTCGTGGCGGTGGACGAATCCTACGGCCTCAAGCGGCTGAACGACGCGATTGATGCGCTCGATAACAAGACCGACGGTCAATTGCAGCTCGGCCTCTACGCCTCGGTTCAGGATCTCCTGCACTCCCGCATGGTCTGGTACGTGCGCAATGTCGATTTCAGCGCCGGTCTGGATGCGGTGATCTCGCGCTTCGGCCCTAGCATCCGTGAGATCGCCGCCGGACTTGACAATGCCCTGCCGCAGGACATGCAGGCCGGGCGCAGCAAGCGCCGGCAAGACCTGAGCGATGGCGGCGTCCCGGTGGAACTTGCCAGCGAACTCGCCGACCTCAACGCCCTGGTCTCCGCACCCGATATCGTGACTGTCGCGGGGCGCACCAACCGCGCCATCGGCGATACGGCCACGACCTTCTTCGCCGCCGAGACCAATTTCCGTCTCGACCGCATCATCGCCGCCGCACGCGACGTGCCGGCGAACGATTATTTCGAACGTCTCGCTATCGACCGCGCCCTCGACCAGATCGCAGCCGCCGAAAGAAGACTGGTCGCGGATATGCTGGCAACCGGCCAGTCCGGCCAGCAGGCCGCCGAGAACTGGCTCGCCGCCCATCCTGAAGCTACGCGCATCCGCCGTTCGGTCGAGGAGATCGCTGCCGGTGGCCTTACGCTCGCCAAGCTAACGGTGACTGCGAATCTGCTGGGCGATTTGGTGAAGACCTGAGAGCGCAACGCTCACGACAAGCGATATGGGACATGGTCTGGAGCGCAATGTCGGATCGGCATCGAGCATGATGTTCGCACTTGCGCACCGGTGGACGCCACAGGCTACAGCGAGGAAAGCCGCCTTGCGGCGGCCATCTCGTAAGAAACAGATTTGGTGCTCCGTGTCAGAGGTTCGGACCGTCTTGGTCTGCAACTTCTGCTCCGGGCCGATGGGTGTTGATAAAGTCGGCGATCGCGGTTCACTAGTTGAGTTTTTGAACGCTCCAAGCCGATGCTGGCACTTATCGATGACCTCGGCCACATCATGCTGAAGGTGACCGGCTATGTCATGCTGTTTGCGCCGCTTGCGGTGTGGGCGGCCATCATGGCGACGGTATCGAAGAACGGCCTCGGCGTATTATGGAAGCTGATCGTGTTCATGGGCGGCTTCTATCTCTCACTGCTGATTCTGTGGGGCATTCTGATTGTGGTGGGATTTATCGTGCTCGGGCCGAGATACAGCCATCTGCTGCGGCTGATCCGCGAACCGCTGATGATCGCGTTCTCGACGGCGAGTTCGGAAGCGGCGTACCCGAAAACGCTCGAGGGGCTCAATCGCTTCGGCGCATCGTCGCGGATCTCGAGTTTCGTGCTGCCGCTCGGCTACTCGTTCAATCTCGACGGCACCATGATGTACTGCACCTTTGCCAGCATCTTCATCGCGCAGACCTATCACATCGACATGCTGCTCGGCACCCAGCTTGCGATGCTCGCGACCTTGATGATCACCTCGAAAGGTGTCGCCGGGGTTCCCCGCGCTTCGCTGGTGGTGATTGCATCGACGCTGAGCCAGTTCGGCATTCCCGAGGCGGGCCTGTTGATGATCATGGGCATCGATACGTTCCTCGACATGGGACGCAGCGCCACCAATGTGATCGGCAACTCGCTGGCGACCGCTGTGGTGGCGAAGTGGGAGGGCGAGCTCGCACCCGAGCACGCGCTCGGCCCCGACGACGTCGTGCCGCCGGACATGATTCCCGGCGAGGTGCCGGGAATGCAGGCCGGCCACGCATAGGAGGCGAGCCATGGGCTACCCTCTGAAGAGATGCGTGCCGGCGGCAAGCCTGTTGGCGGCGGTGGTTTTGCTGACCACGGCCGCAGCCCCCCAGACCGGCAGCGAAGGACTGAGCCCGACGCTCGCCAATATCAAGAACGCGCATGTCGTGCGCCTGGGCTATCGCGAGAGCTCGCCGCCGTTTTCGTTTCTCGATCAGGCGAACCGCCCGATCGGCTACAGCCTGGAGCTCTGTGAGGCGATCGTCGATGAGATCGGTGTCGAGGTCGACGATGCCAACCTGAAGATCGAATACGTCAAGGTCACATCCGACGATCGCATTCCGGCGGTGGTGCAGAAGAAAATCGACCTCGAATGCGGATCGACCACCGCCAATGCGGAGCGCAGCAAACAGGTGGCGTTCTCGCCGCTGATATTCGTGGCCGGCACCAAGCTGATGGTGCCGAAGGCCTCCACCGTCTCGGGAGCGGCCGATTTGAAGGGCAAGACGGTAGTGGTGACAAAAGGCACCACCAACGAGCAGGCGATGCATGCCGTCGACAAGAAATTTGCGCTTGGCCTTAACATCATTGCCTCGCCCGATCATGAGCAATCCTATCAGATGCTGGTGGACGGCAGGGCCGATGCGTTCGCGACCGACGACATTCTGCTTTACGGCCTGATCGCACGGCACAAGGCGCAGGACAAGTTTCGCGTCACCGGCGAATATCTGTCCTACGATCCCTACGGCATCATGTTCCGCAAGGGTGAGCCGCAACTCGCTGCCGTGGTGGAGCGCACCTTCCGCAAGCTCGGTTCGAATCGCGATCTGATTCCGCTCTACAACAAATGGTTCGTCTCGCGCCTGCCGACCGGCGAGAAGCTCAACGTCGCGATCTCGCCGCAGCTGGAAGAGGCGTTCAAGGTGCTCAACGATACCGAGGGGACGAGCAATTAGACTCTCCGTCATGCCCGGGCTTGTCCCGGGCATCCACGTCCCGCATAACGGACATTGACGGGCTCCGTGCAAAAATCAAGATTTATGCACAAATTCGTTGACCCATATAATATGCGGCTTTATGTTGTGCATATTATATGTGCGAAATGGAGGGCGATATGACGGTCTATGGATACGCGCGAACTCAAAGCCGCCAAATGCGCCAAGATATTTCAGGAGAAGATCAGCGGTGCGCGGTCCGACCGCAAGCAACTTACGCGCCTGATGGCTGGCCTGGCAAAGGGGGATGTCTTGATCGTCACCCGTCTCGATCGACTGGCGAGGTCCACACGCGATCTTCTCAATCTGCTGGGGACGATCGCCGAGAAAGGGGCGGGATTTAAATCTCTGAGAGACACCTGGGCAGACACCACGACGGCGCATGGCCGCTTGATGCTGACCGTTTTGGGTGGTCTCGCCGAGTTCGAGCGCGAACTAATCCGGACGCGGACCGGCGAAGGACGTGAGCGTGCCAAGGCCCGTGGGGTCGTCCTTGGTCGAAAGCCGAAGCTATCACCCCATCAGCGGAGGGAGGCTTTAGCTCGGCGAGAGGCGGGAGAGGTCCTGACCGATATCGGACGGACATATAATGTTAGCCATTCTACGATTTCGCGCCTCTAAGCCAGGCGCCGAAGACTTCGACCGCGCCTAGCGGCCCGCGTACGTCATAGGTCACCTCCCCACTCATTGGGGTATTGTTCCCTACGCCCGCAACCTCGAAGGTATTCCTTACGACGGTTTTGTCTCGTTCTTGCAGTCGCTCACTGAGGCCGCCAATGCCGTGCCCGGCGTGCTCGTGGTTGGCTCGCTGCCTGAGAGCGGTGCTGAAGTCGGCAATCAGCGCGGTCGCGAGGCGCTGTTGGCTCTGGAAAAGGTATTCGGTCGTGTGCAGTCGGCATGGGCCCCGGCACAGGGCACCGAAACATTTGAAATTATCCGCCGCCGCCTGTTCCAGGAGCTGGACCCTGAAGGCGAGAAGGCTCGCGAGCAAGCTGTCAAGGCGTTCACGAGCTACTACAAAAACAATGCGGGCGAGTTCCCGAGCGGCGTGCGTGATCGGGCCTACGAGGCACAGTTGACTGCGGCGTACCCGGTGCACCCCGAGCTGTTTCTCATGTTGCAGGCCGACTGGGGCGGGCTCGAAAGGTTCCAGAAAACCCGCGGCGTTCTCAAGATGATGGCGCAGATCGTCTACAGACTTTGGCGCGACGGCCATGCTGCACCCATGATCCTGCCGGGCGATGTACCGCTGACCGATGATAAGGTGCGCACCAACGCGCTTGTGCCGCTTCCGACCGGTTATGATGCGGTCATCTCCAAGGAAGTTGCGGGCGATCTCTCTAAACCAGCACAGATCGAGGCGCGATCTCCATCCATCGGTAAGAACAAGGCTGTAACGCGCGCGGCGACGGCGCTGTTCATGGCCACCTCTCCCCACGGATCGACCAACAAGGGAATGGAAGTTGCGCGTCTCCGGCTAGCCTGCGCTATTCCCGGCGAACAGCCCTCCCAGTTCTCTGAGGCCCTGCGTCGGCTTGGTGAAAATGCGGCATACCTCTATAGCTCGGGTGAGAATTACTGGTTCTCGCCGATTGCCTCCCTCAACCAGGAGGCCGATGACCGCGCCAAAGGAATATCCAGCACAGAGGTCGAGGCGGAGATAATTACGTTGATCCGCGCAGAGGAGCGGCATAAGGGAACCGGCTTTCTGCGTGTGCACGGAGCCCCCGACGATCCTCTTGGCATCGACGACGCCTACGAGGCCGCACTCGTGCTACTTCCACCATCGGCCTGGCAGCGGGGACGCGACCAAGATACGCCCGCAATGACCCTCGCTGCCGACATTGTTGAACACAAGGGTCCGGGCCAGCGTCGCAATCGAAATCGGCTCGCATTTCTGGCAGCCGATCAGGCGGCTCTCGAAGATATCCAGAACGTGGTCCGCAAGAAGCTCGCTTGGACCTCAATCGTGCGGGATGCACGTGGCATCCTGCAGTTGCCACCTGCGCAGGAGGACGACGCCAAAAAGAAGCTCGCCGAGCAAGAGGCAGCGGCTCTCAACGCCGTGCGCCGTGGGTGGAAGCACCTACTGTTACCGCAGGAACCTCAGCCGGGCAGCTCGCACGTGGCGCGCGGTTTCGATCTCGAACCCGTTGCTTTGACTAACCGCGGCAGCGACCCGGCACCATTGGCCCAACTGGCGTGGAAGAAATGTGAGGACGACGGCCTCGTCGTCGCGCGCCTCGGCGTCTTGGACAACGACCTCGGCAAGGTTTGGCAGCCTAACCAGCCGCACGTGGCCGTTCGGCAGTTGCGAGATTGGTTCGCTCAGTTCCCCTATCTGTCTAAGCTGCGCGAGCCGCAAGTTCTGGCCAAGGCCATCAGCGAGGCATTGGCGCGCTCTGACGCTAAGTACGCGATTGCGGAACGCTTCGATGATTTTAAGGGTGAGTATTTCGGCCTTAGGCTCGCGCAGCTGGTTACCGTCGATCTCAACTCGGACGTTGTGCTGGTCCGCCGCGAGGTCGCCGACGCGCAATTGGCTAAGCAGGTGCCGCAGACACCTCCGCTTAGCACCGGTAATATAAGTGGGCCTGTCACAGGGCAGCCATCTACTCCTGGGCCGCTGCCAGCTGGCCCAGCGCCTGCCGCTCGTCCGCGGCGTTTCTACGCCAAGGTCACACTCGATCCGAACCGCCCTACACCGCAGGTTAGCAACATTGCCCAATCGATACTGAGCGAGCTGGACCGAGCGCGCGGTACGACGATTACGCTGGTGCTCGACATAGCCGCTGACACGGTCGACGGCTTCTCGGAAGATATCGAGAACGTCATTCGCGATAACGCAGCGAGCCTGCGTATCACCGACTTTGGGTTCGAGAAGGAGTAGGGGATACGTATGTCGCACGGACCTTGGCTTTTGCACTAAGCCGCTATCTCTGCGAACATCGCGTCGTACTCGTCAGCGAAAAGTGGCGCAAGATTGCGGGCCTCGTCGGTATACCGGTCATTGCAGTAGGCGCCATAACTCCAAAGGCGACGTTCTGGGTCTTGTGCCTTGTTAGAAATAAAGGGATGGATACCAGTCAAATTGATGACGCCTGCCGCGGTCTCAAACTCGTCAACTGACATGATCGAATAGGGCATTTCCTCCAACCACTCGATGGGCAAGCCTGTTCTTGACATGACGACTTTCACAGCGGCTTCCAACCTGACTGGAAGCTCATGTCCAAAGAAATACCAATCCTCTAAAGTCACAATTACTGGATAGATACGTCGTCCCGCGGAATAGGGCAGCTGCGGATTGCGGTTCTCACTCTAGTCCCTGATCGTCCGATATACTTGTACGACCGCGCCAGCTAGTTTTTGGATGTCCTGTTCAAGGGCCGCGAGATCGGCCAATCCAGATTTGGATGCCCACGTCAATCGTTTCGTTTTGCATTCAACAAACAGGGCGCCCTCGTCGCCCTGCTGAATGATCCAGTCCACCGTATCTTTGCGATGCCTCCCGACCTGAAACTCGGCTTCTCCAAGCACCTGCATTGCGTTGTTGCTTATCCGATGGCGCAACACCTCACCAACGTAGTCTTGAAATGATTGGCCAAAAGCTGTCAGGAAGCCATTTTCATCCTTCAAAGCATAATAGAGACCTGTCGTTATGCGCCAAAAAAGCAACGTTGGGATTGGACAAGCGATCTCTGCCTGCCCGGCCGCCGAAATTTGGATTAGCGGAAATTCCCGAAGAGACGAATAGCGGTACGCGAAGCCCTCATCTAACGCATGTTCCGCACGAAGTCTGTTACGAAGTTCGGCAACGCCAAGCGAAGTAAATCGAAGGAAGCGATCGATGTGTTGTTGAGTGAGGCCTGGAATTTCTACTTTGATTTGCTGCGTCGCGAATGCTTGTGTGAGAAATATCCCAAGATAGCACATGCCGATCAATTGGATATGATCGATAGTCAGACCGGTTGCTCGCTGCGATGCCGCGTCAATTGCTGGCCTGCTAAATAGCTTGTGATAGCGGATGATCCAGCGCCAATTCAGTCTCTGCTGTTGCCATATAAACTGACGATGCGAAATGCGCATCATTTCAAGGTGAATTTTCTTTCCACCCACCAATCGTGCGTAGATTGCGCCTTCAAGGTCCCGTAACGTGTTTGCGAGCTGCGCGAGTGTTCCCCACTGGCGGAGGCGTCGGCCTTCCTGGGGTTCTTGATTGGCATACTGAACCACTTCACGCGTGATCTGCTCCAGTGTCCATTCCGCAAGGAGAGCTTGTGGAGGATTAGCCGCTAAGAACTGGGGCGCAACCTCAATGTCGTTAGGGATTTTAAAATCTGATGTTTGCAGATATTGGCTGTAGGCCCAAATAACGTAGAAGCTATCCCGGTAAGCCAGTTGGCGCGCGAATGTTTGAACCGCCGCATAAAGTCGCACTATCCTCCGGATCGAAGGTATATGCGAAAGTCGGATCGCTATCGCCTTCCGTTGTCTTGATGCATAGCGCCGACGATGCATCAACCACTTTTTGTATCGAAATGTTAGACGCTTCATTGATTGTATTTGGGGCAGAGTGGACGTCGGTCAAGGCTGTTTCGCACTTCACGTTCGATAGTTCGGAGGGCATCATTGCAGCCCATCCGGCGGTCAGCAAAATAGCTGATACGTTCATGGGTCAATTGTGTCACGGTACTCGCCCTTACTCAGTCCAACCAATTCTTCGAAGTTGAATAGACCCTTCAGCCATATTGACATTATCGATCCATTCGTGAGGACCCCGGGGGGACCTTCTGCTCCTTCCACATGAAGGGGAAAATGACTTGTAAGCTTCTCTCCCCTTTCCCTTGCTGCCGCCGTAGTCACTCCTCGGACGCAGTCTTCCACAGCGAGCACGAACGTAAATCGCGCTCCCCGATCGAGCTGAAAGCGCGTTTGGTGGGCACTGATCCCCACATCGAAAGTGATCGCCGGGATGAAAATTGTGCCTCCCGCCTGACGCATCACAACAGGAGATTGAGGAATAGCGGATGCCGGTCGCCAAAATTTCCGCGTGCCGTTCCGACCGCCGAACAGTACCTGCGGCTTCCACATGTTCATTGCAGCCCGTTGGACAACAACGTCCATCAGATTTTCAAAGGTTGGGTCGGGAAGGTCGAAAGTCGGCTGAATTGGCGTGCGCGAAGTATTTGCATCATCGCCAAAATTAAGGTTGAGGGAAACCGGTCCTTGAATTCCGATGCCTTGGCTTCCGGGCGTCGAAAGATTGCCAAAGGTTTTCGATAGGTATGTGATAAAAAAATCAATATGACGGCCCGGCAATCCCCATTCCTCATTTGTCGGTTCGCGTACCGTAAAGAGGTCAATGCCTTCGGATTTTGCTTGAGTAACGGCGCCGCTCTCAAACCCCTTGATGGAAAATAAAACGCCCCGTGAAGCGTTCAGATCACGTACCGCTGTTGCCAGCGCGTCCACGTGTAGGCGCCCGACGCGCTCCTTCCAATACTTGCAGTCACTCACTTCGCCGGTTCGATTGAGTTCTGCGACCAATAGTTCGAAGCCGCCCCAGTCGCTAACCAAGCCACCGAGACCCAATCCGTCACCAGCTGGCGCCGTCTCCACCATCACTTTTCACGCCTGCGCTTCTCCTGGTGTCAGACCTTATCGTGAGTTGCTTGACCGGTGAAGGGCGGATGATCGTACCAAGTCCGGGCGATGCGCGCCCAGTCAAACCCTGATGGAAGCGGACGGTCGCAGTAACCTTGGCGCTCGACATCGGATGCCTGAGCAGCGTTTGGATGGAAAGTGCGCCCGACATATTCCCATTGGTAGGCTACCGCGTTGGCTTCCAATTCGCCTGGCCGCACGTAGATCATGCGCGACGCCAGGTTCGGGGGCAAGAATTCTGACTTCAGGCGGAAGCAATCGAGCGCTCTAACAGTCATTTTCATCTCCTAAAATCGGCGGTATCTTGGGTACATTATACTCCTGTTCGGCCCAGAGCCGAAGCTCAGTGCGGGCGTTTTCCTATAGGGGTATAAGGAACTAATGGGTCTCCTTGCGGTCAATCCCGTTGCGGCATGAGGCCCCCGGGCCGATCTGCCTGGTGCGGGTTTGATCAATGGACACTGCGCGCGTCGATATCTGCTACCGCCCATTGCGCATCGCTTGGGCAATTCATTCCAACGACCGCGAGGCGTTCCGCAGAGCCGTTAAGCTGACAAATACAATGTGGGGCGGGCGCTTTAATCCTGTCGTGCTCGTGGATCGTCCGGACGATGCCGCCAAGCTCATCGAGCTGTTTCGTGCCGATGTGATCGTGCCGGTTGGTGACGACGAGGCGAAGGAATTCCCCAAGCGGTTCCCTCACCTAATCGACCCATTCTTCCCAAGTACACTGTTTATCAAAGATGGTAGAGGCGGCACGCGGGCACGCCTGCTCGACATCAGAATGCGCTCCATCATTGGCGCGATACTCCCGAATGGAAATCTATCGATGCCCAAGGTGTGAGGCAGTTCGTTTTTGAGGAGGACGATCCGCTGGCGGACGCTTTTCTGGTCCAATACGGCGCATATCCTGACGCGAAGGAATTCGGCATAGATTACGCCGATATTCTCACGCAAGCGACGATGGCAATCCAGTGCCGGATTGAGAAGACTAAGCCAATTCCAATCGATACGTTGGATCATCCGAGCTACAGTTTCATCGCCAAGCTCGGACTGCGGAGACATTTCAGTATCCGAGCTGGCTGGGATCATGCGGGCTTTTTTGTTGGCGACGCTCAAAACCTCGACGATCTAGTTACATTCTGGAACCTTCGCGCTGCCGATATTCAACTTCAATTTATCGACCCCGCGCATTTGGGGCGCTACGCGATCATTAAGTCCGAAAGCGAAAAGCGCATAAGCGCGCAACTCGCGGACCTTGACGAGCACCGCCGCAACATTGCGATTTGGTCGCACTCGGAAAAAATCGAGGATGCTTTAAAGGTATTTAGCGGACAGCCCCTTACCGCATGCCATGTATCAGGGCC
>WNEZ01006888.1_pt1 | contig 10018 bp, 9 predicted proteins | sample 5400521 | NCBI WGS metagenome assembly WNEZ01 (sample SAMN13153339, study PRJNA577476) | soil metagenome | isolation source: 120 cm saprolite under Douglas fir tree site 2 hole 1 replicate 1 | place: USA:California | collected 2015-04-18 | reverse complement strand
CAGGCCCGCAATCTTTCCGGCGCGATCGGCGACGCGCTCAATCAAGTCGAAGGCGCATATTCCCTTCTCGTGCTCACTCAGGATGAACTCTACGCCGTCCGCGACCCCCGCGGCTTCCGCCCGCTCGTGCTTGGAAAATTAACCACGCCCGGCGGCTTTGTTTCATGGTTAGTGGCCTCGGAAACCTGCGCGTTCGATCTCCTCAACGCCCAATACGTCCGCGAGATCGAGCCCGGCGAAATGGTTCGCATTTCGAAATCCGGCATCGAGTCCATCCACTTCGCCCCCGAAAAGCCGCTTCAACAGTGCATTTTCGAGCACGTCTATTTCTCCCGGCCCGACAGCATTATTTTCGGCCGTTCCGTGAACGAAAGCCGTGAGATGCTCGGCCGCCTCCTCGCGCAGGAGCATCCCGTCGATGCGGATATCGTTGTCCCCGTGCCCGATTCCGGCGTGCCTGCAGCCGTCGGCTACGCGCTCGAATCAAAGATCCCTTTCCGCATGGGCCTGATCCGCAATCACTATATTGGCCGCACCTTCATCGAGCCGTCGCAAGCCATCCGCAATTTCGGCGTGAAGCTCAAGCTCAATCCCATCCGCGGCTTGATCGAAGGCCAGCGCGTGATCCTCGTCGACGATTCCATCGTGCGCGGCACCACCAGCCGCAAGATCGTCCGCATGGTCCGAGAAGCCGGCGCAAAGGAAGTTCACGTGCGCATCAGTTGCCCGCCGACGATTTCGCCGTGCTACTACGGCGTGGACACGCCCACGCGCGAAGAATTGATCGCCTCCTCGAACACGCCCGAAGAAATTTGCAAGTTCCTTGGCGCGGATTCGCTGGGCTACGTTTCTCTCCCGGCGCTGCGCCGCGGGGTCAGCGATACCGAAGGCAAGTTTTGTACCTCTTGTTATACAGGTGTATATCCGACGGATCTGGTGCAGCTCGAGGTGCGCGAGAACGCTCCCAACGGCAAGTCCGGCGAACTTACTCATGGCAACGGCATTGATCCCGCGCCCGCAGAGCGGCCGGTGGTGGTGGAACGTGAAAGCTGAAAAAAAGAAAAAGCAGCAAGAAGCAAACGTGCCGGTGAAAACCAAGATTCAGCGCGAGATCATCGCGTGGTTCTGGGTCGGCCTCGCCTTTTTGCTCATCAACGGCACGATCGGCCAGGCACGCGTCATTCCGTCAGGCTCGATGGAGAACACGCTGCTCATCGGCGATCATCTCATAATGAGCCGCATCGGCTACGACGCCGGCGTACCCTTCACCAACTGGCACGTGCCGCTCTGGCGCACTCCCAAGCGCCAGCAAGTGATCATCTTCAAGCCCCCGTTTGCGCCGGACACGCCGGACTATGTGAAGCGCGTCATCGGGCTGCCCGGAGACACCATCGACATTCACGATGGCGCCGTCTGGGTCAATGGCCAGAAGCTCGCTGAAAAATACACCAGTGGCACGAGCGAGCCCTACGAGCTGCGCACACCGTACAAGGTCCCTGCGGATTGTTATTTCGTGATGGGCGACAATCGCGGAAATTCCTACGACAGCCGCTTCTGGGGCTGCGTCCCGCGCAAGGACATCATTGGAACCCCAGTCATTATTTACATGTCGCTGAATGTTTCGCCGGAGGCTTGGGAGCCGGGACAGATTCGCGAGCGATTTTTCGCTTACGCGAATGCCCTGTTGCATCCCAGAATCGTGCGCTGGAACCGGCTTTTCCGGACGTTTTAGTTCTGTCTAACAGTCGTTGTTTAGAAGAGCAGCCGCGATCCTCAACGGCGCTCCAATGAATTCCTGTCAGTGACCGGCGCGCGGCAGCGTGCGCCCCGATCAGAATAAGAACGGAAACGGATGCGAACGGGCTCTCATGAAATATGCCGATGCCGGAGTGAATATCGCCGTCGCGGATGACGCGAAGCAAAGAATCCGCCACCACGCCAGCCGCACGTTCACTCCCGGCGTGCTCGGCGGCATCGGCAGCTTCGGCGCGCTCTTCGCGCTCGACCGCAAAAAATGGAAGGAGCCCGTGCTCGTCTCCAGTGCGGACGGCGTTGGCACCAAGCTCAAAGTCGCCATGGCCATGGGCGTGCACTCCACCGTCGGCGGCGACCTCGTCAATCACTGTATCAACGACATTCTCGTCCAGGGCGCGGAGCCGCTCTTTTTCCTCGACTACCTCGCGATGGGCAAGCTCGAGCCGCAGGTCGTCGAGCAGCTCGTCGAAGGCATGAGCCGCTCCTGCCGCAAAGCCGGCTGCGCGCTCATCGGCGGCGAAACCGCGGAGATGCCGGGATTTTATCCTCCCGGCGAATACGATCTCGCCGGCTTCATCGTCGGCGCCGTCGAACGCAAAAAACTCCTCACCGGAAAAAACGTAAAGCCCGGCGACGCGCTCATCGCGCTGCCCTCGGCGGGCCTGCACACCAACGGCTATTCGCTCGCGCGCAAGCTGGTCTTCGAAGTTGCCAACCTCATGCCGGAAACCTACGTCGCCGAAGTCGGCAACAAAATCGGCGCCGAGTTGCTGAAGCCGCATCTCTGCTACGCCCCCGCGCTGAAAAATATCGTCGCGCGCGGCTGGGTTTCCGCCCTCGCGCACATCACCGGCGGCGGCATCCCCGGCAACTTGCCGCGCGTGCTGCCTAGCGGCGTAAAGGCGGAAATCGATCTGGCATCCTGGCCCGTGCCCCCGATCTTCAAATATCTTGCCAAACTCGGGAGGATCGACACCGGCGAATTGCTGCAATCCTTCAACATGGGCGTCGGAATGATTCTTGTCGTCCCGCCGAAAAACGTGAAATCCGTGGAAGCCGACCTGAAGAAGCGCCGCGAAAAATTCTTCCTCATCGGCCGCATTGAGCGCGGCGAATCCGGCAAAGCCCGCGTAAGTTTCTCAGGCGCTCTCAATCTCTAGCTGCTTGCCGGAGAATATCCTTCCGAATAGCTCGGCCGTTGCGCTCTTGCCCGCTTCGGCAACTCTAGGGCCAGCTTCTGCAACCAGTGCAACTCGGTTCGAAACTGCTCGATCATCAATCCGATCATCCATACAGCTTCGTGATGGGGATGCCCGACTTCATGGAGCACCGCTTTGAGTGTCGCCTTTTCGCGAGCCAGTTCCCGCATCAGAAATTCTTCCCGCTTCTGAATCTGTTTCTCAAATGCCCCCGGCCGCGCCAACCACGACAACGCGATCCACGTTAGAAAAGGCGGCCGTTCGCGCTGGGTGGTCCACTCTTCGCGTTCCAGGGCGTTCGCGAGCGCCGCGCGCCCCTTTACGGTTGTCTCGAACGTACTTCTTTCAGGCCCGGCCGCAGGTTCATCTGTTTCCGAAGAGCGAATCAGCCCCGCGCGCGCCAGCTTTTCCAGCGAGTAGTACACTTGCGGCCGCGAAATCCCCGCCCAATCCCGTATCTCGCGCCGCTCCAGCTCGAGGTTGGCTTGGTATCCATGCATCGGCCGCTCCGCCAGCAGACTGAGCAGAACCAGGTCCGGCGTAGTCAATTTCGCGCGCCTCTCATAGCGCTCTCTAAGCCTACGCCTGTCATTCCGAGGAGTCCCGGTCGCAGGCCGGGACGACGAGGAATCTCTCTTCATCCTTGCCTTATTTCCGCCCATTCCGTTCCTTCCTCTTCCTGCTCCAATACCACCACTGGCATTGCTCTGCCGGAAGCCGCGGATTGCGCGCTTGCGCCACTGCCGCGCAAAACACGTCCAAGACGCAAATGTCCTGGTGCTGCCCCGCCGCCCGGCGCAATTTTTCGTAGAGTTTCTCCGGATTCTGCCGCGCCAGTTGCGCCACGCTGCGAATCCCCAAAAGGTCAAAGTCGCGCAGCATCTTTGGCCCGATGGAAATCAGATCTGCGATGTGGCGGACGGTTTTAGCCATAAAAAATCTCCTTGACTTCGTTTGTTCCTTCTCCTATCATCCACTAGTCTAAATTAGACTACTAATCGCGTCAAGGAGAATTTTCGTCATGCGCCCACTCGTGTTCGCCCTCAGCGCTCTCGCGCTGCTTTTCGGTTCCGCTTTCCTGCAAGCCAATCAAACTCAGGAGATCAAATCCATGAACGTCAAACGCATCACCCCGGTCCTGCTCGTCAAGGAGATCGAACCCATCGTGCCCTTCTGGGTCGATCGCCTCGGCTTCACCAAAACCATCGAGGTTCCCGAGGGCAACAAGCTCGGCTTCGTGACTTTTCAGAAAGGCGCCGCCGAAGTGATGTACCAGACCTACTCGAGCGTGGAGAAAGACGCCCCGCCTTCGATGTCTGCGGAGTCCCGCAAAGGTCCCACGTATCTCTATATGGAAGTCGACAATCTCGACGCCGTGCTTGCCGCCATGAAGGACGTGAAAATCGTCATGCCTGTCCGCACCGCGTTCTACGGCATGAAAGAATTCGGCGTCCAGGACCCCGGCGGCCACTTCATCACCTTCGCCCAGCCCGTCCTTGCCCCACAGCACTAGGTTTTCTTTCGCGGAAGACCACCGGGATTCTTGTAGTTACGGCTTCATCGCCTCCGCTCGATTTGCGTGGGCACGGCAATCGAACGAGCGCCATTCTTGCCCACGGAGCGCACGGCGAAAAAATGATTATCCGTGGAAACACCCTTCAAGACCGTTTCGCCGGGCGAAGCCGCAAAATCATAGACCTGCCAGCGTGGATCGCTCGTCTCGCGCCACAGAATCTCGAACCCGGCTCGCGCGGCATCATCCTCCGCGGACCAGGACACTTTCGCATCGGGCGTGGCCGCTCCCGTGAGTCTTGCATTTGTCGGCGGCGCCGGAGCCAGCGCCAATTGCCGCAGCGCTTCCGCATTGTCCAGCGCCACGTCACCCATGAAGGTAAAATTCAAATATTTCTCGAAGTCTCCATATTCAATTCCATTTTCCGTCCGCGGCGTTTGATGCTGGTGGTTGTAATCTTCCAGCGGCTCGGTAAATCGCACCGCGGGCAGCCCGGCCTTATAAAACGGAAAGTGATCTCCCCCGCGCCCATAGCGATCCACGCGAAAAATCATTCGAATCGTCCCGCGCCCATCAATCTCTTCCACCGCCCGCGCCAATTCCCGCGAAGGCGAATCCGCATCATCGATTTCTCCATTACCCGAAAACAATCGCACGCGATGCGGCGCACCCGCAGCGGGATCAGCGCCAACAATATCGTCATCCAGCATTCCGCCAACGGTGTACCCCTGCTGCTTCACCCAGTCCACCATGTGCGTGCTGCCCAGCAGGCCCTGCTCTTCGCCCGAAACCGCCGCGAAAAGTATCGACGCGCGATACGTCCCGCCCCCCTTTGCCCCCGCCTTGCTCAGCAGCCGCGCGCATTCCACGCTCACCGCCACTCCCGACGCATCGTCATCCGCTCCCGGGGCATCGGCTTGCGGATCCATCACGTTCGAGGGCCGTGAATCAAAATGCCCCGAAACGATGAAGATGGTTTTCGCCAGCTTCGGATCAGAGCCCGGAAGAATCGCGTAAACATTTTCCAGCGGAATCGGTTTTCCCGAAGTCCGTTCCGAAGTCGATTCGAACTTGTCGACTACCACCTGCAATTTCCCATTCGAATCTTTCGCCATCTCGTTCAATCGCGCCACGATCGCATCGCGCCCGCATCCAATTCCCCGCTTCGAGTCCGTCCACGACGAAAGCGTCAGCCGCGTCCCGCATGCCACTAGCTGCCCGATCAGCGCTCGCATCGATCTTTCATCCACCGCCTGCCGCGCAACGCCTCCCGCCGGCCGTGCCATCAAATTCGGCTGCGCCTTCGCCTGCTCCGCCGGATCGCGCAGCGCCGCCCGCTGCGCAGTCACCGGAATTGCGCCCAGCGTAAGAACGAAAAACACAAAGGCAAATAATGCCCCGGAGTGCACGCGGGGCCGATTCATGCAGTTAGTCATGATTTTCTCTACCTCGACGGAAGTGGCTGTGTCCGAATCCGGAATTCTAGCGCAATTGGGCCCCCAAACCGTCGAGTCCCTCTGCAGCGGGCCGCTTTTCTCGCGCCACAGTCATTCCTGGTTGTGCTTTTCCACCCTTCACCAGTAAGAGCTCAGTTTTTCTTCTTTCAAATCTGAACTTTCAACTTTTAACTTTCACCTTTGAACCTCCGTCCATTCGTTTTGTCGATTCGACCGCTTATGCTAACGTTTTCCGTTTATGAAGAAGCGCATAGGCGTGCTACTAAGCGGCCGCGGCTCGAATTTCGAAGCGCTCGCGGAAAGCGTCGCGGCGGGAAGAATTCCGGACGCTGAGATCGCCATCGTCATCAGCAATCGCGAAGGCGCGCCCGGCATCCCGCGCGCCGAGTCGCGCGGAATCAAGACGCGCGTGATCCCTTCGAAAGGCCTTGAGCGCGAAGTGTACGACCGCCAGGTCGCTGCGGTCTTGGACGAACACCAAGCCGATCTGATCTGTCTCGCAGGATACATGCGCCTGCTGTCTCCGTATTTTGTCGCAAAATTTCCGAATCGTATTCTGAATATTCATCCTTCGCTGCTCCCGTCGTTCCCCGGGCTGGAATCGCAGCGCCAGGCGCTCGAATACGGCGTGAAATTCGCCGGCTGCACCGTTCATTTCGTCGACGAAAATCTCGACGCCGGTCCGATCATTTTGCAGGCCACCGTTCCCGTGCTCGACGCAGATACGGAAACAGCTCTTTCCGAAAGAATCCTGAAAGAAGAACACCGAATTTATTCCCAGGCCGTGAAAATCGTACTTGAGGGAACATACAAAATCGAAGGCCGCCGCGTGTTTCGGAACAATTGAATCCACCCCCATGATGCCACTGAAATTCAAACCCGTCGAAGAACAGCTCGCCTACCTGAAAAAAGGAGTCGCCGAAATCATCCGCGAGGAGGATCTAAAGGCGAAGCTCGAGAAATCAGTGAAGACCGGAAAGCCGCTGCGCGTGTATCTCGGCGTGGACCCAACGGCCCCGGATATTCATCTGGGGCACACCGTAGTCCTTCGCAAACTGAAGCACTTTCAGGACCTCGGACACACGGCGATTTTCCTGATTGGCGATTTTTCGGCGATGATTGGCGACCCCACCGGACAATCCGAGACGCGCCCGCCGCTGACCCGCGGGCAGGTGGACGCCAATGCCAAGACCTATCTCGCACAGGTCTTCAAGCTCCTCGATCCCAAGAAAACCGAAGTCCGCTACAACAGCGAGTGGCTCGACAAGCTCTCGAGCTATGACGTCGTGCGGCTGTGCGGCCATTACCGCCTAGCGCGCATGCTCGAGCGCGAGGATTTTCGCTCCCGGTTGGGCAACAACCAGCCGATTTCCATTCACGAGCTGTTGTATCCTCTGCTGACTGCCTACGACGCCGTTGCCCTCCAGTCGGATGTTGAAATCGGTGCGACCGAGCAGAAATTCAATCTGCTGGTGCACCGCGACATCCAGCGCGAGTACGGCCTGGCCTCGGAAGTAGCGCTGACGATGCCGATTCTCGTAGGACTCGACGGCCAGCGCAAAATGTCCAAGAGCTTCGGCAATTACGTCGGCATCACCGAGCCGCCTGAGGACATGTTTGGAAAACTCATGTCTATCCCAGACTCTTTAATGTGGTCTTATCTTGAATTGCTCACTGATAGAACAGTGAACGTGATCGAAAATCTAAAGACGAATGTCCAGGCAGGCACGGCTCATCCCAAACAAGTCAAGGTATCTCTCGCCAGCGAAATTGTTAGAGAGTTTTGCGGCGAAGAGGCAGCGCTTAAAGCTGCGGAACATTTCCAGCGTGTCTTCAGCGACCGCCAAGTACCTGAAGATGCGACCGTAAAGAATTTGTCACAAGGCAATTACATCGGATCCGAGCCGGGCAAGATGAAACTATCAAGAGCATTGTTGCGCCTGGATGCCGCGCCCTCTGGTGCTGAAGCCGAGCGTTTGATCAAACAAGGAGCGGTGGAACTCGACGACGTCGTGATTACTGACCCGACCTACGAAGTTGACCTCAACACGCCCCGAAAACATCTATTGAGAGTTGGGAAAAAGAAACTTTTCTATTTCATAGTTCAAGGGTAAGTCTCCCGCAGCGGATTCCTCTAATTTAGAACGTCTGCGGCGAGTTGCGCCGCATGCTCGGCAATCGATGGTGCCGACGTTAACCCCGGCGACTCGATCCCAACCAATTGAATCGCGTGCGGCACCTTGGGATCGCGCTGGATCACAAAGTCGCCGTGGGCGTCGGCTGCATCGGGAGGCACGAGCTTAGGCCGCAAGCCGGAGTAGCCCAGTTGCAAATCGCTTTCCACCACCTCCGGCAATAGCCTCTTGGCCCCGCGCGCAAAATCCGCTACCGACAACCGGCCGCGCTCGTAGTTGTCCTTGCCTTTCACGTAAATCGCGGTTGGCCCAACCAGTACCGTTCCCCAAAGCGTTTTCGTGAAGTGAACGCCGAGGCTCAAACCGTGCCGATGCGGCATGGGATACACCAGCCCATTGATGAGCCAGGTTCGCGGCCCGCGAATCTCGCAATATTCCCCGCGCAGCGGATAGATCTTCCACGAATTATTTCCGAGCATCGCGGCAACCTCGTCCGCATAGAGTCCCGCCGCATTGATGACGCAGCGCGCCTCAATCGTTTCATCCTGCGCGTCTTCGTCGTCGCCAATCCGCAAACTCACGCGAATTGTGTCGCGCTTGGGCTCCAGCGCGTTCACTCTCGCGCGGCAGACAATGTGCGCCCCGTTCTCCGCCGCAAGCCGCGCATATGTGCGCACCAAATCTTCCGCGGAGACAATTCCTGTGGAAGGTACATCCAGGGCCGCCACACCCTTAATGTGTGGCTCGCGCGCCCGAATTTCCGCCGGCCCAACAATCTTCAGTCCCGCAACGCCATTGTCTTCGCCTCTTTTCTTCAACGCCGCCAGATCCGCTTCCTCGTTCGCGTCAGAAGCCACAACAAGTTTGCCCGTGTGGCGATGCGGAACATTGTGCTTGGCACAAAATTCATACATCATGCGATTGCCTTCCACGCAGTGCCGCGCCTTCAGCGAATTCTTCTGGTAATAAATGCCGGAATGGATTACACCGCTGTTGCGTGTGCTGGTAGCCATGCCGAGCTTGGGAAATTGCTCGACAAGAAAAACGTCCTGCCAGCGTTTCGATACAGCATTGGCAATTGCGCAGCCGATGACGCCGCCGCCGATGATCAGAATGTTTGCTTGATCCATATCTGCATCTTACTGGTCGCCGCCGATTTCGCCGAAGTACGGGTTACAGGGAACTAGGCGCGCTTCCGCGCCGTCGTGAACGGCGTAGGAAGCTAGTTTGCTTTTTTCATAGCGCCAGAGAGAAGCGGCGCCGTGCACCCCATCTTTGTTGATGGCGTAGAAATAAATGTGAAACGTTCCGAGTTTTTTCTTGTCGTTCTTGTAGTGGCGGGCGATGCGGCCCAACGCTTCGAGGCAGGCGTCCGTGGGCGATTTGCCCTGGCGCATCATTTCGATGATGGTGTGCCCGCCGGAAATCTTGATGTTTTCCTCGCCCTTGCCCGTCGATCCCGCGGCGCCCACTTCATTGTCCACGCAGCAACCGGCCCCGATGATCGGTGAATCCCCGACGCGGCCGGGAATTTTCCACGAGAGGCCGGAAGTGGTCGTCGTGGCGGAAATGTCGCCGTTCGGATCAACGGCCATGCACGGAATCGTGCCCGTCGGCGGATGCGCGATGACGCGTTCGGCGTAGGCGATCTGTTTTTCATCGCCGTCAAAGATGGCTGAAATGTGTTCTTTCCACTCGGGCGAATCGATTCCCGGCCGCCAATTGAACGAAGTCGAAGCCTTCCACGCCAGCCAGATTTTGCGCGAATGCTCGGTGAGCAGATTCATTTCCTCGAATCCTTCAGCCACGGCAAATCGACGCGCACCGTCGCCAACGATCATCACGTGATTGGTCTTCTCCATGACCGCCTTGGCGAGGCGCGCAACGTTTTTGATGCGGCGCACGCTCGCGACCGAGCCGGCGCGATGCGTGGGCCCGTGCATCACGCTGGCATCGAGT
>WNEZ01008167.1_pt1 | contig 10019 bp, 3 predicted proteins | sample 5400521 | NCBI WGS metagenome assembly WNEZ01 (sample SAMN13153339, study PRJNA577476) | soil metagenome | isolation source: 120 cm saprolite under Douglas fir tree site 2 hole 1 replicate 1 | place: USA:California | collected 2015-04-18 | reverse complement strand
TCGCCGCTCTACTGAGCGCTCTCAATTTCTCTACCACCACCATCGAACTCCGTGCCAGCGGCATGACCCTCCCGCGCCTGCCGGTAACCGTCTGGGCCTGGTTCCTCAACGCCATTCTCAGCATGTTGATCCTCAGCGTGCTTCTGGCGGGCTGCACCGCCTTGCTTTCCGACCGGCTCCTTGGCTCGCACTTTTTTTCGGCGACCACTTTCCTCGCGCTTCAACCGCAGAATCTCGTGCGACAGGGAAGCCTCCCAGTCCTCTGGCAGCGGCTCTTCTGGTATTTCGTGCAAGCCGAAGTCTACGTCGCCATGCTGCCGTGTTTTGGTTTTACTACTCACCTCATCGCCACCTTCGCGCGCAAGCCCGTTTGGAAAGAGCGCCTCGTCGTTCTCGCGCTCTGCGGCGTCGGCCTGGTGGGCTTCTGCGTCTGGGGCTATCACATGTTTGCCACCGGCATGAATCCCTACGCGCCGCTGGTGTTTGCGGTGCTTGCTTCCTCGCTTGGCGTGCCCGCGTGTTTCCTGCTGGCCAGTTGGCTCGGCACTCTTTGGAATGCGCGCATCGAATTGACCACCTCGATGCTGTTTACGATCGGCTTCATTTCGCTGTTCATCGCCGGCGGGCTCTCTGGAATTTTTCTGGCCCGCCACGATCTGGCCAGGGCTGCTGTCAGCGAGGATTTCGTCATCGGCCATTTCCATCTGGTGATGGGCGTGGCCGCCACCTTCGGCCCTGTTTTTCTGGTTTCCCAAATTGTTTGGCTGCCGCCTCAGCGAGCCGCTGGGCAAAGTGCATTTCTGGCTGACCTTCGCCGGCGTCTATTCCATCTTCATGCCCATGCACTGGCTCGGCCTGCTTTCGCAATCGCATCTGGTACCGGACCCGCAGCGCGCCGCCCTCGCTTCCGCCGGTTCTTCGTTCCGCGCGTTTGTCACCATGGCCACCATCTGGACGGTCTCCGCGCAACTTCTCTTCGTCTATAATTTTTTTGCAACACTTCTTCGCCGGCGTCGTGCCACCGAGCCGGATAACCCCTGGAACGCCACCACACTCGAATGGAGTGTGGCTTCACCCGCGTCCGAGAATAATTTTGCCGCCGCTCCGACTGTCGTATACCGCGGCGCCTATGAATTTTCCGCCGGGGCTTCACCGGATTTTGCGCCACAGCATCTCGCGCCCGAGCTGCTGGTCCACAAAGCAAGCTGATCGAAAGGATCAGGAGGACAATCACCATGCCGGGCACAACCACCAAGCAGGACATCGAATTGATCATTGAAGATAAAGCGGAAAAGAAATCCGAGCAGCAGAAGACCGGCGGAGGCGGTGGCACGCTGCCTCCCGCTGGCGGCGATGACGGCGGAGACAACTCCGGCAAGCGCCCACGCCGAAAAGTTTCTCCCAATCGCTATTACACCGGCATGGCGGTCGGCATCGTCTCCATCCTGATGTTCTTCATGGCCCTTGCCAGCGCTTTTCTTGTGCGCAGAGGCTCAGTTGACTGGGTGCCCGTCCATCTTCCCCTGCTGTTGTGGATCAACACCGCCGTCTTGCTCGCCAGTAGCGCCACGATTGAGTTCGCTCGCCGCCGCCTCGCCGCTGCCGACTTTACCGGTTTCAAGAATCTCTGGCTCGTCACCACGATTCTTGGCGCGGCGTTCCTCATTGGCCAGGTGGCCGCCTGGCGCCAGCTCGCGGGGCAGGGAATCTACCTCGCTTCCAATCCCGCCAGCAGCTTCTTCTATATTTTCACCGCCACCCACGCGCTGCATCTCATCGGCGGAGTGTGCGCGCTCCTCTTCGTGGCTCTGCGTAATTTCGATAAAGCTAAACTCACGCGCTCCGTCGCCGCAGAGGTCACCTCCTACTATTGGCACTTTCTGGACGCCCTGTGGCTCTTCCTCCTGGCCCTTCTTTACGCCGGCAGGTAGGTCACCGCGTTTATCGGAGTCTTTACGTTAGCCTTCTGCAATGTCTAGGCGTCGCTCCACGTAAGCCCGCTCCTGCCAATGGCCTACGTTTTTGCGTAGCTGCCTCAATCGATAATCCTGAAAATGGAATTTCTTCAAATGTCTCCAAAATGTGACCACTCGATTCCGCCGCATGCGTATGAACTATAGGGGCTTAACTCGTATGTCACCATTCTGAAAAAGATGTCTTGTGGACACCGGAGTGCTAGTAGACTTCCCACAAGCGCCACAGGGCGAACCCGCTCTGTGGGACCACGTAGCAGGAAAATTGCCTGGGGCTACTTTTTCGGATCAACGATTTGTCCTCGGCCTCGCAAGCCAACGTCGCGAACGGGTGCATCTGGCGCAGTTGAAGTGGGGAACGCGCTCAGCAAGTAAGGTTTCCGTCTCGGGGGTCGTCCGGCTTTACGTTTAGTTCTGGGGGATTCATTCATGAAAAAGCTGTCTGTTCGTCTGCTTTTTGTTCTTGCGCTTTCTTTCTTCGCCTCAAAATCGATCGTGGCGCAAAACGCGGCGATCACCGGCACCATCACCGATGCCAGCGGTGCGGTGATCTCGGGCGCGACCGTCTCGGCCAAAAACACGCAGACGGCCGCGGAACGCTCCGCGCAGACGAGTGAAACTGGCGGATTCCGCATCGTGGAACTCCAACCGGGTGTCTACGATATTTCCGTCGAGAAGTCAGGCTTCAAGACCTTCATCCTTCGCCAATTGACCCTGGTCGTCAGCCAGGTCTTCACCCTCGACACGAAGCTGGAAGTTTCCGCGGTGGTCTCCTCGGTCGAAGTCAATGCTGCCATTTTGCCCACCATCGAACTGGACAACGCCTCCATCAGTAACGTCGTCGAGCAAAAGCAGATCACCGATCTTCCGCTCATCACCCGCGACCCCTATCAACTGATTCTTCTGTCGCCCGGCGTCATTCAGTCCAATTCCAATGGCGGCTTTTCTGTCAACGGCCAGCGCGACCGCAACAACAATTTCCTTCTCGATGGCGCGGATAATAACGACACTGATGTGCCCGGTATTCCGGGTGGAATCGTTTCCCTGAATCCCGACGCCACTCAGGAATTCCGAGTTATCACCAACAATTTCTCCCCCGAATATGGGCGCAATTCGGGCGCGATCATCGAGATCATAAGCAGGAGCGGCACCAACGATCTGCATGGAGACGCCTATTGGTTCGGCCGTTACACCGCGTTCGGGGCGCGAGACTTCTTCAATCACAAAGTAGATCCCACAACGGGGAAAGTGGATCCGCAGGATCCCTATGTGCGTAATATCTTTGGCGGTTCCGTGGGCGGCCGCATCGTCAAGGACAAGGCTTTCTGGTTCGTCAACTACGACGGCAATCGCTTCGTGACAACTGTCACAAATACCACCGTCGTCCCCACCCCGGAGTTTAAGACCGGCGTCTTCACTTTTAACGGCACTCCGGTGGACATTAGCTCACCAAACTCTCCGCAGAACGCTACCGGAGCGCCGCTCGATCCCACGATTGCAAAAATTCTCGCCCTCTATCCAGGCGCGAATGCCGGCGCCACGGCCGTCGACGATGTGCGCGGACTCTATAACTTTGGGAGCGCGTCTCGCGCCAATTCTGACAACGTGACTTCGAAGGTGGATTACAATATTTCCTCCAAGCACATACTTTCGGTGCGCTATGCATTTAACCGCAACACCGACCCCAATCCTTTTCACACTGACTTCTTGCCCGGCTTGGACGCCGTCGCTACGTACCAGCGTACACAAAGCCTTTCTGTGGGGCTCACCTCTACGCTTCGCTCTAACCTGATTAATGAATTCCGGGTGGGCGGCAATCGAACCCACTTAGATTTCACTTGCACGGGTATCGGCATTTTTGACAGCTTCGGTCCGGCCGACCCGTTTGGCCGAGGCGCTGACTACTCTCTTGCAGGCCTCAATAATTTCGGTTGTGGCACCTTGGGGGACAGCAACGGCCAGTCCCGCTTCACCGGAACGTACAACATGTCCGACGCACTGAGTTGGGTTCACGGGAACCACAACTTCAAGATCGGCGCCCAGCACAATCGCGTCTATTCCAACAGCTTCAATGACTTTTTCTCTCGAACCTCGGACAGCTTTAACGTCTTCAACACTTTTCACGCAGCCTCGATCAACCTGGACCCTAACAACCCGTGCAAGTTTTCAGACCAGAGCAATCAGGCTGTTTTCGTAGCGCACTGTGGTTCGGTTGATCTTCAAAACATGGGATGGCTCCTCACCGGCATCGTGGACAGCCAATTTCAAGGCCAATATTTCAACAGGGCCGGGACCCGCACCGCCAACGACCTGCGCGGTTTCCGTCAGCGCGAATTTCGCATCTATGCGCAGGATACCTGGAAGGTTAAGCCCAACCTCACCTTGAATTATGGTTTGGCCTGGCAGTATTACGGCGTTCCATTCGAGGTCAACAACAATCTCTCCAACCTCTTCCAGGACCCCAGTGGCTTTGCGCCCTTTACCTTTACCATCGTTGGCCCCGGCACGGGCCATCAGATCTTTAAGGACTACTACCGCTACTATGAGCCGCGTCTAGGCATAGCCTGGGATCCCTTCAAAACCGGTAAGACTTCACTCCGGGCTGGCGTCGGGGTCTTCCACGACCGTGTTTTCGGCAACTTGGTCGGCAATGCCCGTGGTATTCCTCCTTTCGAGCAGGACTTCCAGTCGTTCCCGGGCGATTTCTTGGCGAACGTCGGCGTGCCTCCACCGCAAACTCCTTCTCCTATAGTCCAGGATGGAACCTTTATCACTCCGGTTATCTTCGATAACAATTATCGCAATCCGCAGAGCATCGCCTGGAACGCCGGGATCCAGCGCGAATGGATCGCGAACATGACTGTCGAAGTGAACTACGTCGGTTCGCACACCACCCATTTGTTCCGCGTCGTGGATGGCAATCCGCCTCAGCCGCAACTCGTCGCCCAGCTGCTTGCCTTCTGTCAGCCAGGCAATGCCTTTAAGTGCGACGCGACGACACTCTCGTTTACCGAGCTTTGGGCTGGCGCCGAATTCGGCGACTTGCCGTCCGATGCGGTCAATAACAACGCGTTCTTTCAGGCTTTCCTGAATAAATCCATCGCCAACTCCAACTATCACGGACTGCAAGTTAACGTGAAACAGAAGATCTGGCATGGCCTTCAGCTCCAGGGTGCATACACCTACGCGCACGCCATCGATGATGCTTCCGATCCTCTCGTGCCTGCCGCTGGGAACCGCGCATTTCCACGCAACTCCTTCAACCTTAGACCCGAGCGCGGCAACTCCGATTTTGATGTTCGCCACCACGGCGTCATCAATTACCTCTATGAAGTACCCCTCGGCCGCGGGAAAGGTCATCTTGCCGACGGATTTGTTGGCCGCATGTTTGAAGGCTGGCAGATTTCCGGCATTACCAGTCTTTCCACCGGATTGCCGTACGATATCTTCGGTAACCAGGACAACCAGCACACCGGCGTCAGCGATCGCCTGAGCCTCACCGGCTCAACTGCGTTGCCTCCGGGTACCGACAAGACCCATACCGGCCCGCCGCTCTCCGCCTTTAGCCTCGCGGATTTCAACACCGCCTCGAACCTCGGTCGAAATGTCTTTCATGGCCCTGGCTTCGTCACGTTTGACACCGTGTTCCAGAAGACTACGGCCCTCAACGAGCGCATGAAGCTCATCTTCCGTACCGAAGGCTATAACATTTTCAACCACGTGGCTTTTGGGCAACCCGGAAATCTTTTCGCTAATTCCGGCACCTTCGGGGTTTCCACGACCCAGATCGGCCGACCCGACGGAACCACCGGCGCGCGCCAGCTGCAGTTTGCGCTGAAACTTCTCTTCTAACTATTTCATCTGAAACGAAAGGCGCGCTGGCGATCGCCAGCGCGCCTTTTCACTTCTAAACTCGTCCTCGTCCGTCCAAACTACAAATTCTTCAGATGCGCTAGCCGGAACGGCGATGCCAGGCTCTCCCGCAATTCCTTCCAATGATCCTCGGGGATACTCAGGAACACCTCGACCACCTTGGGATCAAACTGTGAGCCCGCGCAACGCCGGATCTCTTCCCTCGCGTGCGAAAGCGGCAAAGCCCTGCGGTACGGCCGGTCGCTGATCATGGCGTCCATCGCGTCGGCAATCGAAAATATCCGCGCGCCCAGCGGAATCTGTTCGCCCTTCAGCCCCCGCGGGTAACCCGTGCCGTCGAAAAACTCCTGGTGTGCCAGCACAATCTCCGCCGCATCGCGCAAGAAGGGAATGCGCGTCAGCATGTTGTAGCCGATTTCGCAATGCGTGCGCATCACCGTTTTTTCATCGTTATCCAGCGGCCCCGGCTTCCGCAAAATCGAGTCCGGAACCGCCATCTTTCCAATGTCATGCAGAAATGCCGCCCGCGCCAGAATCGCCAGGTACGCCGGCGGCACCGGCACGGTCCGCGCAATCGAAATGGTGAACGCCGTCACGCGCTGGCAATGACCCTCGGTCTCCGCGTCTTTCAAGTCCAGCGCGCTGCCCAGCGCTTCCAGTGTGTCGTCGTAACTCTGCTCGAGTTGCGCCAGCGCCAACTGCAACTGCTCCGTCTGCTCATCCACCTTCTGCTGCAGATCTCTTTGATAATTGCGGTTTTCCAGCACCAGCCGCCGGTGCTGCAGCGCCCGCCCCACGCCATGAAAGAGCTGGTCCTTCTCAAACGGCTTCAGGATGTAGTCATATGCCCCGCGCCGGATCGCTTCGAGCGCTGTCGAAATATCGTGGATTGCCGTGACCATGATCACCGGAATTTCCGGATCGTGCACCCGCAGCCAGTCCAGCAGCTTGATCCCGTCCATTTCCGGCATGATCATGTCGCTCAGAACCAGGTCCGGCGTCATCTTCTTCACCAGTTCCTGCGCCGCGCGCCCGTTGCTCACCGCGGTGCAGTGGTAGCCGCGCGACTCCAGCATCGTCGAGACCACCTCGCGGATCGCCTCTTCGTCGTCGACAACCAGTATGTTCTCGGCTTCCAGCATGGTGTATCTCCCATTCAGTATTATACGGGACAACACAGCACCTTTTGTGACCGCTTGCCTAGTCAGAAAATAGCGTGTTAGCGTCAGAGCAGTCGTGGTGCAGCGCTTCCCGGGCTCGTCTGTGCGGCACCGTCTGCCTATTTCCGTCTTTTTGCCTCTTGGGAGGGGTGCCGTGGTTCTGAATCAAGGCCTCCAGGGCGTTGCATTCTTTGAAGCGACTGCGTGCCTGACCCTCCTCGTCCTTTTTATCCACCTCCGGCGCGACAATTCCTGGGCTTTCTATAAACTCTGGCTGTTCGGTTGGATGAGTTTAACGCTCGCCTCTTTCGCCGAGTTGGCCTTATTCTTCGGCCTGTCTACAATCTTGCAAACCCTCGTATGCGGAGCCACTGTAGCCGCCCTCACTCTCTTTCTTGCCGCTATCGTGCAGTTCACGGTTGCTCAGAATCGTTTCTACTGGCCCATGCTCTGGCTTACAGCTCTTCTGGCGATCACCGTCGGCTACTACGAAGGCAGAGTCTCACGCCCCGGTCACTTGTCGTGGGAAGCCTCTGTCCTTCAATGCATTCTCGCGCTTGCCACCGGTTGGCTCCTGTGGCGTTCCTCCAATTCCGACGCCGGTTACGGCCGAAAACTTCTCGCGGGCGCTTTTATGCTCCTCGGCCTCAATGGGTTCGATCGTCCTCTTTGGATGCCTCTCGATTCTCATCTCATCCGTTTCGCCTTCGACCACTTTCTTTTCGCGAGCCTCGGTATCGGCATGATTATGCTCCTTCTGGAGAACTCCCGCGCGCGCAGCGAAGAGATCTCCGAGAAAATGCGGCAGTTCACCTTGCTGACCGCCTCCAGCAGCCAGTCCGTTGCTCTCCCGGAACTCCTTCGCAAGGTTCTGCGCGAAATCGCGGGAAGCCTCGGCGCGACTCATGGCTCGATTCGCCTCCTCGAAGGCAAGGAGAATGCCGCGGAGTTCGTCGTGCGCGCTTCCATCGGTTTCTCCGATTCTTATCTGAAGCAGAACGCGCGCCTGACTCTTTCGAACGCGCGCGCCCAGGAATTGCTGCAGCAGGGCCATCTCGTTTCTCGATTCGAGGATGAGCTGGACGTTCGCCTGCGCCGCAACATGGGCGACGCCGGCATCTCCCAGCTAATTATGGTTCCGCTTCGCGGCAAGGAGCGCCCCGTCGGCCTCCTGAATATCGGCGTGCCTCAGGGCAAACTTTTTCACGAGGACGAAATCGCCTATCTCGTCAACGTCGCCAATTTTCTGGGTACCACCGTCGAAAACGTCAACCTCTTCGACCAGCTCAAGACCGTCGAGCAGCAATGGGCGTACACTTTCGATTCCATGGGCGATCCCATCCTGGTTCACGATGGCTTGGGCCGCGTGGTCCGCGGAAATCTTCGTCTCGCCGATCTTCTTCGTAAAGATACGCAGGCAATGATTGGCCGCTCGGTTACCGATCTTTTCCCTCCGCGCGAAGCTGCCTACCAGATCTGCCCGTATTGCGAAGGCATTTCCGGCGAGGGCGATTCGAGCGACCCCTGGCTGCAAGGCAATTTTCTCGCTTCCAACTCTTCGTTCACAGATCCCGAGGGCCACAAACTTGGCACCATCCACGTCCTGAAAGACATCACTGAACGCAAACGCGCCGAGGAAAAATACCGCAACCTGGTCGCCAGTGTCCAGGAAGGTGTGTTCATCACCACCACGCAAGGCCGCTTCCTGGACTTTAATGACGCCATGATGCGTATCCTTGGCCACGACAACCGCGACGAACTGATGCGAGTGGACATCTCGCAAGCCCTGTATGTCAATCCTTCCGACCGTGAGCGCGTCAAGAAATTGCTCCAGGAGCACGGTTCCGTCGCCGATTTTGAGTTCGAAATCCGCCGCAAGGACGGCGAAGTCCGCGTGGTAAGCGAATCCTCCACCGCGATTCGCGATTCCGCCGGCAATGTCACCGCTTACCAAGGCTTTCTTCTCGACGTCACCGAGCGCCGCCGCGCAGAGCAGGAAATCCGCCGCCGCAACCGCGAACTTATCGTGCTCAACTCTCTCGCTGAATCCCTGGTCGCCTCGCTTGATCTCACCGACTCCATCCAGCGCTCGCTGCGCCAGATCATCGAGCTTTTTGGATTGGACGCCGCCTCTCTTTATCTTCTCGACCGCGATGGCCTCACCGTTCGCCGCATCGCTTCCGTCGGCCACCGCTCCGAATTCGCCAGGAATTTCCCCGCGGTCAGCGTTCCCGCGGAATTCATTCAGCAGATGCGCGCCGTGCGCGCTACGTTTCTTTCCGTTCAGGGGCTTCCGCTGCCCGCCATCGCCAATGAGATCATAAAGAAGGAAGGCGTCGAGTCCGCGTATCTGCTCCCGCTCTGGTCCAAGGACAAAATCATCGGCGGTCTCGCGGTCGCCTGCCGCTCCGTGCGTGAACTTTCCACTGCCGACAGCGGCTTATTGATTGCTGTTGCCAGCCAGATTGCCAGCGCCGTCGAGCGTAACCAGCTGTACGACGAAACGCGCCTGGCTTACGAAAATCTGCGCCGCACACAGGAGCAGCTTGTTCACAGCGAAAAGCTTGCTGCTGTCGGCCAGCTTATTTCCGGCGTCGCGCACGAACTCAACAATCCACTTACCGCCATCCTCGGCTATAGCCAGTTGCTCACCTCCAGCGGCCAGGCCGGTCCCCAGGCACTGGAATACTCCGAGAAAATGTATAAGCAGGCGCAGCGCACCCAGCGCATCGTGCAAAACCTGCTCAGCTTTGCCCGCCAGCACAAGCCGGAACGCTCCGCCATCAACCTCAACGCCATTCTCGAGGACACTCTCGCGCTACGCGATTACGACCTTCGTATGAGCCACATCCGCGTCCATCTCGAACTCTCTCCGGATCTCCCGCTTACTTCCGCCGATCCGCATCAGCTCCAGCAAGTCTTTCTCAATCTCATCAACAACGCCGTTGACGCGGTCCTTGAGAACAGCGCCGAAGGCGACCTGTGGGTGCGCACCGGCGTCCAGGAAAATACT
>WNEZ01006885.1_pt1 | contig 10019 bp, 6 predicted proteins | sample 5400521 | NCBI WGS metagenome assembly WNEZ01 (sample SAMN13153339, study PRJNA577476) | soil metagenome | isolation source: 120 cm saprolite under Douglas fir tree site 2 hole 1 replicate 1 | place: USA:California | collected 2015-04-18 | reverse complement strand
CAAGCGCTTGTGGCTGATTACTGTAGGATGGGGCAAGGTGAACAATGAAGGTGCGACTGAGTCCGCCTGAGTGAATTGATAGAGTAGCGTCTCCCACCTTCTGAGGTGGAGTGTGGCACTCGTTGTGTATACGGGTGAGGTTTATGGCTGGCGCGGCTGAAGAAGGGGAGGAGTGCCTCATTCCTGGAATTGTGCCTGCGCGAGCGTTAAAAACAATAACTCCCAGGAATAAAATGAGTGAAGCAGCAAGACCTACTAAAGCGACAAAACGGCGATTTATATGTGAGGGCTGGTGATCAGATTCGTGCATGTACTCCGCTCTTGTGATGCGTTACTATTGTATTGATTGGACGAAGCCGAGTATAACATGTAAAGGAGACGTGTCGCAAGCAATGATGAACACAAACCTCATCTATAAAAATTAGCGTGCAATTTGAGCGCTATGTGAGTGGTATTCGAGAAGGTAGCGAAAATGTGGGGAATAGTTCTAATTCGATGACAAGACTTATCAATTGTAAAGCTGGGAAACGATAAAAGCATATGAAATATATACCTACAGAAGTCATTATAGTTGATGCCGATCAACCTGAGCCAGCGGTGATCAAGCGTGCTGCAACATTATTACGTGATGGTGAGATTGTCGTTTTTCCTACGGAAACAGTGTACGGCCTTGGGGCCGATGCTTTTCAGCCGACAGCATTAGAGCGTATTTTTGTAGCCAAGGGGCGACCCTTTAGCGATCCGCTGATCGTGCATATAGCTGATGAACATGAACTTGAACTTTTAACTACAACTATTCCAACAGAAGCAAAGCGACTGGCTCAGGAATTCTGGCCCGGACCTCTAACTTTAATTCTGCCAAAAGGGCCGCGAGTGCCGCACCTGGTGACAGCAGGGTTAGAGACCATTGCCATTCGTATGCCTCGACACCCTGTTGCGCTAGCATTGATCAGCGCACTAGGTTCCCCGATTGCCGCGCCGAGCGCTAATCGTTTTATGCATATCAGTCCAACAAGAGCACATCACGTCTTTACGGATCTATCTGGTCGAGTACCATTAATTCTGGATGCCGGGCCTTGCGAGATAGGTGTAGAGTCTACAGTCCTTGATCTTTGCTCCGATGAGCCGAGGATTCTGCGTCCTGGAGGAATCAGCCTGGAAGCCTTACGCACTATATTACCTGATGTACAGCCACCAAAACAGCGGAACACAGTAGTTGAATATGAGGAAACCCTGGCAAAGAAAGCTCCCGGCCAGTTACTTACACATTATGCTCCAACCGTCCCATTATTGCTATTTGATGGCACAATTGAAGAGATGCGTACCTCGATGTTAGCAGAGATAGGGCGTCGAAGCACACATGGAGAACATGTTGGTGTTCTTGTTGCTGAGGAAGATATTCCCACGTTTCAGGATAGTGACGCTCTCATTTATTCGCCCGGCCGTGAAGATGATCTGGTACAAGTTGCAGCTAATTTGTTTGCAGGTTTGCGCACCTTTGAGGAGGCACATGTGCAGGTGATCCTTTGTCGCAATTTTGGCGAGCAGGGCCTGGGGCTTGCCATAAGAGATCGATTGCTTAAGGCAGCAGGTGGCAAGTTCTGTAAATGATTCTGGTTGTAATTAAGCACAGAACTCTCTCGCTACGGCTGCTAGAATCTCGGCGCAGCGTTCAACGTGCTCAAGGTTGGACCACTCAACCACGGCGTGCGCACCCTCTCCGCCAGGGCCAAAAATAACTGTGGGGATGCCAGCAGCAGAAAGCAGCGCCGAGTCCATCCAAGCTGCTTGGCCGATTTCTACCGGCTCATATCCAAGTATCGTGGTGGTTTTAGCGAGTAACATCCTCACAATTGGTTCGTCCAGGGATACCTCGAATGGTTCGCGTACCATGCTGGTCTTGACCGATGCTTTAAAGATTAGATCGGATGCTGCTATCTGTTCGAAGATCGCAGGTATTTCGGCTTCAACTTTTTGCAGTGTTTCGCCTGGAACTGTTCTTCTTTCGACGCTCAAAAAGCAGTGTTTGGGGTAGCTCGATAGTTCCTGTCCTCCCTGGATCAAAGAAGCATGGATTGAGCCGCATTCTAGAAGGCGATGGGAGGGAGCAGAGTGAAGTGAGCGATCCAATTCTTCCAGGCCAACCAGAACTTTACCCATCTTCACAATGGCATCGACACCGAGATCGGGGCGAGAACCGTGGGCAGCAACTCCTACCGTCTCGATATCCTGCCAGACGAAGCCTTTGTGAGCAGTGCAAATATTGAGCTCGGTTGGTTCGGTGACGATGGCGGCATCCGCATGCCAGTGTTTGATGATTGAAGCAGTGCCAATGCTAGCAAACTCTTCATCTGCGACTGCTGTGATGATCACGTCTCCACGTAAGGCAAGTTTTTTCGCGGCAGCCCCTGTGGCCATAATTGCTGCAAGTCCTCCCTTCATGTCGTATGCCCCACGTCCGTACAAACGGCTATCTTGAATGAATGGATCGTGAGGCCGTTCCATTCCTATGACACCGACTGTATCCATGTGAGCGTTAAGCAGGAGTGAACGACCGCCGCCTGCGCCGCGCGCGATGCCGATGACGTTGGGGCGCCCAGGCGACGGTTCATCCCATACGACTTCTAAGCCAGCCTGTTCAAACCAATTTGCGATGAAATGGGCAATTTTTTCTTCACCTGCCCCTCCTGGTACCAGATCAGGATTGATGGAGTCAATTGCAACCAATTGTCGTAGAAGCTTGATGATTTCGCTCATGCCGGCGTCTCCTTCACAATGCTTAGTTTGAAAATATACATAATAAAAGACTACCAGTATACAATAAGTAATGATAGGGACAAAAAGCATATTGATTGAATGACTGATGTGGATGTGAGGTTCCTCTACTTACCTATTCAGCATGTGCCGTATCTTGAGCGCAATTTGTAATGAAAGTCTCAACTCCGGATCCTCCAATGATCTACCTAGTAATTCCTCAATACGTCCCAACCTGTAAAGTAACGAGTTTCGATGCAGGTGCATCGTCCGCGCTGTTTCGCTTAAGTTGCCGTTGCAGTGAAAGAAGCTTTCTAGCGTCTCTATTAATGCGCTGTTGCTATGCCGGTCAGATTCAAGCAAAAATCCAAGTGTTTCTTGATAAAAATCTGACAGTTCTTCATGTCCGTAAAGATAGAAAAGCAACCTGTAAATGCCAAGACGGGTAAAATAGTGTATGTCGCCCTCGCCGAATAGTCGTCGTCCGATCTCCAGCGCTTGCTGTGCTTCACGATATGATTGGGGGATTTGTTGTACATCTTTTGCAAGGCGTCCGACGCCTGCTGTGAAGGTAGGTAAATCACCATTACCCGTTTTGCCCTGTTGTAATCTTGACTGAACTCGATCGATACGTGTGAAGATAGTTTTTTCAATTTCGCTTTCATCGGCCCCATTACTCTGATTGGTGGGCAGAAGAGCTATCACACGTCGAACTTCAAAGGATACCCAGCAAGCAGGCCATATACGTTGTAATTCTTCACGAATTCTTTTGCTCCATTGAGCCTGAAAACTGCTGGTTGGATATTCAGGCTCATTTTGTGCAATTTCAAAAATAGCAACTATTTGTGGGACCAGGAGGTCGTAGCCGAGTAAGCGTGCGCGTGTCAGGATTTCATCAGCTTGCTGATAATTGCCTTGCAAGACATCCATCAATGCTTCCGCTGTATAGCGGGTTTCAACCTCGCTACGTTCACGCTCTCGTGCAAACTCTAGCGCAAGAATGGGCGTTACTTGACCTAGAATGAGTCTTTCAAGGTAGTCGAAATCAGTGTCGTTCCCGATCATCGATAGGTAGCCCACCTCTTCGTGGCGTATCTGTATGGGAACCGTGATGCGCCTTAAGCCTTTATGCAAGAGATTCTCATCTGTTAGTAATAAAGGTAGTGCTTGAGTATCGCTGTCAGGTGGAGCGGCCTGGCAGCGTACCTCTTGATCGGCGTCTTGCACTATCACCCATTTGTTGCGAGTCAGGGCAAGGTGTTCACAAATTCCCTGTAAACCAGCACCCTGAACGCTTAACTGCATCAGTTGATGGGAGATTTCGGTAGCTTTACGTTCGATCTCACCCCTGAAACTGACTATAAAGGTAATAACTTCACGCTCAATTTCTTCAAGCGAGGCTGTTAGTGGGAGTAGGATGAGTGGTAAGTGGAGTTGGTCGGCGAGAGATAGAGTTTCTTTTTCTAAGCTTTCAAGTGATGCTGCGGCTATTGCGATAACCGCTACACCTTCTTTATGCAGACTTGTCAGGAGGTGTGGTAACGTCTCGTCAAGGCGACGTAATTGTGAGAGTGCAAATAGAGCAAGTTCACCTCCACGCACGCTTTCAAATGCTGGAAGGCGTGCTCTCATGCGAGTAGCCCATGTTACCCGGCGATCCAAGCCTTCCCCTCCTGCGACAAGTTGTGCGTCTCGTGGAATGAGCAAGGAGAGGATGTTACGTACCGTTGCCGAAGATATCGGGGATGTTGAACTATTCATCACTCACGCAAAAAGGGAAACGCGGCGATTATCGCCGCGCTGTTGATGTGGCTGGGGTGCCACTGGCCTTCTGCGCTTTGCGCTTCTCTTCGTGTTTTTTTGCTTTGATGCGATGTTTTCGCCATGCCACTCTTTTTGTTTTGTTCATACTATTTCCCTTTCAAATTCAATTAATGTAAGCTCTATTCTTCTGACTCGATGCCGCTATCAAAATCGATTTCGGTCATTTCTTCGGGTTCTTCTCCGCCATCGTAGTATTCATCTTCGTTGCTCAGATCTTCCTCGTCTTCACGATCGTAGCGCAGAATACTATCTTTGATGTATGCACGGATTGTGTCTCCACCTCCCTGTGATGGGAAACTGACCTTGCCAAACATACCAGGATGCTGGTATTCTTCGCGGATAATTAAACGTACTTGTCCATTTTCCATGGCAAGAATGGCTGCTGCATAACGGTTACCACCCTCCATGAAATTTATCAAGCGGTTAGCTAGACGTGGCTCAATCTGCCCGATATCATCGCCTGCGGCATTGCGCACAAGTAATGTATGACCACTCACATGCAGTTGAACTTTGTCGCCAACACCTACCTTAGCCAGAACGGAGGTCGGAGCGATGCTGATCAACTCGGTCATACCAGTTTTACCAGTTTCTTCGATGAAGAGACGTGGATCGATGCGCTCAGCTCCGGTATGAATCTGTACAGGCTCTTCCTGTAGAAGTGAGAGCCGATCAAGGTTTTTCTTTGCGATGGTGTTATTCGGGCTGTATTTCAGCGTTTGCGAGTAAGCTTGATGGGCTTCGGCATATTGTCCAAGTTCACTCAATGCCTTGCCTAGACGGTTATATGCATCTGGCTCAGCGGGGAAGAGGTTCAGGATATTCTTGTTAGTTATTACCGCTTCTTCCCATTGACTTGATAATGCCTGTTGAATAGCCAGGTCTGTCCACTGTTTCTTCAGTTGTGCTTTCTCTTCAGCCGATTGTGTTTGTGTCATCGAATACCTCCTCAATCCACACTAGTTATAACGGGAGAAAATTTCGGGTGATACCCCGTTTCCTGGCGTGAGGGCTTACACCTCTTGCAACCCGTTATCCGAAGCTAAATTTTGATAATGCGCCAGGGATACATAGTGTAGTCAGCATATTATAACGCAACCGCACAACCCTGCAAGGACCAGGCAGTCGCCCGTTCAATACGAGCTTTCACCAGTACACCAGGTTTAATACCCTGAGGTCCTTTCCCATCTTCAGATACTTCCTCATCAGATTGCTGGAAGAACACCCATTTATTTGTGCGGTTACGCCCTTTCCATTGATGGCGACCATGAGTATTGTTTATATCTTCAACCAGTACCTCTTCGAGCTTGCCAATGAACTGCTGGTTAAGTTCAAGGGCAATGCCAGACTGTACTTCTTCCACTGCGTGTAGTCGCCATTTCTTTTCGGCTAAAGGTATGTTATCTTCCCAACGTGCAGCAACCGTTCCAGGACGTACTGAGTAGGCCGCTACATGCACTACGTCAAAGCGTATCTCTTTGAGCAGATCGAGCGTATGTTGGAACTCTTCTTCAGTTTCGCCACAAAAACCTACAATGATGTCGGTAGATAAGGACACGTCCGGCCATAGAGCACGCAAGCGTTCAATGCGGTGCCGGTACTCGTCAACTGTGTAGCCACGTTTCATGCGCTGAAGAAGGGCATCGTCCCCTGCCTGCACAGGGATATTGACATGCTCACAGACCTTTGGCAACGCTGCCATTCGTTCGATCATGCTGTCGGTCATGTGGCGGGGATACGAGGTCATGAAACGAATACGTTCTAATCCATCGATCTCGCTGAGATGACCCATGAGCACAGCAAGGTCAGGTTTGTCTGGCAAATCCAGGCCATAGGCTTCAACGGTTTGCCCCAACAATGTTAATTCCTTAGCACCTTTCGCCACTAGACTACTGGCCTCAGTAACTAATTCGTCGATAGGGCGGCTGCGTTCGCGTCCTCGTCGATAGGGCACGATACAGTACGTACAAACTTTGTTGCAGCCAAGGATAATAGGAAGCCAGGCCGTTGGGCTGGCTTGTGTCGGCTCGATCTTTGTTGGATAATGCGCAGTACGCTCGCCTGGTTTAGGAGTAATCGCCATGGGCAGCACAGTACGCTTCCCTATGGCGCTGGTCGAGGTTGCGAAGGTTGGCAGGATAAACTCGATAGGCTCTACAGGGATTATCTCATCAGGAGGCATATATTCAATATCGAGACAACCTGCACCAGAGATAGGTGTCCAGCGCTCTTCCAGGAAACGAGGCAAGATATCAGCATGCTCAACCTTCATGAACAGGTCGATATGGGGATAGCGTTTGCTCAGGTCATCAATAGTTTTCTGATTGCCAATCATGCAGCCCATCATGGCTACCAGCAGGTCGCTACGTTTCGCCTTGGCATGTTTTAATTGGGCAAGCTGGTTGTGCGCCTTCTCCTCAGGTGCTTTGCGCACACTACACGTATTGAGGATTACAAGGTTAGCCTGGTCCATACTAGTTTCTTCCCAACCAAGTTCATCTAGTATGGTTTGGATACGTTGGGAATCCGCCTGATTCATCTGGCAGCCAACGGTCCAAATGTGGTATTTCCCTCGCGCAATACTGGCCGTCGTGGTCATCGCTTGCCTCTCTTTGAGCATGATTAGTTACATTTTAAAGGCTATGAGTCAAGTTATTTATTTGATGCTACTAGAGACGGTATTATAACACTAAGAGGGGGGTTATGTCATTAGTTTTGAGTAAATTGCTTTCATACTTCGATGCACACCAGATCGGTTGGATATACCAGGGCAGGTTTGTGGTAGGATCTCACGGAACTATCCTCTTCCTGTTCGTACCCGTTCCGTCTGTGTCGCAATCAACACACCCTGTATGAGAAGGATTAGCGATACAAGCAGGTAGATGTGCTTAGATGCATCAAAGTCTAAAAGGGAATATTGTAAGAATGCGCAGATGGCAGCGACTCCAAATATAGCTAAAAGTATGATTCTGTCGATTAGTGTATATGGGCGGGTTAGCCAAAGGAATGAGATGAGAGAGGCAGCTACCAGACCTATAGTTACAAGTAAATTTGGATCGACTGATACCACATAGGATGAGGATTGCTGGAGGTCGCTTATTGTTTGTAAGAGAAAACCGAAGCTTGCTACCAATGCAGATAATGCTGTTAGTAACAGGATGGCAATTGCGATGCTGATACGCACAAACCAGATTGCACCAATTGCAACCAGAAGTAAGATCACTGACAAGCCAAGTTCGACGGCATGATCCAATCCTGCTGGATTAGTAGAACCATAGGGTTGGGAGATGTTGAATGCAATGGTAGTGCCAACTACTGTAAGGGCGAGCATTATTCCAAATAAGATAATAAAGCGAGGAGTCCAGACTGCGGCAATGCTTGTGATGCCTTTTGTCTGTGCTGTACGCGTGATTGGTGGTAATTGGCCATAATCTGGAGAAACGCCCACTGGAACAGTTGGTGGGTGCGTGGAAACAGGGTTGGTGCTGCGAATAGGCACTTGATCTGAAGTGGGTGTAGGTGCTGGAGGGTTATATTGGGTTGGAGCCGATGCCATAACCGGATCCAGGCCGGTTGTGGCATCTGATGCTTGTTGTTTGATTTTGAGTAGTGCCTGACGCACCTCTAGAGCGCTATTCGGGCGTTGTTGCTCATTTAACGACACCATACGTTGAATGAGTTGATCGAGTTCGAGGGGAACCAGCGGGTTCATTTGGTACACAGGTGGAAAAGCGAAGCGATCTGAAGCATGGAATGGGTCTCTGCCGGTTAGACAACAATGAAGAGTAGCTCCAAGGGAGTAGAGATCGGAACGAGGATTCGTCTGTGCGGTACCATGTTGTTCTGGAGGCGCGTAGCCCGGAGAACCCAAGAATACTGTATCTTGTGCCTGGCCTTCTTTAAAGAGCCGTGCGATACCAAAATCAATCAGCACGACATGTCCATTGCCTTTTACCATCACATTTGTCGGCTTAAGATCTCGGAAAATGATAGGAGGATGATGCGAGTGAAGATATATAAGAACATCGCATAACTGAATGGCATAGTCGAGTACCTGTGCTACTGGCAGTGGCCGACCACCTGAATCTTTGAGCATTTGCAGTAAGGTTTTCCCGTCGATATATTCCATCACCAGGTAGGATCGGCCGTCTTCGCTGAAACCGTCGTAGATGGGGGGTAGATTGGGGTGATGCAGTGAGCCAAGTAGATCGGCTTCCTGTTGAAAGCGCGCTGTTGCTTCGGCAAGTTCATTAGTGCTGAGATGACCCTGGCTCATCTCTTTAATGGCAACATGGTGGTTTCCGGATTTAGTATCTACGGCCTGGTATACGGCGCTCATTCCACCACGACCTGCATAACCTACAATGAGGTAACGCTGATGTAATATCGATTGAGGAGCGAGTCTGCCGGTCTGATTATCGTAGGTGGACATGAAACACCTCACATAATTATTGTTTAGCTCGTCTCGTCTTTCTACATTTGTGAAACACGTTACATGCTGTTTAAGCACAGTATAGTTCATCTGAACAATAGGGTCAATTGAAAAGTTCACATTTTCGGAGTGTCTTTAGATACAAATTATCCTTTGTATGGTACTCACTAGAATGCATCAGGTTTGTTCAGTTGATTCGAACGCATAACGCAGGAACAGGTGACTTCCACCCCTTTTTAAGCTGATAAGTTTGCCCCAGAGTGGATGCTCAGGCGCAAATATTTTTCCAGCAACAAGCCCTGGTCGTTCGATGTGCCCATCTCGACCAGCAACCTGTGGAGCAAGTGTCAGGAAAAGTTCATCGAGGTACTTTTCTGCCAAGAAATCTCCAAATAACCGGGGTCCACCCTCAGTGAGTATCACCTCACACTGGCGGACGCGTGTCACCTCTTCCAGGATAGATCGAGCGCTGAGTGGCCCGGCACTGTCAACCGTCGAGATCTGCACTGATGGCGGTATACTTTGAGCGTAGATGCGACTCTGGCCTTGCTTTGTTGTGACGATTAAAACTGGAACCTCAGCTGATAGGAAAACGGGCAGATCAAGGCTGATATTTCCGTGTTCAGTCACGAAGACATTCAACGGAGGTGCTGACTTACCCAGGCTGTTTCGAAGCTGTTGGTATGCGTCTATGAGAGGCGGATAAACGTATGCGGCTGTCCAGCGGTGATTGCGCGCTACTCGAAGTGTCCCTGCGCCTACGATTATAGCGTCAGCTGTCGCTCGCAGCAATCCCATTACCATGTGATCTTGCTGATTGAAACCGCTGATATCTCCACTACCGTAATGGCCAGGTACATTCAATGCCACGACGCCATCAAGGGTGGTGACGAAGTTACCGATGATATATGGTTTATCTGCACGGGCTGGGAGGGAGAGATGACCATAGAGGGTTGCCAACTCAGGTGGGAGCGGCAGTTCGTTGCCATGCTTTCTGTCAAACAGGTGCTCT
>WNEZ01042856.1_pt1 | contig 10020 bp, 9 predicted proteins | sample 5400521 | NCBI WGS metagenome assembly WNEZ01 (sample SAMN13153339, study PRJNA577476) | soil metagenome | isolation source: 120 cm saprolite under Douglas fir tree site 2 hole 1 replicate 1 | place: USA:California | collected 2015-04-18 | reverse complement strand
GAGATCGGCTACCAGGAGATGATCATCGACGCGGGCTGCATGGCGCTGGTGCAGGACCCCACGCGCTTCGACCTGCTCCTGCTCGAGAACCTCTACGGCGACGTGCTGAGCGATCTGGGCGCGGGGCTGGTGGGCGGGCTTGGGGTGGTGCCGGGCGCCAATATCGGTGATCAGTGCGCGGTCTTCGAGGCGGTGCACGGCTCCGCGCCCGACATCGCGGGCCGGAACCTCGCCAATCCGCTCGCGCTGCTGATGTCGGCGGTGATGCTGCTCAACTACCTGGCCGAGACCCGCGAGGACCCGGCGTGCGCGGAGACCGCGCAGCGGATCAAGGACGCTTACAATCGCGCGCTCGCCCTGGGCCAGAAGACGCGTGATCTGGGCGGCAGCCTCGGCACCCAGCAGTTCGCGGAAGCCGTCGTCGAGCGGCTGCCCGCCTGAGCGCCGGCCCGGATTGACGATTCTTATATATTCCTATATATAGGCACGTGTGAAGCAGGCGCCGCGCGGCGGGCAGCTCCAGACCTTCAAGGCGGAGTTCTTCAAGGCCCTCGCGCATCCCATCCGCATTCGAATCCTCGAGATCCTCGTCCGGGGCGGCCGGAGCGTGCACGAGCTCCAGGAGGCCCTCGGGGTCGACCAGCCCACCGTCTCCCAGCAGCTCGCCGTGCTGAGGGCCAAGAACATCGTGGAGGCCCGCAAGGAGGGCACCGCCGTGCGCTACAGCGTTCGTGACGCTTCCGTCCGGGACCTGCTGGACGTCACCCGCCGGATCTTCGACAACCACCTCATCGGCACGCAGACGATGCTCCGGGAGCTGCGCCGGGAGGCCCGCCGCCGCTAACGTGCGTCTCTTCTCCAAGATCCTCCAGATCGGTCTCGCCACCGAGCCCCTCCCCCCGGGCGGGGACGAGGTCGTTCGCCTCCTGCACGAGGTCGATGCCGGGGCCCGGCGCCTGTTCGGGCGTGCGCTCGCGATCCGGGAGGTGGACGCGGGCTCCTGCAACGGCTGTGAGCTCGAGATCACCGGGCTCATGAGCCCGGTATACGACAGCGAGCGCTTCGGTGTCCACTTCGTGGCCTCGCCCCGTCATGCCGATATGCTCCTGGTCACGGGGCCGGTGACGCGCAACATGGCCGTGCCCCTGGTGAAGACCTACGAGGCGACTCCCGCGCCGAAGCTGGTGGTGGCGGTGGGGGACTGCGCCCGGACCTGCGGGGTCTTCAAGGGCAGCTACGCCGTCGCGGGCAGCGTCGACCAGATCATCCCGGTCGACGCCTTCGTTGACGGCTGCCCGCCGGAGCCGGTGGCCATCCTCCAGGGCATTCTCGCCGCCATCGGCCGCCGCCGATGACGTTTCTGTTCGGCCTCATGCTTGCCGGGTACGCGTTCGGGGCCGCCGTCGCGCTGCTGACCCCGGGCGGCGGGATCGCGCGCCGCCTGGTCGCGGCGGGGGCCGTGGTGGGCAGCGGGGCGGGCCTCGGCCTCGCCCTCGGGGTCTTCATCAGCGGAGCGCCGTTCGTCCTCGAGGTGCCCACGCTCCTCTCGATCGCGGACGGCCTCGTATTCCGGCTCGACGCACTGGGCGCCTTCTTCCTCGGCCTCGTCGGCCTCGTCGCCATTCCGTGCGCCATCTACGGGGTCGCGTACTCCGAAGCGCATGAGGGCCGCAGCTCGCTGCGCCTCCTCGGCGCCATGCTCAATCTGTTTCTCCTCACGATGAGCCTGGTCCCCTGCGCCGGCAACGTGCTGACCTTTCTCCTGATGTGGGAAGGCATGTCCCTCACCTCGTACTTCCTCGTCCTGACCGAGCCGGACGAGCCGGACACCATCCAGGCCGGTGGGTGGTACCTGGCCATGACCCACGCGGGATTGGCCCTCCTGATCGCGGCCTTCTTGCTGCTCGCGGCGGGCGCGGTGACCACCGACTTCGGCGATCTCCGCGCGGCGGCGCCCGCGCTCTCGCCGGCGGCCCGCAACGTGGTGTTCCTGCTCGCGCTGCTGGGGTTCGGCTCCAAGGCGGGCGTCATCCCGCTCCACGTCTGGCTGCCGCGCGCTCACCCGGCGGCGCCGAGCCACGTCTCCGCCCTCATGTCGGGAGTGATGATCAAGCTCGGCGTGTACGGGCTCCTCCGGGTCGGCCTGGACCTGCTGGGCGGGGGGCCGGCCTGGTGGGGAGCGCTGCTGATCGGCCTCGGCGCGCTCTCGGCGATCATGGGCGTGCTCTACGCGCTCATGGAGAACGACCTCAAGCGGCTGCTCGCCTATTCGAGTGTCGAGAACATCGGTCTCATCTTCATCGGCCTCGGCACCGGGTTCCTCTTCTGGAGCCTCAAGGTCGCCCCGGCGGCCTTCCTCGCGCTCGCGGCCGCGCTCTACCACGCCCTGAACCACGCCGCCTTCAAGGGACTGCTCTTTCTCGGCGCGGGATCCGTCCTCCACGCCACTCACACCCGCGACATGAACCAGCTCGGTGGCCTGATCCGAGGACTCCCCTGGACGGCGGCCTGCTTCCTGACGGGCTCCCTGGCCATCGCCGGACTGCCCCCGCTGAACGGCTTCGTCAGCGAATGGCTCCTCTTTCAATCGCTGCTCCCCGGAATCGGGAGCCCGGTGCCCCTGGTGGCCCCGCTCATGACGCTGGCCGTCGGGGTCCTCGCGCTCACCGGCGGGCTCGCCGCCGCCGCGTTCGTCAAGGCCTTCGGGATCACGTTTCTCGCGATCCCGCGCTCACCGGCCGCCCTACACGCGCACGAAGCCCCGCTGTCGATGCGGATCGGCATGGGAATCCTGGCCGTGCTGTGCGCCGGGTTCGGGCTGGCCGCCGTCCTCATCTTGCCGGCCCTGGCCACCGCGGTCGCGCTGGCTGGGGGTTCGGGTCGTCGGGAGGCGCCGGCCGCTCCGGATCAGCGAGACGTGGGGCTGCGGGCGAGTGATCCAGACGCCGCGGATGGAGTACACGTCGACCGCTTTCGCCGAGCCCCTGCGCCGCGTGTTCGCCGAGCTGTACCGGCCGACCCAGGACCTCTCGATCGACTTCCATCCCGATTCGAAGTACTTCGTGCAGTCCATCGAGTACCGGAGCGAGATCGTCCCCTGGTTCGAGCGCTACCTCTATGCGCCGCTCGTCACCCGGATCCGGCGGTGGGGCATCCAGACCCGGGCGATTCAGTCCGGCTCGGCCCATGCCTATCTGGCCTACCTCGTGGTCGCCCTGGTGGGGCTCCTGGCCCTGCTCCTCGTGCGGCAGATGTGAGATGAGCCTCGCCGACTTCTTGGTCACGATCCTCCTCGGCGCGTATCCGATCGGGGTCGTGGCCGCGCTCGTCGCCCGGGGCGCGCTCGGGCGCGGGCTCGTGGCCGGCTGCGGGCTCGCGGGGGCCCTGGCCGGCGTGGGACTCGGCGCGGTCTGTCTGGGCACCGGGATCGTGCCGACGGTGACCGCGCCGTTCTTGCCGCTGACCGGGTTCGCGCTCCGGGTCGACGGCCTGAGCGCGTTCTTCCTCATCGTCGTCGGGGTGGTCGGCGCCGCGGTCACGGTGTACGGCTTCGGCTACTCGGCCGCGTACGAGGGGCGCTACTCCCTGCGGCTGCTCGGCGCGATGCTGAACGTGCTGCTGCTGTCGCTGAGCGTCCAGGTCATGGCCGACAACGCCCTGACCTTCCTCATGGCCTGGGAGGCCATGTCGCTCTCGGCCTACTCCATGGTGCTGACCGAGCACGACCGCCCGGGGACGGTCCGCGCCGCCCACTGGTACATCGCGGTCACGCACGCCGGCTTCGCCGCCCTCCTGGCGATGTTTCTCCTGCTTTCCGCGGGCGACCTGACCACCTCCTTCGCGGGAATGAGATCGGCGTCCCTCAGCTCCGGGACGCGCGACGCGGCGTTCGCGCTGGCCCTCCTCGGCTTCGGCACCAAGGCGGGCATCGCCCCGCTGCACGTGTGGCTGCCCATGGCGCATCCGGTCGCCCCGAGCCACGTCTCGGCTCTGATGTCCGGCGTCGTGATCAAAATGGGGGTGTACGGGCTCCTGCGCGTCACGATCGACCTGCTGGTGGGCGGGCCCCCCTGGTGGGGCGGCCTCGTCCTGGGCGTGGGCACCGTCTCGGCGCTCCTCGGCGTGCTCTACGCGCTGATGGAGCACGACCTCAAGCGGCTGCTCGCCTATCACTCCGTCGAGAACGTCGGGATCATCTTCATCGGGATCGGGGCGGGCCTCATGTTCCAGAGCTTCGGGCTGCCGACGCTGGCCGCGCTCGGGATCGTGGCCGGGATGTATCACACGATCAACCACGCCTGCTTCAAGGGACTGCTCTTCCTCGGCGCGGGCTCCGTGGTGCACGCGATGGGCACCCGCAACATGGAGGAGATGGGCGGGCTGATCAAGCGGATGCCCCGCACCGCGTGCTTCTTCCTCCTGGGCGCGTGCGCGATCTCGGCGCTGCCCCCGCTGAACGGGTTCGCCTCCGAATGGCTGGTGTTCCAGACGCTGCTCGGCGGGTCGGCGATCCCTCAGCCGGAGGTGGCGGTCGTCATGCCGATCGCGGTGGCCATGCTCGCGCTCAGCAGCGGGCTCGCCGCCGCGTGCTTCGTCAAGGCTTTCGGGATCACCTTCCTCGCCATCCCGCGATCGGCCCGGGCCGAGCAGGCGCACGAGGCTCCGTGGTCCATGCAGGCCGGCATGGCGACGCTGGCGGTGGCGTGCGTCGCCTTGGGGCTGGCGCCCTTCGCGGTCGTCCCCCTCCTCGGGTCGAGCCTCGCGGGGTTCCCCGGCGTCGCCCCCACCGCGATGGAATTCTCGCTGGCCCTGCCGCTGCAGGTGCCGGGCACGTCCGGTCAGATGTCGCCGTTACTCCTCGCCCTCGGGCTCGTCCTGCTGTTGGTGCTCGTTCCCCTCGCGCTCCGGCTGCTGGGTGCCGATCGGCGGCTGCGGGTGGGGGACACGTGGGGCTGCGGCCGCATCGGGCAGACGCCCCGGATGGAGTACACCGCGACCGCCTTCGCGGAGCCGCTGCGGCGCGTCTTTGCCGAGCTGTACCGGCCGACCCGGGACCTGTCCATCGACTTCCATCCGGACTCGAAGTACTTCGTGCAGTCGATCGAGTACCGGAGCGAGATCCACCCCTGGATCGAGCGGGTCCTCTACGACTGGCCGCTGCAGGGGCTCCACCGCGCCGCGACATGGGTCCGCCGGCTCCAGGGGGGGTCGCTCCACCTCTACCTCTTCTACCTGACGCTGGCCTTCCTGGTCCTCCTCACCGCGGCCCGGTGGTGGAGATGAACGTGGGGATGATCGGCTACGTGCTCGAAGTCGCGCAGGCGGCGCTGGCGCTCCTGCTCGCGCCGGGTCTGGTCGGGCTGGTCCGCTGGCTGAAGGCCCGCCTGCAGAACCGCCGGGGCGCCCCCGTCTGGCAGCCGTACTGGGAGCTGGCCAAGCTCTTCCAGAAGGAGGTCGTCGTCTCGAGCAACGCGTCGTGGCTGTTCCGGGTCGCCCCCTTCGTCGTCTTCGCGAGCACGGTGGCGGTCACCTTCCTCGTGCCGATCCTCGCGGTGCCGCTGCCGTTCGACGGGGTCGGCGACCTGCTGGTCGTCGTCTACCTGCTCCTGCTCGGGACCTTCTTCCTCTCGTTGGCCGGGCTCGATCCCGGGTCGCCGTTCGGCGGGATGGGGGCCAGCCGCGAGATGACGGTGGCGGCCCTCGCCGAGCCCACCGTGGCCCTCGCCATCTTCGCCCTGGCCCTCAGCGCGGGCTCGACCAACCTCGGCCAGATCGTGGCGCGGACCATGGCCGACCCCGCGGCCGCGGTCAGCCCCGGCCACCTGCTCGCGTTCGGCGCGCTCTTCATCCGGGCGCTACCTCGCCCTCATCGAGTGGGCGGCGGCGCTGAAGCTGCTGATCTTCTTTTCGCTGCTCGGCAACCTCTTCGTTCCCTGGGGCGTGTCGGTGGTCCTGACCCCGGCGGCCCTCGCGGTCGCGGTCGTGAGCTTCCTCGCCAAGCTCGTGGTCCTGGCGGGGGTGGTCGCGGTGCTCGAAACGCGCATCGCGAAGCTCCGCCTCTTCCGGGTGCCCGAGCTGCTGAGCGTCTCCTTCGTGCTCGCGCTGCTCGCGGTCACGTCCTCGTTCCTCCTGAGGTAGGCCATGGACGGCGTCTTTTCCCAGCTCTGTGTCCTCGGCTCGAGCCTGGTGCTGATCTTCGGGCTCATCCTGCTCTGGCGGCGGGGCGTCACCGCCTACATCAGCGCCTTCACCTGGCAGTCCATCGTCCTGGCCGGGGTGACGGTGGTCGTGGCCTACTTCGGGAACGACCACGAGCTGTACTGGGTCGCGGCCTGTCTGCTCCTGCTCAAAGGGCTCGTGATCCCCCGGCTCCTGAGGCGGATGGAGCGTCGGTTCGCGGCCGAGCGAGAGCTGGAGCCGTACGTGAACACCGCGACGTCGCTGGTAGTGTCCGGCCTCCTCGTGCTGTTCGGCTACGCCATCACCCGGCCCCTGGTGGCGCTGAGCCAGCTGCCGACGCGGGCGGGCATGCCGCTGGCGATGGGGCTGATCCTCGTGAGCCTGTTCGTGATGATCAGCCGGAAGAAGGCGCTGACCCAGGTCGTGGGCTTCTTGATGCTGGAAAACGGCCTCGCCCTGCTCGCGGTGCTGGGGACCTACGGGATCCCCCTGATCGTCGAGCTCGGGGTGTTCCTGGACGTTCTCATGGGCTTCCTCGTCATGCAGATCTTCGTCTACCAGATCCACGAGACCTTCGAGAGCATCGACGTGGAACAGCTCAACCGCCTCCGCCACTAGGGAAATCGTGACTACGTTCGTGATGCTGCTCGGTCCGCCCCTCGTCGCGGCGCTGCTCGCGCTGGTGGTGAGGCCCTACCGGCGCTTCGTCGGCTGGGCGAACGCGCTGCTGTCGCTTTCATCCGTGGGCGCGGCGCTGGTCCTGTGGAGTCACCTGCTCGCGGGCCGGGTGCAGACCTCGGGGCCCGGGGAGTTCTTGCGGGCCGACGCGCTCTCGACCCTGCTCGCGTTCTGTGTGAGCGGGGTGGCGGCGCTGGCCGCGTGGCTCGGGCCGGGGATGAGCCGGGACGACGGCTACAACGACGCCCAGGCCCGGCGGTTCCGCATCTTCGCCAACCTGTGCGTCTTCGCCATGCTGTTCGCGGTGACCTCGAACAACGTGGGCTTCATGTGGATCGCGATCGAGGCGACCACGATCACGTCGGCCCTGCTCATCCCGCTCCACGTGACGAAGGCCTCGGTCGAGGCGTCGTGGAAATACATCCTGATCGGCTCCGTCGGCATCGCCCTCGCCTTCGGGGGAACGGTCCTCGGCTACTTCGACTTCGTCAGCCTGGCCGGCCGCCAGGAGGCGGCGCTGAACTGGACGGTGCTGATGGCGTCGGCGCCCCACCTCCACCCCGAGGTCATCCAGCTCGCGTTCGTCTTCATCCTCGTCGGGTACGGCACCAAGGCCGGTCTCGCCCCCATGCACACGTGGCTCCCGGACGCCCATTCGGAGGCGCCGGCGGCCCTGTCCGCCGTCATGTCCGGCGTGATGCTCGCGGTCGCGCTCTACGCGGTGATCCGGTGGGAGGCGGTCGTGAACGCGTCGGTGGGGACCGGGTTTACGGACGGCCTCTACATCGCCCTCGGCGTCCTGTCCATCGGGATCGCGTCGTTCAGCCTGGTGATCCAGCGCAACTACAAGCGCATGCTCGCGTACTCCAGCATCGAGCACACCGGGCTGATCTGCGTGGGGCTGGCCCTGGGGCCGCTCGGGACCTTCGCCGCGATGCTGCACCTGCTCAACCACACGCTGGCGAAGTCGATGATGTTCTTCCTGGCCGGACGGGTGCTCCACCGGTACGGCACCGCCGAGATCGGCCGGGTCTCCGGTCTCCTCAAGGTCATGCCGTGGACGGGCGGCTTGTTCGCGGTGGGGGTCCTGGCCGTGATCGGCCTGCCCCCCTTCGGCCTCTTCATCTCGGAGTTCGCGCTCTTCCGGGCCGGCTTCGCCGCGGGCCGGCCCTGGCTGATGGGCCTGGTCCTGGCCCTGCTCGCGGTCGCGTTCGTCTCGATGATCGGCCACCTCAACCGGATGCTCTACGGCGCGCCCACCGCGGGCGTGGCGGTGGGCGAGGCGAACCGCTGGCCGCTGGTGCCGCTCGGCGTCTGCGTGACGGCCCTCCTCGTCCTCGGCATCATGCTGCCCCCGCCGCTCCAGACGCTACTGCGCCAGATCGTGGAGATCATCGGCCCATGACCCGCCTGACCCAGCTCATGAGCGTCCTCGCCGAAAAGCACGCCGATCGCGTGGCCGACGTCCGCCTGGTGCGGGGCAACGAGCTCCACTGCCGGGTCCCCCCGCCCGCGATCCCCGCGCTGGCCGCGCTCCTCCGCATGGGCTTCGGCGCGGAGCTGGTCTTCATGGCCACCGGCGACCGCCGGGCCGATCGTGGGGTGTTCGAGGTCGCCTACCTGTTCGCCCCGGAACGGGAGAACTGGCTCGTCCACGCCACCGCCGCGGTTCCCGCCGCTGCCCCCGCGATCGTCTCGCTGGCCACGTTCCACTACCCGGCCTCGCGCTTCGAGCGGGAGATCTACGACCTCTTCGGGATCGTGGCCGAGGGCCACCCGGATCCCCGGCCGCTCGTACGCCACGCGTTCTGGCCGGCCGACTACTTCCCCCTGCGGAAGGACGCGACGGGGCGCGAGTTCACCGATGACGGGCGCGCCTTCCCGTTCACCGAGGTGGGCGGAGAGGGGGTGTACGAGATCCCGGTGGGCCCGGTGCACGCCGGGGTGATCGAGCCCGGCCACTTCCGCTTCAGCGTGGTGGGCGAGACGATCATCGACATGAAGTCGCGACTGTACTTCACCCACAAGGGTACCGAGAAGCTCTTCGAGGGCCGCGAGCCGGCCGCGGGCGTCGAGCTGGCCGAGCGCGTGTCCGGGGACACGACCGTCGGCCATTCCCTCGCCTTCTGCCAGGCGCTCGAGGCCGCCGCCGGCACCGCGGTGCCGGACCGCGCGCGCTGGCTGCGCGTGATCCTGCTGGAGATGGAGCGGCTCTACAACCACGTGGGCGACTTCGGCATGATCGCCAACGACACCGGCTACGCGGTGGCCCACTCCCACTGCTTCCGGATCCGGGAGCGGCTGCTGCGGCTCAACAAGCGTCTCACGGGGAACCGGCTACTCCGCGGCGGCGTCGTCCCCGGCGGCGTCGGTCACGACCTGCCGGCCGACCTGGATCTGCCCGATGAGCTTCAGGCCGCCCTCCGGGACTTCGACGAGATCGTCGGGCTCGCGCTGGAGAACACCCTCGTGATGGACCGCCTCGAAGGCACCGGCCAGCTGACCACGCGGATCGCGCGGGACCACGGCGTGCTGGGCTACGTCGCGCGCGCCTCCGGCATCGACGCCGACGTCCGGCGCGACCATCCCTTCGCGGCCTACGGGGATCTCGAGGTGCGGGTGCCCGCCTTCGAGGCGGGCGACGTCAAGGCGCGGACCCTGGTGCGGGTCGCGGAGGCGCGGGAATCGGTCCGGCTCATCCGCGAGGCGGTGACGCGGCTGCCCGCGGGGCCGCTGGCCGCGCCCCTGGGCCCGCTGCCGCCCTGGGAGCCGGCCTTCGGGCTGGTGGAGGGCTGGCGCGGGGCGATCCGGCACTGGGTGATGGCGGACGCCGCCGGTCGACTGCACCGCGTCAAGATCATGGACCCGTCATTCCTGAACTGGCGGCCGCTGTCCTACGCCCTGCTGAAGAACATCGTGCCGGACTTCCCCCTTTGCAACAAGTCCTTCAACCAGTCGTACTCGGGCAACGATCTCTGACCGAGGCGTATACTGACGTCATGAAAACCGGACTGATCGTTCTGGGCGTGATCGTCCTCATCGTCGTCGGCGCCATCGGCTGGGCCATCGGCATCAACAACCAGCTCGTGGGCCAGGAGCAGGCGGTCAACGAGAAGTGGGCGCAGGTGCAGAACGTCTACCAGCGGCGCGCCGACCTCATCC
>WNEZ01017967.1_pt1 | contig 10022 bp, 10 predicted proteins | sample 5400521 | NCBI WGS metagenome assembly WNEZ01 (sample SAMN13153339, study PRJNA577476) | soil metagenome | isolation source: 120 cm saprolite under Douglas fir tree site 2 hole 1 replicate 1 | place: USA:California | collected 2015-04-18 | reverse complement strand
AGCTCGGGCTCCCCGTCTGGAACGCGCCCGCCGCGCCCTGTCTGTCCAGCCGCATTCGCTACGGTCTCGCCGCGACGCCCGAGCGGCTCGCCCAGGTGGAGCAGGGCGAGGCCTACCTGCGCGGGCTCGGCATCACCGGCGACCTGCGGGTGCGGCACCACGGCGGCACAGCGCGGCTCGAGGTCGGGCCCGAGCACCACGAACGGCTGCGGACCGGTTGGGCGGGTGTGGTCGCGTTCTTCCGGACGCTCGGCTTCGTCACGGTCGAGCTCGACCCCGGGGGGTACCGCCGAGGCGGGCTGCTCGCGGTGCTGGCCGAGTCCGGCCGCTGATGCGACTGTTCGTCGCGCTGCCGATCCCGGAGCCCGCCTGTCATGTCGTGGTGGCCCTGCTCGATCGGCTCCGCACCTCCGACTGGCCGGTCCGCTGGGTTCGCCCCGAAGGCATGCACGTCACCCTCAAGTTCTACGGCGAGGTCGCCCCGGAGCGCCTCGAGGTCATCGAGGAAGCCATCCGCTTCGCGGTCGCGGGCGCGGGACCGATTTCGATGCGCTTGGCGGGGCTGGGGGCGTTTCCGACGATGGCCCGCCCCCGCATTCTCTGGCTCGGGCTGGATGCGCCGCCGGCGCTCGAGCTGCTCCAGGATCGGCTCGAGCGCCGCGGGGAGGACATCGGGTTTCCGCCGGAAGGCGCGCCCTTCCAGCCGCACGTGACGCTGGGCCGCATGCGGGAGGGCCATCGGCTGCCGCCTCGGGCGCTCGAGAACCCGGACGGAGCGCCGGAGAAGGTCGCGTTTCTCGCCGAGCAGGTGGTGCTGTACGAGAGTCTGCTCACGCCCGGGGGCCCCCGGTACGAGGCGAGGCTGGTTCTGCCCCTGGGAGCCTGATGGGGTGTCTGCTCGCGCCGATCCGTGCGCTCGGGTGCCTCGTGATCGTCGCCGCGCTGGCGGCCGGATGGCTTTACCGTGACCGGGTGCTGGACGAGGCGCTGCGGCTCGCGGGCCGGCGGAGCTCGGCGGCTCCGGGCGCGGGCCGCCCCGGCACCAGGGCGCTCGCCACGGCCCGCGCGCGGGTCGATTCCGTCGCCCGGAACCGGGCGGACTCCGTGGTGCTGAGCGCGGCGGAGATGGCGTCGCTGATCGGCGACGGCATGCCGCCCGCCGTGCGAAGCCAGCTCGACTCCCTCTCGGTTCGGCTCCTCGACGGCCGGATCGAGGTCGGCGCGCGGCTCGTCGGCGGCCGGCTTCCCAAGGACGCGCTCGGGCCGCTGGCGCTCGCGCTCCCCGATCATCCGCCGATCCGAGCGGCCGGTCCGGTGGACGTCGTCGCGCCGGGGCGGGGCGAATGGGAGATCGAGCGACTGAACATCGCCGGCGTGCCGGTCCCGGCGGACGCGCTCAGAACCCTGCTCGGCCGCCTGGTGAACGATCCCGGCCGGTACCGCGTGCCGGTGGCGATTCCGCCCGGCGTGCGCGAGATCCGGATCCGTCCCGCCGGCGCTGTGCTCTTCGGAGCTCGGAGACCATGATCCACCACCGCGTGCTCATCATCGACGACGAAGCGGGCATCCGGCAGGCGCTGAAGCAGGTCCTCGACTACGAGGGCATGGATGTGCGCGCCGCGGCCTCGGGCGGCGAGGGGATCACCGTCTATCAGGAGTACCGGCCTCATCTCGTATTCCTCGACGTCAAGATGGCCGGCCTGGATGGACTGGAGACGCTGACCCGGCTTCGCGACCTCGACTCGAACGCCACCGTCGTCATGATCTCGGGACACGGCACGATCGCCACGGCCGTGGAAGCCACCCAGCGGGGCGCGTTCGCCTTCCTCGAGAAGCCGCTGGACACCGACCGGCTGCTGGTGACGGTGCGCAACGCGCTGAGCCACGCCACGCTCGTGGGCGAGAACGAGCGCCTGCGCGACGTACAAGCCAGCCGCTACGCCATGGTGGGCGACAGCGCGGCCCTCGGGCGGGTCCGGGAGCTGGTAGCGCGGGTGGGGCCCACCAGCGCCCGCGTGCTCATCACCGGCGAGAACGGGACGGGCAAGGAGCTGGTGGCTCGGGCGCTGCACGAGGCGTCGCCCCGGCGGGGCCGGGCGTTCGTCGAGGTCAACTGCGCCGCCATTCCGTGGGAGCTGATCGAGAGCGAGCTGTTCGGCCACATGAAGGGCTCCTTCACCGGCGCCTTCGCCGACCGGGCCGGCAAGTTCGAGCAGGCGGACGGCGGCACGCTGTTTCTCGACGAGGTCGGGGACATGTCGCTGGCCGCGCAGGCCAAGCTCCTGCGGGTGCTCCAGGAGGGCGTGGTGACGCGCATCGGCGGGGCCAAGGCGATCCAGGTGGACGTTCGGGTCCTGGCCGCGACCAACAAGGACCTCGGGCTCGAGATCGCCGAGACCCGGTTCCGCGAGGATCTGCTCTACCGGCTCAACGTGGTGGAGATCGACGTCCCCGCGCTCCGGGACCGGCTCGGGGACGTACCGGCGCTGGTGGCGCACTTCGCCCAGCAGCTGGTGCATGGCGCCGGCGTGCCGCCCAAGCAGTTCGGGGACGATGCAGTGGCCCGGCTCCAGGCGCGACTCTGGCCCGGCAACATCCGCGAGCTGCGCAACGCGGTGGAGCGCGCGCTCATTCTTTCCCCGGGCAAGGCGGTCACCGCGGCCGATATCGACCGCCTCTTCCCGGGGGCCGAGGGCGCACTCCCGCCGCCGGAAGCGAGCCGGGCGCAGACCTTCGAGACGTTCAAGCAGGAAGCGGAGCGGTCCTTTCTCCAGGCCAAGCTCCGCGAGCACGACTGGAACGTCTCCGAGACCGCCCGCTCGCTCAAGATGCCGCGGTCGAATCTGTACAAGAAGATCGAGCGCTACGGGTTGAGCCGGGAGGCGCCATGAGCGATCAGCCACGCGACTGGGACAAGGAGCTCGCCAAGATCGACCGCGCCATGGCCCGGCTGCCCGAGCCCCCCGCTCCTCCGGCGGGGCCGGCCGCCGCTCCCGGGCGACCCGCCGCGGCGCTCGGCGGGGCGCCCGGGCCGGGCCTGGCGCCGCAGCACACCGGCGCCCGCGCGACCACGACCACCTGGCTCCGGGTGCTGCTGGTCGTTACCCTGGCGCTCGCGATGCCGCTCTGGCCCTATCCGAAGGGCTGCGGGGTCGGACTCTTCGCTTATCTCGCCGCAGCGAGCATCGTTGTGCTGGCGGGGGTGTGGGCCTCGATCTCGACCTGGCACCGCCGCCGGCCGATCGGTCACATTCTCGCGATCCTCGTGCTCCTGTGGGGCCTCGCCCTCGTGGCCGCGGAAGTGCTGCCCCGGGTCGGCTACGCCCGGACCGGGATTCGCTGGACCTGCGGATAGGCACTCAGCGACAGCGTCATGCCGAAGACCTTCGCCAATTTCATCGCCGGGCGCTGGGTGCCCCCGACCAGCGGGAAGTATTTCGAGAACCGGAATCCGGCCGACACCGCCGACCTCATCGGTCGCTTCCCCGACTCCGGGCCCGAGGACATCGCCCGTGCGGCACAGGCCGCCAAGCGGGGATTCGCTCTATGGTCGCGCACGCCGGCGCCGGCCCGCGGCGACGTGCTCCGCCGCGTGGGTGACCTGCTCTCCTCGAGGAAGCGCTCGATCGCCGAGGCGATGACCCGGGAGATGGGCAAGGTGATTGCGGAGACGGGCGGCGATGTGCAGGAAGGGATCGACACCGCGTACTACGCCGCCACCGAGGGCCGTCGCCTCTTCGGCCACGTCGTGCCGTCCGAGCTGGCCGACAAGTCGGCCATGAGCTTTCGCCGGCCCATCGGCATCGCGGGCCTCATCACGCCGTTCAATTTTCCGCTCGCGATTCCGACCTGGAAGGCGTTCCCGGCACTGCTCTGCGGCAATGCGGTCATCCTCAAGCCGTCGGAGGACGTCCCCCACACGGCGCACCTCCTGGTGGAGATCCTGCTCGAGGCCGGCCTGCCGCCGGACGTGATCCAGCTGGTGCACGGCCGGGGGGAGATCGCCGGCGCGGCGCTGGTCGAGCACCCCGACGTTCCCGTGATCTCGTTCACCGGCTCGACCGCAACGGGCTCGCGGATCGGCGAGACCTGCGGCCGGATGCACAAGCGGCTCTCGCTCGAGATGGGCGGCAAGAACGCACAGATCGTGATGGACGACGCCGATCTGGAGCTCGCGCTCGAGGGCGTCCTCTGGGGCGCGTTCGGCACCACCGGGCAGCGCTGCACGTCGACCAGCCGACTGATTCTGCATCGCCGGATCCACGACCGTTTCGTGGCCGACCTCACCGCCCGGGCCGAGAAGCTGCGCCTGGGCGACGGCCGGAGGCCGGGCACCGACGTGGGTCCGCTGATCCACGAGGACGCACGCAAGAAAGTGGAGTATTACGTGGACGTGGGCCGAGAGGAGAAGGCCGAGCTGGTCACCGGCGGCAAGGCCCCCGGCGGCAAGCTGTCCAACGGCTGGTTCTATCGACCCACGATCTTTACCGGCGTGAAGCCGGGAAGCCGGCTCGAGCAGGAGGAGATCTTCGGTCCGGTGCTGAGCGTGATCCGGGTCGACTCGTTCATCGAAGCGGTGACCGTGAACAACGATGTGCGCTACGGACTGTCGAGCTCGATTTACACGACGAACGTGGACCTGTCATTCCGCGCGATGCAGCTCCTCGACAACGGCATCACCTACGTCAACGCGCCGACCATCGGTGCCGAGGCGCATCTGCCGTTCGGGGGCGTGAAGCAGACCGGGAATGGCCACCGCGAGGGCGGGTGGGAGGTCTACTCCTTCTATTCCGAGACCAAAGTCTGCTACGTGGACTACTCGGGACGGCTCCAGCGCGCGCAGATCGACACCCAGGACGTGTAAGGAGCGGTTGCGCGGAGTTGCAGGGCAGGATAAGGTACGCGAGGTAGGTTCTCCGCTGCGAGGTCGTATGCGTCCGATGCAGGTCGGGTCCGGCAAGCGCGGCCCCTCGTTCGACGAAGGCTCGCTGGACCAATACCTGCGCGAGATCAGCCGGTACCCGCTGATTCCGCAGGAGGAGGAGGTCCAGCTCGCGCAGCGCATCCGGCTGGGTGAGCCGGAGGCGCTGGACAAGCTGGTGCGCAGCAACCTTCGCTTCGTCGTGTCGGTCGCGAAGAAGTATCAGAACCAGGGCGTCTCGCTCGCCGATCTGATCAACGAGGGCAACCTCGGGCTCATTCGCGCGGCCCACAAGTTCGACGAGACCAAGGGCATCAAGTTCATCTCCTACGCCGTGTGGTGGATCCGGCAGGCCATTCTGCAGGCCCTGGCGGAGCAGAGCCGCATCGTGCGGGTGCCGCTCAACCGCGCCGGGACGCTCCACCGGATCGGCAAGCGCTCCTCGGCGCTGCTCCAGGAGCTGGGCCGCGAGCCGACGCCGTCGGAGATCGCCGAAGGGATGGACATCTCGATGGAGGAGGTCCAGAAGACCCTCTCCATCTCGCAAAACCATCTCTCGCTCGATGCGCCGCTCACGCCGGGCGAAGACAACAAGCTCCTCGACTATCTGCCCGACACCCAGAACCCCGGTCCCGATTCGGAGACCTTCGAGCACGCGCTCACCGAGTCGATCGAGGAAGTCCTCTCCACCCTCAAGGAGCGCGAGGCCAAGATCCTGCGCCTCTACTTCGGCCTCGACGGACCCGAGCCGATGACGCTGGAGGAGATCGGGAGCCTGCTGGGGATCACGCGGGAGCGGGTGCGGCAGATCAAGGAAAAAGCCCTCAGCCGGTTGCGGCATGTGAGCCGGGCGCGGGCGCTGGAGAGTTTCCTGGCCTGAACTGCGGTTTACGCTTTCCCAAGTATCGCGCTTACCTGGTCCCACTCGATGAGAAACGCGTCGTGCCCGTACAGTGACGCGATCTCGGCGTATCGGGCGTTCGCTCCCGCCCGCCGGTAGTCGTCCACCCACTCGCGCACTTCCGCCGGATAGTACAGGATGTCGGAATCCACGCCCACGCCCACGACCTCGCGGACCCGGGCCGCGGTTGCCCGGGCGGCGGCGGTGCGATCGCCCACGTCGTGCAGATCCATCGCGTCCATCAGCGCCACGTAGCTCGCCGCATCGAACCGGGCCACGAGCTTGTCGCCCTGGCGCCGCAAATAGTGATCCGCGTCGAACCGGCCCGCCACCCGGGTCGAGTCCCGTCCGAACCGCTCCGCGAACTCTGCGGCCGAGCGGTACGTGATCATGGCGATGGCCCGGGCCGCGGCAAGGCCGGCAGTCGGTCCGTCCCCCTCCGAATAGGTTCCCCCGCGCCACGCGGGGTCCGCCTCGATCCACCATCCCTCCCAGCGACCCGCCGGTGGCGAGGGCGAGCCGGCGGGCGCCGAGGTGCGAAAGGAGCGGGATGTGCGCCCGGGCGAGGTCGAGCGAGGTCAAACGCGGGAACGACCGACCGTGCGCTGCCCGCCAGGCCACCGGGCTGCTGGAGCCGTAGCAGCTCCCCAGCAGGTTGGCCGAAAGAATCGCGTGGCGGGTCGTATCCAGGGGACGGCCGGGTCCGACCAGGGAGCCCCACCAGGCCTCCACGTCCGCGCTGCCCGTCAGGGCGTGGAAGACGAGGATCCAGCCGTTCTCCTGCGCCGCCTCGACGTCGCCCAGCACGCGATAGCGGAGGCGGGCGCCCGACAGCACCTCACCCCGCTCGGTCGGGAGATCACCGAGCTCGAAGTCGCGAGCGGTAGCCTGCGGGGCGATCGTCACGCTCATCGGGCGGCGGCGGTCATCGGCAACTCCTCGATGTGGCAGAACGCAAAAAATCCTCCGGCCGTATGCAGCGCGGAGGATACCGTCCGGCGCTTTAGCTCTTTGGTTCGGGCGTGCCGCCCCGGCGGGAGCAAGTGGCCCTAAATCACCGCCGTTGGTCTGAGTGTATCGGGCGTCCTTCCCGGCGTCAAGGGAGTGCCGCTTGAAGCAGGCCGCCGATCCGGCTAATCTCCGCCTCGACGCCCACCCCTAAGCCCGGCCATGGCCAGCACTGCCTCGTTCGACGTCTCGACCGGCGCCGATCTCCAGGAAGTCGATAACGCCGTCAATCAGGCCCTCAAGGAGATCGGGCAGCGTTATGACTTCAAGGGCACGCACTGCACCATCGAGTTCGACCGCGCCAAGGCGGAGATCCGTCTGGCCGCGGACGACAGCTTCCGCATGGACGCGCTGGTCGATGTGTTGCGCGGCCGGCTCATCAAGCGAGGCGTGCCCGTCAAGAACCTGACTGTCGGGGATCCGGTCGAGGGGACCGGCGGCTCGGTGCGGAGAACCATCACGCTGACGCAGGGGATCGCGGGCGATACGGCCAAGAAGATCGTGAAGGCGATCAAGGACGGCGGCTTCCGCAAGGCGACCGCCAGCATCCAAGGGGACGAGGTCCGGGTCTCGAGCCCGTCTAAGGACGAGCTGCAGGCGATCATCTCGCTGCTCCGGGGCCAGGATTTCGGGATCGAGCTCAAGTTTGGCAATTACCGCGGTTGAGCGCCGGAGGGTCGCGTGGGCCGCGGTTGCCGCCGTGGCCTTCGGCTGCGCGAACCCCCCGGCCCCCGTCATGCCGCCCGGGCCGGCCACCGGGGAGCCCTCGGTCCAGATCGGGTTGCTCGTCGGCGCGGGCTCGGTCTCGCTGGGCGGCGACACGCCGCTCACCGTCACCCAGCCGGACGGCGCTCGTGTGCTCGACATCCCCGGGGGCGAGGTCTGGCGGGTGACCCCGGTGCCGGGCGGCATCGCGCTCACGACCGGCTCCGGGATCGGGGCCGGCACCGTGGCGGAGGCCCGGGTGGTGCCGGCGGATTCCGGCGGTCCGATCCGGGTGAACGGCCGGCCGTACCGCGGCACGCTCGCGCTGCTCCGGGATCGCACGGGCGTCACCGTCGTCAACCAGGTCGGGCTGGAGGCCTATCTCCTCGGCGTGATCTCGGGCGAGATGGGCCGGCGGGATCCAAGCGAGCAGGAAGCGCTGCAAGCCCAGGCCGTGGTCTCTCGCACCTACGCCCTGCGAAATCTTGGCCGGTGGCGGTCGGACGGGTTCGACCTGCAGCCCACGGTGGCCGACCAGGTCTATGGCGGCATCTGGGCGGAGACGCCCGAGGCACGGCAGGCGGTCGAGGGCAGCAAGGGACAGATTCTCACCTGGGCCGGCCAACCGATCGACGCCTTCTTCTTTTCGACCTGCGGTGGTCGGACCGCGGACGGCACCGAAGTGTTCCGCGGCGCGGACCGGCCGTATCTGCGGTCGGTGTCGGACGTGGACGGCGCCGGAATCGCCTACTGCAGCATCTCGCCCCGATTCCGCTGGCGTGAGGAGTGGACCGGGGACGCGCTGCTGGCCGTGCTTCGAAAGTCGCTGCCGGCCGTCGTGGGGGTGCCGGCCTCCCAGGTGGACGCCGTGCGCGACGTCCGCGTCGTCACGCGCACCGGGTCGGGCCGGGTCGGGCAGCTGACGATCGCGCTCGCCGGCGCCGACGTGCAGGTGGACGGACCCCAGGTGCGCCAGGTGCTGCGCAGCGGCACCGGCGACATTCTCCGCAGCAACACGTTCGACTTGAGCGTCTCGCGCTCCGGACGGCGGGTGAGTCGGCTGGTGGCCGAGGGCAGCGGCAACGGGCACGGCGTGGGGTTCTGCCAGTGGGGCGCCGTGGGCCGCGCCCGCGCCGGACAGGATTACCGGCAGATCCTCGGCGCGTATTATCCGGGGACGGAGTTGCAGCGCCTCTACTGACGCGGGGGGACGTGTGGGAGTGAGAGCGATGACGGAGCCGCTCAGGATCGGCATGGTCGGGGCCGGCGCGGTCGTGCAGGTGGCCCATCTCCCCGTCCTCAAGAAGATGAAGGGCGTCGAGGTCCGCGCACTCTGCGACAACGATCTCCCGAAGGCGCGGGCTCTCGCCGACCGCTTCGGGATCAAGGACGCCTTCGACGACATCGAGGAGCTGCTGCGCTACGAGGCGCTGGATGCGGTGATCATCTCCTCGCCCACGCATCTGCACGAGGCGCACGTGGGCGCCGCGCTCACGGCGAACCTCCACGTCCTCGTGGAGAAGCCGCTCACCATCTCCGCCGCGAGCGCGCAGCGGATCGTCCGTGCGGTGGAGAGGCGGGATCGGATCGTGCTGGTCGGCATGAACCACCGTTACCGCCCGGACGTGCAGATCGTGCGCGGCTTCGTGCAGAGCGGGGAGCTGGGCACGATCGAGAGCGCCCGCGGCAGCTGGCACGTCCACCGGCCCGCGCGGACCCAGCTGGGCTGGCGCCAGCGGCGCGACCAGGCCGGCGGCGGCGCCATGATGGATCTGGGGCTCACGATTCTCGACCTTGGTCTCTGGCTCGCGGGGTGGCCCAAGCCGCAGCGGGTGAGCGCCACCCTCGATCGCACGGGCAAGGAGCGCGCCGTCGAGCAGTCAGGGAGCGGGTTCGTCGTGTGTGAGGACGGCATGTCGGTCTTCCTGGACGTCACCTGGCGCCACGTCGGGGAGGGGGAGCGCTTCGGCGTCGGTCTCCGGGGCAGCAAGGGGACGGCGGCCGTGAATCCGCTCAAGGTGTGGAAGGAGTTTCACGGCGTCGCGACCGACGTCTCGCCTACCGGGTCGGTCAGCCGGGAGAACGCGTTCAACGCGTCTTTCCGAGCGCAGCTGGCGCATTTCCAGGCGGCCATCGCGGGCGAGGCCAAGGTTCCCTCGCTCGATGAGCACGTCACCCTGCACCGGGTGATCGACGCCATTTACCGCTCGGCACAGGACGGGCGCGACGTCGTCCTTTAGCCCGGGCGTGCGGCCGGGCGGGGGACGCCGCGCGCTCGGTGTCGTCACTCTGCTCATCGCCGTTACGCTCACCGCGCCTCGGCTCCCCGCCCAGCAGGCCCCCGTGCCTGGAACCGAGCTCTCCATCTCGCTCATGACCATGGGGGTGGGCGAGGAGGTGTGGGAGCGGTTCGGACACAACGCCATTCTGGTGGAAGATCACGCGCGAGGCACGGCCAAGGCCTACCACTATGGGCTGTTCGACTTC
>WNEZ01016255.1_pt1 | contig 10022 bp, 7 predicted proteins | sample 5400521 | NCBI WGS metagenome assembly WNEZ01 (sample SAMN13153339, study PRJNA577476) | soil metagenome | isolation source: 120 cm saprolite under Douglas fir tree site 2 hole 1 replicate 1 | place: USA:California | collected 2015-04-18 | reverse complement strand
TGGAGCACTGGGTGCGCGCGCGCGGCTTCCGCGGGCTCTCGCTGCGCCCGTTCATGATCGGCCTCCCCGCGGACGACCGGCACTACTATCCCTTCTACGCGAAGTGCGTCGAGCTCGGCATCCCGCTCAGCATCCACACCTCGGCCAACTGGACGTCGGTGGCCGTGAACGACCTCGGCCACCCGCGGCACCTCGATCCCGTCGCGCGCGACTTCCCCGAGCTGAAGATCATCATGAGCCACGGCGGCTACCCGTGGGTGCTGGAGGCGTGCCTGCTCGCGTGGAAGTACGAGCACGTCTACCTGGAGCTGGCGGCGCACCGTCCGAAGTACCTGGGCGAGCCGGGGACGGGCTGGGAGCCGCTGCTCCGCTTCGGGCAGACGACGATCGCCGAGAAGGTGCTCTACGGCTCGGGCGCGTTCCTCCTCCAGCGGCCGGTGGCGGAGCTGGTGGCGGAGTTCCGCGCCCTGCCAGTCAAGCCCGCGGTGATGGAGCGGTGGCTCGGCGGGAACGCGGCACGCGTGCTCGCTCGTCCCTGATCTCGAGGGTCAGCGGGCGAGCACCTCAGCGACCAGCGCGCGCGCCTCGTCCTGCACCCGCGCCAGATGCTCGCGGCCCAGGAACGACTCGGCGTATATCTTGTACACCTCCTCGGTGCCCGACGGCCGGGCGGCGAACCAGCCGTTCGCCGTCGCGACCTTGAGCCCGCCGATCGGGGCGCCGTTGCCGGGCGCGGTCGTGAGCTTCGCCGTGATCGGCTCGCCCGCGAGCGTGGTGGCCGTCACCGCGTCGGCGGACAGTCGCCCGAGCGCCGCCTTCTCGTCCCGGGTTGCCGGGACGTCGCTACGCTCGTAGACCGGCGCGCCGAACCGACCTTCGAGCTCGGCATAGAGCGCACCGGGATCCTTGCCGGTGACGGCCATCATCTCGGCCGCCAGCAGGTCGAGGAGGATGCCGTCCTTGTCGGTCGTCCACACCGTGCCGTCCCGCCGGAGGAACGATGCGCCGGCGCTCTCCTCGCCGCCGAACCCGAGCGAGCCGTCGAGGAGGCCGTCGACGAACCACTTGAAACCGACCGGCACCTCGACCAGCCGCCGGCCGAGGTCGGCGGCGACCCGGTCGATCATCGAGCTCGAGACCAGCGTCTTGCCGACGGCCGCGTCGGTGCGCCACCCGGGCCGGTGCCGGAACAGGTACGCCACGCAGGCGGCGAGGTAGTGGTTCGGGGCGAGCAGGCCCGCGCTCCGGGTGACGACGCCGTGCCGGTCGGAGTCGGCGTCGTTGCCGAAGGCGACGTCGAAGCGGTCCTTGAGCGCGATGAGGCCCGCCATCGCCCACGGCGACGAGCAGTCCATGCGGATCCTGCCGTCCTTGTCGACGGTCATGAAGGCGAAGGTCGGATCCACGATGCGGTTCACGACCGTCAGATCGAGGCCGTAGCGCGCGGCGATCGGATCCCAGAACGCGACGTTCGAGCCGCCCAGGGGGTCGACGCCGAGCCGGAGCCCCGCGCGCGCGATCGCCTCCATGTCGACCGCGTGCGCGAGGTCGTCGACGTACGGGCGCACGTAGTCGTGGCGATGCGTGGTCGCGGCGCGCATCGCCCGCTCGAATCCCATGCGGAGGGCGTCCTCGCCGTCGGCGAGCAACGCGTTGGCGCGCTCCTCGATCGCCTTCGTCGTCTCGCCGTCGGCGGGACCGCCGTCGGGCGGGTTGTACTTGATCCCGCCGTCCTCCGGGGGGTTGTGCGACGGAGTGATCACCACGCCGTCCGCGAGAGCGCCCGTCCGGCCCCGGTTGTGGGTGAGGATCGCGTGCGAGACGACGGGCGTCGGCGTGTAGCCGAGGCCGTCCTGCACCATGAGCTCCACGCCGTGCGCCGCGAACACCTCGACGGCGGTGACGAACGCCGGCTCGGAGAGCGCGTGGGTGTCCATGCCGAGGAACAGCGGGCCCGTGACCCCCCGGGCGTGGCGAAGCACGGCGATCGCCTGGCAGATGGCGGCGATGTGCACCTCGTTGAAGCTCCGCGCGAGCGACGAGCCGCGATGCCCCGAGGTCCCGAACGCGACCCGCTGGGCGGCGTCGTTCATGTCCGGCCGGCGCGTGTAGTACGCCGCGACCAGCCGCGGGACGTTCACCAGGATGTCCCGCGGCGCGGGCTTCCCGGCGAGCGGATGGACGGCCATGAGGACCGTCCTACCACGACCGACGCCGGCCGCGTACCCGGCACGCCTGCGGCCGCGCTCACGATCCGCCCGGACCCTACCCGGGATAGCGAAGCTCGCGTTGATGCCGGATGGCGAGTATGCGGACGACCCTCTCCCTCGACACGAACCGGTAAAGGGCAACGTACCCCGTCCTCCCGTACGAGATGACGAGCTCACGTACCTCGCCATGCACTTGGCGCCCGACGAAGGGGTGGGCGGCGAGCATGCCGATCCCGGTTCGAATGGCCTTCGCCGCTGCCATCGCGGCGCCGGGGTCTCCCTCAGCCAAAAACTCGAAGGCGCGCTCGAGATTCGCAAGCGTGTTGGCGGAGTAGACTACCTCCGCCACGGCTTCGGTCGGCTGCCCTTCTTGCCCCGCGCCAAACGGTCGATCCAGCGATGGACGTCGTCGGCACGATACACCTCACCCGTCCGCTCGATGGCTCGATCCGAGGCGAGTGCCTCCTCGAGGAACGCCCGCATGCGTTCCTCGTGATCCACGTGCTGCTCGATTGCCTCGAGCATGAGCCGGTGCGCCGAGCGCCCGGTGCGTCTGGCGATCGTTGCGACACGCACCTTCAGGACGCGTGGGAGCTTGAGGGTGGTCGTACCAGCCATGCCGTGTCTCGTCCCTAGGTGTCACCACAGTAGCACCGGGACGGGCGAACACCAAGAGAACCTGGCGCCCGGCAACACTACCGCCCCTTCCACACCGGCTTCCGCTTCTCCGCGAACGCCACCGGCCCCTCGACCACGTCCTCGCTCCGCCAGAGCTTCTGCACCAGCGGATAGTCGCCGGCGATCGCCTCCGGCAGCGGTTTCCCGAGCCCCATCAGCGCCGCCTGCTTGGACGCCTGCACGGAGAGCGGCGAGCACTCGAGGATCTCGTTCGCCCAGCGCTCCGCCGTCGCCATGAGCTGCGCCTGCGCCACCACCTCGTTCACGAGGCCGATGCGGAGCGCCTCCGCCGCCGGGATCTGACGCCCCGTCAGCATCATCCCCATCGCGACCTTGAGCGGTACCGAGCGCGGCAGGCGGTGGACGCCGCCCGCGGCGGCCATGAGCCCGACGCGTGGCTCGGGGAGGCCCAGGCGCGCGTTCTCGGAGGCGACGATGATGTCGCAGGCGAGCGCGAGCTCGAGCCCGCCGCCGAGGGCGACGCCATTCACCGCCGCGATCAGCGGCTTCCAGATGTCGTCGCGGAAGACGATGCCGCCGAAGCCGCCCTTCGGCATGCGCGGCATGCCGTGCGTGGCCGTCCACTTGAGGTCGTTGCCGGCGGAGAAGGCGCGCTCGCCGGTGCCGGTCAGGATGGCGACCCAGGTGTCCGGGTCGGCGGCGAAGTCGTCCCACACCTGTGACAGCTCGTCGTTGGCCGGCGGGTGGAGCGCGTTCATCACCTCGGGTCGGTTGATGGTGACGTAGGCGATCCGGTTGCGCTTCTCGTAGCGGACGAACTCGAATGCCATCGGGCCCTCCTTGTCTCCGGGGCTCCTACCGCATTTCACTCGGCCGGCGCGAACCCCTGGCGGATCGTGTTCTCGGTCACCACGCGCGGCTCGACGAACTGGAGGAGGTAGTCCGGGCCGCCCGCCTTGGAGCCGACGCCCGAGAGGCCGAAGCCGCCGAAGGGCTGGCGGCCGACACGCGCCCCGGTGATGGCGCGGTTGACGTAGAGGTTCCCGGCGCGGAACGCCTCCGCCGCACGCCGGATGTGCACCGGCGAGCGCGAGAAGAGGCCGCCCGTGAGCGCGTAGTCGGTGTCGTTGGCGAGCGCGAGGGCATGCTCGAAGTCGTCGGCGCGGAGCACGGTGAGCAGCGGGCCGAAGATCTCCTCGCTCGCGATGCGCGCGCGCGGGTCGCGCGCGACGACGACCGTCGGCCCGACGTACCAGCCGCCGGCGGGCACCTCGTCCCGCTGGTAGACGACGGAGCCCTCCGTGCGCGCCAGCGCCTGGTACTCGCGCACGCGGCGGTGGGCGTCCTCGTCGATCAGCGGCCCGACGACCGTGCGCAGCTCGCGCGCGGGGCCCACCGGGACGATCGCCGTCGCGCCGGCCAGCCGCTCGAGCAGCTCCTCGAACACGCGCGCCACGACGATCACGCGCGCGGCCGCCGAGCACTTCTGGCCGGCGTAGGCGAAGGTGCTGGTCACGATCGCGGGCACCGCCTGGTCCAGGTCCGCGTCCGCGTCGACCACGATCGCGTTCTTGCCACCCATCTCGGCGACGACGCGCTTCACGTGCCGCTGCCCGGGACGGTGAACCGCCGCGCGCTCGACCAGCGACAGCCCGACCGCCTTCGAGCCGGTGAAGGCGACGAATGCCGTCGCCGGGTGATCGACGAGCGCCGGCCCGACCTCCTCGCCCACGCCGGGCAGGAAGGCGAGCGCGCCGGGCGGGAGCCCGGCTTCCAGCAACGCCTCCACCAGGCCGAAGGCGACGCCGGGCGTCTGCTCGGCGGGCTTCAGCACGACGCAGTTGCCCGTCACCAGCGCCGCGCTCACCATGCCCGCCGGGATGGCGAGCGGGAAGTTCCACGGCGCGATCACGACGCCCACGCCGCGCGGCTGATAGTGGTAGCGGTTGGCCTCGCCCGGAGGCGAGAGCACCGCTCCCCCCGTCCCCAGGCGCAGCGCCTCGCGGCCGTAGTACTCGCAGAAGTCGATCGCCTCGCACACGTCCGCGTCGGCCTCGGCGACCGGTTTCCCGGCCTCGAACACCTCGAGCGCGGCCAGCTCGGCGCGCCGCCGGCGCATGAGCGCCGCGGCGCGGAAGAGGACGGCGGCGCGTGCGGCCCAGGGCGTGGCGCGCCAGGCGGGCCACGCTCGCTCCGCGGCCTCGAGCGCGCGCGCGGCCTCCTCGGGCCCCGCCCGTCCGCTCCGGCAGACGACCGTCGCGACGTGTCCCGGGTCGACGGAGACGATCGCGGCGGCGGTCGGGACGGGACGTCCCTCGATCAGCAGCGGTGCCGCGAAGCCGAAACGTGCCGGAGCCCCCAGCACCGACGCCTCCAGCCGCGCGCGCACGCCCGGACGGCGCAGCTCGGCGTGCGGCTCGTTCACGAACGCGCCCGGATGCGCGGGGTCGGTCGCCGGGCGCTCGCGCGCCGCCGCCGGCTCCGGCAGCCGCGTGACCGCCGGCGGCGCGACCAGCGCCTCCAGCGCCTGCCCCTCCGCGAAGCGATGGCGGATGAACGACTCGTTGGACGTGTTCTCGAGCAGCCGGCGGACCAGGTACGCCATGCCGGCGACCAGGTCGCCCACCGGCGCGTACACGCGCACGCGGAAGCCGAGGCGGCAGAGCGCCGTGTGCACCGGCTCGGCCATGCCGTAGAGGAGCTGGTGCTCGATCGCCGCCGGCGGCAGGCCCCGCGCGCGCCCGTAAGCGACCGCGTAGGCGATGCTGCGGAGATTGTGGCTCCCGAACGCCGGCCGCACCCGTCCCGCGTGCTCGATCAGGTGGCGCACGCAGCGCTCGTAGCTGGCGTCGGTCTCGGCCTTCGTCTCGAACACGGGGATGGGCCAGCCCTCGGCCGTGGCGACGACGGTCTCGACGTCCCAGTAGGCGCCCTTCACGAGGCGGACGGCGAGCGGCAGGCGGAGCGCCTGCTCCGACCACGCGACCACCTCGCGCAGATCGGCGAACGCATCCTTCCGGTACGCCTGGATGACGCACCCGAGCTGCGGCCCGTCGGGAAACTCGGCGCCCAGCGTGCGCAGCAGCTCGAGCGTCAGGTCCTTCACCTCGTCGTGCTCCATGTCGAGGTGCACCGTCGCCCCCGCCTCGCGCGCGCGGCCGAGGATCGGGAGGAGCCGCTCGCGCGCCTCCGCCAGACCGTCCGGCGCGCTCGCCGGCGCGAACAGCGGGGAGAGCGCGGTCGGCTTGACCGACACGTTGACCCGCGGGACGGGGCCCCACGGGTCGCGCTCGAGATGCGGCGCCGACGGCCACGCGCGCGTGCCCTCGGCCAGCGCGTCGAGCATGACGCCCACGCGCTCGGCGTAGCGCGCCGCCTCGCGCTCGGTCACCGTCTTCTCGCCGAGGAGATCCACCGTGCACGCCTCGCCCGCGTGCCACAGGCGCTCGAGCCGGGGCAGCGCGTCCGCAGGCGTCGCGCCCGCGATCAGCTGGCGGGCCATGCGCATGATGTTCCGCCGCGCCGCCGCGGTCGAGAGGCGGGCCCCGAACGGCACCCGCTCCGCCACCTCGAGCCCGAGCCCGAGCGCGCGCGGCACCTCGACGCCGGCGAAGTACTCGGCCAGGTGGCGCAGCACGTCGGCGTCGTCGCGGCAGGCCGGGAAGACGTCGACGAAGCGGAAGAGCTCGGTCTTGAAGCCCGGGTGCGACATCGCCCAGTCGAGGACCCTCGTGCTCGAAGCCGTCGCCCATGACGGTCGCTAGCCCCCGAGCGCGGCGTCGAGCAGGTTCAGGAAGAGTCCGACGTCGGTCACGATGCCCGTCGACTCGACCGAGCCACGGTCGGCGAGCTTGGTCACCACCGCTGGGCTGATGTCGACGCAGATGAGGCGCACCCCGGCGGGCGTCATGTTGCCCACCCCGATCGAGTGCAACATCGAGGAGAGCATGAGGATCATGTCGGCGCCCTCGATGAGCCGCGCGTACTCGGCCTGCGCGGCGATCAGGTCGACGAGCGTGTCGGGCAGCGGGCCGTCGTCGCGGATCGAGCCGGCCAGCGCGAAGGGCACGCCGCGGCGCACGCACTCGTACATGATCCCGCCGGGCACCGCGCCGGCCCGGACCGCCTGCGGGATGCCGCCGTGCGCGCGCACCAGGTTGATGGCCTGGAGGTGGTTCCGGTGCCCGCCCTCGACGTTGACGCCGCGCTTCAGATCCACGCCGAGCGAGGTGCCGAAGAGCGCCTGCTCGATGTCGTGCGCCGCGAGCCCGTTGCCGCCGAGGAGCGCCTGCACGTAGCCGTCGCGGACGAGACGCGCCAGGTGCGGGCCGCCGCCGGTGTGGATCACGACCGGGCTGGCGACCACCACCAGCTTGCCGCCGCGCTCGCGGAGCCGGCGCATCTCCCACGCGATACGCTCGACCGCCAGCTCCACGCGGCGCTCGCTGGAGGCGTCGGCGGTCATGAAGCCGAAGCTCTCACCCGGGCGCGGCACGTGCGTCGGCTCGGTGCGCACGCCCTCGACCCCGCACACGATCCGGTCGCCGCGGCCGAGCTCGCGGATCAGGCGGCAGGTGACGCGCGGCTCGCCGGGCGGGCCGTCGACGACCAGCACGGCGTCCATCCGTTGGCGGGCCGCGCGCACCCACCGCCCGCCGACGCGCACGTCGGTCGGGAAGATGGTCGTGCTGAAGAAGTCGTGCGGCGCGACGCCGTCCTGCTCGACCGGCTCGAGGCGCGCGTCGTGCTCGTCCTCGGCGACCCGCACGCCCGCCTGGAGGAGCCGGGCGAGGATCGCGTCCAGGCGCTCGGGCGACGGCGCCACCACGCGCACGCGGGCGAGCGAGGCCTGGTCGTGGCGCAGCCCGGGCTGGAACGCCTCGATCTCGAAGTCGCCGCCGCCGTCGGTGATGCGGTCGAGGACGGTGTTCATCAGCCCGGTGTCGAGGAGGTCGCCCTGGATCTCGACCGCGCGCTCGCGCACCTCGGAGGTCGCGCGGGGGGAGCCGGGGGGCCGGCGCGCGCCGGGGTGCTCGAGGCGGAGGACCAGGCACTTGGCCGCGCCGCCGGCCAGGATGAACTGCCCGAGCGGGCAGATGACGACCTCGTGGCCCCAGTGCGCCAGGCGCTCGCGAAGCGCGTCGCTCGCGAAGTTCGTGACCACCGCACCGCCGGTCACCACCGCGTTGCACGCGAAGTGCAGCGCGTCGGTGGCGTCCACCGCGAAGCGCTGCTCGGCGGGTACGCGCGCCGCGATGCGCTCCAGCGACTCGCCGTCGAAGGCGTCGGGGTAGTAGAAGACCCGGCCGTCCGGGAGCGGGCAGAAGCAGGTGTCCAGGTGGTAGAAGCGCTCGTCGATCAGGCGCAGCGGTACCACCTCGAGGTCCAGTATCTCCGCCAGGTGGCGATGCGCCTGGAGCGCGGTGCGCACCCCGTAGCCGCCCCAGAGGAGCGGCGCGCCGGGCTGGAGGAGCGCGTCGCCCTCGCCCTCGAAGGTCCCCCGGCCGGGGAGCTCGACGATGCGGAGCCCGTGGCGGCGGAACCACTCGACGGCGTGCCGCGTCTCGGGCACGCGCTGGGGAAAGCGGAAGCGCGCGGGGACGAAGGTGTCCTCGTGCACCAGCCCCGCGTTGGCGGTGAACGGCATGTCCGGGAGCCCGGGCGCGGGCTCGACCAGCTCGAGCGTGGCGCGCGCGGCGAGCGCCGCCCGCAGGCCCTCCCACTGCCGCATCGCGTCCTCCGCATCCGTGCGGCCGACGTTCCCCTCCATCCACGGGTTGATCACGTACTCGACGCGGTAGAAGCGCGGCGTGCAGAGGAGCAGGCGGTCGCGCGGCGCCATGGGGGTCATTATTCGGCGCGGGCGGGGCACGCTCAAGCCGCGGGTCGATTTGACAGTGCCGTCGCGGCCTCGCTATGCGGGCAGCAGATGGCACTCGAGCACCGCACGGTGGCGACCAACGGCATTCGCCTGCACTGCGCCGTCGACGGCGAGGGGCCGCTGGTCATCCTGCTGCACGGCTTCCCGGAGTGCTGGTACTCGTGGCGGCACCAGATAGCCGCGCTGGCGCCGCGCTTCCAGGTGGTCGCACCGGATCTCCGCGGCTACAACCTGAGCGACAAGCCCGCCGGCGTCGCGGCCTACGCGCTCCCCGAGCTGGTCGCCGACGTGCACGGGCTGATCGAGGCCTTCGGCCAGCGGCAGGCAGCGATCGTCGGCCACGACTGGGGCGGCGCCATCGCCTGGACGTTCGCCATGGAGCATCCCGAGGCGACGCGCCGGCTCGCGGTGCTCAACTGCCCGCATCCCGCGATCTTCGTGCAGCACCTCCGGTGGAACCGCCAGCAGCTCGCGCGCAGCTGGTACATGTTCTTCTTCCAGATTCCGTGGCTGCCGGAGACGCTCCTCCGCCTCGGCCACGCGAGCCTGGTCGCCGCCGCCATGCGCCGCTCGATGGTGCGGCAGGACGCGCTCACCGACGCGGATTTCGCGCACCTGCGCGACGCCGCCAGTCAGCCGGGTGCGATGCGCGCCGGGATCAACTATTACCGCGCCACCTTCCGCAGCCCCGACGCGCGCGCCCTCTGGCCGCACTGGCTGCGGCGCTTCGTGCACGGCGACCGGCCGATCGAGGGGCTCCGCGAGCGGCTGGAGGACTGGCCGAAGATCACCGCGCCCACGCTGCTGGTCTGGGGCGAGCAGGACGTCGCCCTCGGCAAGGAGCTGTCGCTCGGCATGGAGCCGCTCATGGCCGGCCCGTTCGAGGTGAAGTACATCCCGCTCTCCGGCCACTGGGTGCAGCAGGAGCAGCCGCAGGTCGTGAACGGCTACCTGCTGGATTTCCTGGGTGACGGGGCGCGGGAGCGGGCGCCGGCGGCGGTCTAGCGGACACGAGACGGTACGAGTGTACGGGCTTCTGTTGGCGATTGCGTCGGCCGTCCTCTTCGGCGCGGCGACGCCGGCAGCGAAGATGCTGCTGGCGAACTTGACCGCGCTCCAGCTCGCCGGGCTCCTCTACCTCGGGGCGGCCATCGGGATCGCGCCAAGGGCCTTTTGGCGGCGCGGGCATCGGCCGCCACTCGACGCGGTCAACCGCAGCCGCCTCGCGGGCGCAGTCCTGCTCGGCGGCATCGCCGGACCGGTCCTGCTCCTGCTCGGGCTACGCTCGGCCT
>WNEZ01006877.1_pt1 | contig 10023 bp, 7 predicted proteins | sample 5400521 | NCBI WGS metagenome assembly WNEZ01 (sample SAMN13153339, study PRJNA577476) | soil metagenome | isolation source: 120 cm saprolite under Douglas fir tree site 2 hole 1 replicate 1 | place: USA:California | collected 2015-04-18 | reverse complement strand
AATGCGGGCACTTGTGAATAACGCCATCTGGGGTCGAGCTGATCACCCATGGCCGCAATGTCCTTGATCACCAGCGACTCCAGCCAGCGCTCCGGATGCAGCCGCCACCACCGACTCTCCCTCGGTCCCTCCGCGTGCCGCACCTCGCCCACGCTGCGTATCAGTCGCTCAAAATCTTTCAGGTTCCCGTCCTTCACCACTCGTTGTGCCGGGCCAAAACCAAACACCAGTTCAGGAACGCTGCGGAGTTTTCCCGACTCGACTGCGAGATGCTCCGATAAGCCCGCCCGCGCCACCTCCAGTCCATGACAACGAAACGAAATCTCCGCCGCCGAAAGCACCGCCACTTCGGCTTCTGGCATGAGGCTCCTGACCAGCGCAATCGGCCCGCTGAACCGCTCTTCAACCTCCGCGTCATTCGGACAATGCACCAGCCGCGTCGCAATATTGCCGCGATCGAGAATCTCAATCTGTCGGAGTTCCTCCGCGCGCTCTTCCAATTCGTAAAGCTCCCAGTTCGCCGCCGCGCGGTTCAGATGCGCCATCCGTTCTCGCACCAGCGTCGAGCAGCCTGCCGGAAGAAACAGCTTCAGGCCTTCCACCACTAGCTTCCCCGCCTGCGCCACCCGACAAACCTCCAGCCACAGAATGGCGAAGGTAAGCGCCGCATCAATTGAAGCCTGTGGTTCATTCCCATTCACTCCCAGCACGGCGAATCCGGACTGTCCTCGCCTCAGCAGCCCCCGCGAATAGATCGGCCCGAACGACCGCTCCAGGTCCACCGCATTGCTCAGATGTGCCAGGGTCAACTCGGTAAAACTCTTCCCCAGCACCCGCTCCAGAATATGTTGATAAGCCGCCCGCGACTTGCGCCTCGCCGAAGTCGTCCGCGGATCGCGCTCGCGGCAAATCTCCAGCTTCGTCGGACGCGCCTGCCCCATCCGCTGCACTGTCACCCGCAGGCTCTCGCCCTTGCTCTCGACGTCCAACACCCGCCGCACAACGTTTCGCTCTTCCGACCAGAAGTGCAGCAGGCACTTGTTGCTCTCCCCTGACACCGAGTACTTCGCATGTCCCAGGTCGAACATAACCGCGCCGTCTTCAATTACCACCGCCCCGCAGCTGCCGGAGAGAAATTCTTCCAGCGCATTGGCCAGAGTTTCCGTTGTCATGAGAGAAGTTTTCCAGAACACCGCCCCTTTGTCTGTGACGGATGAACATCAAGATGGGGGTCTTGTGTGGCCCGGAGACTCTGGTCCGACAAAGCCGGGATCAAAAAAGCTCATTGTTTCGGCCATCAGCAACTTGGGAAGATTGATGACAGACCAAAGTCAAAGGCGTCGAACAAGAGTGTCCGACCCCACACGGATATGGGATAATAGATGATCTCCCGAGTCCTTCCCAGTAGGAGAACATCTAATCATCGTGGACAGAAACCCCTTTTTCTTTCAGCATTACGGCCTCACCGAGAACGATCTCGAGCGCTATCTCGGAGCCGCGCTTTCAGCCGGCGGCGACTATGCCGACATTTATTTTGAGTATCTTTCTTCGACCGCGCTCTCTGTGGATGAATCCCTGGTCAAGTCTGCGTCCCAGGGAATTTCCGTCGGCTGCGGCGTTCGCGTAATCTCCGGAGAACGTACTGGCTATGCCTATACAGATGACCTTTCTTCCGATCGCATTCTGCACGCTGCCCGTACCGCAGCCCTGATCGCTAGCGGCCCGGCCAAAACACTCAGTGCCGGATTTCAGCAGAAGCCTGCGCGCAGCCTGTATCCCGTAACCCTGCCTTCGGTTGACACGGAAATTACTGCCAAAGTCGAATTGGTCATGCGCGCTGATAAGGCCGCCCGTGCCGACGACGCTCGCATCAAGGAAGTCCGGGCCAGCTATGCCGACGAGTTGCGCAACATCCTGGTCGTAGGTTCCGACGGCACTTTCGCCGAGGACTCCCAACCGCTGGCCCGCCTGAACGTTTCCTGTATCGCCCGCAACGAAACCAATTCCGCCCGCGGCAGTTCCGGCGGCGGAGGCCGCGTGGCCCTCGACTTCTTCTTCGGCGACAAGACTCCCGAATACTTCGCCCGCGAAGCCGCCCGCCAGGCAATCCTTCAGCTCGACGCCCGGGAAGCCCCTGCCGGGGATATGGAAGTCGTGCTCGGTCCCGGATGGCCCGGAGTTCTGATTCACGAAGCAGTCGGTCACGGCCTGGAAGCCGATTTCAATCGCAAACAGACGTCAGCCTTCGCCGGACTCATCGGCAAGAAAGTCGCCAGCGAAAAATGCACCGTGGTGGACAACGGCACCATGCCCTGGCGGCGCGGCTCGCTCAACGTTGACGACGAAGGCCGCGCCACGCAGGAAACCGTTCTCATCGAAAAAGGAATTCTCAAAGGCTATTTAAGCGACAAACTTTCCGCGAAGCTGATGGGCATGGCCGATACCGGTAACGGTCGCCGCGAAAGCTACGAGCACATCCCCATGCCGCGCATGACCAACACCTACATGCTCGCGGGGGAAGATGATCCCGAAGACATCATCCGTTCCGTGAAGCGCGGGGTTTATGCGGTCAACTTCGGTGGCGGCCAGGTGGACATCACCAACGGTAAATTCGTTTTCTCCGCCTCCGAGGCCTATTTGATCGAAGACGGCCACGTGACCGCCCCCATCCGCGGCGCGACATTAATCGGTAACGGCCCCGACGCACTGACCCGCGTTTCGATGGTCGGCAACGACCTGAAGCTCGACGAAGGCGTCGGCACCTGTGGCAAAGACGGCCAGGCGGTCCCCGTCGGCGTAGGCATGCCGACTACGAAGCTAGATCGCATGACCGTAGGCGGCACCGCCCGAAAAGATCCCGGCGGCTTTATGCAGTAGTTTGTTTATTTATTAATCCTGTCATTCCGAGCAAAGAAGATCGTTCGTGCAGCGAACGATCTTTGCAGCCGAGGAACCTGCTTTTTGGTTATGCCCGAAACGACTCTCGAAAGCCAACCCACGAAGCCGGAAACCGACCTGCGCGATCTCGCCCAGGATCTTGTCCGCCGCGCCATGCAAGGCGGCGCAACCGCCGCCGAATGCGTCATCCGGGAAGGCGACGAATTCTCCACCCTCGTCCGCCTTGGCCAGGTCGAGACGCTAAAAGAAGCCGGCTCGCGCTCCATCGGAGTCCGCGTCTTCAACGGGCAGCGCGCCGCCAGCACCCACTCCAGCGATTTCTCCCGCGCCGGCCTCGACCGCATGTTAAAGTCCGCCCTTGAGCTGTCAAAGATCACTTCTGAAGATCCTTTCTCCGGACTTCCTGATCCCTCTCAACTCGGCTCCCTTTCCGACGACCTCGACCTCTACTCCAGCGACGTGTACTCTCTGCCCGGCCAGGAGCGCATTGCCTACGCCCGCCGCGCCGAAAAAGCTGCGCTTGATTCCGACCCGCGCATCAAGAACTCCGAAGGCGGATCGTTCGATGCCGCCACCGGCCACAAGATTCTGGCAAACTCCCTCGGCTTCGTAGGCGAGTATCGCCGATCGTATTGCTCAGTCGCCGCCGTCCCCATCGCGCAGGAAGAAAACGGCGCCATGCAGCGCGACTACTGGTACTCGGTCGCCCGCAGCTTGAATCGTCTCGAATCGCCCGAGCACGTCGGCAAAGTGGCAGCCCAGCGCGCTCTCCGGCGGCTGGGCTCGCGTAAAGTCAAAACCGCGCAAGTGCCAGTCGTCTTCGACCCGCTGGTCGCCACCTCCATCCTCGAACATATTTTTGAAGGCGTGAACGGCGACTCCGTCTATCGCGGCGCCTCTTTTCTCGCCGGCAAACTGGGCCAGACGATTGCCGCCTCTGGGGTCACCGTAATTGACGACGGCACCATCGTCGGCGGCTTCGGCACCAGCCCGTTCGACGGCGAAGGCGTACCCTCACGCCGTACCGTGGTCATCGAAAACGGAGTCCTCACTTCCTACCTGCTCAACACCTACACCGCTAAAAAACTCGGCCTTCAGACCACCGGTAACGCCTCCCGCGGACTAGCCGGAACTCCTGGCATCGGCCCCGGCAACTACTTCCTGCAACCTGGGCCCAGAACGCCGCCGGAGTTGATCGGCGACGTAAGAGAAGGCTTGTACGTAACCGAATTCCTCGGCATGGGCGTGAACCTGGTGACAGGTGACTACTCTCGCGGCGCCTCCGGCCTTTGGATTTCCGGCGGCGAGCTGACCTATCCGGTCGAAGAAATTACCGTCGCAGGCAATCTGAAAGACATGTTCCTGAACATTTCAGAAGTCGCCAGCGACCTGGAATTTCGCGGCGCCGTCGCCTCGCCCACCATTCGTATTGATGGCCTGACTGTCGGCGGCGAATAGGCTTTTCGTCCCTGGCGAGAAAGTCTTTCGGCTGCATCTTCTCAGCTATCCCCATCCCTGCTCGCCGAGCTATAGGATGCGAACATAATTCTTCCCCGTCTGGAGAAGGAATCTAATGAGATTCAAATTGCTTCTCGCTGTGCTAGTGGCTGCGACCCCGCTGTTCGCGCAGAGTTCGCGCTCCGACTCCGAAACCAAGATCCTGGCGCTCGAGAACGCCTGGAACCAGGCGCAGATCCGCCACGATGCCGCCGCGCTGGGCACCCTTCTTCCTGACACCTTCGTGTACACCGACTACGACGGCACCGTCATGACCAAAGCCCAGTTCCTGGTGGACCTGAAAGATCCGGCGTATGTAGCAACCCTGGTGGCCAATGAGAATGTCCACGTCTTTGCTTATGACAACGCGGCCGTGGTAACAGGAACCTACCACACCAAAGGAAAGTACAAAGGCAAGCCCTTCGAGCACTGGGGACGTTTCACCGACATGTGGGTCCGTCAGGACAATCTTTGGCAGTGTGTCGCCAGCCATACCAACCTGATCAAGAAATAGCCCGCACAACGTTTGCCCCAAACTACAATCTTCTTATGGAAGGCTTGCTGCAGCCCGCCGCGACTGAGCGCGACCCCGAATGGCTGCCCAAGGTGGTGGGCATCGCGGCGATTCTGATTGTTGCCGGCATCGCGGTTTTCCTCCTCCGTCCGAAACCGCACCCAGCCATTCAGGCCAATCCCTACGCCGCGCAACTCAGGATTTCCGACCTCAAGATGAGCACCGCGCAAAACTTTGTCGGCGCCAAGGTCACCTACATTGACGGCACATTGGCCAACCCCGGAGACAAAGTGGTCACCCACGCAATTGTCCATGTCACTTTCAGAGACACTTACGGCCAGGTCGCTCAGATCGAAGACGTTCCAGCCAAGATATTGCGGACGGGCGGTCCTTATCCCGACACCATTGACCTTAGCGCCTCACCGCTCACCCCCGGCCAGAGCCAGCCTTTCCGCCTGATTTTCGAACACGTAAGCCAGCAGTGGAACCAGGCCTATCCGGAAATGCAGGTCGCAGACGTGACAACGAGGTAATTTCAGAATCGGTGAATTTTCCGAATGACAACCTACGAATTCAAATTCGGCAATCCGTAGGTTCGTCAGTCCGAAAATTCTTCTACAATCCCTTCATGTCCGAAAAAAAACCCGCCCGCCTGACGGAGACCGTCAAAGCTGCGGGTTGAGCTTCCAAGCTGAGTCCGGCGGCGCTGGACACGGTGCTTGGGAAATTAGCCCGGCAACACGACCCGAATGTTCTGGTCGGCTTCGATCACGCCGACGACGCCGGAGTGTATCAACTCGGGCCTGACTCGGCGCTCGTCCAGACCGTGGATTTCTTCACCCCTATCGTGGACGACCCCTACACCTTCGGCCAGATCGCCGCCACGAATTCGCTCAGCGATATTTACGCCATGGGCGGACGCCCGCTCACCGCGCTGGCACTTGTCTGTTTTCCGGAAAAAGGCGACCTCGAAATCCTGGAGCGCATCCTAGCCGGCGGTCTCGCCAAAATGATCGAAGCCGGATGCACCATCATCGGCGGCCACAGCATCCGTGACGACGAAACCAAAATCGGCTACTCGGTCACCGGCCTGATTGACCCGAAAAAAATTCTCAAAAACGGCGGTGCCCAGCCCGGTGATCGCTTACTGCTCACCAAGGCGTTGGGTACAGGCGTAATCTCCACCGCAATCAAAAAAGGAGTCGCCAGGCAGTCGTGGATTGACGCCGCAGTCGCATCAATGACCACGTTGAACAAGGTCGCAGCCGAAGTAATCGTCACCCGCCATGCGGGAGCCACCAACGGCCATGTGGGGACGGGCGACCTCGCCCGTCCAGCGGAGCGAAGCTCTGCACACGACGGCCAACAACCGTTCTCATCGCGCCCTGTGAGCGAAGGGACGGACGAGATCCACGCCCTGACCGACGTCACCGGCTTCGGCCTGATTGGTCACCTTCGGGAAATGCTGCTAGCCTCTGAGAACGTATCGGCACGTCTGCATGCTAGCCGCGTGCCCCTGCTCGAAGGCGCTCTGGAATGCATCCGCGAAGGCCACATCCCCGGTGGTCTTAACGCCAACCGCGAATTCGCCGAATGCGTAGTCGAATACCAGGACGGGATCCCGGAAGAAGGCAAGACCGTGCTCTTCGATCCCCAGACTGCGGGAGGTTTGTTAATCTCCGTCGCCGCTGGCTCCGCCGAGGAACTGGCGCACGCGCTCCGGACAGCCGGGGTTCCGGTTGTCGAAATCGGCGAGGTGCTGCCGAAATCCGGACACCTCATAACGGTGAGCAGATAGCGCAGACGTTCGCGCAGAAACCTGCGTCGGGAGAACCGCCTTGGACATCAAAAACAGGTAACTAAATCCAGGAGACCAGCCATGAAATTCCGCAAACTCGGATCGCAAGGCCTTTCCGTTTCTGCCCTCGGACTCGGCTGCATGGGCATGTCCGAATTTTACGGACCCGGGGACGAAGCTGAATCCATCGCCACCATTCATCGCGCCATCGAACTTGGCCTGAACTTTCTCGACACCGCTGACGTGTATGGCCCGTTCAAGAACGAAGAACTCGTGGGACGCACCATCAAAGGCAGACGCGACAAGCTGGTGATCGCCACCAAATTCGGCATTGTGCGCGACCCCAATAATCCCAAGTCGCGCGGCGTCAATGGAAAGCCCGAGTACATTCGCAAGTCCTGCGAAGCCAGTCTCAAGCGCCTCGCCATCGATCACATTGACCTTTACTACCAGCACCGTGTGGATCCGAATACCCCGATCGAAGAGACCGTCGGCACCATGGCCGACCTCATCCGCGAAGGCAAGATTCGCCACATCGGACTTTCCGAGGCCAGCATCAATACCATCCGCCGCGCCGCCAAGACCCATCCCATCACCGCGCTGCAGACGGAATACTCTTTGTGGTCGCGCGATCCCGAGGAAGGTATCCTCGCCGTCTGCCGCGAACTGGGCATTGGTTTCGTCGCCTACAGCCCGCTCGGCCGCGGTTTTTTGACAGGCCAGATTAAGCGCTTCGAAGACTTTGCTGCAGACGACTTCCGCCGCGGCATCTCGCGCTTTCAGGGAGAAAACTTCCAGAAGAACCTCGATTTGGTGAAGAAGGTGGAAGAACTTGCGCAGGCGAAAAACTGCACGCCTTCCCAGCTTGCCCTCGCCTGGGGGCTGGCCCAGGGAGAAGACATCGTTCCCATCCCAGGCACAAGACGCCGGACACGTCTGGAGGAAAATCTGAGGTCGCTGGAGGTGCAGTTGAGCGCCGCCGACGTCCGGCGCATTGAAGAGACGTTTCCAAAAGGCGTCGTCGCCGGCCAGCGCTACTCCGAGCAAATGATGCAACTCATCAACGCGTCATAGCCGCGGATGCGGTATTGATACGTCAGAGCAAAATGAAGGGCGGCCTTGTAGGCCGCCCTTGTTTTACTTGATAGCTGAAAGCTGGTTTTACGCTGGCGCTGGACGCTCTCCCTTGAGCCCCGCCCGTCCCGGCTCCGGCTTCAGTACCTGCTGCACCCCGTCGTCCGACTTCGGCGGAGGAATTATCTTCGGCAGTTCTTTGCCGTCGATGAGCAGCTTGATTTCGTTTGCGTCGAGCACTTCGCGCTCCAACAGCGCCAGAGCAATCCTGACCAATGTGTCACGATTACTCCCCAGAATGCCCTTCGCGGTTTCGTATCCCGCGGCAATCAGGCGCTTCACTTCTTCGTCAATCTTGATTGCTGTCGCTTCGCTGTAATCGCGGTGCTGACTGATTTCGCGTCCCAGGAAGATCTGCTCTTCCTTCTTGCCGAAAGTCAGCGGCCCAAGGTCGCTCATGCCAAACTCGCAAACCATCTTGCGCGCCAGTTCGGTGGCACGTTCAATGTCGTTGCCGGCGCCGGTGCTCATTTGGTTGAGAAACAATTCCTCCGCCAGACGCCCGCCCATCATGATCGCAATTTCGGTCTCCAGATAGTCCTTGGTGTAGTTGTGTTTGTCGTCAATCGGCAACTGCATGGTGACGCCCAGCGCCATTCCGCGCGGAATGATCGTGACCTTATGCAGAGGATCGGAATTCGGCAGCTTCGACGCTACCAGCGCATGCCCCGCTTCGTGATACGCGGTGACTTTCTTTTCTTCGTCTGAGAGCAGCAGCGACTTGCGCTCCACTCCCATCAGCACTTTGTCCTTGGCCAGCTCAAAGTCGTACATCAGCACAGCTTTGCGGTTCTGCCGCGCCGCTGCCAGCGCAGCCTCATTCACCATGTTGGCCAGGTCAGCCCCAGAAAAGCCCGGAGTACCGCGCCCCAGAACGAAAAGGTCAACATCATCCGCCAAAGGAATTTTGCGGGTATGCACTCGCAGAATTTCTTCCCGCCCGCGCACATCCGGACGATTCACCACCACCCGCCGGTCAAAGCGCCCCGGCCGCAGCAGCGCCGGATCCAGCACATCGGGACGGTTCGTCGCCGCCATCAGGATGACGCCTTCGTTCGATTCGAAGCCATCCATCTCGACCAGCAGTTGATTCAGCGTCTGCTCGCGCTCATCGTGTCCGCCGCCAAGGCCGGCACCGCGATGGCGTCCTACGGCATCAATTTCGTCAATAAAAATGATGCAGGGAGCATTCTTCTTCCCCTGCTCGAACAGGTCACGCACCCGGCTGGCGCCCACGCCCACGAACATCTCGACAAAATCCGATCCGGAAATAGAAAAGAACGGAACGTTGGCTTCTCCTGCGACCGCCCTCGCCAGCAAGGTTTTTCCCGTTCCCGGAGGCCCCACCAGCAGCACACCTTTCGGGATCCGCCCGCCCAGCTTCTGGAACTTCTGCGCCTCGCGCAGGAACTCGATGATCTCCCGCAGTTCTTCCTTGGCCTCATCCACCCCGGCAACGTCTTTGAACGTCACCTTCTTCTGCTGCATGGAGAGCAACCTTGCCCGGCTCTTGCCAAAGGAAAGCGCCTTGTTCCCCCCAGTCTGCATTTGGCGGACCATGAAGAACCACAGCCCGGCGATCAGCGCAAACGGCGCTACCGTCGTCAACAGCCAGCCCCAACTGCCGCTGTTCGCATCATGGAAAGTCGCGTTGACCCCCTTGGCCGTCAGATGCTGGATCATTTCCGGAGTGAAATAGTTCAGTGGCGCCGTGGTGTGGAAGGTAGACCCGTTGGCCAGCTTCCCCTTCACTTCCATGCCGGTTACGCCCACTTCTTTCACCGTACCCTGGTCAACCTCAGTGCTGAACTGCGTAAGGTTGATTTCCGCCTCTTTTTGGCCGGCATTCACCGACTTCAGCACCTGAAAGAGCGCGATTCCGCCACCTATAATTAGCACCCAGAAAATGATCGTTTTGATCGTTGAATTCACTGAAAAAGCTCCTGATTGACGGCCGCCCAGCCGGGAAACCGCAGCATCCTTAAATTAGATGCCCGACCCGGCATTTCGATCGACAAAATGCCGCTACACCATTCTACCCCGCTCCGCGAAGAAAAGTAGCAGGATATGCGAATACCTTAGGTCATAGGGTGAACAGGTCGTCGATCGTCGATCGTTGGTCGTCCTTGGTCGTTGGCCCTTGACGGAATCGTCGCGTGAGGCGCAAAAGAGACATTCTTGG
>WNEZ01006874.1_pt1 | contig 10024 bp, 8 predicted proteins | sample 5400521 | NCBI WGS metagenome assembly WNEZ01 (sample SAMN13153339, study PRJNA577476) | soil metagenome | isolation source: 120 cm saprolite under Douglas fir tree site 2 hole 1 replicate 1 | place: USA:California | collected 2015-04-18 | reverse complement strand
GTCTCATGCCCCTGCTCTTCGCATGCAGAAGATGAATATGCAGCTTCACGAGCAGCAAAGGCGGGGTTCTGTCTCGTTCCAGCACTCGTCAGCTTGTCCGTACAGATTTTCCCAACAGAGTCATAAATCGGCACCTACGGATGGTTGGAGTAATTTGTCAATCTGCATAATCAAGCCCCTACTGAACGACTAAGTTGACCGCTACTTGCTCGTTTGGTGAGAAGTTCCCTGAGAAGGTCAGGGTGGCTGCGTAAGTCCCTGATGTCAGGGCACTTGTGTTAGCCGTCACAGAGAGACCTTGATTACCATTCGCTGGGATAGTTCCGCTCGACAAATTTAATGACAACCAACCCGCCCATCCAGAGCCGTATGTAATGCTCACATTCCATATCAGCGTGCCATTATTCGTGTTAGTGAGCGTCTCTTGCAATGTCTTACTGCTACCCGTTTGAAGGGTGCCAAAGTCTAGGGGATTTGTAGGGATCTTAGGCCCTATGAAGTTTTCCGTCTGAAAATTTGATTGCTGCATAGTTCTCTCCTCCTGGGTGAGTGCAAACTAACGACTGATAGAGTTTACTAACCGAACTGTACGTTTAGTACACCTTGATATCAAATTATATCAACTCCGGTTAATCACTATTAAAACGATGAGGGTCTGAGCTTTTGGGTTACGGACCTTCATGATAGCTATCATCCTAGCCGCCAGCGGAGAAAGTCCGCATTACGCAGGAGCCGGTCGAAAATCTTGCAGCGCAGGCGATACACTTCCCGCACATCACTGAACCCTTGCGGGCAGTAACGCATGATCTCCCTTGGCTTGAAGCCGCAATGATAGAGCAGGTAGATCAAGAGCCGTTCCTGCTCACCGGGGAACATCTTTTGTAGGAGTTGCCATAACTCGCCGCTGTCTCCAGTATCTTCGGCGAGGGGTTCTCCAGGAGTGCCCGGCTCGGACAATGGTACCTCTTTTGAACGCGAGTATGCCCGTAGTGTGTCAATAATTGCGCCGTTCAGGCACGCACGCAAGTATTGCAGTGCCGCGGCCAGCGTGCTGAATGCTAGCTGCTGATTGTGAGTGGTTGCCAGCCAGAACCGCGCAAAGGTTTGGGCGACATAGTTCTTTTCACTATCCAGGTAACAGGCTGCTTCCTTCTTTGGATGCCGGCGAAGCCAGCTCAGCACAAGCTCGCTGTAACATTGCTGCAACCATTCCCAGGCTTCCTGGTCGTGTTGCATCACAGCCCGGCGAAAAAGCTCCAGGCCATAGCGATCATCGAAAGGTTCTCCATTGCGGTATTTGCTACTTTCCCTTGTACAATGTTCCGCAAGTACTGCAACGCTCATAGTATTGAGGGCTGATGTTGGCATCAGAGATTCAGGGGACAATTTCTCAGAAGATATGCTCTGTGCGACAGCGGGTTTTTCTTCGCCGTCGTCATAGGGCGCGTATACCGAATCGTGCATCATGCTGCTTCTCCTTCCAGGCGCTGATTTTCCTTGAAGAATGCACACCACTCCATATTGTTAAGATTACCTTCCCTGGTGCGGCTGCGCATCCGCTAAACCACGTATTCTGATACGTATTTCTTGCGCTGGGCGGGAAATAATGCATGAGCTGCTACGTAAGATATGCATGATCCCGATCTTCGGAAGAACTTTGGCTCAAGAAGTACATGCTGCGAAGGGGATCTGCATGCTTTGAGGGAGACGGCGGGCGACCATAAAGGCCTTGTAAAGATACCCCGTATCTTTCTTGCCCTTCCCCACTCCACCACCCTCGCCCCTAATGAATTTTTCCAATCGAAGAGGGTAATCACGCCCATCCGGACGCAAGCGTCCCCGGCGTTCTGTAGGGACAAGGGGCGGATGCGGAGATGGGTGGGGGCCTTGTGCTTGTCCTCGTGAATGGCGATTCCGCCAGGGTTTCATGCTGACCCGTTGGATCAGCTCACCCGGACGAGGACAAGCACAAGGCCCCCTCATCCACCCCACCCAACCCCTTGTCCCTACAGGACGGCTTACGTCTATTGCTGCATTCGGTCGTCAAAATTCATCAGGAAGGGTATTTCCCCCGCAAAGATAGAGAGCCGGGTGATTTTGGAAGGTGTATGCGTGCATAATGTATACTATAGAAGCATGCTGTTACCACAAGGAGAAAGTTTTGACTCATGGCTATTCGTGTTGATGTTTGGTCCGATTTCGTCTGACCTTTTTGCTTTTTAGTAGCCTCCAGTTTGGAGAAGCTTGAAAAGCAGTATGATCTTGTCGTCCATTGGCGATCGTTTGAACTTCGACCAGCAGGGTCTCCCCCCATATCACCAGAATACCGGGCGCGCATAGAGGCGTCAAGTCCGGTGTTGCAAAAGCGGGCGCGCGAACAATACGGCCTGGATATAAACAGGGGTCCATTTGGCATCGATAGTCGTCCCGCTCTCATTGTTCAGAAGTATGCTGAATCGCAAGGGAAGGGAGCAGTCTTCCATCAAGCCATCATGCAAGCGTACTGGCAGCAAGCCCGGTCGATTGGTGATAAGGCTGTGCTGAAGGAAATTGCGGAACAAGCCGGCCTTAGCACTGAGCACTTCGATGAGGTTCTGGCAAACCCGGCATTCGATGCGGAAGTAACCGCCGATATCGACCTGGCGCATGAATACGGGTTGACTGGCGTGCCCGCGCTCATTTTTGCTGATCGATACCTGGTGGTTGGGGCGCAGCCATATGATGCGCTCAAGCAGGTGGTTGAGAAGGTTCTGGAGGAAGAATAACGCGGCTTTCCTATAGAATGGCCACAGTGATATGCTGGCGATCAAACTGCTCTTGACCCCGATGCTCGTCGGCGTGATGAGCCTCGTGGGTCGTCGTTGGGGACCGGCTGTAAGCGGCTGGTTTGTTGGCCTTCCTCTGACATCAGGTCCAATCACGCTATACCTCGCGCTCGATCAGGGCACAGCGTTTGCAGCCCGTGCCGCCCAGGGTACACTGCTTGGACTGATCTCGGTAGCGAGTTTTTGCCTGGCGTATAGCTGGCTTTCACTGCGTGCCGGCTGGTTGGGCGGCCTGCTGGCGGGTTGGTGTGTGTTCTTTGCCTCGACCTTCGTCTTAGACCGGTTCTCCGTTCCCCTGTTCATCGCGTTTGCCGGAGTGATCGCCTTCCTCGCCATCGTGCTGAAACTCTTCCCCACCAATCATGGTCGATCCAGTGTGATGCCCCCACCTCGGTGGGAGGTGCTTTTGCGTATGGTGACGGCTACGGCATTTGTGCTTGCGCTGACGGCGGTTTCCGGTCTGTTAGGCCCTCAATTGAGCGGCCTGCTCACGCCATTCCCGATCTATGCCACCATCTTAGGCGCCTTTACCCACCACTTCCAGGGCGCGGCTGCTGCCGGTCGCTTGCTGCGTGGGGTGGTACTTGGCACCTTTACCTTTGCCTTCTTCTTTCTGATCGTCGCTGCCACAATCGAGAGGGAGGGCATTGTGATCGCTTTCGGCGCGGCTGCGCTGGCGTCCCTGCTGCTGCACGGGTGTTCACTCTGGTTCCTGCGCAAGTATTTCGACACGGGCTGAGGGTGATCCTTAATTTATTGCTGCGCGCCCAGGAAATCCAGCACAATCTGGTTGAATTCCCGGGGCTTCTCCATATTCAAATGGTGAGCCGTATTCGGGATGACCACTTTCCTGGCACCGGCGATGCCTTTCTCAAGGATATCAGCAATCGTGAGAATAGAGCGTACATCCTGGTCACCGACAACAATGAGCACTGGGACGTGTATCTCAGAGAGGCGCGAGATGGCAGGTGGCTCTAACGCTTGCGGCTCTACCATCTCCTGATCATCGGGACGCTCGAAGTTACGGGTCGTCATGGCCCGCACTTTCTCGCGTACGGCGGGATCAACCTGGCCTGGCTTGCGCAGGGGGCCATCTGTCCATGTACGCAGCGTCAGCTCGACCGCTCGTTGAACGTCACCTTTTTTGAGGGCCTCATCTGCCCCAACCCAGGAAGCCTTCTCTTCTTCCGCAAACTCGTCCTCCGCAGGCTTGAAGCCACTTAAACCCATGGCGACGGGAACGAGGGCATCCACCATTTCGGGGTACAGCAGGGTAAAATCGATGGCTGATGCCCCGCCCATAGATAGTCCAAGCACGTAGGTTTTCTGGATGCCCAGGAATTGAAGCAGAGCGCGCAGGTCCTTTTCAAAGGAATATGGCCCTGCCTTAGCCTTGATCAGTCCGGAATCTCCGAAGCCGCGCATATCAAAGCGAATGACCTGGTAGTGTTGTGCAAATGCATCGAACTGGTCATCCCACAACCTCCTGTCCACCAATCCGCCGTGAATCAAGGTCAGCGGATGGCCCGTGCCTGCAACCTCGTAGTACAACGTTGTTCCGTTTACTGCTGCAAAGCCGGTCTGTAGTCGCCCGTTTTCAGTCACAACAGTTCTCCTTCAAAGGATTCTTTGCTTCATTACCGTCATCCAGTAAGTGTATCATGAAAAGCGGGCATCATTGATCCCGATTACCTTTTGGCTAAGAACATATTCATGACGCTACTCATGACGCTTTCATGACGCTTTCTCTTTATACTAGCATCAGTTTGACTTTGAAGGTGCATTTTGCGTAAGGAGATTTTTGGTGGTACAGGCCAAACGACTAACAGAGATTCCCGTTGGCAACATAAAAGAGGTTCGGCCCGAGGCACAGATTCGCGACATGATGAAGCTGGCGCGAACCTATGGATCTATTTATCAGCTCCCGCTTCCAGGAGGGAAACGGCAGCTTGTCCTATCCAGTTTTGCCCTGGTTGATGAAGTATGTAACGATGCGCTCTTCGATAAGGCCATGTCGCCTGGTCTGAGAGCTGCACAAGAGCTTGCAGGGGATGGGCTCTTCACCGCCGAGACCAGCGATCCCAAATGGCGGAGAGCGCACGCGATCTTGATGCCCTGTTTCAGTCTTCAGGCGATGCGCAACTATCTCCCGATGATGGTGGATATCGCTGAGCAACTCGTAGGACGGTGGGAGCGACTCAATCCGGAAGATGAAATCAATGTCGTCAATGATATGACCCGTTTAACGCTGGATACAATCGGGCTGTGTGGTTTCAGCTATCGCTTCAACTCATTTGCTCGCGAGGAAATGCATCCCTTCGTCCAGAGCCTGGCTCGAATCCTGAGCACCTTGGGTGAGGTGGCAAGTCGCTCAGCCCTGGAAACAAAGTTAAGAATCCGCCAGCGCTGGCAGCGCCAGGAGGATTTTGACCTGATGTTTTCTACGGTTGATCGCCTGATCAAAGAGCGCAAAGCGAGTGGCGAAGAGGGGGCGAAAAAAACCGATTTGCTCAATGCCATGTTGACCGGGACTGATCCGCAGACAGGCGAGAAGCTCGATGATGTCAACATTCGCGACCAGATCATGACCTTTTTAATTGCGGGGCATGAAACGACCAGCGCCTTACTGTCGTTTGCCCTCTACTTCCTCATCAATCATCCCAGCGTCTTAGCCAAAGCGTACGAGGAAGTTGACCGCGTGCTGGGCAAGGATGTACAAACGCCGCCGGCGTACCAGCAAGTACACCAGTTACAGTACATCGCGCAAATTCTGAAAGAGTCGCTTCGCCTGTGTCCACCAGTGAGTCTTTTTAACCGGCGGGCTTACGAGGACCGTATCCTTGGTGGCAAATACCAGATCTCTACGGACGACCTCTTAACGGTTCACGTCCCTATGTTGCACCGGGATCGGAGCATCTGGGGAGATCATGCAGAGGTCTTTGATCCTGATGGCCATTTTCGTCCTGAAGCAGAACAAGCTCGACCAGGCAACGCCTTTAAACCCTTTGGCACCGGTCAACGCTCCTGTATTGGACGCCAGTTTGCTATGCAAGAAGCTGCACTCCTACTGGGTATGATCCTGCAGCGCTTCCTCCCGTTTACCACCAGAACCTATCAGCTCACGATCAAAGAGGCCGGGGCGATCAAGCCCCTTGACTTCTTTATCAAGGTCAAACCACGAGCGGACGTGGATCGTGTTACTGAGTTTATCGCTCCTGGCGATGGAGCTGCTTCAACCATCACGGAAAAGCCTCAGCCCGCGGTGACGGTGCAACCGGCAGCGGCGACAGAGCAAGGGTCGCTGCTTGTCCTGTATGGCTCCAATATGGGAACATCAGAAGAACTGGCCAATCAGATTGCAGAGGATGGTCAGGCCAGGGGGTTTACGGCCACCGTTGACACGCTCGATGACAACACTGATCAGTTACCGAAAAAAGGTGCGGTGGTGATCGTGGTATCCTCCTACAATGGGGCACCGCCTGATAATGCCGCCGCATTTTGCCAATGGCTGCAAAACGGGATCGCGCAGGATGCACTCCAGGGGGTACACTACACCGTCTTCGGGTGTGGCAATCGTGACTGGGCAGCCACCTATCAATCGATTCCCAAACTCATCGATAGCGGTTTAGAAAAACATGGAGCGACACGCGTTTATCAGCGCGGAGAAGGCAATGCCGCGGGGGACTTTGATGGGCAGTTCCAGGCGTGGTATAAGTCCTTGTGGGGCACGCTGGCACAGGCGTTGTCTCTGGATACGAGCATGGTAGCTCAGCCGAAGCAACAGCAGCCGCTGTATGAGGTAGAGATCATCCGCCATCCTCATCCCTATCCATTCGTGAACTCCTTCGGGGCTGCCCCGCTGACCATCGTTGCCAATAAAGAGCTGGGTGGACAGGATGGCGCTCGTTCAGTACGGCATATTCAGATCGCCCTGCCCGCGAGTATGCCCTACCGCACTGGAGATCATTTAGGAATAGTGGCCAGCAATGGGGCTGCGCTGGTCAAGCGCGTAGCAGACCACTTTCAATTTGACGAGCAGACGATTATCCGGCTGCACAAGACAAATGGGAGGAAACAGGCAACTCCTCTCGATGAACCCATTTCCGTCTATGACGGGCTCGCCAATTACATCGAACTCCAGGATGTAGCTACAAGAGCGCATATCCGTCGTATGGCAGAGTATATCAACGATGGGGCAGCACGACAGCGACTCGAGTTCCTGGCAGGAGATAGCGAGGACAGTGCTGCTGCATACAAGGCCGAGATCCTGAACAAGCGCAAATCGGTCATCGATTTGCTGGAAGAATACCCATCGTGCGCTCTTCCATTTAACATCTACCTCGAACTCTTGACTCCCTTGCGCCCGCGGTATTATTCGATTTCCTCGTCGCCTCTGGTCGCTCCCGACGAGTGCAGCGTTACCGTTGGTGTGGTGAAAGGACCAGCAAAATCAGGTCGTGGAGAGTTCGAGGGCATGTGTTCAAGTTACCTGTGTCACCGGAAGGAGGGTAATATTGTCTACGCTTTTGTACAGGACACGAAGAGTCCCTTCCACCTGCCGGAGGATTCCCTGATACCGATCATCATGATTGGCCCAGGAACCGGGCTTGCTCCATTTCGTGGGTTCTTGCAAGAGCGCGCTATGCAACAGAAGGCGGGCAAGCAGATTGGACCGGCGCTCCTGTTCTTTGGGTGTCGACATCCAGAAAAAGATTTTCTCTACCGGGAGGAGTTGGAAAACTTCGAGAAAGACGGGGTGACGAAAATGTACACTGCCTTTTCAAGGCTCGAGCCGCGGAAAAAGGTCTATGTCCAGGATAAAATCTACGAGCACAAAGACGAGGTATGGCAACTGCTGCAAGATGGAGCGATTGTCTATATTTGCGGAGATACAAGCCAGATGGCCCCAGATGTGCAAAGGACATTTGCCCGCGTCTACCAGGAAAAAACGGGGAAGAGCGAGCAAGAGGCAAATCGATGGCTCGATGACCTGACAGTGAAGAACCGCTACATGGTAGATATCTGGGGAATCTAGCTTAGAGTTCGCTTAGAGAGTTCGCCCAGAAAGTTCGCTGTGAGGGAAGCGATGAAAGCGAAAAAAGCACAAGCGAGGATAGTGCCGTCGAACCAACTCGAACGTATCTTTGATACATTACCGGATGGTGTCATTGCCTGTGATCGTGAAGGGAAGATCTTACGGACCAATGCAGCAGCCCTGAAGCTCTTTGAAGTGGCTGCTGCACCAGGGACATCCTACCGCCAGTTTCTTCAGCACTACGAGATGGGTGACGAACAACAACGAGCACTCTCACTCGAGCCATGGCTCATGAGTCTCATCATTGGAGAGGTGGCGTGCAGTCCGCAAGAAGAAACCATTTTTCTACAGGTTCCTTCCGGGCGGGAGGTCTACGTCCACATTTGCTGCTTAGCCGTGCTTGATGCACAGAAGCACGCTGTAGGAACGGTCTATGTGATCCATGATATCACTCACTTTTATCAGAAAGCACTCCATCTCCAACGCGTCCACCAGGCGGTGTTGAACCTGAGAGAAGCCATCGCGCACATTCCTGAGCATATTGATCTCGCTTGCCCCGAAGGACCATCCCTCTTGTCGCCCCCGGTGCTCTTCATTGCCCAGCAGCTTGTTGACCTGATCGGTCAAGTCCTGGATTGTCAGTATGTCAGTCTTCTGGCTCTTGGGCCTCCAGCAGGTCATCTGTATTATGTCGTGGGAAGTGGCTTTACCTCGGAGCAAGAACATTACCGCCGGAAGATGCGCGGGTGCTTCTCGCCCTCAGAGATTGTCGACGAAACGGTGCTTGCCCGCCTCGCCGCCAACCAGGAGGTGATTCTCCCAGCTGATCGCCTGCGCCTACCACCTGGGTTCCGGGAAGATTATGGCGCGGAGAATCTCCTGTTGATTCCCATGTTTTTTGAGAAGCAGTTGGCCGGTGCGCTTGTGATCGCCAAGGCCGGTTTTGACAGTGGGTACGCGCCAGAGGAGATCGAGCTCGTGAAAGCCGTCGCAACGGAGACCCTGCTTATCCTTGAATGCTGCCACTGCTTGCATAAGCAGGACGAGACGCGGGTCAGAGAACTCGTGCGGCAGGAGATGGATCGCCTCGTCAATGAGTTCCTGAACCTTGCCAGTCACGAGCTGAAAACGTCTCTGACAGTGATCAAAGGCAATATTCAATTAGCTCAGCGCCGTTTAGCAACCTTGAGGCGCCAGATAATAGAGCAGCACGGGCAAGTCAGTGAGAAACTTGAGCAGGCCCAGCATCCCTTAGAAGCTGCCGTTCAAAGTGCTCGTCTTCAGGAGCGAATGATCAAGGACCTGATCGATGATGCGCGCATCCAGAGCAACACCCTCGAATTGCACATACAACGCTGGGATCTGATAGCGCTGCTCAGAGAAGCCGTTGCCAAGCAGCAGCGGTCAGCGCCTGAACGCACGATCGTTCTGGATATCGTTCCTGCAGAGAAAGTTGTGCCCATCATCGCCGATGCAGATCGGATCACACAGGTTATCAACGGCTACCTGGCGAATGCCCTCAGCTATGCGCCCGCTGATCAACCTGTGACCGTGCGGTTGACGGTAGAGGATGCAGTAGCGCGTGTTTCAGTCCATGACGAAGGGCCGGGTATCCCGTTAGAAGAGCAAGGGCGCATATGGGACCGCTTCTATTATGCTAAAAGGATCGCAGACCAACATGAGCTTGATGTGAGCTTAGGATTAGGCTTATATTTTTGCCAGGCGTTCATTGAGCGTCATCATGGCAGTGTTGGAGTCCAGAGTGATCCTGGGCATGGTACGACCTTCTGGTTTACCTTGCCAATTGAAGCATCTCCCACGAGGAACCTGGCACCCGCGAGGGGTGCCACTACAGTTCATCGTTGATTTGATAGGGAGGAGCCTGGCACCCGCGAGGGGGCACTGATCCTCCCCCGGAGGGTGCTCCACTACATTTCGCCTATCGATGGAAGATGGACCGTCCACCGGGTTCTAAGCAAGTATGCACTCCCGGCCTATCCAAGCGGTACTACCCACGATGGCTTCATCGGAAACAACGTCTTTAGCAGCAGTTCGGCCTCATCTTTTACCCGCACATCCGGGAAGGCGTAGCGCAGTTCATCCAGGCTGCGATAGCCAAACAGCAATTGCAGGAACACGAGCGGCGGGAATCCCGCGTCCTCGA
>WNEZ01012912.1_pt1 | contig 10025 bp, 12 predicted proteins | sample 5400521 | NCBI WGS metagenome assembly WNEZ01 (sample SAMN13153339, study PRJNA577476) | soil metagenome | isolation source: 120 cm saprolite under Douglas fir tree site 2 hole 1 replicate 1 | place: USA:California | collected 2015-04-18 | reverse complement strand
TATGAGACAGATGGCCGGCGCTTCTTGCTGTTGAAATCCGCGGACCAAAAAGGGGCGACATCGCTGCAGGTGGTGTTGAACTGGACCAGCGAACTGAAGAAATGATGGCACTCGCCCCGGCACTAAACTCGGGCCTCGCAAGATCGTGGCGCCGCTAAGTCCGGGCACAACAGTGATTGCAGATCGAGTCAGCAAAACCAAACGGTCATGTAGTTCGCGTGTCGCCTGGCGATTGCGCCCGAATCACGGGGGTTAAAACTCGAGAAAGCGAAGGTATCGATAGCTCCTTGCAGCTGCAGCCAGAGCCGTACCTTCCGAATCGAATTCAACGACGAAATGCTTCTGGTCGATGTCAGTCAAGTAAATTATTAACCCCCCTGATCTTTTGGAATCATCGGCCTACCGTGGGACTCTCGCCGAAATCTTTGATGTCAAAGAACTTACGGGCAAAATCTAGAGCGCAAAGGACTTAGACTGCAGTTCCGGGCGCTCAAAAATCATTATTCTAAAAGCTATAGTTGTGTGTTCTGGTGTATCTATGAGCGAGTAGTCAAGGTGAAATGGCGGTCCGTGATGCAAATCGTCCAAAACGGGCAGTAGGGGCGTGGGTTATCGTTTTGGCGTTTGTTTCGTTCCTTATCGGCAGTGTCAGCGCCCAAAATAGTGAAGTGCTGGGAGAAGTTCAGTTTGAAGGAAAGACGAACGTCGAGAAAACCTCCGGCGTTTGGGTTGACAGTCAGTATGTCGGGTATCTGAAAGAACTCAAGGAATCGAAGAAAGTCCTGCTTCTGCCGGGCGAGCACACGATTTCGGTGCGCCAGAATGGATATCAAGACTTTACCCAGACAGTTGTAGTCCAGCCGGGGCAAACGCAAATCATTCGTGTGACCATGGACAAGGCCGCTACCGGGCCCATGCCTGCTGACCCTGAACTAGCCACAATCAAGATCAACGTGAATCCTTCACGGGCCGCAGTATTTCTAGACGGTCGTTTCGTGGGCCACGTGGGAGAGTTTGGAGGCCTGGGGAGGGCCATGCTGGTAGTTCCGGGGGCACACCAGATCCGGATCGCACTTCCCGGCTATGCGACCTTTCAGACCGACATCAATCCACTGCCCAGGCAAAAGGTGGAAGTGAAGACCGACCTGGTCAAGAGCGAGGTTCCTGTAGCCGAGCCGCTACTAAAAGGCGAGACGAACAGCGACTAGGACATCAGATTCCGCAGGAACCATGCGCGCCGGGGTACGACTTCGTCCTCGACGCGGGACCCCCGCCTCTGCGCGTCCAGGACAAATCCACACCACCCTGATGTGCGGCCACCACTGGTCAAAAGCAAAGGCGACGGGCGAGGGCGCCCGCCCCACACAACCAACCAATCACGGAGTCGTCCCCTATCGGCCCTCCGAAGTCGACTTCCTCATCGCCGGCGTCATCCTCGAGGACGCCTGGTTCATCCTCCCCATCGAGGCGCGATTTTGCGATTGACTGATGCGAAGCTTAGGAGCAGAATACTTCCTTTCTTCCCCAGCGATTCCGACTCAGACGCGCTATTCAAGCCACCTGAGTGGGAGTCTGCCTCGGCCACGTCCCTAGGCCCCGACCTGGAACGTTCACGTAGGATGAAACGTGGCGTCTTGCTCTGATTCCCGGAGGTAGAGATGGCAGAGATGGCAAATCGTATTGTCGTTGTCTCAACTGTAATACGTCTTGAATCCCTTGAGCGTGCCCCTGCCGGTGGGTTCGTCGAGCTGGAGGGCGGCCGTCGTGTGCGCCTGGACCCTGCGGATCCTCGTTCTGCTGGGTTTGTAAAGGTCTTGGAGGGGTTAAGCAAGCTGCGCTTGCCCGTCTACTTAGAGATCGATCCAGCAACCTCGGCTATTACACGTTTGCTCATCCCGAACGTTACGCGCATTTTCGAGGTACATCCAATCGATGAGGGCTGGGATGTGCAGCTGGAGCGTTCGCACGCGCGCCACATGCTGCGGCGCGAACAGCCGGAAAGTGCGGACTTGGAGAAGCAGCTACGCGATGCGGCGCGCAGCGGTAAGCCAGTCATTGTCACGGAAGACGACGCCCACAACATCATTGATGTGCGCGCCTTTACGCCAGGCCCCGAGGGGCCGCTCCCGCCTTTCCAGAAGCCCGAGTTGCCGCCGCGCGTGCCCTTGCCACGGAACTGGATCCGCGACCTGCTGAGGCGGATATGCTGCTGGTGTTGCTGGCCTTGCTGGTGGTTTCGATGCTTGTCGATGACCAGGGCACAACAGGTCTTTGATGCGATGAAGGGTACGAGTTGCGATCCCCTGACCGTGCCTGTGACCTGCATTCCATTTCTCTATCCAGACGATGGTTGTTGGGGGCGGGCCCACGAGATGTGCCGTCTCATGATCAATATGGGACTATCGCCGAAGAAGGTGTGGATTCAAGGCAGCCTGTACGTCCATACAAAGAATAATCCCAATTGTCATGTGCAGTGGGGGTGGCATGTGGCGCCGACGTTGTGTGTGCGTGGGCCGTGCCTCTTTACCAACCAGGTTCTGGCCACTTATCGACTGCAGCTGCAGAACCGGGCGATACAGTTCGGGCCCCCGCCTTACGCAAATTGCCCCTAGTATCCAGCGACCCAAATGAGGGCAAACGACTAGGACATCAGATTCCGCAGAAACCCTGCGCGCCGGGCTACGACTTCGTCCTCGACGCTGGGTGCCCCCGCCTCTGCGCGTCCAGGTCAAATCCACACTACCCTGATGTGCGGCCTCTTACTGGTCAGAAAACAAAGGCGGCGGGCGAGGCGCCCGCCCCACATAACCAAATCGCCCACGTCATCCCCGAGGACGCCTGGTTCATCCTCCCCATCGCCCTCATCCAGCACCGCACCAGCGTCCTCTTCCCGCCCGACGCCGTGCCCTCTTATCCTGAACGGAGCGAAGGATCTGCAGTTTGGTAAGAGTCCAGAATCTCGACTGAACTAACCCGCACTCAATTGTTAATCGCGCCGGGGTAAACGAACCCGCCTTCCACCTCAATCTGCGCTATACTTCGCGAAAAAGTTACCTGCCGAGAGGAGTTCGGACGACATGGCCACGACTACACCCGAAGTCGCGAAATTCAGGAATCGAGTCCGGGCACAGAAAGGAATCGGCGGTCAAGGTATCTGGGGCGGGAGAGAGAACTTCAACAACTGGAATGAGGGTCGCAACGCGCTGATCCAGTTCTTGAAAGACCTGACGGCATTGCTGAAATTTCTCGTGGAGAACAGAATTCCTGCGGAGTCACAGGATCTATTCTTGGAGTGCTTAACGGATGCGACGGCGCGGGTCAACGCCGTCATTACTCAGATTGACCAGGTGAAAACCGAGGGACATCCGACTTATGTCAAGTTGGAAAATGCCGGACTCACCGGAAAATCACTGAGGCTTAAGCTCCGCGAGTTTTACCGTCTCATCAAGACCAGCCCAGTCGAGGCGGTTCTCAAAATGGCCGATACCATCCTCGGCAGTCTCACCGAGGCCTTTCCTCCGTTGGAGTTAGTCCAGGAGTTCAAGGAGACGGTTGAAACGAGGTTGCAGCACGGCGGCGACAACGGAATCATCGCGCTAAACCTGGGCGGGAACGAAAAGTGGTGGGAGAAGTAGACCCGGATGCACTATTTCTGGCGCTCTTTGCGAAAAGGGGGCTTTTTTCGAGGCCATGAAGGCCCGTCACAGATTCTTTTGTCGGCTTGAAGGAATCAACACCGATCCGATGCCATCTGCCTTGCCTCCCACTTCTCGCAAAGAACGCGAGAAATGGGGCACCCCGCTTATTTATGACGCCACTGATGTGGGCCACCCGCCTTTCACGGACGACCTTCAGGAAAGTCCACCCACAACTTGAAATCTGCGCCTTCATTGTCTGGCTGTCGCTCAGGTAAATCGCCGTAGGCCCAACGGCCAGCTTCAAAAAACAAGCCGTGGTTGCGGGAGTAGTGAAACAAAAGAATGGCACGGACGACGTTGTGTGGTTGCGAAAAGTGGTCAGAATGCTGGCTGCGCATGTAGTCCAAATCCAATCCTCCATGCCACTCAAATTCCTGTTCAACTATGCCCAGATGCTTCTTCGCATCGTCATCAGCAGCGTGGCATACAACGGGCCGCCAATCTCCCTTCGGCGTTCTCCGCACGTCCCCGTCGTAGCGTATGCAAATGGGCATGATGCCTACTCTAGCAGGTCGTTTATTCCGCCGTGCCGCTTGACGTAGGCGGACATAGCTAATTGGAACAGCCGGGTGCCAAACGTTTTATTTTTGAATCGTGGGCGTTGGCGGTGGAAATGATCCACGGGAGACCGACACACTCCTTGCTCAGAAGTCTTCAGTTCCGGAATCCTCACTCACCGGGACCGAGGGTGTCTGTGCCTTCACCGCTAGGGACAACGGTCGCTTCAGGAGCCTGCCAGAAATCTCAAGTGCGATATATGACCGCGGAATCTGACCTCTCACGAAACGGAGAGATAGCCCGGCTGAAGATCCGGTGCGTGCGCTAACAGAAATTCACCGTTGCTGCCTTAGCGCGATGAATGGACTCGGTTCAATACCGGGCGCTCTCGCGCACCCTTATCGGCGCGAAGTGCTCGGATTACTCTCTCGACTTGCTGTTCAAATTTCCCCTCCACTCGCTTCCAGCCCATGAAGTCGGCCGCCAGTCGTTCCAGGATCTGGGTGGCCTTACCGCTTTTCCACCTACCGCTGAGCAGGTACCCATCAAGGTTGAGCGGAATGAGGACAAGAACCTTCCGCCCTTGTTTCTTCATCAACTTCTGTTCTTTTGCGAAGGCCTTACCGATTTCGTCATCGACCCACCAACTCTTTAGAGATTGCTCCGAGCAGCACAACAACACTTTATCCTGGAGTTGAATACCCCTATGAATCTCGTTGGAGATGTCATCTCCTGGCAGGATCTGTTTCTCATCAAGCCAGCAGCGAATGCCGCGGTCTTGAAGCCTCTTCTCGAGCCGCCTGACAAACAGCCGATCTGCATGAGTATAGCTAATGAAACAAGAATGGAATTTTGTTCCTGCGGCAACCGTTCTTGCATACTCGATCAGAGTGTCCGGCGTACCTATTCCCCGAAGAAACGTTTCAGGAATCTGACCATGAGACTCATGTATGCTGGCGATATCAATGGTCGAAGGGCCATAATGACGAACCTTTTCCAGCCCTCTTGTCAATCTCAAGTCTAGATATGCCAACGTAGTTTGAAGCATTGTAGCGTCAGCGAAATCTGTCTTCTTGAATTCTGTTCGACTCAGATAGGCTCCGATGAGGTCAGCGCCTCGGAGATCTGCACCTTGTAGATCGGCTCGGCTCAAATCCGCTTCGCTGAGGTCCGCTTGGCACAGTTTAGCGTCCTGGAGGTCTGCCCGACTTAGGTTCGCCTCGTGGAGATGTGCGCGAGTAAGATCGGCACCGGAAAGATTGGCTTTATGGAGGTTCGCGTGGAAGAACCAAGCTGACCTCAGATCACAGCCGACGAGATTGACGCCACTCAAGTCGGCTTTATCGAAAATTGCGCCACTGAAGTCGATCGGGCTCTTAGAGTCTTTTCTGAATTCGTTCCACTTCTCTACGCCCATCATCCTCAGCGCGATAAAAAGATCTCGATCCGCCATATCTAGAGCACGGCACGCGCGTGGGGCGATTGACTGGCCCCTGGCTGTCCCTTAGGGGACTATACAAGGGAAACGCTGATCGAAGATTCAAAAAAACCAATTCGCGGACTCTAGGACGGCCGGGTGCCCCAGGTGCCGGAGGTGCACCACACATTCGCGTTCGTTGCGAATGTGTGGGTGCTGCGTGGGGCAATACATCCGCCGGGTTACGATAAGATCCTTGGACAAATTGGTCAGAGTACCGACCAGCGGGCGCGGATCGACCGATCGCGAGGGATGGTTCCCACGAATACTCTCTCTGGCACCGCAGGTTTGCGTGAAGGCGAGCCAGATGAAAGTTTTATGAAAACCTTGAAATGCGAGGGCCAGCAGCCGAAACGGGAGTAGAATTTTGCGACTGGAAATCGGATCGAGGTTTCCATCGCATGAAGGAGGTCTCCGATGAAATTTCGGGTTTCGTGTTTGATTGCTCTTGCTTTGTTGTGGAGCATGCAAATGGCAGGCCAGATGAGAGGTGGACACGTCAAGAAGAACATCCAAGTAATTCGTGACTCAGTCAAGATAATTGGTCCGGGCGGAGCGCCCGATGGCAACGATGCCCCAACGGCTCTTGTGGTTATAGGAGGCCGAGGCGGGGATGCGGGCGTCGACAACGCAAACTCCGGGAATGGCGGTGGAATCGAGTTTACGGCGGGCGCCGGTGGCGCCAGCTCTCAGGACGCCGGTTCTGGTGGCTCGATCACATTGAAAGCTGGTGCTGGCGGCACAAGTAGTGAGGTCGGTGGCTCCGGAGGTTCGATCACGTTGCAACCGGGAACACATCGTTGTGGCGTACCAGGACTTTGCGGGTTGGACGGCAACGTGATTCTCGCTGTCCCCAAGCATGGTTTCGTCGGTATCGGAACAACCTCTCCCAGCAATACCCTCGAGGTACTAGCAGGCGGTACGACGTTGGCCGATGCCTGGACGGTCCGGAGCTCCCGCCGCTTTAAGACGAACATTCGGCCGCTGGAAGGAGCCTTGGAAAAAATCGAGCAACTTCAAGGCGTCTCGTATCAGAGCAAGAGCGATGGCCGACATGAGATCGGCGTAGTGGCTGAGGATGTGGATCGTGTCCTACCGGAAGTGGTCTCACGCGATCCGGTAACCAATGAGGTCCAAGGTGTGGACTATGCTCGACTAGCCGCATTGCTGATCGAAGCGGTGAAGTCTCAACAAGCTGAAATCCAGCAGTTGAAGGCTCAAGTACTACAGCTCCAGGGCGGGTCGCCCAGGTAATGGCGGCGGGTGCCCCATTCATTCGCGCCCGCACTTTGCGAATGAGTGGGCGCGGCGCATCTTCCTCGTCAGTAAACTTTCTCTCGCCGAACGTCGCTAATCCCAAGTTCGAGTTTGACTGCTTTGGATGCTGTCAGGTTATCCTCGTGTTATTACCTCTATGAAGAAAGCAACCTCCCGCTCTCGCCGTCCCTCCACGAAAGCCACCGCCCCTCCGCAAACCGTGAACGACTACGTCGCCGCCGTCCCGGAACCTGCTCGCAGCACCTTGAACAAGGTGCGCGCGGCGATTCGGTCCGCTTTACCAGCGGACGCCACCGAGGCTATCAGCTATCGGATTCCGACCTTCAAGTACAAAGGATCGCTGGTGTGGTACGCCGTCTTTTCGAACCATTGCAGTTTGTTCCCCGGAAGTTTGGCCGTGATCAAAGCGTTCAAGAACGAACTCAAAGACTTCCCCACCTCCAAAGGAACCATCCATTTCCCGCTGAACAAGCCTCTGCCGGCCGCTTTGCTGAAAAGGATAGTGAAGGCGCGCCTGGCGGAGAAAGAACGGAAACAGCGCTGAGACCGTCATGAACGAAAATCTGCGAAGCGTGCTCACGGGAACGGCGGGGCTTTCAGCGGCAGCTGTGGTAGCGCTTCTCCTGACGATTGTTCGCAGGCCAGCGGACAGCGACCTGGCTGGCCGGGAGCGAACCGCACGTCTCTTTTTGATCGGGCTGGCGGCGCAGTGTCTCCATTTCATGGAGGAGTTTGTTACGCGCTTTCATGATCGCTTTCCCGCGCTGCTTGGCCTGCCGGCGTGGCCGGAGAACTTCTTCGTGGCGTTCAATCTGCTGTGGCTGACCGTTTGGATCCTGTCGGCGATTGGCCTGCAAAGGGGCTACCGGGCCGCTCTGTTCCCGGCATGGTTTTTTGCGATTGCAGCCATCGCGAACGGAGTCGCACATCCCCTGCTTGCGCTCGTCGCTCGCGGATATTTCCCCGGCCTGATCAGCTCTCCGGTGCTGGGAGTATTGGGTGTGTTGCTCTGGCGAAGGCTGCTGGCGCTGACGAGATCCTCGGCATGAGTAATCTCGGGACTGGCGGGTGGGTCGACACAGTGCTATCCTCTTTCTCGTACCTCGCGGGGCCCGCGCGCTGAGCCATTAGCGCCACGAAAAATGAGGGTCCCTACCTACGTTCTTCCTCGCAGAGATCGTGGATGGAAACAAAAAGGGCCGCATCTCTGCGGTCCTTGATTTTGTTCCTGCCAACGACAAATGACCAGCGACGCCTTACCGCCTTGTTTTTACCAACGACTAGCGACCAGCGACTAACGACGCTTTAGCGTCTCCCGCGCCCACCGCCACCACCGTGGTGTCCGCCACCGCCGCCGCCCGGACCGCGTCGGCCTCGACCACCGCCGCCACCACGCCGTCGATTGCGATCGCCGCCGCGGCCAGCATCGCGCCCACCTTCAGGACGTCCCGTGCCGGCGCCCGCTGGCGCGGGCTCGCCTTCCACGCGATTGAAGTTTGGCTCGTCGTCGGCGTCGAAATCGGCGCCGCCTTCGATTACCGCGGTAGGCTCGCCGTGCACGACCGGCGCCACGTAGGGTCTGGCTTCAGGTGTTCCGCCTTCCGTATCCGGAGGAGGCGGAGCGCCGCCGCCCATCTTGGCGCGCTGTTCTTTCAGAATTGCCTTGCGCGACAATTTGATGCGATTTCCTTCGACGGCCAGCACTTTCACCAGCACCTGGTCGCCTTCTTTGAGCTCATCCTTGATGTCCTTGATTCTGTGCTCGGCGACTTCACTGATGTGCAGCAGCCCGTCCGTGCCCGGGATGATCTCCACGAACGCCCCAAACTCCGCCAGCCGCGTTACTTTTCCAAGATAGGTCTTCCCTACTTCGGCGGTCGCGGTCAGATCGCGGATAATTTGCAGCGCCTTGTTCGCCGAGACTTCGTCGTTCGACGCCACGTTGACCTTGCCGGTATCTTCCACGTCGATCTTGACGCCGGTCTGTTCGATGATGCTGCGGATCATCTTGCCGCCGGGCCCAATCACGTCGCGAATCTTGTCCACCGGAATCTGCAAGGTGTAGATGCGTGGCGCATACGCCGAAACCTTGGTGCGTGGCTCCGTCAGCACCTCATCCATCTTGTCGAGAATGTGCAACCGTCCACGTTGGGCCTGTGCCAGCGCTTCGCGCATGATCTGCGAAGTAATGCCGGCGACTTTGATATCCATCTGCAACGCAGTGATGCCGTCGCGGGTCCCGGCAACTTTGAAGTCCATATCGCCATAGTGATCTTCCGCGCCCGCAATGTCGGTCAGGATGGCGTAAGAGTCTCCTTCTTTCACGAGGCCCATCGCCACGCCCGCCACCGGAGCCTTCAGCGGAACCCCCGCATCCATCAGTGAGAGCGAAGCGCCGCAAACCGTCGCCATCGAAGACGACCCATTCGACTCGAGAATGTCCGAAACAACCCGCATCGCGTACGGCCACTTGTCTTCCGTGGGAAGCACGGCCGAAAGCGCCCGATCCGCCAGCGCGCCATGCCCAATCTCGCGCCGACCCGCCCCGCGCAGAAATGCAACTTCAGCCACCGAAAATGGTGGGAAGTTATAGTGAAGCATGAAGCGTTTCTTGGATTCGCCCTGGAAACCTTCGAGGCGCTGCATGTCGTCGCTGGTACCGAGGGTGGTGGTAACGAGGGCTTGCGTTTCGCCGCGGGTGAAGATGGCGCTGCCGTGGGTGCGGGGCAGGACGCCGGCTTCAATCCAAATGTCGCGGATCTGGTCGAAGGCGCGGCCGTCAGGACGCCGCTTGTTGTTGATGACCTGGTCGCGGAAAAAGCGCTCGCGCAAAGCTTCGTAATACTTCTCGAGCTTGGCTTTCGCTTTGTCATCGTCTTCCGGAAGAGCGGCGACCAACTCTTTCTTCAGAGTGCGGACAAGATCGTAGCTTTCAAGCTTCGGATGCTTCTGGGTATCGAGAGCGTCGGCTAAACGCGCGCCGATTTTTTTCTCCAAGTCTTTGTAGTAGGCTTCGTCGAATTCCGGGGGCGTGACTTTGCGCTTGGGCTTGCCTACTTTCGCGCGCAGGTCAT
>WNEZ01012834.1_pt1 | contig 10025 bp, 8 predicted proteins | sample 5400521 | NCBI WGS metagenome assembly WNEZ01 (sample SAMN13153339, study PRJNA577476) | soil metagenome | isolation source: 120 cm saprolite under Douglas fir tree site 2 hole 1 replicate 1 | place: USA:California | collected 2015-04-18 | reverse complement strand
CCCACTGCTGCAGGACGTGCATGTCGCGAAGGTCGCCAAGAGCCCGGAAGAGTTTCTTGCCGGCCTTCCTCATTTGTTTCCAGGAGGGATCGGGATCCATGGCCATCAGGCCGTCGGCGAGAAAACGGCAGCGGCGGATCGCCACTCGCAGATCGTGAACAGAATCAGCGTCGAAACCCGCAGCCGTGCGTTCGCACTCTACGAGTACAGCCTCCATCCAGGCGCGCAGCCCGAGCTTGAGCTTGGCTTTTGCCGGGACCGCGGCTGGAGTTGTGGCCATCAGATGCTTCTTTGCAAACTATTGTCGCGTGTTTGTCGTTATACCGCCACAGCGCCCGCGGCCGGAAGCATCAAAAATCCATTCAATTTCTCTGGAGAGAGTTCATCCACGATGCGTAGGGCGCGCGTTCACGCCCTCTGACCGATGATGACCGACCGCCATTTTGATGCAACCCCCAATCGCCTGGCGCGCGGAGAATACCTGGCTCGGGTCGTTCTAGGCTGCCTCGATTGCCACTCCGAACACGACTGGAGGGCACCCGGTGCAGCGATTGTGCCAGGCCGTGATGCCGCAGAACAAATTTTCCCGGGCCATCCGCACGGGATCAGTGATGGGGCGTCCGCTGAATCCGATCATGCCTTGGGACACTTATTGCCACATGAATGACGAGGACTTGAAAGCGATTTTGGCTTATCTGCGGGCCGTGAAGCCGGTGGAAAATCGCGAAGAGCGGCGGGGCTAGAGTGACGCATCAAGAAGCCTCTGAGGTCGCTTGCAACGAATTCGCCACCATCACCGGTCGATCGCTCGATTAAAGACATGTTCGGCCAATCCATCACTCGGACGCGACGTTTACGGGGTCAGCTTGAACACCGTTCCGCAGCCGAAATCGCAAGCGGGGCCAGAGATGCCCCCGGAAGTCGTCGTCCCATAGAGATTGCCCTGTGAATCAAAGGTTAAGAGGCCAAAGGGGTCTGCCCCGTCCGCTCCGCCAGTAAAGTTGTAAAGCACCGTCTCCGTGCCGTTGGGAATCAGCTTAAACACCACGCCGCAACCAACGGGAACGCAACCGCCGCCCACCCCACCCGAAGACGCCGTACCGTAGAGATTGCCCTGTTTATCGAGGATCACTCCGGAGGGACCATCCCCGTCGGCTCCGGTGAAGCTGTGGAGCACCGTCTTAATCCCGGTGGGTGTCAGCTTAAAGATGCTTCCACCGCCGGTACCCCCATTGTTGGCATTACCAGTTACTCCATAGAAATTGCCGTCACTATCCAGCGCTAACCCGCCGAGTGCCGTTTCGGTATGTTGAAAGCTGAAAAGAACAGTTTCTGTGCCGTCCGGAGTCAACTTAAACACCGTACCGAAGCCGTAAGTTCCGCCCCCATTCGTCTTGCCATACAGGTTGCCGTTCGAATCCGAGACCAGCGCCGCTAATGGAATGTTCCCATCCGCTCCGCCGGTAAAGCGATATAGAGTTCTCTTGGTTCCGGATGGGGTTAGTTCAAAGATGGTGCCACAACAGAACTGCGTCAGACCGCCCGCTGAAGTTGTACCGAAGAGATTGCCTTGCGGATCCAATACCAAGCCTGGGTTGGGTTGCGACCCGTCGGCCCAACCGGTGAATCTGTAGAGCACCTTTTCTACGCCAGAGGAATTCACTCTAAACACCGTCCCCGAGCCGCAGTTGCCGCCGCGCATGGTGGTGCCGTAGAGATTACCTTGTGAATCCATCGTCAGGCCTCGGTTTGGAATGGCCCCATCCGGTCCGCGTCCCTGTGGCTGAATGCAGAGTGTCGTAATCGACTTCGAGGAAAAGCTATGAAGCACCGTCTCATTGCTCGACGGGGTTAACTTGAACACAATACCTTCGGAGCGAGCGCCGCCAAATAGAGTTGTGCCGTAGAGATTGCCCGCCGAATCAAAGACCAAACCTCCCTCCGAAAATGACCCGTCCGCACCTGTGAACCTGTACAACGTCGCCAAAGTCTGTGCGTGCGCCGCCAGCCCCGTCGCGAGGAGAATCTCAACAACGAACCCAAGCAGCACCAGCCCAGGACCGAAGCGTTTCAACGGACCGTGTGTATCGCTCATGCTGTCTCCTTAAGTCCAGTCATGATTGTTCCGGTTAATTGGATTTCGCTTTACTCGCCTCAGCAGGGGACGTGCTGGAAGTCCGACGGCATTATACTGCTACTGTGCGTGAAATAATACAAAACCACAGAGAAGGCAGCCGAAATAGATCGGAACGCGGGGGACGTTTAGTGGAGAGAGGCGAGGTCGAATGCAGATTTTCACGGCACCTTACTCGCAGGGTAACTGGCACAACAGGAGGCCAGCAAACTGCCAATCGCCAGAAATCAAGTTGTTCCTAATTACGGCACGGCTGGAAGCCGCGCCCGGTACTAACTAGCGGTCCGATTACGCGTCTTGCGTGCTCAGCACTTTCTCGCGCTCCTCTGCATCTTGTCGTTCTTCCTTCGCTGAGGTGGGAAGCGCGATCTCCGCGGGCAGGATCACGTCGTGCACGCCGGCGCGTTTGGCGGCGAGCACTTTCTCTTTGATTCCGCCCACGGGCAACACATTGCCGCTCAGCGTGATTTCACCCGTCATAGCGGTCAGCGGGCGGACCTGCCGTCCCGTCAGCAGCGAGACCAGCGCGGTCACGATCGTCACGCCGGCCGAAGGTCCGTCTTTCGGGATCGCTCCGGCTGGCACGTGAATGTGGATGTCATGGGTTGCGAAGAATTCCTCGTCGATCCCGAGCTGTGCCGCGTTGGAACGCACCCAGCTGAGCGCCGCTTGCATGGACTCCCGCATAACGTCCTGAATCTGGCCGGTGATGGTCAGGCCACCTTTGCCTTTCATCAGGTTCGCTTCGACGAAAAGAACGTCGCCGCCGGCCGGAGTCCAGGCCAGTCCGACGACTACGCCGGCCCGCTTGGTGCGCTCGGCGATTTCGCCTTCACTGCGGATCTTGATGCCGCCCAGGAATTCCTGAATGATCTCCTTCGTCACCACCAGCTTTTCGGTCTTCCCTTCCGCGAGCCTGCGCGCCTGTTTGCGGCAGATGGTTCCGATTGTGCGTTCCAGGTTGCGTACGCCGGCTTCTCGCGTGTAATGGCGGATGACGAAGCTCACCGACTCTTCGGGAAACTCGATCTGATCTTTCGTGATGCCGTTTTCCTCGATCTGGCGCGGGATCAGGTACTGGAATGCGATGTGGACTTTTTCTTCCTCCGTGTATCCCTGCAGTTCGATGATCTCCATGCGGTCGCGCAAGGGCTCGGCGATTGGGTCGAGCATGTTCGCCGTCGTGATGAACAGCACTTTAGAAAGATCGAAGGTGACATCCAGATAGTTGTCCCGGAAAGTCGAATTCTGTTCCGGATCGAGCGCTTCGAGCAATGCCGAGGCTGGATCGCCCCGGAAATCGCGTCCGACCTTGTCGATTTCGTCGAGCATGAAGACCGGATCTTTCGTTTCTGCGCGGCGGATGCCCTGGATGATCTGACCAGGGAGGGCGCCAATGTAAGTGCGACGGTGTCCGCGGATTTCGGCTTCGTCATGCACGCCGCCAAGGGAGAGACGCACGAACTTGCGTCCGAGAGCGCGGGCGATCGACTTACCGAGTGACGTCTTGCCGACTCCGGGGGGACCGACGAAGCAGAGAATCGGACCTTTCATGGTCGGCTTCAGACGACGCACGGAAAGGTAGTCGAGGATGCGGTCCTTTACTTTCTGGAGATCGTAGTGATCGGTGTCGAGAATCTCTTTCGCTTTCGGGATCTCAATTTCTCCACCCGAAGTCTTGGCCCAGGGCAGAACGGCCAGCCACTCGATGTAGTTGCGAGTGACTGAGTAGTCGGCGGCCATCGGCGACATGCGCGACAGGCGGCCCAACTCCTTCAGGGCTTCTTTCTTTACTTCGTCGGGCATGCCGGCGGATTCGATCTTCTGTTTCAGATCTTCCGTGTCGCGCGCGCCTTCGTCCTGCTCGCCTAGTTCTTTCTGGATGGCTTTGATCTGCTCGCGCAGGTAGTACTCGCGCTGAGTTTGCTGCACGCGGTCCTGCACTTCGGACTGGATCTTGTTGCGCAGTTGCTGGACTTCGAGTTCCTTCGCCAGATGCTGATTGACCTTTTCCAGGCGGATGCGGACATCGGTGGTTTCGAGCGTGTCCTGCTTGTCGGCCGTGGAAAGGGAGGGCAGCGACGAGGCGATGAAATCCACCAGGCGTCCCGGCTCTTCGATGTTCATGGCGACGGTCGAGAGTTCGTCAGAAAGCGTTGGGGAACCGGCAACGATCTGCTGGAAAAGCGTCAGCACATTGCGCTGCAGCGCTTCGATTTCGGAATTTTTTGGTGGAATCGTCTCCGGGATCGGCGTCACTTGCGCGCGCATGAACGGACTGAGTTGGGAAAATTCCGCCAGCCGGACTCGCTCCAAGCCTTCCGCAAAAACGAACAGGCTCTGGTTGGGCATCTTGACGACTTTATGCACGATCGCGAGGGTGCCGACGGTGTAAAGATCGGTGGGTTGGGGCGCGTCCACGCGCGCCTCGCGCTGCGCGATCACGACGATCGTCTTGTCTTCTCCGAGCGAATTGATGAGTTGAACAGAGCTGTCTCGACCTACGGTAAGCGGCAAAACCGCGTGGGGGAAGAGCACCGTGTCCCGCACTGGCAGAATGGGCAAAGAGCGTTCAGTCGTATCGTAAGTAGTAATTTCAGACTGATCAGATTTCGTCATACTTTATGCCTTGAGTGAGTTCCACTCAACTTTGGATGACCCAATCCGCCAAAAAGATGCAGGGCTGTGAGCTAGGATGTTGAATTCTAAACGGTTTTAGGTTTTTTACAAGACACTGAAGTGTTGCAGCCTATCGGGGACTGATGGACATAGGAGCGCAGCTCTTTCCCGCGCTCCCACACACTTGAGAATTTGGCTCTTTTTGACCTAGAAGACGACTTACGCTGCCGGATAGATGCCTAGCACCTTGACAAGTTCCGCGACCTCTTCCAGGTGACGTAGGGCTTTGCGTGCAGCATCATCATCGCCGCGCAGGAGGTCTACAAAGAATACGTACTCCCAGGGACGTCCGCGCATGGGACGCGATTCGATTTTGCTCAGGCTGATGTCGCGGAGCGCAAACACGCTGAGCGCCTTGAAGAGGGCGCCCGGCAGGTTGCGCACGCTGAACGCGAGGGAAGTCTTGCCAGCCCGGCGCGACGCACGCGGTTTGCCGCGCTCGATCAGAAAGAAACGCGTGAAATTCTTCTTGTCGTCTTCGATGCCGGCCTTCAAAATTTTCCCTCCGTATACCTCGGCGGCGTGCCGGCTGGCGATCCCGGCGGCATCATGCAAGGCGTTGGCGACTACGTGCTTGATACTTCCTGCCGTATCGTAGAACGGGGCCGGTTCCAGTTTGGGGTTCTGCGCAAACAGATCGCGGCACTGGTCGAGCGCCACGGGATGGGAGAAGACCCTTCGCAAGTCGCGAAACTTCGTGCCCGGGAGAGCGATCAGGTTGTGCACAATGCGCATGCGGAACTCGCGGACAATGTGGACCTCGCGACTCAGCAGCAGATCGAAATGCTCGGCGACTGACCCCGCCAGTGAGTTCTCAATCGGGATCACCGCGCCCCCGACTGTCCTGCGACCCACTCGGTCGAAGACCTCCAGTGAGCGGGCACAAGGAACGATCTTCGCCCGGGGCACCATCGCTTCCGCGGCTTGATGGCTGAAAGAACCGAGTTCGCCCTGAATTGCAATTTTCATGGAGACGTCTTTAGCTTGATCTCGTCCTTACCAATAAAGAAGTGTAGAGACGCAGCTTGCCGCGTCTCTACGGATGCTTCACGGGTGCGGCGGCGAGATCTTTGCGCATCACCAACGCGTCCAGATGGTTGGAATAGTAGCCGGGCACGGTCTTTTCCACGAAATATTCTTTGCGCTTGTAGAACTGGATGGCTGCGGCATTATCCACGGCGGTTTCCAGTTCCACGATGGCCGCACCCGCTTGCCGAAGGCGATCCTCTGCGGCTTGCAGCAGTGACGATCCGATGCCGGCTCGGCGCGCTTCGGGGAGGACGTCAATTGTGATGATGTGCCCGGTCTGGCGGCGCGCTTCGGCAACGATGAAGCCTATGATTTTCGCCTGTTCTCGGTCATTCTGGCTGACTTCGCCGTTTCGAGATTCGGCGACCAGCGTGAAGGCTTCGGGGCGCCGCATATAGACGGCCAGTTCCGGGCGCGAGTAGGCCAGCTGGGGATCGAAACAGATCTGATCCATCCGCCACAGCACGTCGAAATCCGTTTTTTGGAAGGGCCGGACACGAAACGACACGCTGCCATTCTAACGGGAGAACACGAAACCTTTCTTGCCTGATTTTATCCATCTACCTCTTGCGCAGATGCATCCATAGACGTAGCATTTTGCAGCAGAGGGCACCGTGGGGCGTTTCGTCCTAATTGATGTCGTCGTAGCAGGGGTCTTGCTCTTGCTATGGTACGGCTGGTTTGTGAGCTACAACCGGCGCCGTGGGGCGGCTCTGTTGCACTGGGTCCAGGCGGCCTGCCTGGGCAGGGGCCGGGTCCTTGATCCGCGCTGGAAGGCCGGCAGCACACAACTGAAGGCCACTCTGCGCCTTTCCTCACGCTGGTTCGAAGACGCCCGCCTAACCGTTCGTCTGCAGCCCCGCCCATTTCCCGTCCAGTGGTTTCTCAGCCGCTGGCGCAAGCAGGGAGAGACTCTGACTTTCGAAGCCAATATGGGATTCCCTCCCGGCTTTCATCTGGATGTGATCCGCCGCCGGTGGTCGGGCCACTCGGTCAAGAAAGTAGCGTCCGAGACCCGGACCTGGACCCTCAGCCGCCCCGGACCCGTGGTTTTGACCACCAAAGACGACTGGCCGCCTGAACTCACTCCGGTGATCAATGCGTTGACCGCGTGGCGGGACAAAGATTTTCTGAACGTTCGCTTCAATCCCACCTCGCCCCACTTCACTGCGACCGTCGCGCTCGAAAACTTGTCCGATGAAAGTACCGCTGCTGCGGTGTTGGGCTTGTTTCGCGAACTGGCGATGAGTTCGTCCGCCAAGCAGCACTAAAAGATCGCCGGTTCTTTGTAGGGCCGGCATCCCTTCGGCTTCGCTCAGGGTAGGCTTTGCCGGCTGTCGCGAGGGCATCTTGCCCTTGCAGATGGGAACTAGCTGGACCACAACGGCATTCACCTGAGCGTGGCCGAGAGTGCGAGGCATCTTGGCCATCTCGAGGTGGGGGCGGGACGCCCCCACGACAGCCGCCGAGACGGCGGCGCTACACATTCCTACTCCGGTTCCGCCACAAAGCGGTAGCCTACGCCACGCACGGTCTGCAGGTGTTTGGGTTGAGACGGGTCCTCTTCGATATAGCGGCGCAGACGCACCACAAAATTATCGATCGCGCGGGTGTCGGTATCTTCGTGCAATCCCCAGACTTCTTCGAGGATAGATTTGCGGGAGACCACTTTTCCGTTGTTGCGGATCAGGTGGCGCAGAAACTCGGCTTCCATCAGCGTGAGATGGATGATGTTTCCAAACGTGCGCAGTTCGAGTTCGCCGAAGTCAATTGTTTTTCCGTTGAAGCTAAAAATGTCAGGCCGACCTTGGGCCCCGGAACCAGTCGGATCTTCACCCGCAGAGTTGCGCTGGGCAGCCTCCTTCATCCATGTACTGCGGCGTAGAAGACCCTCGAGGCGGGCGATCAGGATGGGGAGCTCAAACGGCTTGGGAAGATAGTCGTCGGCACCCGAGGCGAAGCCTTGCAGAACGTCCTCGGCACGTCCGCGGGCCGTCAGCATGAGTATGGGTACGTAGTTTTTGCTTTCCCGAAGCTCGGCCGCAACATTGAAGCCGCTCTTGCCCGGCAACATTACGTCTAGAACCAGGGCATCGAATGGCTCCCTCTTGTCAATCAGGCGCGTGAGGGCGGACTCGCCATCTCCGGCTACTTCCACGGCGTGCCCTTCAGCCTCCAAATTGTAGCGGAGGCCCTGGGCCAGGTGGGCTTCGTCCTCGACCACCAGGACCCGGCTCATGCCACCCTCCGCGGTAGTTCGAGCGTCACGGTGGTTCCCTTCCCCATGCCCTCGCTCTCGGCGAAGACTTGCCCGCCGTGCTTGCGCGCAATGGACCGCACGATGAACAGACCCAGGCCCGTGCCTTTGACCCCAGACAATGAACGGTGCGCCACACGATAAAAACGTCTGAAGATGCGCTTCAGTTCGTGCTGGGGGATGCCGACACCCCGATCACGAACGCGCAGCACCACGTGCTCCGCATCTGGCACGTCCAGTTCTACGGAGATCCGTACACCGTCAGGCGAATACTTAACCGCATTGTCGAGCAGGTTGGAAACCACAGTGCGCAGCTCTTCCGGATCACCGGTCACATCCGCCGAACCGGCGCCGTTGAGCGATTCCCTGTAGTCGAGCGCTTCGGCCTGCAAGTGGTGCCGGACGCGTGCCAGGTCCACGCACTCGCGAACCAGACTGTTGAATTCGAGCGGAAGGCGCTGTGCGGGGCGCCTCCTCTGCGCGGCTTCGCCCGCCTTCAAAACCTGCTCTACGGTATGCAGCAGGCGCTCGGTGTCGAGCAGCATGGATTGATAGAAGTCGCGGCGCTGTTCCACGTCCACTTCGCGTCGTTGCAGGGTCTGGAGGTAAAGCCGGATGGATGCGATGGGCGTTTTCAGTTCATGTGTGACCGCATTGATAAAGCTGTCGTGCTGTTCGTTGCGACGGATTTCGCGGACCAGAAAAATCGTATTGAGCACCAGTCCGGCAATGATAGCGAGAAAGAGGATCGCGCCCAGAAAGAGCTTGATCTCCTGGCGCCAGTTGAGGATGATCCAACCGACGTTCAGCGCGGTGGCCGCCACCACCAGGCACACGCCCAGCGTGATGACGAAGTAGATCGCTTTCTGCCGGCTGATGATACGCACAGGGAGATTGTAGGCGGGACGGGTGCCAGGTGTCAGGTGTCAGGTGGCAGGTGGCAGGAAATGCAAGGACAGACCGCAGGCGCCGTCAACTTATTTTGTGGAGACGTTGCTTGCTCGACGTTCGCAGGTTTCCCTGCCAGGCTGCCAGCTGCGACCTGCCAGCTCCTTCTCAGTCGTTGCCGGAGACGGCCGATGCAAGCCCGGCGGCGTTCAGATCGCGGACCAGGGCAGGTTTGGGCGGCAGGTTGTTGAGCCTGACTTTGTAGATATGCCGCGCCAGGCCGAGTTTTTTCAGCGCCCAGATGCCGTACCAGTTCAGGTCGATTTCGTACCAGGTCAGGCCGTGGCGGGCGGAAACGGGGTGCGCATGATGATTGTTGTGCCAGCCCTCGCCGAAAGTAAGGAGCGCGATGAGAAAGTTGTTGGTCGAAAGATCCTTGGTGGCGAAGCGGCGCGATCCCCACATGTGGGTAATCGAATTGACCGTCCAGGTGGCGTGCAATCCTACGACGACGCGTACGAAAACTCCCCAAAACAGAAAAGGCAGCCCGCCGATCGCAAAGAGGATCGCACCCAGGATGATGTTGGAGGTGTAGTGATATTTGGTCAGCCAGACGTGCACTTTGTCTTTGGTTAGATCGGGCACGTAGCGCGAAAGAGTCGTCGTATCGTGATGCATGGATCGGCCGGTCAGGATCCATCCCATGTGCGACCACCATTTGCCGTCGCGGGGGGTATGCGGGTCACCGTGTTCGTCAGAAAATTGGTGATGAATGCGATGGGTCGCGACCCAGAAAATCGGCCCACCCTCGAGCGCCAGCGTCGCGCACCAGGTGAGGAAGTATTCGACCCATTTTGGAGTCTTGTATCCGCGATGGGTTAGAAGCCGGTGATAGCTCATGCCGATGCCAAGGCTCCCGGAAACCCACCACAGGAACATGGCAACGAAGAATGCCTTCCAGGTAAAGAAAAATAGTGCTGCGATTGCGCCGACGTGGAACAGGGCCATGGCAGTTGCCGTGCCCCAATTGATGCCGTC
>WNEZ01006868.1_pt1 | contig 10028 bp, 9 predicted proteins | sample 5400521 | NCBI WGS metagenome assembly WNEZ01 (sample SAMN13153339, study PRJNA577476) | soil metagenome | isolation source: 120 cm saprolite under Douglas fir tree site 2 hole 1 replicate 1 | place: USA:California | collected 2015-04-18 | reverse complement strand
GAATCAAGGTCCGAACTTGCGATAGAGGTAATCTGTGATAATCTGGCGTTATCGTGATTTTGCCTGATTTTTTGAAGATGCCTAGAAGCCATAGAGCCTCTTCTAAGCCTGGCCTATTCGAGTGTGTTCTGCCGTCGTCCCCGAAGGGCCCTACGAGGTAGTTGGGAATACCTGCCTCGGCGTAGAGGACGGAGAGGAGTAGGGCCTCTGGGTTATCGCCGATAATAGCAACGGAATTGTTTTCTTCCATAGACCCAACAGCTGTTACGCACTTTCTGGCGGGGATCCTCGTGGCCGTTCGTGATCTGCCTTAACCGATTGCATCTACTCTGCTGACAGACTTCGGTTTGATGCGCGGCAAACTTGCCCGTGTTAGACGCAAGATCTGTCAGCGCTAACCAAGAATATTCGAATCGCGATCCGGATGATTCTCTTTGATCTGTGAATGCCTTCTATCTCTTATCTACCCACGGTTGTATTACAGAATTTGATCTCGGGTTCGCTAGATTGAAGGTTTGGATCGACGTTCTGACCCCGAAGCATGCTCTCTTCTTCGAGCCGCTCTATCGAGACCTTGTCCATGATGGACACGAACTACTACTGACGACTCGAACGTATCGCGAAGCGGTTGAAGCGCTGAGATTGAAACAGTTGCGATTCCGCATTGTCGGAGAGCATGGAGGCGGTTCCCGCTTCGGCAAGCTCCTAGCCAGTGGACGTAGAGTGATGAAGCTAGCCCAACTGATTGAGAACTGGCGCCCTGATACGGCAGTCTCATTCTCCTCTCCCGAGGCTGCGAGAGTCGCTTTTGGACTTGGAGTTCCACATGTTGCCGTGAATGATTCTCCTCACTCCTGGCTTGTGGCTCGGCTCAGTATTCCTCTCTCACGATACGTGTGTTCTCCCTGGATAATTCGCAGAAAGATCTGGCTGTCTTTCGGAGCGTGGCCTGATGGCATTGTGGCCTACAGGGCATTGGACGCTGCTGCTTGGCTGAAACGATACAAGCCGAATCCAGCAGTGCTCAAGGAGTTATCGCTGACAAGGGACAAGCCGATTATCGTATTGCGAACAGAAGAGTCGTTCGCTTCCTACTTGGAAGGAAAGGCGAGTGATAGTGCGCCCGTGATCGGACCGGTCATTGAAGAAATCCTGAGACGGGCACTGGATGCTCAGATCGTCATTTCGACAAGATATGGGCGTCAAGCACCAGTTCTTAGGCAGAAGTTTGGGAATAGGGTACGCGTTGTCGACCATATCGTCGACGCGACAAGTCTCCTCTACTACTCGACCATTTTCATCGGATCTGGAGGTACGATGACTGTCGAGGCAGCCCTGTTGGGCCGCCCAGCTATCTCGAATTTTCCCGGAGAGAAACCTCTCTACATCAAGTACCTAGAGAGGAGGGGCTTGGTCAAGACGATTCAATCCCCAAGAGAGATCGCGCAAAGGGTCACCAGGACCCTAGGATCGGAAGAGGAACGAGAGAAGCAGGAGAAGCGAGGCACGAAACTTCTCCGTCAGATGGAAGACCCGATCAAAGTCATTACTAGAGTCGTTAGGAAGACTTGGAGGAAGAACGAGAAATAGCGATTCGTCCGGCGAGAAATCTGCCGCTTCGTCTCTCATCCGCACAAGGAACCATATCTCGAACCCTCTCTCTGTTACCATGCACGGTTACCAAACCCATTACCGACCAAAAAGACCCGAAAGAAATTGGCTCTCGCGACACAAAGCTGACCTTTCTTAGAACTTCTTCGAAGGTAGAGTTCACGCAAAGTATTCCTTTTCATAACCAACAGGCGCAGAACAAGCCCTGATCCGAAATCGGGGAGGGCGATCCAGTAGCCACCCTCATTCGGCGCTTCTCGCTAGGGCAAAAGTCCCGTTTCGAAGATCATGGTTCAAGCCTATTCCGCGTTGTAAACGCGAATCCTCGCCGAGAAACGTTCCAGCAGGCGGGACCCCTCCACAAAAAGGGGTGCAACAATTTTCTTCTCGCGACGCGAGAGTGGGTTATTCTTGGTTGTTATGGAAGGATTGTAACATGAATTTCACTATCGAGATTGACTGTTTGGGTTTAGGTTCCGATTGTTTCGTCGAAGAGCGGTCTGAACTCGTTTAGCAGCCCTCTCAGATCACTCTCGGTCTTTCCCTCGACATAGATGCGGATTAGTGGCTCTGTTCCGCTGGGTCTGACAAGGAACCAGCCTTGACTTTTGATGTCGACACGGACCCCGTCTATTGTGCTCGTGACTCGTTCGCCGAGCCGCTGGCGTATCCTCTTCATCGCATCGTTCTTCTTCTCGTCCGGACACCTGCGCTTCTCCTTGGCCATGAAGAATCTCGGTAGCAGAGCCATCAGTTTCGAGAGGGACATCCGATTCTCTAGAATAGAATTCAGGATCAACACAGTAGCCATTGTCCCGTCTCTCACCGGCTGATGCGGAGCATAGAATATTCCACCGTTCTCCTCTCCGCCAAGGATCGCCTTCTCCCGAACCATCGTCCTTGCCACGTGGATGCTTCCTACCTTGGTTAGAATCACTCTTCCCTTCCTTTTCCGAGCAGCTTCCGTCACTGACATGGATGAATTGACGGGAGTAACCACCTTACCCCCGGGATTTTTCTTGAGGACCTGGTCGGCAATGAGTGTCAAACTATTATCTCCCGAATGAACAACTCCTGTTTCGTCAACGAATACAGCCCTATCGCCATCGCCGTCGTGAGCAACTCCGAACGCTGCCTTCTCGAAACGGACGAGTTCCGCGAGAGGACCTAGATTTTCGGGTCTAGGCTCAGATGTGCGACCTGGAAATCTCCCGTCAATGTTATCGTTGATCGTGACCGCACGACAGCCGACGCTTCGAAGCAAGACTGGAGTAGTCATTGAGGATACTCCGTTGCCCGTGTCGACCGCAACCTTCAATGAGTTACCAAGCTTCCTCCTCCTCACGTGTGTTTCGACGCTTGCAAGGTAGGGTTCGAGGGGCAGAGTCCGCTGCTCCCGTCGTGCCGGAGTCTTGTTCATTTTCCATGAGTTTTTGACGACCAGCTGTTCGATCCTCTCCTCCTTCTCGCGGGGAATCTCTATCCCATCGGAATCTACGACTTTGAATCCGTTGTATTCAGGCGGATTATGGCTGGCGGTAATGACAAGCCCGGGAGAGGCGCTGATCTTTGCTAGGAATTGGAGCCCCGGGGTGGTGATTATTCCGCAGTCTTCCACACTGTTTCCTTGTGCAAGAATTCCGGCGACCGCACCCTCAGCTAGCATCTGGCTGGAGGTTCGTCCGTCCCTCCCAACCAGTATCCTCTCTTTCTTGAAGAGAGAAGCGACACTGGACCCGATTCCGTACGCAAATTCAGGGTTGATGCTCTCCCCGACAACCCCTCGTATTCCGTTGGTTCCGAAGAGCTGAGGCGCAGTCAATCTTCCAACCGTTCGCTTGACACTCCTTGTCTAGTTCAGAATGATAGAACCTGGTCTAATGATTGCTCCATCGGGAATGAATACTTGGCCGGCGATGATGGACCCTTTCTCTATCCTTGCATCTCTCCCGACCGTGACTCCTTCTCCGACGATCGCGTCTTCAACAATACAATTTTCACTCAAGGTTGTTTGTTCGAACACGATCGTGTCCCGAACAGTAGCGCCTTTCCCGACACTCACTCTTTCGGACAAGATCACGTTTGGTCCGATCTTCGCGCCTCTTTCCAGGATACAATCTCTTCCAACAAAAGATGGTTGGGTCACTTCGATGCTCCGTATCTTCTGGTCGGGTCTCGCTGTCGTCCGGTATTCGGCACGTTTCAGCAATTCTCTATTCGCCGTTATGTAATCGGGAATCTTTCCGATGTCGTACCAGAATCCCGTGTGTTTCCATCCACTCATTTTTCCTTGACTCGCGAGTACTGGAAAAATTTCTCGTTCTAGGCTTACCGGGCGTCCGTAGGGTATCCTTGCAACCACCCCGGGGTTTAACAAGTAGACTCCCGCGTTGATCCAACCGGGCCCGTGCTTGGTCCCCATTTTCTCCTCAAATCGAGTGATGCGATCATTTGAAGCAAGGGTAGCTAACCCGAAGGGCCGAGGATCTTCGACAGGAACAAGGGCCACTGTTGCTTCTGCTGCAGTCCTAGTATGCGCTGCTATCAACCCTCGAAGGTCAATGTCGCTGATGACGTCTCCGTTTGCAACGATCAATAGTTCGTCCTTATTCAGCATCGGTCTTGCGAGGATTATCGGTCCGCCTGTTCCAAGAGGAGTCTCTTCGACTGACAGCACAGTCTTGGTGGGGAGTTTCTTCCGTGCGACTTCAATCCTCAACTTGTCTGAGAGATGGTTGACGGCGAGTATCACCTCGGTAACGTTTCCCCGCGCAAACCATTCGACCATGCGATCTATCAGAGGCACGCCCACTAGAGGAAAGAGTAGCTTAGGCTTTGAACAGCTAAGGGGTCGGAGCCTTGTCGCGAACCCGCCAGCAAGAATCAACCCCTTCAAAATTCCGTCTCCGACGCTCAGCGGAGGGTTCGCAGTCGAAATTAGTGTTATAGCCTTTATTGGCGGTCGCTCGCGCCGGTCCTCATGAGATACTCATGCAGGCGCGAGTTGATTGTTCGTTGATCCGCGCTCGTCGAGGTAAGCATGAACGGAAAGGTCTGGAGGCAATTTTCACTTCCCAGAACGATGTGCGAAATAGCGAGGTTCTCGCCGGTGTGGCGGGCGTTGTGGCTGGCCTGTTTCTCTCCATCGTTGGATGCTTTCAGGCAGAGGACCCGCAAGCTCTTGGAGGGTGGGGACAATCGATCTATTCTCCGTTAGCCTTCGGATCAATCGGAGTGCTACTGTTGATATGTGGTGTTGGAACCATCATTTTCGCCCTTGTGCACCACGAAACTAGCCTAGAGAATCGAATCGCGTCATCGGCAGATGAGCATTCTGAGGTTCACTCTTCAAAGAGTGATGGAAGTGCCAAAGGAAGACGATGGATTTTTGGTCCTGGTTCCAAGTTAGGCAGCGTGGCGTTCATCCAGAGTCTCGTACTAGTTGTCCTCTACGCGGGCTTCGTACAAGAGTACGAATCGAACTCGACTATGCAAATTTGGATTCGGTCCAATTTTCTCGTGGGACAGTCTGTTCTGAATTGGGAGGGCGTCTTGATTCTGTCAGTCTCTCTAGCGCTCTTGCTACTCCAGTTTCTACCTGGACGGTTTCTGTCGGAATAGATACGGTGTGAAGAACCTACGAGATCTTGTTCCCGCAGTTCTTGCAGAACTTTGCCTCAATGGGATTCATGGTTCGACATGTCGGACAGTCGGTTGAGTCTAACAGAGAGCCACATTTGATGCAGTGTTTTGCTCCTTGGAGGAGTTGAGCCCCGCACTTTCCGCACCACCGGGCCCCTTGTACCGTATCGCTTGGCCTTGGTGGGGCGAGAGAGCTCGGAGAGAACACGTCGGCAAGAATCACTACGTCTCCAACAGTGGCGATCTTGTCGTGCGAGACCTCAAACTCTCTCGACAGGTCTCGGTCGTCCAGCAACGTTTTGAATTGTTCCTTGTCCACTGAAAGTAGAAGAGATTTGATGTCACCGGAATCTGTTGGGATGGCTTTCCGTACTCTCCCTACAAGGATTCCGTGGGAGTCGACCACTTGGAGGCCGCTTAGAGTCTCTAGTCGCGCGTGAGAGTCCTTTATGGATGGCGTCTGCGGGAAATGGTCAACATATTTCTCGCACCCATAGCAGTACCATCTTTTCTCATGAGACTTTGTTCGGACAAATGTCAATGACTGTTGACAGTCTGGACATCGTGCCTTCGGCTCCTCCTCAAACATGCTTTCCACGCTAAATTTCAACAGGAAGGGATTTTCGAATTGTATCTAGCTCAGTCTTCTCAGTTAATATCTTCGCATCCTCGACCAAGTTTTGGGTCGCCGTGGCATACATGGAAATGCGATCGACTTCTCTTCTATGAATCAAAGACATTGAAGTCTTCAAGTCAATATTTGTGCGAAGACGGCTCCGGACGTTGAAGGTATGTGTTCAAGAGCAATCCTACTTTATTTACGCAAAAACGTACACGGCACTCTCCTCATTCTTAGAAGCTGCACGGAGAATAGTTTGGAATACTGCAATTGCCACGCGATCCTCGTTGGGTATGGTTCGTAGCAACGACAAGCCAAGTATCAGCGTTCTCACCTTGTAATATCACTGGCTTCTTCCGCATTCATGACTCTGGCAGGAACCCGCTCGGAGTCGGCTCAACGGGGGCGGCAGTCGCGCTTGCTACCGGAGTAACGACAAGAGTCAGTCTGCGAAGGACGCGGCATCCTAACATCGTTGCCAGATTCAATGGTCAGCGGCTCGCTGATGAGGCGGTTTCGAATGAAGTTGCAAGAAGATACCTTGAGCTTGATGGCAGATCATGGCAGGTTAGGATCTCGCATGAGTGCCGGTTCCCTTCTGGCCATGGCTATGGTACGAGCGGGGCAGGTGCTCTGAGTCTGTCTCTCGCATTGAACGATGGTATGGGACTGTCATTTTCGATGCCCGAGGCTGCGCAGATAGCTCACATCTGCGAAATAAAGTGCAAGACGGGCTTGGGGACGGTCGCATCGGTCTTCTCCGGAGGGCTCACGGTTAGAACCGTGCCCGGAGCTCCAGAAATCGGACGAGTAAGAAAGCTAACTCTTCCCTCCTCTTTGAGGATAGTATCGGGTAGCTTGGGACCGATTTCAACCCGACGCGTGCTTGCAAACCATTACCTCAAGAAGACGATCAATGCCTGTGGACGAGCCCTCATCAAGAAATTTCTTCGAAACACTTCATACTTCAATTTCATGCGTATATCTCGAAAATTCTCGGATTGTGTTGGACTAATATCGTCTCGATTAAGACGAGCCATGAATGCGCTGGATTCGTCGGGTTTCAGTTGTAGCATGATGATGCTGGGCGAGTCGTTATTCTGCCTCCTTCCTCGCGAAGACGTAGGGCGCGTCGAGGCCATTTTCCGTAGCCATGAATTAACCCCTACAACTTCGTTAGTAGCGCGGTCAGGAGCGCGTCTGATCTGAGTTTTACCTCGAGGCATCCTCGTTTTCTGTCTCTCAAGATACGCGACGCGCTTGTCAAGGCAGAAGCGAGCGGCTTGGTAGTTCCGCAGGGATTAATCGCCCATGGGAGAGGGGAAGCCTTTGACTATATCCTAGGCGAGAGAACTATACCAGCGGCCTCTATCGCAACTATGGCCGCGTCAGCACTTCTTCTGAGAGCGGAATGGCCAGTCATATCAGTCAATGGGAACGCTGCGGCACTTGCTGGCAAAGACATAGCAGCCCTGGCAGCCACTGTTTCTGCCTCTATTGAAGTGAACCTTTTCCATCGCGCGCTCGAGAGAGAGAAACTGATTGCTCGCTACTTGAAAAAATTCGGAGCAAAGGAGATTCTCGGCGTCGGTTCTGCGGCGAGCAAGACCATAGGAGGCATTTCGAGCCCTAGGGCGAGAGTGGATCCTAACGGAATCGGAAAAGCAGACGTGGTTTTGATACCACTTGAGGATGGAGATAGAGCACAAGCCCTAGAGGACGAAGGTAAGAAAATTATCTCGATCGATCTAAACCCGTTGTCGAGAACCTCTCAGGTCGCTTCAGTGTCAATTGTCGACAATGTCGTCCGCGCCGTTCCCGCGCTGATCGTGGCCTCTAGGAAAATGAAGGAACTGCTACGAAGCCAATTAGAGACGTATGTTTCCAACTTCAATAACGAGACGAACCTAGCGAGTGCGATTGAACAGATCGTTCAATATCTCCAGGGAGAGATAAAGAATTGAAACCTGCAAACGAACCGGATAAGAAAAAGACATCTGTCGCCTCGTTCATGAGGATGAAGGGCGAGAATCGCAGAATTGTCATGGTAACGTCCTACGACTATCCGACCGCAGCGATTGCAGATGCAGTGGGCGTCGACTCGATTCTGGTAGGCGATTCGTACGGAATGGTCGTACTGGGCTATGAAAGCACGATTCCAGTAACTATCGAGGAGCTCTTACCGGTCTGCCGAGCCGTCAGGAGAGGCGCGGCACACCCTCTGCTAATTGGCGACTTGCCATTCATGAGTTTTCAGGTCTCACCAGAAGAAGCGATTCGTACGGCGGGCAGATTCGTGAAAGAAGGTGGTATGGAGGCCGTCAAGATTGAGGGAGGCAGTGAAGTGTCAAAGACAGTGGAATCCATCTCCCGCGCCGGGATTCCCGTGCTTGGCCACATCGGGGTCACTCCGCAGACGGCAACATTGCATGGGGGCTATAGGATTCAGGGCAGAAGCGTCGATTCGGGTGACAAACTCGTTGAAGACGCCAAGTCGCTGGAGGAGGCCGGGGTCTTTGGGATTGTTCTAGAGATGGTAACTGAGGAGGTTGCTAAGGTGATAACTGAGACCGTGTCCGTTCCGACGATCGGGATAGGCTCTGGGCGGTTTTGTGACGGGCAGGTGCTCGTGCTTCATGACTTGATCGGGTTGTATCCAAGTTTCACGCCGAAGTTTGCTAAACGTTACGTGGATGTTGCTGGAATGATCAAGCAAGCTCTTCAGAACTTTACGGTTGAAGTTAGGAACGGAGTATTCCCTGAGGAACAGCACGTCTTCAGAATGGACGAAGACCAGCGGGCAAGGCTCGTTTCTAAGCGGAAGATCTGAGCTCTTGCGGATTGCCGTTGTCGGCGCTGGAGCGATAGGGTGTCTTTTTGGTGGTCGGTTGTACGGGGCTGGACATGTGGTCTTCCTGATACATCACAAGAGGAGCGTCGCAGCCTCCATCGAGAAGAAGGGCGTTAGTATTCGGGAGCTCTCGGGAAAGGTTGTCCGCTCGCATGTCCAAACAAGAACAAGATTGTCAAGAGCTGACAAGCCAGACCTCGTACTAGTCACGGTAAAAGCCTACGACTCGAAAGCAGTCGCATCACTTCTCAAGAAATCCAGCATTCGCAATGTGCCTGTGCTGAGCCTCCAGAATGGACTCGGGAACGTTGAGGAGTTGGCACGTCAACTTGGCGCTGATTCAATCATTGCCGGGACGACTACTGAAGGCGCTATGACAATTGGACCCGGCGAGGTAATTCATACTGGGCGTGGGATGACCTGGGTGGGAGAAATGAATGGTAAGGTCTCTGATCGATGCCTCGCTATTGAGAGGGCGTTTCGCGAAGCCGGCTTCTCCACAATCATCAGCAATAACATCAAGGGAGTGCTTTGGGCTAAGGCCATTGTGAATTCAGCAATCAACCCCATCTCAGCTATTACCCATGTCAGGAATAGAGATGTACGCAGGATACCTGAACTGCGCGGGATCGCGTCCAAGGCAGTTGACGAAGGTAGTGCCGTCGCCCGCGCAAGCGGGATTCTTCTCAAGCCTTCCCCAAAATCGCTGCTTGCAAAGGTGTTGGCTCAGACATCGAGGAACAAATCGTCGATGCTCCAGGACATTGAAGCTGGACGGAGGACTGAGATTAGACAACTGAACGGTTCCATCTCTCGCCTAGGAAGTCTGGTGGGAGTGAGAACACCGTTCAACGATCTACTGACTAAGCTGGTGCTTGCTCTGGAACGGTCTCAAGGTAACCCGTGACTCAAGGTTGTCCAAACCAATCCTGGTGTGGTGGATGTACTCCTGGCCAGTAGAAATTAGTGGATGAGGCTGAGATCATGAACTGTTGGGTTCGAAAAAGTCTGGAAAAGGGAGTACGGTCTGTCTCTGGATCTATGCGGGGGGAAGAGGCAGGCCTCTGCAGTCCACTTTTCCTTTGACTCTGCGGATGAAGTTTGGGCATGCGAAGCACTGGACGAAGGATACGGTCTTGTTCAGGACCGGGCATGCGACCGCTTCTTTCTTCATTCTAGCGATCTGTTTCCCTCCGGCCACGCCTTTCAAGTCTTGGACATACTGCTTTGGCGTTGGCGGTGGTTTCTCTGGCGCAACGATCTCGACGACGTATTTTGTAGCTGGAGGGTCTTCGCTCATCGACT
>WNEZ01006865.1_pt1 | contig 10030 bp, 8 predicted proteins | sample 5400521 | NCBI WGS metagenome assembly WNEZ01 (sample SAMN13153339, study PRJNA577476) | soil metagenome | isolation source: 120 cm saprolite under Douglas fir tree site 2 hole 1 replicate 1 | place: USA:California | collected 2015-04-18 | reverse complement strand
ACTGGAAACTGTCCGACTTTCATCGCCAGCATGCGCGCCGCGTGCGCGCGAACATCATCTGGCTCTTTGGCGAAGGCCACGCCGCCAATGCCGGCGCGCCCTGTTGTCCAGGCTTGAATCTTGATGACCACTTCGCCGCCTCCCGCGGCTGCGGGACCGGCGGCGAGTTCGTTGGCCGCCGCGACAGCTTGATCAGCGGTTGAGGCGGCGCGGCCACGCGGAATCGTGAATCCGTTGGCGCCGAGTATAGCTTTGCCTTGATATTCGTGAAGTCGTGCCATGGCTGGGTGCTATTTCCATGATCCGAACCAACTCGCCGTTTGCGGATCAGAATCTTGAAAAGATATAGCACTGTTGAAAAGAAAAGTTTAGGCATTGCACCACATGACCTCGCTCGATTACTACGGAATCGAAGAGCTCCTCACGGATGACGAGCGCGCAGCACGCGATCGGACGCAGCGTTTCGTGCAGGAGGAAGTCCTGCACGAGATCGTGCCCTGCCATCGCGCGGGCAAGTTTCCGGAACAGCTCATAGCGCGCATGGGTGAGTTGCGCCTCTTTGCTCCGTTTCTGAAAGAGCACGGCTGTGCGGGAGAGAGCTACACGGCGTATGGCCTCATCATGCAGGAGCTTGAACGGGCCGACTCGGGCCTGCGCTCGGAGGCGTCGGTGCAGGGCGCGCTTGCCATACACGCGATTCATTCCTTCGGTACGCCCGAGCAACACGCACGCTGGCTGCCGGGATTGGTGTTGGGTGAACGCGTAGGTTGTTTCGCACTGACGGAACACGGGCACGGCTCAGACCCTGGCGGTATGGAAACCCGCGCCACACGCGACGGCGATCATTATGTCTTGAACGGCAGCAAGTGCTGGATCGGCAACGCGTCCATCGCGGATGTGAAGGTGGTTTGGGCGAAGGACGACGACGGGCGTGTGGGCGGATTCATCGTGGAGAAGAATACTCCCGGATTCCGCGCGCAGGATATTGAGGGGAAGTTCAGCCTTCGCATGTCGCGCACGTCGGAATGCTGGTTCGAAAACTGCCGCATACCGGCGGAGAATCGCCTGACCAAGGCGTCGGGGCTGCGCGCGCCGCTGTCGTGTCTTTCGCAGGCGCGGGTGGGCGTTGCGTGGGGTGCGATTGGCGCGGCCATCGATTGTTACGAAACGGCGCTCGCCTACGCCAAATCGCGAGTACAATTTGGCCGCCCGATTGCCGGCTTCCAACTTGTGCAGGAAAAACTCGTTTGGATGGTGCAGGAGATTACGAAGGCGCAATTGCTCGCGTTGCGTCTCACCCGCATGATGGAGGCGGGCACGGCACTTCCCGCGCAGATTTCGCTGGCGAAGCGGAACAACGTGTGGATGGCGCTCGAATGCGCGCGCAAGGCGCGCGACATCCTCGGCGCCGTGGGCATCACAGATCGCTATTCCGTGATACGGCACCTCATGAACCTTGAGACCGTCTACACCTACGAAGGCACGCACGACATCCACACCCTGGTCGTCGGCCACGACATCACGGGGATCAATGCCTTCGACGGCTGAAACTGGAAGGACACGCGCCGTCGTGTCCCAAAATATTTGGGCGCCGACGGCGCGGACGCCCTCCAGATCCGGGTGACAGGCTGCGATGATTAGCTAGAGTATTATTATGAGCGAGTCAGTTTACATTCTTGGCGGCGGACGCACCGATTTTAAGCGCAACCTCAAAAAAGAAGGGAAGACGATCCGGCACCTGATCATCGAGGCCGGCAAAAAAGCGATCGACGACGCCAAGATTGATCCTGCCGAAATTCAAGCGGGTGCGGTTGGTAATTTCAACGCCGGACAGTTCACCAAACAACTGCAGCTCGGCGCGTTCATTCCGGAGATTGATCCGAAATTGCGTGGCATTCCTACCATGCACACGGAAGCGGCTTGCGCTTCAGGTGCGCTCTCGGTTCTGCTCGGCGCGCAATGGATCATGGGCGGATTTTACGACGTCGTGCTCGTGGTCGGCGCGGAGCAGCAGAAAACGATGTCGTCGCTCGAGGGTTCGGATGTCCTCGGCGCCGCCGCTGATTATCACAACGAAAAACCGGAATACGGCGATTTCATGTTCCCGAAATTATTCGGGCGCATCGCGCAAATTTACATCGACAAGTACGGCGCAAGCGAAGCCGACCTCGCGCAAGTCGCGTGGAAGAATTATGCGCACGCGAAATTGAATCCGCTCGCGCAAATGCGCGACGCTGATTTGACCCTTGATTGCGCCTCGCAGGTATCGGACAAAAATCCGAGCGTCGCGCCGCCGCTGAAAGTTTCCGATTGCTCTCAGATCACCGACGGCGCTGCATCCGTGCTGCTCGTGTCGGAAAAGTATCTGAACAGGATTGGGCGCGACAAAAACAAAACGGCGCGTTTACTCGGCTTCGGTCACACCACGGATTACCTCCCGCTCGACAAAAAAGATGCGCCCACGTTTTCGATGGCGCGCAAGGCGGCCGGGAAGGCTTTTGAGATGGCGAACATCAAACCGCGGGACGTGCAGGGAGCGGAAGTCCACGATTGCTTTTCGATCACCGAGATTGTTGCGTACGAAATTCTCGGACTTGCTGAATCGGGCAAGGGGACTGAGTTGGCGAAGAGTGGCGCAACCGCGCTGCCGCAAGTGCGCAATCAAAAGAGCGGGAAACTCCCGTTCGAAATTCCAATCAACACCGGCGGCGGTTTGATTGCTGATGGCCATCCGGTCGGCGCGACTGGCGTGCGCCAGGTGTTCGACGCCTATCAGCAGCTCACCGAACAAGCCGGCGCGCGTCAGATCGAGAATGTGAAAAAATTCCTGACCTTCAACATGGGTGGAAGCTTGACCACGAGTGTCGCGATGGTCTGGGGACGCGAGTGAGCGAAACGACTTCGTCGCGCTATCGTCTTGTCACTGAGTCGACGAACTCAGCGATCGCAGCCAGGATTCGTTGATCGACATTCTCCTGCGTTTCCCCGGTGGCTTGCACCTGCCGCTTTGCCACAGCTAGCGAATGATCTCCGCCTTCAACGACATGAAGAAAGTTCGGCGCTTTCATTTTCGCGCGCACATTTTCGAAAAGATCGAGCGGACAAAGTGGATCACGCGTTCCCTGCACAAAGAGGATCGGCGTTCGCAAAGCGCGCAGAACTTCATCGCGAAGTTTTGTGCGATCACCGGCGGCGCAAAGCGGATAGCCGAGACAAACGATTGCATCCACCTTTTCTTGCAACGCGACATGGCATCCGATGCGTCCGCCCATGCTCTTGCCAATGAGAATGGTCGTAACACCTGACGGTTGTCGCGCCGCGGCAAGCACCGCTCGATGCGCCGCGATCAATTGTGGCAAACGATCGGGCCGCTTCCGATTTTCCCGCATGTAATGATAGTCGAAAACCGCCACACGCGCGATGCTTGCCAACCGCGTTTTCCAGGATTGCATCCACGGATGCGAAGAAGCCGCTCCCGCTCCGGGAGCAAAAAGGAAAAAAGCTTTTTCATTCCTCATGCTTCAACGTTCATCCTTCATTCTTACCGTCCAGCCAAATGATGACGCTGGCGCGATCTTGTAACGTGAAGCTTCCGTTCACACTTGGTGTCGTCGGTCACTTTGGACTGGCGGTGCGCGATCCAAAGAAAAGCGCAAAATGGTTCGCGCGCGTGCTCGGTTTGCGCAAAGAGTTCGAGTTCGAAAATGGCGTCGCCGTTGGCAACGACAACGTCACCATCGCATTGTTCAAAGGCAAACCGGCGCCACAAACGATCGATCACATGTCATTCCACCTGCCCAACATGTCGATCTTGCGAAAGGCGCTCGCGCATTTGCAGAAACATAAAGTCGATCTCGAGGATCCGGGCGAGGAAATCGGTCCGGAATCGCCTGGCTCGAAGCACATGGGCGTCTGGTTCCACGATCCGGATGGCTATCGCTGGGAGTTGAGTGTGCAGGGAGGCCGGTGAACTAGTCGACATGCGCGCGATGGTTCTCGAGAAACTGGGAAACGCGCTCGTGCAGCGCGATGTGCCGATACCAAAACCGGGCCCGGGACAATTGCTCGTCCGCGTTAAGACGTGCGCGGTTTGCCGCACCGATCTGCATTTGGTCGATGGAGAATTGCCCAATCCGAAACTGCCGCTCATTCCCGGACACCAAATCGTCGGCCGCATCGAAGCGATCGAGGAAAGCGTTCAAGGATTTTCCATTGGCGAGCGTGTTGGGATTCCGTGGCTCGGTTGGGCCTGCGGTGAATGCCGTTATTGTCGATCTTCGCGCGAGAATCTTTGTGATCGCGCGCGTTTCACCGGCTATACCATTGACGGTGGTTACGCCGATTTCACCGTCGTCGACGCGCGCTTTTGTTTTCGATTGCCCGAGCAATACAACGATGTCGATGTTGCGCCGCTTCTTTGCGCCGGAATGCTCGGCTACCGCTCGTATTGCAAAACAGGCGACGCGTTGCGCCTCGGGATTTACGGTTTTGGCAATGCCGCGCACCTGATCGCGCAGATTGCGATTTATCAGGGCCACGAAGTTTATGCATTCACCCGACCGCGCGATAAGGCGGGCCAGGAAGCCGCGCGCTTGTCCGGCGCGTTTTGGGCGGGTGGCTCCGATGAGAGGCCGCCAGAAAAACTCGATGCCGCGATTATCTTTGCGCCAGTTGGTGCGCTCGTGCCGGCGGCGCTGCGCGCCCTCGCCAAGGGCGGCGTCGTCGTCTGCGGCGGCATTCACATGAGCGACATCCCTTCGTTTCCATATGTCGATCTTTGGGGCGAGCGCGCCATCTGTTCTGTCGCAAATTTGACCCGGCGCGACGGCCAGGAATTTCTCGAGATCGCTCCGCGCGTTCCGGTGAAAACAAAAACCCAAACTTTCCCGCTCGAAGAAGCCAATACCGCGCTCGAAAGATTCCGCTCTGGCGAATTGGATGGAACGGCCGTCCTTGTGATCTCAGACCTCTGACTTCTGAGCCATGCCTTCTCATCTTCCATCCGAGCAAAGTGATTCCGGCGAATTCCAACGACAAGAAGACGCGTTTCGCGAATGGATCTCGAATGATGGATCGACATCGTACCTGGCGATCGCTGGTCGTTATCATCTTTACGTCTCCCTAGCGTGTCCGTGGGCTAGCCGCACCGTCATTTTCCGAAAGTTAAAGGGACTCGAGCAGGCGATCGGGATGACTGTTGTCGATCCTATTCGGGATGAGAAAGGCTGGGCTTTTCGCGATCCATCTGGAAAAACGCCACTCGATGCGCCGTTTGAATCAACCGATCCGATCAATGGCTTTCATTATTTGAGCGAAGCCTATGCCGCGACCGATCCGAATTTTGATGAGCGCATAACCGTTCCCGTTTTGTGGGACAAGGAAATGAAAAAGATCGTTAATAATTGCGAGGACGACATCTGCCGCATGTTCAACGACGCATTCAACGGCGTCGCGCAAAATAAAGATGTCAATCTTTTCCCGAAAGACATCGAGGACGAACACGTGAAAGTTTCTGATTTTCTTTACGACAACGTGAACAACGGCGTTTACAAGGCCGGCTTCGCGACGCGGCAGCAGCCTTACGAAACTTCCTGCCGTAAACTTTTCGACGCGCTCGATCAAATTGAACAACGCTTATCGAAAAGCCGCTACTTGTTCGATAATCGCATCGTCGAAGCCGACTGGAGACTGTTCTGCACCCTCGTTAGGTTCGACGTTGTCTATCACGGCCATTTCAAATGCAACCTTCGCCGCATCATCGATTATCCGAATCTGCAAGGTTACTTGATGGATTTGTATCAGCAGCCCGGTATCGCCGACACGGTTAATTTGGATCACATCAAGCGTCACTACTACATGACCCACGAAGAAATTAATCCGACGCGCATTGTCCCGCTCGGCCCGATTGTCGATCTTACGCGACCGCACGGTCGGAAGAAAATGTAATTCGGCGGTTCAGGGGGAGGCTGGACGGGGCCGTGATTCAGGTGCGGTTTCTCGCAGGCGATCGCCCAAGCTGGAATGAAAAATGCCAAAATTCGTAGGACGAAGATCGCGCGTCACAAAAGTCGCGACGATTTATTGTTTTAACGATTTAACGTTGTGCGCCTAACCTCGACGGCGTGACTCCGCCAAAAATCATCGCTGCTCTATCGATCCGCGCGGACGACTTTTCAAAATTGGCCAATGGAGTCCGCGTTACCGAAGAAGGCTCCGCCGAAGCCACTTGACGCAAAAACTTAAGTTCATTGAGGCACTTGCCTGTTCCTTCCGCCACTGCGCCCAGCGGATCTTCCGCAACATGGACAGGCAAACCGGTCTCTCTGCTCAAAAGCTTGTCCAATCCGCGCAGCAAGGCGCCTCCACCCGCGAGCACAAGCCCGCGATCGACCAAGTCGGCCGAAAGCTCCGGCGGACAGCGCTCCAGGGTGGTTCGCACCGAATCGACGATCGCCGAAATCGGTTCGAGCAAAGCTTCACGCACCTCTTGCGAAGTGATTCTGATGGTTTTGGGCAAGCCGGCCACCAGATCGCGCCCTTTTACCTCCATGGTTGTCTCCTCCTCGGTCGGATGGGCCGAACCAATCTTGATCTTGATCTCCTCCGCCGTGCGTTCGCCGATCATTAAATTGTAAGCGCGTTTCATGTATTGCACGATCGCTTCGTCCAGCTCGTCGCCGGCCACGCGCAGACTTTTACTGAAAACAATTCCCGAAAGCGAAATCATGGCCACTTCCGTCGTTCCGCCGCCAATGTCGATGATCATGTTGCCAGCCGGATCCTGCACCGGCAGACCGACGCCGATCGCCGCGGCCATCGGTTCTTCGATCAAATAAACTTCGCGCGCACCGGCGTGTATCGCGCTTTCCCGCACCGCGCGCTTCTCCACTTCCGTGATCCCGGAGGGAACGGCGATTACTACGCGCGGCTTCACCCGCACCCGGCCGTTGTGCACTTTCGAAATGAAATGGCGCAACATCGCTTCGGTCACCTCGAAATCCGCGATCACGCCGTCTTTCATCGGACGCACCGCCACAATATTCGCAGGCGTGCGGCCCAGCATTCGTTTCGCGTCGTCGCCCACTGCCAGCACCTTGTTCGTGCCGGATTGCACCGCTACGACCGAGGGCTCCCGCAAGACGATCCCCTGGTCCTTGACGTAAACGAGCGTGTTGGCCGTGCCAAGATCGATCCCGATGTCGCTTGATAACCAGCCGAAAAGTCCTTTGAACATAAATTTAAATTGGTTGCTCCAGTCTATTGGCTTCGTCTCTACAGCAATACGTGTGCCGGGAGCGCAATTCGATTGGCTGAAACGCGGTCACATGAATTCGCTGATGCCCACGAGGAGTGCACAAACTGCCTCATTCCAACGCGTTAAATAATTGTGACGATTATCCTGGGTAACCAGTAATCTGCGCATTTCTGCGAATGGGCCGCACGCGAGTGGAGAGGCATTGTCCGCGATTTTCGCAGTCTTCCTGCTCTATGGACGCAGCGTCATCACCTCACCTCGACGCCCTCGCCTTCGCCAAGAAGCACACCCTGAATACGTTGACGTCTCGACTTCTTCGCGTCCGCGAACCTTTGGGTTTCGTCTGCTCTCCTCGCTAAATCGGAAACTGTGGGTTAAAATCTGCAATCCGAAATCGAATGTTCCCGTAGTTCAACGGATAGAACGGAGGTTTCCTAAGGGCAAAATGGCATTTTTGCAGCCGTCCGCTGATGTCATCAGCTGTGCGCCAACCGCTGTATTCAAATGCCTTGAATAATTGTTACCATCATCCCGAGTAATCACCGGTTTGCCCATTTTTAGGCATCCCGGTGACACAACGGGTGACACAAAACTCAGCACCGTTTTCGTTAGCACCAGCTTATGACCGTGCGCGCGATCGACCTTACAGAACAATTTGCGGCTTCAGCTCGGCGACGAAATTGCCGACGTTCGCCGCGTCTTCTTATTTGCCCGCGGCTTTCGGCGCGGGCGAGGCAATGAGTTTTTCGAAGCGCGGATCTTTGCGAAGCGGGTCCCAGACGGGATCGACCTTGAGAATGGTGACACTGAGACTGCTTGGTACCTGGAGCAAATGATCGAGTAGCTCGAATGCTCGATCATGTTCGCCGGTCCAGGCGTAAATTTGTGCGAGCACAACGGCGACCTCTGGCCCATCAAGGGCGTCTTCCGCTTCCGGTAGCAATTCGACGGCGCGCTTACCTTCCTTGATCGCCTCCTCTTTGCGCCCCAAGCCCGCGAGAATCAAGCCAAGCTGCCCATGGCGAGCGGCGTCATCGGGGCTTTCTTGCACTAATTGCTCGGCGACGATCCGTGCGGTCTCGAACGCCGGCTGTGCTTTCACTTTGTCGCCCTGATACCAGTACGATGCACCTTCAAGAAAACCCTTCGGGCAGGGTGCACTAGCGCGACCGGTCAATGTCTTTCCAGGGAACTGATGGACTAGCTGAAGCGCTTCCGGGAATTTTCGTTGTAATGTCAAAACCGACACGCGGATCAACGTGACCATGCCATCTGGGTCGATTCCGGGCGGCACCAAAGCCAATTCCGTTTCGACAACGCTAAAGTCACCTTTCCGTATGATTGCCAACCATCCTTTTAATGCACGCTCGAAAAACGATTGCGGCGCGGCTTCGATCCCCCGATCCAAGATCTTATCGGCTGCGTCATAATTGCGTGTGGCCATATAGCTAAACGCCAGATTCAAGAGGAGCGAGCCGTTCTTGGGGTCAAGTGCGGCGGCCTTTTCCAAGTTCGCCGTGGATTCCGCCCACTTGCCCTGCCGCCGCTGGATCGCGCCGATCGCCATGTAGGCCTGGGCTTCATTTGGTAGACCGCGTTTCGCGACGTCGAATTCGGCGAGGGCGCGCTCGTAATCTCGATCTCCATAGTAATAAGAAAAACCGAGGGCGAGATGCGCCTCCGGAAGATCCGGTTGCAACCGCAAAGCTTCGTTGGCGGCGGCCCGCGCTTTTTCCCGCCGCGGAGGTGTCGGGTCGAAGGTGTGATACGCCCAACTTTCGACCATCGAGAGACCGGCGAAAGCGGCCGCGAAGTTTGGATCGAGCTTCGTTGCTTGTTCGAAAAGCTGCTCAGCCTTCAACGAGGTGTCGCGGAACATTCCTGGCCGGGTAGCGTAATCGTGCGCCTGGATGAAGAGCAGATACGCGTCTGGATTTTCCGTCGGTCTGCGATCGATCCGCGTTTTTTCGCTCGGGGAAAGTTTGGCTTGCAGCGCAGAGGTGATTTTTTGCGCGAGGTCAGTTTGGATGGCAAACACGTCGGTCAAATTACGATCGTAATCTTCTGCCCAAATGTGCTCGTCGTTGTCGGCGTTGATCAGCTGCACGTTGACACGCACCCGATTGCCGATCCGGCGCACGCTGCCTTCCAGAAGCGTGGAAACGCCGAGCGCTTTGCCGATTTCACGAGCGTTGCGCGTGCCGCTGCCGCGATAGGACATGACTGACATGCGCGAAATGACTTTCAGATCGCCGATCTTTGATAGATTGGTCAGAATGTCGTCCTGCATACCGTCGGCGAAATATGCGTTTGCTTTTTCGTCGTTCAGATTTGCGAAGGGCAACACTGCGATCGACTTGTCGATCTTGCGGGCGGAGACGCGTGGCAAAAGGAAAAAACCTGCGGCCGCCGAAACAACCACTCCAGTCGCAATCAGCATTATTAAATTGCGGCGACGGTGGGCTCCGGGCGCAGATGTCGTCGGAGTTGCGCGAATCCCTTGTGGCGTGACGTCGTAGGCCCAGGCGAGAATCAATGCGATCGGAAATCCGATCAGTAAGAGCACGACCACCAAACGGAATGTCCAGTTCGGCAATTCCCACGCCGGGAAAACGGCCGATCCGATCTGAATGATAAACCCCGCCGCGATGATGTAAGCGGCCGCGACTCGATAAACTTTTCGCCGCTGCACTTCCTCAAAGAAGCCGCTCATAAGAAGGGATATGGATGCGTCGCGATTATAATTCAACGACGAGGTTTAAACAAAAGGATACG
>WNEZ01006863.1_pt1 | contig 10031 bp, 6 predicted proteins | sample 5400521 | NCBI WGS metagenome assembly WNEZ01 (sample SAMN13153339, study PRJNA577476) | soil metagenome | isolation source: 120 cm saprolite under Douglas fir tree site 2 hole 1 replicate 1 | place: USA:California | collected 2015-04-18 | reverse complement strand
CGGTGCAGTTCTGGAAGACGCTGGGGGACAGCACATTGCAGCAGCTCGTGAGCACGGCAATCGGGTCCAATCAGGATCTCGCCGGCGCTCGCGCCCGGATGCGCGGGGCGCGTGCCGCGCGCCTCGATGCGGCACTCGATTTCGCACCCGCCATCACCGCCAGCGCGAGTTACACGCGGCAGCGACTGGCCAGCGCGGGATTCCCCTTTGGTGGAAGCTCCGCATTTCCCGACCAGAACGTCTGGAACGCTGGACTCGAGATGTCGTGGGAGCTCGATCTCTTCGGGAGGATTCGGCGAAAGACGCAAGGGCAGGGCGCGTTGGTTGCTGCGGCTGAGGAGGATGTCCAGGACTTCCAGGTCGTTGTCGCCGCCGATCTCGCGGCCGCCTACTACGGCTTGCGTGGCGCGCAGGATCGGCTCGCCGTGGCGCAGCGTAACGCGGAAAACCAGCGGCGCACTCTCGAGGTGACGTTGCAGCGTCTCGAAGCCGGGCGCGGCAATGAGTTTGATTCCGAGCGCGCCCGTGCGCAGCTGAGCTTGACACTCGCCGGCATTCCGGCGCTGGAGTCGTCGATCGCCGCTATCGAGCAGCGCATTGCGGTGCTCACGGGACAGCCCGCGACGGACGTTGAGCGCGAGCTCAGCACGGCGGTTCCGTTGCCGCAACTACCCGAGTCTGTGTCGGTAGCCGATCCGAAGACGATCGTCCGGTTGCGGCCCGACGTGCGCAGTGCCGAGCGGCAGCTGGCTGCCGGCGGCGCGTTCGTGAGTGCGGCGAAGGCGGCGTACCTCCCCCGCGTCAGTTTCGCTGGCGGTGTGGGTTACGTGAGCAACGCCTTCGCGTCGCTGGGCAACACCGGAACGCCGCGCTACGCAATCGGCCCCGTGATCTCGTGGCCGGCCTTGAACCTCGGCCGGGTCAAAGCCGGTGTTGACGCCGCGCGCGCGCAGGAGAGCGAGGCGGAGGCGCGCTACAACCAGACGCAACTGCGCGCGATGGAGGAGATCCAGTCGTCTGTCATCATGTACAACAGAGCACGGCAGAGCCTCCAGCACCTCGAGGATGCCGCGCGCGCGAGTGAACGGGCGGCTGGCCTGGCACGCCTGCGGTTCGAGGAGGGCGCCAGCGACTTCCTGCAGGTACTCGATGCCGAACGAACGATGCTCGACGCGCAAGATCGGCTCGCAGCGAGCCGCACGGCCGCGACGACGGGATTGGTAGCGGTATACCGCTCGCTGGGCGGAGAGGCGTTGACGGTGAAGTAGCTCGCCCAGGAGGAGGATCCATGGACCGGGTCACGCTTCTGTCGCTCGCTGCATTCATCGCTCCTGTTGCGCTCGCCGCGCAGCAGCCGACCTCCCCACCGGCCGCGCGACCCACCGTGCCGCATGACAGCGTGCGCGGTGCGGTTCGCGCGGTTGACGTGCGCGCGCGCACGCTCGAAGTGACGACCGGCGTCGGCTTCGCCCTCCGCGTCGTGCGGCTCCAGGTTCCCGCCGCCGTGCCGATCACCAACCAGCAACGCGGGCAGCACGAACCGATCAGGCTGGGGGAACTCAAGCCCGGTGACGTGATCCGCGCTTCGTTTGGTGGCAGGCCGACGGGTTTCGTCGCGTACACGATCGAGCGCGTCGGCCGGATGGACGCGGGCGTGGACGCGAAGCCATGACGCGTTGGTGGATCGCGGTCATGGCCATGTGCGCCGCGGCGGCGTGTCGCCGGCTGCAGCCCGGGGATCCAGTCCGCGGCCTCTCGGCCGCGGAGCGCGCGCAGTTCGACAGCGGTCGCGCCGTATTCGACAGCGTCTTCACTCCGGAGAAGGGCCTGGGGCCGCTGTTCAATGCGAACGGGTGCAAGGAATGTCACGAGGATCCCGTGGCGGGTGGGACGGGTGACGAGATCGAGCGCCACGCGACCGCGTTTCACCCCAACGCGCCCGCGGGGACCCGTTTGTGCGACGAGCTCGCGGCACAGGGCGGGTTCGTCTTTCAGAACCACGTTACTCCCCTCCTTCATGCGGCGCTCGGCATCGATAGCGAGCCGATTCCAGCCGCAGCGACAGCGGTCGCACGGCGCACGACTCCTGAGATTTTTGGCTTCGGCTTACTCGATGCCGTTCCCGACTCCGAGATCCTGGCCTACGCAGATCCCGATGACCGGGACCACGATGGCATCTCCGGGCGGCCGAACCGCTTCTTCGACGGGCGCCTGGGTCGGTTCGGACGCAAAGCCCTGGTGCCGACGCTGCGCGAGTTTAACGACGGCGCATTCAGCGCCGAGATAGGCATCACGACGCCCGCCGTACCGACTGAGCAAACCGTCGCGGGGACGCCGATTCCTCCGGGCACCGACCCGGCGCCCGATCCCGAGCTCAGCGACCACCAGGCCGAGCTGGCGACCACGTTCGTGAGGCTGCTCGCGCCGATAGAGCCGCTCAAGATGTCGGGCGAAGCGCGCCAGGGGAGCGACGTGTTTGTCCGGGTTGGCTGCGCGCGCTGTCATCGCCCCGTCCTGACCACGGGTGACAGCCCGATCGCGGCATTGCGGTACAAGAAGGTCGCCGCGTACACCGATCTGCTGCTGCACGATATGGGTCCGGACCTTGGGGACATTTGTCTGGCGCTCGCGACCCCGACTGAATTCCGGACCGAGCCGTTGATGGGGTTGCATTTGAAGAAGCGGTTCCTGCACGACGGCCGAGCTTCTACCGCGGAGCAGGCAGTCGAGCTGCACGGTGGAGAGGCGACGAAGGCGCGCGATCTCTTTCGCGCGCTACCGGCTGGGGATCGGGCTGCGCTGGTAGCGTTTTTGAAGACGCTGTAAAAAGTAGGCCCGCCAGGTTCCGGAGCCGCCGGAGTTCGGCGCGATCGAGCCCGGTTGCACGCCTTCCTTGACAATCATAAACTACACATGTAAATCTACTACTGTAGATCAACCCTGAGGCCACGTATGCCGGAGCGTCATCAACTCACTGAGCTGCAGCTCGCGATCCTGCGGGTCATCTGGGACAAGGGCGAAGCGACGGTGCAAGACATCTGGGAGGCCCTGCACGCCGAGCGCGGGCTCGCCCAGACCACCGTCGCCACCATGCTGTCGCGCCTCGAGCGCCGCGGCGTCGTGACGCGGCGGGCCCAGGCGCGCCAGTACCATTACCGCGCCGCGGTGACCGAACAGGAGGTGCAGCACTCGATGGTCGGTGAGCTGACCGAGCGCCTGTTCGACGGCGACGTCACCGCCCTGGTCCAGCACCTGCTCTCGGGCGAAGACATAAGCCCGGGTGATATCGCCAAGATCCGCGACATGATCGAGCGCGTCGAAACAAGCGCCCCGGAGTCCCAATGAACACCCCTCTCGCCTCCAGCCTGCTCGCGTGGCTTCTCACATACTTGATCCATAGCACCGTGCTCTTGGGTGTTGCCTGGTTCGCGATCCGGCGCTGGCGCCTCCAGCCTGCGGCCTCGGACTTGCTCTGGAAGGTGGCACTGCTCGCGGGGCTCGTAACGGGTACGATCCAGTCGCGCCTTGCGCTGTCCACGCCCGCGGCGGTGACGCTGTCCGTCGCCGCACTGCCCCAGGCGGCCCCCCTGAGCCAGCCGCTGGCGCCCGCCGGTAACCCGGCGCACGACGAGGACACGCAATCCCCCGCACAGCAATCGAGCGGTGCGACCGTCTCTCGCGCACCAACGCTGCCGTTGGTTGTCGTGCTGCTGTGGGGCTTTGTCGCGCTCGCGTCGTCGCTCTACTACGTCGCGCGACGGCTGATCCTGGTCGGTCGCCTCGCCGACCGCCACCCGGTGAGCGACGGACCGCTCGCCGCCACGCTCGCCGACCTGCAGCGCACCACCGGATACCGGCGCCGCGTTTACCTCACCATGGCCCGGACCATCTCCAGTCCCGTAGCCCTGGGCCTCTCCGAAATCTGTGTGCCGGAGCTGGCGCTCACCGAGCTCGGCGCCGAGCAACAGCGCAGCATGCTGGCGCACGAGCTGGCGCATCTGGCGCGGCGCGATTCCTTGTGGCTCGCGGGCGCCAGTCTGATCGAGCGTCTCTTCTTCTTCCAGCCGCTCAACCGGCTCGCACGCCGGGAGCTCGAAACGACGGCTGAATACCTGAGCGACGAGTGGGCCATGCAACAGACCGGATCGGCGGTCTCCCTCGCGAAGTGTCTGGCCACGGTGGCCGAATGGATTCAGGCGTCGCCCCTGGGCGTGCCGGTGGCGGGCCTGGCCGAACGGCGCTCGCTGCTCGTCTCGCGCATCTCGCGCCTGCTCGACGGACGCCTGCCCTCGAGCGCCGCCTCGCGGCGCGGCTGGGCCGTCGCCGCAACGTTCGGTGTGGCATTGACGATCGCGGCCGCGCCGCGCGTGTCCCAAGGAGTCGCGTCCGTGACGACGACTGGGACGACGGCAACGCCGACCCAGAGCGCAGCCGGGCCCGTCGTCGCGCGCAAAGCGGCGGCCGCGCCCTCGAACCAGGACACGACGGTGGTCCTGGCCCTGATCGGCCGTCTCAAAGATGAGAACGCCGGCGTGCGCCGCGCGGCCGTGCAATCGCTCGGACACCTGGGCGATCTCCGCGCCGTGCAGCCCTTGATCGCCGTGCTCGCGGACTCGGACGCGGACGTGCGCGCGGCGGCGGCCGACGCGCTCGGGGACCTCGAAGACCCCAGAGCGATCGGTCCGATCGCCGCGTTGCTCAGGGACCCCGTTGCAGACGTGAAGCACAATGCGCTCGGCGCTTTGTCGCGCTGGGATCGAGGCGTGCCCACCGCGTCAGTCGCGGCCCTCCTCGATGACCCCGACGCCGGCGTGCGTCATGAAGCGGTCGATCTGCTCGATCACCTCCACGCCCGCTCGGCGGGCAGTGCCATCGCCCGTCTGATTCACGATCCGTCGTCCGACGTGCGCAGCGCCGTCGTGCACACGCTGGGCAACCTAGGCGAGCAGAGCGGCGCAGCCGTCATCACCGAGGCGCTGAGCGACGGCAACGCCGACGTCCGGGAAGCGGCGCTGGGCGCGCTCAGCGATCTCAAGGCGCCGATCGCCGAGGCCACCCTGTTGAACCTGATGAAGGATGTGAACGCCGACGTGCGCCAGCGCGCCGCCCAGCTCGCCGGCGAGCGCTCGGTGATCGCCGCGATTCCCGCGCTGCGGCGCTTGATTGACGACCCCAGAAGCGACGTGCGCGAGGCCGCCACCGAAGCCCTCGGCCACATCGCCGACCCGGCCGCCCGACAAGCATTGCAGGCGGCACTCCAGTCGCCCGATCCCAAAGTCCGCCGCGCCGCGGCCGAAGCCCTGGGACAGGATCCATGATGCGCGCCCTGCACGTGCTCGCCCTGTCGCTGGCGGCGGTGGGCGGCGCCACCGCGGTCGGCCTCACGGCTCACGCCTCCCGCGCGACGGTGTACGGCACCGCGGGCGGCCCCGGCCGAGCCGGCGCCGACTCCGCTCGAGTGGCGACCCTGCTCACCGCCCTCGCCCGCACCGATCCCGTGATCTGCGATCTGATCGGGGACCAACTCGGCAACTTCTGGATGGGCAGCGAACCCGGCCGGTTGGGCCGATTCGACGACGCACCCAACGTCCAGGGCGCGAAGGATTCCCTGGCCGGACGCATCACCGATCCCCGGGCGGTGTCACTGCTGGTCGCGACGCTCGGCAGCGACAACCAGTGCGTGCGCCGCGTCGGGGCGAAACTGCTGGGTGGGAGCGCCGTGTCCACAGACGTGCTCGGGCGTTTACTCGACAGTCCGTCGCCGCGGATTCGCGAGAGCGCCGCCTACGCGGCGGGCGTGGGCGAGCGGCACGAGACGAGGGGCTCGCTCGAGCGCCGGCTGGCAGATACGGCAAGGGGACCCGCGACCATGGCTGCGTGGGCGCTGGGCGAGATCCAGGATCCCGCGTCCGCGCCGGCGTTGCAGGGCGCGGTGCATTCCACGTCGCCGCGCGTGCGCCTCGCGAGTGCCTGGGCGTTGGGTCAGTTCGAGGACGCCAGCTACGCGAAGGACGTCCTGCCGCTGCTGCGCGACGCCGATCCCGTGACGCGGGCCACGGCCGCCGAGGCGTTGGGACGGATGAAGAGCCCGCGCGTCGGCGCCGCGTTGGTGGGCGCGCTCACCGACCGCAACGACGCGGTGCGGCGGGCGGCGGTCAGCGCGCTCGCCGACCTGCACGAGCGGTCCGCGGTGGCGCCGCTCGAGGGGTTGCTCCTCAACGACCCCGATGCGGAGGTGCGGCGCGAATGCGCCAGCGCCTTGGGCAACCTGAGCCTGGGGCGCTCGCTCGACCCGCTGGCTGGGGCACTGAACGACGCCGACGTGGACGTGCAGCGCGCCGCCGCGAACTCCATCGGCGACCTCGACGACGTGAGCAAGGCGCCGACCGCGCTGGTGCGGGCGACGACGTCGCCGGACCGAGAGCTGCGCCGTCACGCCACCAGAGCGCTCGCCCACATCGGCGATCTCGCTACGGTACAGGCGTTGGCGGACCGGCTGGGCGACGACGACAAGGACGTCCGCCTCGCCGCGGTCGAAGGCTTGGGCGACATGCACGTCGTGGCCGCAATTCCCGGGCTGACGCGGGCCTTGAACGACCGCGATCCCGCAGTGCGGCGGGCGGCGGCGGAGGCTCTCGGGAAGACGCAAGAGTAGCGCGCACCCAGTTATCTCATGACACAAACCGGTGCTCGAACGGTCGGCGGCGCTGCTGGAATTGGCTTCATGCTGTTCTGTGCCAGCGTCGCGTTTAGCGCTACGAGCGGCGCGCCGTTGAGCGTGGTCCACGTCGTCACCGCCCCCTTGAGATTGTTACACGCGGCGACGTAGGCGGCCTGCATCGCGGGTGTGGGCGCCATGTCGCCGTTCTCGAGCCCGTTGAGCTGGCTGGTGAGGTTGCCGTTTACGCTCACGAACGTCGGCGCGGGACGAGGGGCGCCGAAGCCACCGAACCCACCTCTGCCCTCGGGATTGCCGCCGACCGCGGCGAGCGTCGAGTCGAACGCTTTGGCAGCGGCCACCGCCGTATCGGCTGCCAGCAACGCGCGCATCGCCGCGACCTGGCCGTAGCCGTCCCACGCTTCCTTCATCGCCGCCATGATCTTCGACTGCAGCGCCGCCTGCGCGCGCACGTCCGCGATGCTCGCGGGCGAGCGAGGATCGTTGGTCACCGTCATCGGCTGCGTGTAGCTCTTGCCCGCGACCGTCAGTCTGATCGTGTGCACACCGGGCGCCACGAGCGGGCCTTCAGGCGAAGACGGCGTGAGCCCCGGATTGGCGTTGATCTCGTAGCTGTGTGAGAACGCCGGCGGGTCGTCGGTGCGCAGGTCCCAGTTCACCCGGTTCGTCCCCACGTCCCTCGGCAACGGCGACGGTGGGAAGATCCAGAAATTGGGCTCGGGCGGCTGCGCTGCTTCCTTCACCGGCGTCATGGGCGCACTCGACAGGTGACGCACGACCGTCCCGGTGGCATCGAGCACGTCGAGCGTGATCTCGCCCGCGGGCTCCGCAGCCAGGTAGTAATAGATGAGGGCGCCGTCGGGTGGATTGAGCGCGTGCGGCACCTCGGGCGGGAACGGTGTGTCGGCGCCGACATTGCGACGGACGCGCACTGCGTCGCCCGGCGCGAAGAGATGCACTGGCTCGCTCGCGGTCGTCACCGCGATCTGGCGCAGCGGCGAGAAGTCGTCCAATACCCAAATGCCGCGCCCGTAGGTCCCGACCACCAGGTCGTTGCCCTTCACGACCATGTCGCGATACGACGTGTTGGGCAGGTTGAGCTGCAGCGATTGCCAGTTGTCGCCGTCGTCGAACGAGACGTACATGCTGCTCTCGGTGCCCGCGAACAGCAGGCCTTGCTTCTTCGTGTCCTCGCGCACCACGCGCGCGAAGCTGCCGGTCGGCTGATCGGTCGCCAAGCCGCTCACGATAGCCGTCCAGGTCTTGCCATAGTCGCGCGTGCGATAGACGTAGGGCTTGTAGTCGCCCGTATTGTGCAAATCGACCACCGCGTACGCCGTGGCGGGATCGAAGTGCGACGCTTCGATCGCGAGCACGTCGGCCCGGGTGGGGTTTGGCAGGTTGGGAATCGTGACGTCGTTCCAGGTCTTGCCCTCGTCCGTCGTTACCTTGATCAGGCCGTTCTGGGTGCCGACCCAGATCACGCCACGCTTCACGGTGGACAAGGCCATCGACTGAATGGCGCCGCCGATGGGCGTGCCCGGCGCGCCGCGACCGCGCAGCGAGTCGGGCGGGATCGTGGCACCCGCCGGGAATCCCAAATCGGGTGAGATCTTGGTCCAATGCACGCCGCCGTCCGTCGTGGCCATCAAGAACTGGAACGCTGCGATCAACTCATGTGGATTCCACGGCGCGAACGCCAACGGCTGCGAGATGGTGGTGCGGCCGTACAAGTTGGGATCGACGTTGGGACTGACGTTGATCCACTGCTCGCTGGGGTACGTGATCTTCAAGATCCCCGAGCCGCTCGCGTAGACGATGTTGGGATTCAAGGGATCGGGAATCGTGGTGCCCCACTCCCAGCCCGACACGGGGTTCCAGTCGAGCGGCGTGATGGCGCCGAGGTTGCCGCGGCTGCGCGTGCGAATGGCGCCCGCGTCCTGCTGCGAGCCGTAGACCCAGTAGGGATAGGAGTTGTCGACCGCGATGTGATAGATCTGGTCGGTCGACTGATTGTACCACGAGCTCCAGGTGTTGCCGCCGTCGAGTGTCACGATCGCGCCCTGATCCACGCCCATCAGCATGCGCTGGCCGTTGGTGGGATCGATCCACAATTGCTGCGGATCGTCGCCGCCGGGCGCGCCCTTGAAGCCCGTGAAGGTGTTGCCGCCGTCGGTGGACTTGTAGCTCGATGTGTTGATGGTGTAGACGACGTCGGGATTCTTCGGATCGACGTACACGCCGCAGTTGTAGCCGCCCTGGCCGTTGGCGATGCGCTTGTCCGCCGCGTCCATCTGTCGCCAGGTGGTGCCGCCGTCGTCGGAGCGGTACAGCCCGAAGTTGCCGATCAAGAACATGCGCTGCGCGTTGGTGTTCATCGCGATCGCGACCGACGTGCGGCCGGTGAGGCGCGGCAGCCCGCCGCCCGAGATCTCGTGCCAGGTGAGCCCCTTGTCCGTGGACTTGAAGAGCTTGGTCTGCGTCGGGCCGGTCTGCGGGCCCTGCCCGCCCCCGGGCCCGCCCGGCCCACCAGCGGGCGGCACACGGGCCGGCGTCGTCGGCACGACCACCCAGTGCCGCACGCTGGTCGCGAGCATCACCTCGGGGTGATCCGCGGCCCAGGTGATCTTCTGCATGCCGGTCGAGTCGTCGACGTAGAGCGTCTTGGTCCACGTCTTGCCGCCGTCGGTCGAACGGAACACGCCGCGCGTCTCGCTCTTCTTGTGGACGTCACCCTGCGCGGCGACGAGGACGAGGTTGGGATCCCGCGGATCGACGAGGATCGAAGGGATCTGTTTGGTGTCGTCGAGCCCGAGGTGCTGCCACGTCTTGCCTGCATCGATGGATTTGTAAACTCCATTGCCCTCATTAATGCCGCCCCCCGTGATCAAGTCGCCCATCCCGACGTAGATGACGTTGGGGTCGGACGGGGCGACTTCGAGCGCGCCGACGGACGACGCCTCGGTCACACCGTCGAAGATCGGCGTCCAGGTCTCACCGGCGCTGGTGGTCTTCCAGACTCCGCCCAGCGGCAGACCGGCGTAGAACACGGCGGGCTGGCCAACGGCGCCCGACACCGCGGAAACGCGGCCGCCGCGGAAGGGGCCGAGGTTACGCCAGACCAAGCCTGAGTATAGGGAGGGGGAGGGTGCGGAGGTTGGGGAGGTTAGGGAGACGAAGGCGCTCAAACCGACTAGCAGCAGTGAGAGGCCGGAAACCCGGAGGGCGAAGGACCTGCGATCGAACATGTCACAACTCTCGAGGTGGGGGTGCAGTGGCTCAGTCGCCTAAAGAGTAGCCTTCCCAAGGTCGCTTGTGGAGACATCGGTCCGGACGTAGTTCCATACGATGG
>WNEZ01006862.1_pt1 | contig 10031 bp, 5 predicted proteins | sample 5400521 | NCBI WGS metagenome assembly WNEZ01 (sample SAMN13153339, study PRJNA577476) | soil metagenome | isolation source: 120 cm saprolite under Douglas fir tree site 2 hole 1 replicate 1 | place: USA:California | collected 2015-04-18 | reverse complement strand
TTCGCAAGCCTTGTAAATCAGCGGCATATCCCTATGGGGAACCGCCGAAAGGGGCAGTACGACCAGATGCATGAAGAGATAGACCAAAGCGCCGTAAATCAGGCCGAATGTGACAGCGTGGTGAACTAAGAACGCGAGCCTGCGGCTAGCGAGGTAGTATACGATCGCGGCACCGAACGCAATGAGGAAGTGCAGGACGACTCCCAGCGCGGCAGCTTGCACGCCCCCGCTGTAAGATTTCATGCCAAGGACGCCGCTGGCGATCGTTTGCGGAATGAGAATGGGCTTTTGGGGGCTGTAAACCAGGATCGCGTAAGTCAAGTCGAGCACACCGACGATAAGTCCGCCGACGACGATAGCCGCAAAAGGCCGGGGGTTTGCCTCTAAAGAAACTGCAAGGCCACGGCTCACCGAGTCTGTCATCGAGAGTCTCCTATGCTGGTTTTGTTCATCGCACTGCGTGCTCCCAGATTAGTTTTCTTTCGAACCAACCGCGAAACGCCATGGCATTCATCAGAACGCCCTCACCGTGGACTGTGCCGGTCCCCCGGCTTTACTCGACTGGTTTGGTTGGCGCGTACGCGTTATCTGCGCGTTATGTACTCCGTGTTTCGCGAACGATGCTTGCCAAGGAAATGAGGGGTAGGGCATTTTCCCTACCCTCGTCAAATCCCGGCTCACACTGTTTGACTTCTCAGGTCCACACGGCATTGGGGAGTGCTATCTTCGGATGGTCATTGCGGCGTTATAGGATCAATTCCGAAGATGCCGAGGCCCATCCGCCGCTCAATCTGCCGTAGGACGTTCTCGGGCAGACTCTCTGGGGTTGCCCGGACCGCCGAGGACACAGCCGCCCCAGGAGGAACCGGAGTCGCTATGAAGCCAGGAGTATCGCCCGTATTGAAATCATACACTTCCCCTACAATTTGGCCCTGTTGATCAATATCGCCCGCCACGAGCAGAAAGGGCGAGCCCGACACAGCCAGAGAGTTCAGGTTGAACAACTTGTTATTCTCCCACAGGACCGCCTGGGGAAACGCTCCCCGAGAGGCACCTACGATCTGGCCTTTCTCATTGATGCCGTTGGCCACACTGCGGATATCGCCCGGCAGCTTACCCAAGGACTTCATGCCGCCTGCTTGGGTCCAAATGAATGCTTCATAATGTCTTGCAGTTCCAGGCACCGTGTTGGCGAAGCCGACGATTGTCCCTTGATTATTGATTGCTGTGGGGGTGTTCCAGGCATCGCCGCCGATGTTCCCAAGGTCAGTTGGAACCCCGTTTTGCCAAAGCACCGCGTGTCTGGCGCTAACGCTTCCGACCGCAACACCACAATCGCCGGAGATGCCGACCACCTGACCGAGGTCATTGATTGCTACGGCCGCGCTGGTGCTGTCGCCGGACAGCGGTGGAAGTTCCTGCATAGTGCCATTCGGCTGCCAGATCACCGCTCTGAACTGCAAGATCTGGAAGGACGTATTGCAAGTTGGATCATGGACCCCATTCTCTGCCCAACCGACCACTTGACCTTGGTTATTGACGCCGGTGGCGTAGCTGCTGAAACCGCCAGGGAACGGTTCCAGTGCTGTCATTTGCCCGTTCTGCCAACGAAAACCTTTGCATTTCAGCCCCGAAGGAGTGGCCGCGGCGAAGAAGGGCCAACACGAAAAAAATTCTCCAGTTGGATCGGCGTCTGGCAATTCGGAGATGCCCACGATCACACCATTGTTACTCTTAACCGGCCAGGCCACAGCGCTATTCGGTCCCCCCGAGAGCGTACCCAGAGGAATGGCTGATCCATTCACCCAAAGAGTAGCCATAGACGTCAGGTCTCCCGGCAGATTGTTGGCGCCGGTGATCCAACCCCGATCGTTTATGCCATTGGCTCCGCCTGATGTTCCGCCGAGTCCGGCGAGTTCGACAACGCTGTAATTGGTTTGCGCGGCGAGCCGAATTGGCACCGCCAGCGCAACAAACAACGTCATCGCGGTCATGCATGTCAATATCTTCCTGGATTTCACATTGCCTCCTGTTTGATTCATTCTTGAAGCCGAGCGGCAGATCTGCCGACCTACGCCTTTTCTATCCCCCTGCGGGTGAAGGGTTCCGCTGAAAAAAGAACAAACGAACCCCTGAGCGCGTTTGCGGACCTTGATACCGATACGCGCCACTATCTGCCGCCGAAAAAATCCGTTACAGAAATCGACTGCAACTACCGTTGGGAGAGCACATCAAGCGCCACTTTCCGAAGGGATTGTGGAGTGTATTTTCAATGATTTAGGAGAAGCCATTTCACAGCAAATATGAGTTTGCAGAGGTGGGCCAATTTGATTCGTTTCCCATTTTTGGCGATTCGCACCGTGCACACACTGCTTCGTCACGTTCTCAGGCGAATCAAAACCAAGCGGGAGCATTCATCCTAAAATCTAAAATTTTGTAGACAACTATAGATAACATCAAGATGCGAAGAAAATCGGGCGGATCATAGCAAATCGCGAAGCCGCTTTGACGGGTGCAGCAAGCTTCTGTTCAAGGGGGCAGACCATAGCGACATTCAACGCCCCTGAGATCACCGCTGGCGCACGCATTCTGGCTCGTTGAATTTTCTCTCCAGCCAGCACGTATTTCACAGCGCCCTAGCGTCCACTGACACCAAGAACAAGCCGTTTCGTCACAAATCGATTACTCAAATCATGCAGCTACTGTATGTTCTCGGGTTAAGCAGCCTACGTTTGCAATAGTGCCAGCCATGTCTCGAGTGAAACGACAGTTCCTTCACCTCATTCTCGTGTTGCTTGCTCTGCCAGTTCTCGCGGGGCGCTCCGTCGGGCACATAACATATATCTCTTATTCAGACGCGAAGCCAGTGCTGGAGGCTCTCGCAGAAGTGGCCCCTGCGGGATTGCGCGATGTTGCTCCAGGGAAACTGGAAAGCACGTGGCTTAACTGGGTGAAGTCGCGCGACGTTCAGATTCGTGAGCGCCTGGCACGTGGAGATGAAGATTCGCTAGTGAACTTTCTGCTGTTTGGAACAACCTTTACGCACGAGCTGCGCTTGACCAGCGCACAACTGCGAGAGCTCGCCGGAGATAGCAGCGCGGCCGCAGGTGACAAGGCTGCAGCAAGATTCCGACAACTCGTCGTAAGAAGAATTCAAGACCTGGTGACAGGTATGGCTCTTCCGCGTAACAACGAGCGCCTTCTCTTTGCTCGGAGAATGGCGCAGCGTAATGGGATCAGCTTCACACCTAGAGCAGAACGGGAGAAAGCCGCGCAGTACTTGTTGGAGAACTATGGTCGCGTCCTGAAGGAGCAAAGTAGCTACCAACAAGCGCTCGAGGCGGCGAAAAGTCTGGACGATCCCACCGAAGAGTTTGCCGGGCGATCGAAGCTTTACAAAGACCGTGGGCTTTCCTTGGATACCTCGTTGCCCCCGGACTTTGCGTTGGAGGTGGCGCTTGCCGCCATGTGCGACCGCGGTGTGTTGGCTCCTGGCAGCGTGCGACGAGTGGGGATCATCGGACCGGGCCTCGACTTCACGGACAAACAGGAAGGCTACGATTTCTATCCAACGCAGACGGTCCAGCCGTTTGCCGTGATGGACTCATTGTTGCGGCTGGGATTGGCGCGAGGCGAGGAACTAAAAGTAGATACGCTCGACTTGAGTCCGCGCGTTAATGACCAGGTCGAACGCTCGTGGCGCGCCGCCATGCACGGGCGCGGCTACACGATTCAGCTTCCGCGCGATCCCTCGCACAGATGGAAGCCTGAAATCGTGGCTTACTGGAAGCGATTCGGCGAGCAAATTGGAAGTCCCTCGACTCCAGTCGCCGTGCCACCAGGTTTGCGGGGAATCAAGTTGCGCGCAGTGCGAGTGCGGCCCGAGTTCCTCAGACGGATGCGGGCACTGGACGTAAATATCGTTCTTCAGCGAGAAGAGGCGCCTGAAGATGCAAGGTTCGATTTACTGATCGCCACGAACATTTTCGTCTACTACGACACTTTCGAGCAATCCCTCGCCTTGGCGAACGTTCAGTCCATGCTGCGCCCAGGCGGCTTCTTGCTCACGAACAATCTTCTGCTGGAATTGCCCGCGTCAAGAATGAAGTCGGTAGATTACGTCTCCGTGGAATACTCATCGCGGCCGGCAGATGGCGACCGCATCCTGTGGTATCGCTGCCAACTGTAACGTTACCCCCGAGTCGGCAGTTGCGCGCCTTCTAGACAGCAGGTGCGAACTTGTCGGAAGGTAGCTCGGATGATTTCCGCCGCGAAGCGCTTCTGATTTACTCAGCGGGGTTCAGATGGAGAAGGACCTGCAGCGCGCTGGCGAAGCACGGGCAGCACCTCGCGCACGCGGTCCATGTGGGCACTGTTCGGATCAAGCTGGGCGAACAGTTCGAGTTCCGCGACCGCCTCGCGGGGTTTGTTGGAATTGGCGTAGATAGCCTTAGGCACTTTGGATCGGATCGTTGAGATTTTCGTGCTCTTCTTCATCAAGGTGTCCCATTCAATGCGGTCGTTCCATCCGACCAATGGCCAACCGGCACCATGAAGATTGTTTCCGGTTCCGGAACATCGCGGAACTCGTCATTCAGCAAAACCGGGGAACCAGGGAGGTTTGCTCCCCAGCTCGCGCCATCTGTTTTCGGAATGTGAAGCATCAGATGGGGTTGCCAATGCCCGACTGAATCGCCAAGGTATGCGTCCTTCGCCATCATGTAGGACATCGCGCCAAGCTCCGGCATCGGGAGCGCGTTCCTTGCGACTGCGCCTTTAATGCTCTCCCTCATCTGCGCTTTGGTCAGCCCGTCTAGTACCAGTTTTGTCCGATAGATTGTGTACGGGAGAATGGATCGCACCGCCGGCGGGTTATAACAGATAGGACCTCGTAATTTCGGATTCCAAAAATCGGGGCTGTCGAGCGGGGACATCCACGACCGTTCCACGAGACATGTAAAGCCATTCTTTCCTTCGGTTGCAGTCTCATAACCATGTTTGCCAAAAACCAGTACTGTGGCTTCGCGGGATATCGCTTCCGGGGCCGCGCTCCGGGCCAGAGCGATCTCGCCATTGCGGTCTGCCATGAGGTATTGATCGACGGGGGCCATACTCGGATACGATGGTTGCCGATCCTGTGCCTGCACTTGCCAGGCCGCGCCCAGGACAAGAGCCATTGCCAAGGCTAGAGACATAACCTTTTGGAATCTCACTGGGCACATCTGTTCCTCCTGCGCTGTGCAAACATCATTCACATCTTTCCACGTGATCCCCAACATACAAACCAGTACGTATATTCGAATCTTGAAGTCACCCAAAAAAGTCTAAGCGGACGCGCGTCAACTCTCGCCATTGTCGAGGGCACCAAGTTGGAATGCCGGGAAGCCCGAAGGCTTCCCGGCGGAAAAAGGTTGATCTGGTCCGGACTAGAAGATCAGCTTCAGGGCCAACTGCACGTTCCGGCGCTCGTTTGCGTTGATCGGCGGCACACCCTTCTGCGCATGCACGGTAGTCGTCGACGACAGGTCATTGTCGGTGAGCGTTATCCACAGGTTGGAATGGTTCAGCGCGTTGAAGAATTCGCCACGCAGCTGCAAACTGAAACGCTCCGTGATCTTAGTGGTCTTGTAAACGCCAAGATCCACGTTGTAAGCGCCGGGGCCATAGAAGTAGCCACGGGTCAACATGTTGGCCGGGAACGGACCAAAGTCGGAAATGCCGGCGACGGGATTAAAGTAACTGCTGTCAAAACCAGAGCTAAAGTCAAAGTAATCGAAGAGGTTCGGAGCACCGCTGGGATCCGGCCTTGCGGAACCGGACCTTGAATGAGCGCTCGTTTGGAACGCCCGCGGACAAGTCGTAAACGCGTTCGAGCAATCGAACATTGTGAACGGGAAGCCGTTCCGGATCGTGATGATCGGGGCGACCGTCCAGCCGTTAAGGGCCTGCTTCGCGATGCCCGACATGTTCTTCGCGAACGGAATGTCCCACGTGCCGGAGAACACGAACCGATGACGCTGGTCGAAGTCGGAGTTACCCTTGTCAATCTTCGGGTTGAAGGGATCCAGCAGCCCAAGATTTGCGTTGTTATTGGATTCGCTGAAGGTCGAGCTGATGTTGTCAATGGCGTGGGCATAGGTGTAGCTCGAATGCAGACTAAGCCCAGTGTTGGCGATATTCGTTAACTCTACGCGTGCCGCCACGCTGTTGTAATGGGAGAAGCCATTGTCACCGCGGCGGTTGATATTGCTGTATTGAAAGTTCTGCAACCGCGTGAGTTGGTTCTTCGCTACGACGAAGCCATTCGCGCTGCCGTCGTTGAATTTGACTGCATTCAGGCACGGGTAGGCAGGGATGGTATACGTTTGACCGTTGTTGGGGCTGACGGCTGACACTGGTGTGCATGGGTCTGACAGGTAAACGTTTCCGGCGCCTGGCCGATTCGGGTTTTCGATCGAATACAGGTTCACACCCTTGGACCCGTTGTACTCGATGGCCACGATGAAATTGCGTTTCACCTGGTGCTCGAGTACAGCGCTCCAGAGATGCGCATACGCGGTCTCGATATTCGAATTTACGTTTCGGAGGCTGAGTTTTGGCAATGCCTTCGAGCCCGTCGAACCTCCCAAAGGGCCCGAGTTGTCTGTAGTGATGGGAATGGTACCGCCCACATCACTGGGCAGGATAGAAACGACCGCATAAGCAGGCGGATTCTGGATAACGTTAAATGTCACATTGCCAAAGTTGCGTTCGTAAGAGATGCCCCAGCCTCCGCGCAGGGCAGTTTTGCCATTGCCGAATAGGTCGTACGCCACGCCAAGGCGCGGGCCGAAGTTGTTCCAATCCTTCTTCCACAGACCATGAATCGGGCTGTTAGGAACCGTAGCGACTTGGCCATTGCGGATGTTATCGAAGATATCGCCGCCTTGTGCATCGTAATAGTTCGAATCGAGGTTCGGATTCTTGTTATGCTGAACGCCGAAGTAGTCCCAGCGCATGCCGAGGTTGAACATCAGGCGGTTCGTCGCTTTCCATGAATCCTCGAAATACGTGCCGAATTCATGGTAGCGGTTGCTCCGAGCGAAGACTGGAGGCGCAACGGGAAGGGTGACTGTGCAGCTGGGAACTGCGCCGGCTGCGCCGCAGGGCAATTTCCCCTGGGGATTAATAGCCGCTTGGAACTGAGCCAGCTTCCCGTTGAGGAAGTTTTCATCACTGGTTGAAAAGTTCTTCGTGCTGAGCGATTCCACGGCCTCCTCGTACGCACCGAAAGTCCGATTGTCGCGGATGTAGGTGTAATTGCCACCGAAGCGGAACGTGTGGCGTCCATGAATTGAGCTGAGATCCTGATATGCCTGCACGAAGTTCTGCGGTCCGCCAAACGGGATCGCGCTGCCCGGTGTAAACGCCGAGTAGCCGGGCATGGCGATAAGGTTTCCCGCAATATTGGGAGCCACCGTAGCATTCATGTACAGCGTAGGGCCTACGGGATTGGAACCCAGCGGGTTGAGCTGACTTAGGCGATTGAAAACAATCTTCGATTGGCTGGTCAACTTGGGGTTGAACGTGTAGATCAAGGAGAGCAGGATGCTGTTATTGGTGTTGGTCTGCCCCGAATCATACCCGGCATACGGACTGTTGGTACTACTGCCGCTTAGGACGTTGTCTTTCTCCAGCGCGTAGCGGCCATAGACCTGCGTCTTTGGACCGGCGTTCCAATCCACTCGGCCCACCACGTAATAGGTGTCCTGGGGATTGCCGGCACCGGAGTCGGACGGGACGGAGTATTGCCCTTGAGCGAACATCGGAGTCGTGCTTCCGACGGGGAAGTCCGTGTCGCATGTGCTGGGAGCAGGCGGACAAGCCGTGACTCCGATTGCTGCTAGCTGGTCGCGTGTGTAGGTCTTGAGCTGCACGAAGTTCGACCGCAGAGCCCCAAATTTTGAGAAAAATCCCTGAGTGTTCGAATTTGCTGCGGCAATCAACTGCGGCGTAGGCACGTCTACAACGGAAGTCGAAGAACTCCGGACGCGGAGCCATTCGGTGCTCTGGAAGAAGAAAAGCTTGTCCTTCTTGACCGGACCGCCAACGGAATATCCAAACTGGTTGCGCGTAAAACCGGGCTTGGCGATGCCCCGTGCGTTGTTGTCGAAGGTGTTGGCTGCCAATGCGGCATAACGGCCGAATTCATAGGCTGTGCCGTGAAAATCATTCGTGCCTGATTTCGTGGTTACGTTAACAACGCCTGCGGACGCCCGGCCGTATTCCGCCGTGAAGTTGTTGGTCAAAATGTTGATCTCCTGCACCGAATCCAGTGGCACGGTTTGGCCCACTGAGGCGAAGAATTCGGAATTGTTTGCGGCGCCGTCAAGCAGGATGTTCGTGCCCGCGGAACGCAATCCATTGATGTTATAACCCGCACCACGCATGGTTAAGCCTGCATCGCCGGCGCTGGACACGTTGGCGGCCCCGCCGACGAGGTCGTAGGGATTCCGCGTCAGGAGCGGAAGGTCCACGATGTCCTTCGCGGTAATGAGCTGGCCGACGGTTTGGCTCGATGTATTCACGGCAACAGCCGTCGCCGAAACTTCTATGGTTTCAGCAAGCTTTCCAACCTTCAGTTTCAGGTCCAGCGAAACCCTGCCGCCGGGGGGCAGCCCAACCTCTTGTTCGAGCTTGCTGAAACCTTGGGCCTCCGCCACAACCGCATAGGTTGCGGGCAGCAGGTTGGTGACAATGAACGCTCCTTGGTCGTCGGAATTCGTTTCACGCAAGGCACTAGTCCCTAAATTCCGAATTGTGATCTTTGCGTTAGGCACTCCGTTGCCTTGCTGGTCGAGAACCGTGCCGCTAATCTGGCCGGTTTCCGTTTGCGCCCAAGCTCTTCCCGTGAAGACCAGTAGTAATGCCCCGAAGATAAAAACCACCGCTTTTCGCATGTTTGCGTAAACCTCCTGAAGAGTTTCGTCAAATCCGATTGGCATCCGAATTATTAGAAGGCATCGATCCAACGGCCCAACCCGCTTGTCGGAATTGATCGTATGCTGCTGTTCGTAAGGCACGTTGGACTCCACCGTGCGCGTTAATTCGCAGCTTATTTTTCAATGACTTATGTGAAGTGTTTTTGAGAAACTTATGGGTTTGCGGAGTTGACTTGATTTGCTTCGTCACTCACATTGCGCGTTTCGCATCGCAAGATTGTAGTGTCGTCCGTCTCTTTTGTTGGAACAAACTAAGCGGCAACTCTCATCGGTAAATTCCAGATTGTGGAGATCTCAGCGACATTGAGAATGAAGTCACCGGGCCAATACAATTGAAGTGCGAACGTACTAAGTAAGACAAAGCCATATCCATCGAACACCATGGCAACGTTGTTCGGTAGAAAGCATCCAATGTGTTTTGAGAGAGGATGAAAATCGCGAAGTAGACCCACAATGTTAGGTAGATTTCTTCGCCAGTCGCGCGTGGGTCCGCCGGGCGATTACTAGCGTCCAAGACTATTCCGTCACAAAAGGGTCCGTCCCGACCCAGAGCCGCGCCAGAGACTTCAAATTGCTCTTGTATGTGCGAGAAACAGTGAACTCCTTTCCCCCCTTAATGCGAAGCACATACTCACCCGTGCTCCAGGGTTGTATCTCTTCAACGAAGGAGCTGTTCACCAGAACGGAGCGGTGAATTCTTATGAATCCGTACGCTTTGAGCTTCTCCGCTACTGTGGAGATCGACTCACGGAGCAGATATGAGCCCGAGTGCCGCTGCAACAACACATAGTTGCCCTCAGCCTCGACAATCGCTACGTCCGCCGGATCGATAAAGAGGATCCTTCCCTTTGTCTTGATGGCGATTTTGACAGACTTCGACAACAGCCTCTCAAGCTGCGGCAAGACCTTCATCAAACTTGCCGCGCGCTCGCTCTCCGTTCTGCGGACCGCCACTTCCAGGGCCTCATGAATGCGACCGGTTGAAAAGGGCTTCAGAACGTAATCGACGGCATGCTTCTCGAATGCTGCAATCGCGTGCTGGTGGTGTGC
>WNEZ01006860.1_pt1 | contig 10033 bp, 10 predicted proteins | sample 5400521 | NCBI WGS metagenome assembly WNEZ01 (sample SAMN13153339, study PRJNA577476) | soil metagenome | isolation source: 120 cm saprolite under Douglas fir tree site 2 hole 1 replicate 1 | place: USA:California | collected 2015-04-18 | reverse complement strand
CGCCCAGGTAGCTCTCGAGCATGCGGATCAGCGCCTGCCCCTTGCTGTAGGTGATGCCGTCGAACACGGCCATCGCCTCGGTCTCGTTGGCGACCGGCTGCTCGATCGGATGCGAGGTGCGCCGCGCGTCGAGCTCCATGGCGAACTGCTTCTGGCCATTGTCGTTGAGCCAGGTCTTCCATTGCGGATGTAAGTGCTCGGCCGCCTTCGCCTGCATCCAGCTGGCGAAGCCCTCGTTGAGCCACAGGTCGTCCCACCAGCCCATGGTGACGAGATCGCCGAACCATTGGTGCGCCATCTCGTGGGCGAGAATGCTGAAGATGCCGCGCCGGGCGGTGCTCGCGCTGGCGGCGGGATCGAACAGGAGCCGGCTCTCGAAAAAGGTGATCGCGCCCCAATTCTCCATGGCGCCGCCGAAGCCGCCGGGAACCGCGATCAGGTCGAGCTTGGGCAGCGGATATTTCACGCCGAAATAGTCGTTGAAATAGCGCAGCAGGTCGGCCGCGCTGTCGAGCGCGAAGCGGCCCTGCTCGCGCTTGCCCGCGGCGGTGACGACGCCGATCGCGACGCCGTCGGCTTGCGCCGAGAGCCGCTCGAGCTCGCCGGCCGCCAGCACGAACAGGTAGCTCGACATCTTCGGCGTCGGCATGAACTCGACCTGCTTCAGCGTCGGCGTGACCGGCTCCTCGTGCGCGATCGGCATGTTGCTCACGGCCAGGAACGCGCGCGGCACCGTCACGGTGAGCGCGAACGTGGCCTTGAACGCGGGCTCGTCCCAGCACGGGAAGATGCGGCGGGCATCGGCGGGCTCGAGCTGGCTCGAGATCATCCGCTTGCGGCCGGCGTCGGTCGGGTAATCGACCGCGAACAGTCCCCGTCCGAACGTGTTGATCCGCGCGGCGAAGCCGATCCGCAGCCGGTGCGCCCCGACGACGAGCGGTCGCGGAAACGTCAGCGTTGCGGTCTCGGCGGCGGCGTCGAGCGCGATGGTCGCGCTCTCCGCCTCGTCGTCGATGGTGGCGGCGGCGAGCGTGATGTTCACGGCGTTGAGCACGAGCCGCGCGGTCGGCTCGCGCACCTCGATGTCCACCACCTCGGCGCCCGCGAGCGTGAGCCGCTCGAGATCGGGCTCGAGCTCGATGGCGTAGTGGGTGGGGACGACCGCCTTCGGCAGCCGGCCGGGCGTCGTCTCGAACGAGTAGACCGCGCCGGCGACGGCCGCGCTCGCAGAGAGAAGCGTCGCCGCCGCGACGGCGGCGAAGCGGTCGATCCGCGAAACGAGTCCCGGCGTCACGGCGAGCATTTGGACCAGCGCGTTGAAACCCCTATTCTAACGGGAAGTCGCAGCGACGGGGAGAGCGGAATGCGCGCGATCACGCTGGCGCAGGCCAACAAGATCATCGAGGGAACCTTCGCCTCCGCCAGGAAGCGCAAGGCCCACGCCTTGGCCGCGATCGTGCTCGACGCCGGCGGCCGGGTGAAGGCGTTCCAGAAGCAGGACGGCGCCTCGCTCATGCGTTTCGAGATCGCCCATGGCAAGGCGTTCGGGGCGCTCGCGCTCAATCGATCGTCGCGACAGGTCCTGCAAAAGGCCAAGGAGAAGCCGGCCTTCATGCAGTCGCTGTCCGCGCTCGCCGACGGGCCGCTGTTCCTCGAAGGCGGCGGCCAGTTGATCCGCGACCCGCCGGGCGAGATCGTGGGCGCCCTCGGCGTGACCGGCGACGTCAACGAGGTCGACGACCTCTGTGCCGTCGACGGCATCCATGCCGGCGGCTTTCGCGCCGATGCCGATTTCGACGCCGCGGCCGCGCGGCGCCTCAACATCAAGGTCGACCCGCCGCTAAAGGATCCGCGCCGGCGCTAGCGGCGCTTTTCGGGAAAAGCGGGAACCGGTGTTCGGTCCGAAAATGCGGCCACGCAAAAGGCTGCAACGCATTCGGGTTCCAATGAGATCGAAGCGCTGGGAAGCGCGCCGAGAACGGCTGGCGGCGACTGGCGCGGGGCCCGGCCCAACCGACGCGCTGCCTCATATCCGCCTTGCCCGGGCCCTATCCTGGCACCAATACCGCCTTGGATCGAGCGGGCCGGATCGGGTTCAGGGAAGCCCGCCAGGGGATTGCCGGCGCGTTAACCAAGCGGTTGGTATGAGGGTCCGTCCGCAGGCTTGGCGTTTTCGCTCCCGACGCTGCGGATCGGAGTGAGGGGAGGTACCCGATGGGGATTCGCCGTTTCGCCTGGCCGCTGGTGGCGGTCGCATGCGCGGCGCTCGCGGCCTGCAGCACGACGCCGCCGCCGTACGCCGATACTACGCCCACGGCGCCGCCGCAGCCCGAGATCCCGGCGCGCGTGCGCGCCTCCGAGATCATCGGCCGCTGGGGTTATGCCTCCTATCACGAGGCCAAGGATCGCACGCGCACCGAGGCCAATGCGCGCGGCCAGTGCAAGCAGCCGTTCGTGATCGGGCAGGGCGCGAGCGGCGGCGTGATGATGTATCTCGCGGATTCCTCGGAGCTGCAGGAGCTGCGGCTCAAGGGCAGCACGACCGGCCGCGACTATATCGGGCCGGCAGGCCAGACGCCCGGGCCGCAGGACCGCGAGATCGTCTCTTTCGATGGCCGCGTGATGGTGCTCAAATTCGTTGATCCGGAGATCGATGGACGTTACGGAACCGGCGTCTTCGTGCGTTGCGCGCCGCGGGCGTGATCCGGGCGCCGGGAGCATGATGGCCGCGCCGCGCCGCCTGCTGGCTACGCCGCTCGCGGCATGGGAGCGCGACGGGCTCAAATCGGCGCTCGCCGGGGCGGGACTGCCGGTCGACGACGTCGGCGATCCGCAGCTCTTGTTCTGGCGCTTCGAGAGCTTCGAGGATGTGCCGGTCGGCTTCGGCGGCCTGGAGATTCACGGCACTGCTGCCTTGTTGCGTTCGGTGGTGACGCTGCCGCCGGTGCGTCAGGTCGGGATGGGGGCGGCGATCGTGGCCGTGCTCGAGACCGAGGCGCGCGCGCGCCAATGCCGCGCGATCTATCTGCTGACCACGTCGCAGGTCGACTATTTCGCCGCGCTCGGTTATGCGCCTTGCCCGCGCAGCCGCGTGCCGCAAGGCATCCGCGACAGCCGGCAGTTCAGCGCGCTCTGTCCCGCGAGCGCAACCGCAATGGTCAAGCGGGCGTAGCGTGTAGGGTGGGCAAAACCTGTGCCCGCCTCCGAGTGGGGACAGGTTTTGCCCGCGCGTCCCACACGCCAGCATCGGTGCGACGCGTGGGCACGGCGCTGCACCGTTCGAGGGGAGAGGCCGAACTCGTCGCCCGCGCCTTTGCCCACCCTACCGGCGCCCTTGCCGTGCTAGGGTCGATGCCCTTTGGCCCCCGCGTCTTCCGCCATGCCTTCTGTTCGCGACGTCATCGCCGGCCCCTGGCGCGCCGTCCTGGTGCTCGGCGTCACCCAGATTCTGGCCTGGGGCGCGATCTTCTATCCGCCGGTCCTGACCGTGCCGCTGATCGCGGCCGAGCGCGGCTGGTCGATGACGTTCGCCATGGGCGGCTTCTCGCTCGCGCTGCTGACGGCCGGGCTCATTGCGCCGCGCGTCGGGCTGCTCATCGACCGCCACGGCGGCCATCGGGTCATGCCGATCGGCTCGCTGATGGCCGCGCTCGGGCTCGCCTTGATCGTCTACGCCGATCATCCCATCGCCTATCTCGCGGTCTGGACGCTCATCGGCGCCGCCACCGCGGCTTCTCTCTACGATCCCGCTTTCGCCACGCTCGGCCGCATTTTCGGGGCGGCCGCGCGACGTCCGATCACGGCGCTCACGCTCGCCGGCGGCTTCGCCTCGACGGTGAGCTGGCCGACCACCCACGTGCTGCTCGAGGCGGTCGGCTGGCGCGGCACCTATTTCGTCTATGCGGCGCTGCTCGCGTTCGTCGCCGCGCCGCTGCACGCCTTCGCGCTGCCGCGGCGGCGCGCCGATTTGCCGGCGCCGCCGGCCGGAGCACGATCCGTGCCGGGCCGCGTGCTGCGTCCGACCGGCTGGCCCTTCGTCGTGGTGGCGGCGGCCTTCGCCGCTTACGCGTTCGTGCCGTCCGGGCTGTCGGCGCACCTCCTCGCCATCTTCGGCCGTGCCGGCATCGACGCGGCGACGGTGGTGACGATCGGCGCGCTGTTCGGCCCCTCGCAGGTCGCCGCCCGCCTCTGCGAGCTCGCGTTCGCGCAGCGCGTCCATCCGCTCAATGTCGCGCGCTTCGCGGTCGCAATGCTGCTCGCCGGCTTTGCGCTGATCGCGCTCTGCGGGCTCGCGGTCGCGGTGGCCGCGGGCTTTGCCGTCCTGTTCGGAATGGCGAATGGCCTCATCACCATCGCGCGCGGGGCGGTGCCGCTCGCCCTGTTCGGCGCGGCCGGCTACGGCCATCTCGTGGGACGCATCGGCGGCCCGTTCCTGGTGATGCAGGCGATCGCGCCGCTCGTGCTCGCCTTCGTCGCGGAGCGCGCGTCGGACGCAGCCGTGCTCGCCGTGGTCGCCGGCTTCGCGCTGATCTCGTTCGTCGGCTTTGCGGCGATACGCCGGCCGCCACAGAAACCCTGATCAATGATCGGTGATCAGGGTGGATGCCGTGCTCTACGAACCGCCGATGACTGTTTGCTGATCCCTGAACAGCGCGTCGACGTCATCCTGCGACGCGTGGCCGGCATCGCCGTCGAGCTTGGGGCCGTCGAGCATGACCGGACCGGAGTCGCGCGCGGCGAGCGCCGCGGCGGTATAGTCCCGGAACGCCTCGATGCCGCCCCAGATTTCCATCATGTGCGCGATGCGCTCCTCGATGAATTTCAGCGCCGCCACGACCTTGGCGATGCGCTGGCCGGCGACGTCCTGAAAGTTGCAGGCCTCGAAGATGCGGATGACCTGATCGCGGATATCCTGCGCGAGCGCGTGCTCCTGCTCGTGCCGGAGCGCGGCCGACAGCGTGTTCGCGGCGTCGTCGATGTCCTCGGCGGCCGCGAGGATCTGCTGGGTCGCCTGCTCGGTGCCGCCCGCGACCGCGTCGAGCTCGCGATAGACGCGGCCGCTCTCCGACCCGCTGAGACCGTTGACGTGAAGCGCGGCGATCTCCCGCTTGGTGCGGCTGATGGCGCGATGGATCGCGGCGGTCTCGTCCTTGAGCCGGCGCAGGCCGTTCGACTCGACGGTTCCGGGGCCGGCCGGGGCGGCGTCGACGTCGGGCGCGCCGTCGAGGCGCCGCTCGACGAGCTCGCGCAGCGCCGCGAGCTCGGCGAGTATCTGCTGCTGCGAAGGCGATGCGGTCTCCGCCTCGCTCGGACGCTCGCCGCCGAGCTGCATTTCCTCGATGCGAAATACTTTGCGTCGTAGCGCCATTGCGATCCCGCGGGTTCGGCGCTGGTTGTAGCGCCCGCCGCTTAATTTGAGGTTCATCGCCGCGGCGGGCGTTGCGACGCGAACCGTCGGTTAACCATAACGCGCCGCGATTTACTCAAAAGAAACTATAATTCGATGAATCAAGCGTTTCTTGCGATCGTCGTTAAAATTCTCGTTCCGATCTTTACCATTCCAAGCGGGTTTGCGGATTTACTGTGGCGCGAACGAAACGAGCGCAATGCTCGTTCCCGCGTTCGTGTCGCATTCGTCGTCCCCGCGTTCGAGTATGAGAGTAAATCCATGCAGCGTATCTCTCTCTTCTCCGTCGCGCTTCTCTCAACGCTATCCGCCGGCGGCTCCGCGCTCGCGGGTCCGCTTTCCCTTAACCCTCCGCAGCAGAACCAGCCGCCGGTCGCGTCGATCTTCGGCGCGCCTCCCGCCCAGGCCGCGCCGCCGGTGCGCCAGAGTCCGCCAACCCGGGTCGCGGCGCAGCCTGGATCCGGCGGCGGTTTCATCGAGTTTCTGTTCGGCGGCCGCGGCGCCCGCCAGGGCGGCGATTACCGCCGCTATCCCAACTTCCCTGCGGACCTCGGACCCGGAATGGTCGAATCCGCCTACCATCCCGGACAGCCGGTGATGGATCCCCGCTACCTGCGCCAGGAGGTCGTCTACGACGGCCATGAGGAGGCGGGAACCGTCGTCATCAATACCCGCGATCGGATGCTCTACTTGGTGCAGGACGGCGGCCGCGCCGTGCGTTACGGCATCGGCGTCGGCCGCCCCGGCTTCACCTGGTCCGGCATCCATCACGTCTCGCAGAAGCGCGAATGGCCGGACTGGACGCCGCCCGACGAGATGCTCAGGCGCCGGCCCGATCTGCCGCGCCACATGGCGGGCGGCCCCGACAATCCGCTCGGCGCGCGCGCGCTCTATCTCGGCTCGACCCTCTACCGCATCCACGGCTCGAACGAGCCCTGGACCATCGGCACGCAGGTCTCCTCCGGCTGCATCCGCATGCGCAACGAGGACGTCGTCGACCTCTACAATCGGGTGAAGGTCGGCACCAAGGTGGTGGTGATCTGACGCGTTCCGCAGGACGAGCGGAATGATGGCCGTCGTCTCCGCGGATTACTCAGGCCGTCATGCCCGGGCTTGACCCGGGCATCCATCCACTTCGCGAGAAGTGATTTGGCGAAGAAGATGGATTGCCGGGTCAAGCCCGGCAATGACAGCCCCTATATTAGCGCCCGCGGCGACAAGCCCGGCCATGACGACGCGGCGAGTCGTCATATCAGAAAACCCTGACGGCTTCCCGCTCGATGTCTTTCCGGATGTAACGGGACAGGCCCTCCCGGGTGGAATAACCAATCTCGACATTCTGTCCGAAGGCCTTGCGAATGGTCTCTAGGCCTCCATGAAGTCTAGAAAACCAAAGCGCTCGTCGGAGGCAGGACGAAGACGTCGATGTCGGAATCCGGTTCGGCTTCATCGCGCGCGTGCGAGCCGAATAGATAGAGCGCCCCTACGCCTTGGGCCCGCAGCGTGGGCTCGGCCGCCTTCAGCTTGGTGATGACGTCGAGGCGTCGCATGCCGGAAGCCTATCGCAAGTCGGGCATCCACGAAACGCCATTATGCTTCGGGAGCGCATTCAGTTTCGACGGAAACTGAATGCGCTCTTGCGTGGTCGCATTTTCAGACGGAAAACCGGTTCCCACTTTTCCTGAAAATGCTCCACGTGCCTGAGTCATTCGTCGCTGCCGCCGTCGTCGTCCAAGCCGCCCTCGTCGAGGTCGGCTGTATCGTCATCCTCCGCTGCGTCATTCGGGTCGTCGTCGAGCAACCCGAATCCGCGACTGCGGGGCTGATCGCCGGAAGACGAGGCTGCGGTGCGCCCGATATCGTCGAGGCCGGCCTCGCGCGAGAGCTCGCCGCCGGCGGCGCTGCCGCCGCCCAAGACCGATCCGCTCGGATCGAAGGCGGCATGCGCGCCGCCGGGATGTCCCATCATCGAGCGGATGCTATTGAGCAAAAGCGCGCCTCCGACCACGCCGGCCGCCGTCGCGGCCGCGGTGCCGAGGAACGATCCGCCCGGCCCGGTCGGCGCCGCGGCGGGTTCGGGCGCCAGCCCCGAGGGCGTGCCGGCGCGCTGCCAGGCCGGCGACATGCCGGCCTCGGGAGGCCGTACCGACGGCACCGAACCGCGCGTTTCCCGCCGGCCGAGCAGGCTGTCGCGCATGCTGCCGAGAAAGCTCGTGTCGCGCGGCGGCGCTTCGGTACCGCCTTCGAGCTCGCGGATGCGGGCGTCGGCGCGCTTGAGCGCTTCGTCCTGCACCAGCACGGTCTGCACCAGCGCGTAGGGGGCATTGGGGGCCTGCCGCAGGCCATCGCGGATCAGGCGCTCGGCCTCCGGATCGCGCTGGGCGTCCTCGAGCGCGGCCAAGCGGTCGAACAACTGGGTGACGAGATCGCGTTCCTCTGGGGTCATTGGTCGCCTCCTTCCTCCGATGACGACGCCTGTCATGTAGGCGCGGCCGGTGGCGGCGGAATGACCGGCCGTGACAAAATCCGCTCGATGGGCTTTTGTCGCTTTCGGCCAATGGGTTGGAAGCCACCCCCCGATCAGGCGAGGGTCACGCCGTGGCGTGCCAGCAGCGCCGGGAACGCGTCGTCGGCGAAAAACGCATATTCCTTCTCGCGCAGCGTGGTGAGCGGATCGAGCCGCTCGAGCTCGGCATCGACGAAGCCGGGGTGGCACATGACCACGCCGCCGTCGGGAAGCCGGTCGAGGAAACGCGGAAACAGCGCCGCGAAATCCGCCTCCTCGTCGAAATCATAGGTGCCGGCGAAGCCCGGATTGGTGGCGAGCCCGAGCGCCGCGGCGCGGCGCTGGAACCGGTGGCTCATCAGGTCGAGGAACAGTCCCTTGCCGTCGGCCAATCGGGGCGCGAGCGGCCCCACGCGCCCGCATTGGCGCACCCACGCCCGCGGCGCCGTCTCCTTCACGACTTCGAGCACCGCGTCGCGGATCCGCGGGAACAGGTGCACGTGCTGATGGCCGTCGACGAAATCGGGAGCGCGGCCGAAGCAGTTGACGAAGGTCCGCATCTGATCGGCGATCTCGGCGACCAGCGCGTCCCGCTTGAAGCGGCCAAACAGGGCGTGACGGAAGGTCGCCGCAATCGGCAGGAAGGCGCCCTCGCTCGCCGGCGCGAAGTCCGCGCGCGACGGCCGAAACGGCGCGGTGAGCGCGACATGCAGGCCGATCGCCGCGCGCGCTGCGACCGAGTCGAGCACGTTGAGCGGGACCGCTTCCGAGTGCTGGAAGCTCGGCGCCGCTACCAGCACCGATACCGCATTGAGCCGGCCGCGCGCCACGAGATCGCGGATCGCGGTGCTGACCGAGGGCGAGATGCCGTAGTCGTCGGCGCACAGCCAGATGCGCCGGCGACCGGAGGGTTCGACGCTCATTCCGCCGCCGACCGCGCCGGTCGATCGTCGGCGGCGTCCGCACCCGCGGCGGCCTTGAGCGTATGCTCGGCCACGAAATAGACCGGCCGCGCTTTGAGCTCGGAGAGGATCTTGCCGATATATTCGCCCATGATGCCGATCATGATCAATTGCACGCCGCCGAGCACCATCAGGCCCACCACCAGCGAGGGATAGCCCGGCACCGACTGCCCGAACACGAAGGTCTCGATCAGGATCTGCAGGCCGAAGATGAACGCGGCGGCCGCCAGCAGGACGCCGAGCAGGCTCGCGAGCCGCAGCGGCGCGACCGAGAACGAGGTCAGTCCCTCGATCGAGAGCCCGATCAGCGAATAGAGGTTCCAGGTGGTGCGGCCGTGGGCGCGTTCGGCCGGCTCATAGTCGACGCGGATCTGCCGGAACCCGATCCAGCTAGAGAGTCCCTTGAGGAACCGATTGCGCTCCGGCAGCTGCCTGAGCGCCGCCGCGGCGCGCGGCGACAGCAGGCGGAAGTCCCCGGCATCCTCCGGGATCTTCTGCCGCGCGCCCCAGTTGATCAGCGCGTAGAACGTCTTGACTCCGAGCCGTCGCAGCCGCGGCTCGTTCTCGCGGTGCGCCTTGGCGGTGTAGATGACGTCGTAGCCGCCATCGAGCCAATGGCCGACCAGCGTCTCGATTAGGCTCGGGGGATGCTGGCCGTCGCCGTCCATGAACAGCACCGCGCCGAAACGGGCGTGGTCGAGGCCGGCGAGCAGCGCCGCCTCCTTGCCGAAATTGCGCGAGAGCGAGATCACCTGGACGTCGAGGTGGTCGGCGGGAAGCTTGCGCGCGGCATCGAGGGTGGCGTCGCTGCTGCCGTCGTCGACATAGACCGCCTCCGTCGCCAGGCCGCGCGCCGCCTTGAGCCTGCGGGCGACCTCGACGATGCGACCGTGCAGGGCGGCGATGTTTGCCGCCTCGTTGAACAAGGGCACCACGATCGCGAGGCCGGGCTCGCTCCGGCCGCGCGGGCGCGCCGGCGCTGCAACTCCGCTCTGGATCGTCGCATTCGACGTCATTGATGCCGCCTTCTCGAGCGGTTCCCCCGGACGCGCAGGTTATAGCTCAAACCGGGGCGCCCTGTCGCGTCGCGGTTGCCGCCGGGAGCGAGGCTCGGCGGCAGCGGCGAGACGTGCTAAGCGGGGCCGATCATGAGGCTTT
>WNEZ01006858.1_pt1 | contig 10033 bp, 9 predicted proteins | sample 5400521 | NCBI WGS metagenome assembly WNEZ01 (sample SAMN13153339, study PRJNA577476) | soil metagenome | isolation source: 120 cm saprolite under Douglas fir tree site 2 hole 1 replicate 1 | place: USA:California | collected 2015-04-18 | reverse complement strand
GGAACGCGCTTTATGCCGGGCTTCTCTTGTGAGCCACACCGCGAAGCACCTTTCAACGCTCCGCGACGCAATGGATATATTTAAGAAACACTCTTGGGACGACCCTTGAGTTGCACGAAACGCCGTTCCCGCCCCCACGCGCAATCTTTTGGCGATCTTGTGCCAGACCCCCCTGGCCCGACGAAACGCCTAGCCTTGCGTCGAACACGCTGGCTGTCCTAGTACCCACTTGTCCAGTAACCCGACTAAACAGGAGTTAGAGTGCGACTCTGAATGCTGTTCGTCAAATCCGAACCAACACAGGCAAAAGTTGTTGTCGCCATTTTGTTAGAAAATGCGGCTCTTATGACGGCGAAGAGTTGATGCCACGAAGTAGTGGTTCGGAAGGCGCAGATGCAACTTCGCCCGGTGGCCAGAAACGAAACAGCAGGAGATCGGCGAGTGCCCACAAACCCAATGCGAGCCAATAAGCTGACTCTCCAGAACGATTGATGCCATTTATCGCGGCGTGCGCTACAGCCGCGGGCAATACAGACTTGGATCGCAAGGTGAGCCACGACAAGGCGAAACCTATCAGGACGGCACCCAGCATACGCCCTACTAGAGAGCGGATAACATTTGCATCCGTCTCGTTCGCGCGGAAGTCACCTGAAAAATGAAACGCCGCCCAAACTAACCCAACAAAGAAGATGCCACGATATAAGCCAAAACGGGCGATGAATCGCGGCTGCAAATAACCTCGCCACGCGATCTCCTCTACTAAAGCGAGCAAGAACAGCTCAAACAGTATGAGCGGCAGTGGTAGCCGGGAATCGGCAGCTCCTAATGGAAGGGCGATCCAGTGCGAAGGATCGCGTATCTCCGCGAAAATCTGCGGCACAGAGTAGATTGCGATCGGTAAAAGAAACGCAATTGCAAAATATTCGGGGAAAGGAAGCCGGAAGGCGCTGCGAAGGATCTCTCGCCAGCTCTTTCCCGTGAAGAATAGGATCAACGTGAGAAACACCGCGGGCACGATAGTCAAGGTGAAGATTCTTACAAGCCAGATCGGATGTGAATGAAAGTATCGAAGGTAAATAATGTCAATTGTACCGCCGATAGTGAACGCACCAATCGCACCTGCAATCAGACCAATTTGGTTCATCAGAGTAATCGCAAACCAGACAAACTTCGTCCAGTCGGGCTGATCGCTCTGCACCAGCGAAATATCACATGGTTGTTGGGACGAAAGCTTGAGATGGATGGGAAGAACGGCTAGTCCGCGGCGAAGTCTCAATTCTCCTAAGGCAATGGATATCAGTCCCAAAAGAGCAAAGTGCAAGCCCGCACCGGCATTCCACGCAAGCTTCAAGATGCCAGCCAAGCTGAAGACATCACCGGTGCCCCAAGGATTCGTTGTCGTTTGCATCGCCAGAGCGCCAGACGAAACAAGCAGAAATTGCAGGACGATGCCGACTGCCGCTGGGAAATAGACCCACAAGTGTAATCGCCGAAGTGGCACGCGCCCTGGAAAGAAACATACAAAGAAGCCTGCGGCACCGGCAACCGTTAGGGGGAACGGAGCGAAAGACAGTATTTGGCGCCACACGCTGACGATGTGTCTCGCTGTGCCCGCGCTCGGTACACGTGACGCCCGCAAAACGTCTACTTGCCAACCGTTCCACCAACCGAGGGAAGATGAAATAAACAGAAATGTCGAGCCGAAAAGGAGCAACGAGAAGGCACGATCCGCAGGCATGACGGAAACGAAGAACGAGCCAAAACGCTTTGCTATGTTACGGATGTGCATGTCCGCTTTTCTCGGGCAGACGACCAAGCGTATGTCAAAACTTTGGATGGCAGCGGGGCGGAAGACGATTGTTTTTTTGGACGTAGTCCTTTATCGGTCAATACAGGGCTCGTGTACGAAACGAGCGATATGGCTGCTTGCAGTTTGGGCATCCCCAGCGGTCAATTCGTCTCCCCGCTATGACCCACCGCCAAATAAGAAATACGGAAGGAATCACAGCAGCGAGGCTTGAGAGCAAATAATTCCGGCTCATAAGGAAAACTGCGAGGAATATACCAGTTAGGGTCAACGCACTGGCAACCGGCAGCCCATGGTATGTAAGAACTTCTCGCTGAAAACTCTCTCGACTGAATTGAAGCTCGGTCATCTGGCTGGAATTGTACTCGGTTCTTGCGAAGTCGCAACAAACACGACTCAACGCCTGATTAACGCGCTAACCGGACAAGTGAAGTAATGGTACGGAACTTGTCCGGTAAGCCGACTTACCAGGCAAGTGGAATTACTTCCGGGTAGCCCGTCACTCGGGCGGAACCGTGATGGGCGTCGCTAGCGCTTCGCGCCGCCGAGCGATTGTACGCGATGGCCGATTTGCCGCTCAGGCCAAGACGTTGTATTGCACTCCAACTTCCCATAAGCGGGCGTAATCTAGAGGAGCGGGTGGAATGATTCGTTGTGCCAAAAACCTGTCGGATTCGGGTCCCGTGAGGTCATTGTGTTTCAGTTTGCGGTTCCGGCCGAGCTTGCCGCGCCTAAACCACATGGTTCCGACACGGAATTTTGTCTGGCCACGCGATCCAGGGTTTATGCCGAGTCAGGGACAAATCCTTTGCACAATCCCTGATCTTGACAGGCTGTATCCGGGAGAGGACAATCGGGTTTCCGTGCAGGGTGTGATTGTGGTCCAAACTCTATTGGCCCTAGGCCTAGCCGAGGTCGATATGATTAAAATTGGTGTGTTCAATTGGAAATCTAAATGCAAATGTGTCTTCTCACATTTCCCCACCCTCATGTAACCCTGGAGGCATATGAAACCAGTTCAATGGCCCTGAATGTTAATTCCGTAGGGAGGAGCTATGCGACCATTTTTCAAGATTTCGCTTTTTCTGCCTGTTCTGTTTTTTCTGATGGGAACTCCGGCCTTGGCTCAAAAGAAACCTGTCGTCCCTGCTCACCATCGGGAGTTGCTCAGCGGGGGTTCTATTGAAATTGAAGTCGATCTAGGTTCCCTAGCACCCGGCCCTTCAAGCCCTACTCGAACTGAGCAGCCGCCTCAGGTGGGTCCGAATATCCGTGTTAACGCCCCCCAACAGCCATTCCCTAAGGGCTTATTGGGCCGGAGCGAGACGACAATAGCCGCCTCCGCTGACGGGCTTTTCCTCGTGGCCGGTTTCAACGACGCTCAGGGTTTTTGTGGTCCTCCATTTGGTGTTCACTGCGCACCCGAAAAACCGCCAGGACTTTCCGGTTTCGCTTTCTCCAACGATGGCGGCCTCACCTGGACCGACGGCGGAGCGCCAGACCCAAGGCGTTTCAATAAGGTTTTCACCCGCGGCGACCCTTGGCTGGACCGGGGTGGCCTTGACAATGCCACCCTCTTTTACGCCAACCTAGCTGTGGATGCCATCACGGCGGCGCCCTTAGGCATAAGCGTCCACCGTGGCCATTTCAGCGGCAGCACATTCAACTGGGAAGATGTGCGTGTGCTCGGGCCCTCAAATCCCAACGACTTCTTCGATAAGGAGGCCATCACCGCGGCGAAGGAGGGGAGCGGCGCTGCGTACGTCTCTTACACAAATTTCATCGCGTTGCCGTGCCCAGCTTTTCCGAATACCGTTGGTGCGTTCGGACAGATCGAGGTGTTTCGCACACACGATGGCGGCAATACCTATCAGGGGCCGGTGATCGTAAGCGCGGATAAGACGAACGCTGATCCGCTCGATCCCAACTGCGGCAACACGGGCGTGCTGCAGCAAAGCTCGGCTCCGGCGATCGGTCCCACCGGCGAGGTGTACGTCGCGTGGCAGTTGGGTCCCACGTTCACGAGCACTGGAGTATCCACCGATGCCAAAATCGTCGTCGCTCGTTCGTTGGATAGTGGGATGACCTTCGGCGCTCCAGTAGCGGTGGCGAGCGTCAATTCCATGCGGCAGAACTCACCGGTGGGTTACAATCGCAACCGTATCAATGATCATCCGCGGATCACGGTGGCCACTTCTGGGTCTTTCAAAGGGCGGGTCTACGCCGTTTTTTACAGCGCAGTCAGCCCAGTGACGGCCGCATCGGTAGTGGACTGTCCTGCCGGGCTTCCCAGTACAGCGGTCTGCATCGACCAGAATCTTGACTCCTCCCAAGTCTTCATCAGTTTTTCAGACGACCAGGGTTTGACTTGGAGCACACCAGCTCCAATAGCCTCTCCAGTACCGGATACGGGAGTCAAGCGCTGGTGGCCGGTGGTGAATGTTGGGCCGGATGGCAGCGTCAATGTCGTCTACTACGAGAGCCAGGAAACTGACACTGCTTCCAACCCGGAGTGCATTAAAGGCGTTGGTGGAGGCATGTTCCGGGTGGGAACGGCAAACTCGCTTGTAGATACCCTCTGGGTGCAGTCGGTCGATGGCGGGAGCAGTTTCGCCACGCCCGTGAGGGTCACCACGGCTACTTCTAACTGGTGCACCACCGTCAGCAACATTCGCCCCAATTTCGGGGACTATATCGGCAGCACCACAAGCACCACCGGTGGAAACAAGGTCCTGCCAGTTTGGGCCGACGGCCGTAATGGTGTGCCGGACACTTTCTTTGCCGCCATTTTGCCCTAACCATAACGGAGAGGAGGGGGCGGAGAAGATGAGGCGCCCCCGTCTGTAGCGCAGGATATTCCAGTAGGTCTTTCCTCTACATGTGCTGCCAGTGCTCCTCGGGTCTTCGCTACACGCGCGGCGCTTCTGTAAGCTCGTATTCCAGGATCCACTCCAGCACCGGATCAGGCCCGTTCCTGTACTCAGCCCATGAAGGAATGATTTTCTAGTCGGGCTGGATTACATTCTCGCGAGTTTTGGCAAATGTGTACTACCGAGTAGAAAACGGCCGCTGTGTCGAAAGTCTTTCCTTTCCGCGCCGTCACCAATACGGGAAGCGAAATGCCTGGGACAGAGCGGCATAGCCCTGCGCCAGAAACTGCCGAAACGCTTTACGCAGATTCCTCTCTGCGACAGCGCATTACTCGCCTCCAACGGCACAGTGTTGGCTGAAGATCTACAGCGCCCGGTTTGTCGGTAAACAGGAAGTAATTCGGTTATTTCCGGATTGCCCGTCTTCGGGCACAATCCGGCAAAGCACGCTAACGACTACGAAGGAGTCACTCCCACTTGTACTAGACTGGACTGCCAAGTGACGTCGAACCTGGCGGACGGAGCGGGCTTACGGAAGGATCTTTTACTGGTAGTTGGTCGATACCCCCCGACAAGATTCGATAGCAGAAAAAGGAGAAAGATTCAGATGTGCAGGCCGAAAACCGCGGTGCCCAGGGTATGCGCACGGTGGGTTGGTCTTTGTCACGCTGCCTCAGGGCTCGTCTTCAAATTGTGTTGAAGTGCAAATGTTGGGGCTCAGCGGTTTGAACCCGGTGCGTCCTTAAATGAAAAGGAAGTGGCAACGTCCCTGTGCTCTTTTCCGTTGACCTCAACGTACGGGTAAATGAAGTAGTTCAACGTCTCGCCTTGTTGCGGCGGCGACGGGCATATGTCACGGCCAATAGTGCAATGCGAGCCCGCCCAAAAAGGCGATTACCCAGACAGACGATGCCAATAAGGCCGAGACCTTCCAGCCGGCGAGGCGTCCAACAACGAGCAAAGACGGGAGATTAATAATTGGCCCAGCAAACAGCACAGCGGCGGCAGCACCAAGTGGGGCACCGGCCGCCAGGATTGAAAACGCTAACGGGATCTCGAAAAAGGTGGGCAGGGCAATAAGTACGGCAAAGAAAGCTACGAGGCCGACGACGAAACCCCCTCCAGCTGAGGCGAAGATCTGTGCCGGCAAGTGACTGGGAATTAGCATCGCAACGAGGATCCCAAGGACAATCAGGGGGATCGTCTGAATCGCAACATGCCGGCATGAGCGCAGGTAAACGAAAAATGCCTTTCTTAACGCAAGGGTTTCGGGTTCAACGGGCAGCGCATTTTTCACCAAAGGACTGGCCAATGATGCTTGCCGCAACAGGAGATCCGGCAAACGCGATGCGAGCAGCACCGCTGCCAAAGTCATAAGCACTCGCGCGGCAGCGATCTGGGTTGGGAAGAGCATAAAACAAAGGGCAAGGGACGCCGGATTCATTCCCGGGGAGGCCAACATCAATGCCAGGGAAGGAGAGAGTCGCCGTGATCTCTCGTACACAGCTGAAAACACAGGCGAGGCACAACAGGAGCAAAGCATCAATGGTGCTCCAGCGACCACTGCCGTAACTTGTTCTCGAACGGTGCCTGCCCCGAGCCCTCGAAGGAACCATGCGGGCGAAACAAACGCATGGACCCCGGCAGCAATGAGGATGCCGAACAGGAGTGCCGGCCACACGATTTGCAGATATTTTACAGAACGTCGCAGAAACTCGAGGTCCCCAGTTCCATGGTTCATCCGGAGTATATCGTCTCGCAATTCGAGGCTTCCGCTGGCACGCACCTGTTGCAGCTTACGCAAGCCTGAAAGGCCCTTGTAACCGATCAGGCCAGCGATAAGAAGTGCCAACAGAATCGCCGAATAGCCGACCCGCGCGCGATTCCTCGTGATTTGAAAGCTGGTTCCCATCGCTGCCATCGTCCCGAACTTTGGTTTAATCTGCAAAGTTCTACGTTTCACTAGCGGCCGCATAGGCTTCATTTTACTTGAGGAAGAATGACTACCCCCGATTCGGTCAACTTTACCTGAGGCCAAGCCGTCGCTGAAAAGCTGATGTCCTGAATCGGAAATGCTTTATTTGATATCCTCATTTTTCGTCATCTGGCAGTCGGCCTAGCGACCCGTAATTGCGAACCACCTCCCCGTCGGTGATGTGACAAAGACAATCGGCGCAAAACATGGACTGGGGACTTCTACTGTGGCCTCAATATCCGAATCCCCTGTCGAGGTGGCCGGGAAATTGTCCGTGCTGATGTTGACGACGCTGGGATTGCCGGTGCCGTCGATGCTCTGGCAACTCACGATCGCCCGAAAACTGGAGATAGGATTTGTCCCTGCTAAGGGACCAGCAGCCAGGACCAACCCGCGCACATGGACCTCCAGCTCCCCATTCGACCTGAGCTCGCCCTGCCCGGTTGAAATCCTCCACGGTAATCCCCCGCCACTCACCCCGCGGATGGGGTTGGCCGTCCCAACAAACGGCCCCGTGACTGATGCCATGCTCGCGAACTCAAGAACGTTGGACTTATCAGTTTGCGCTGCACCGACAGTTACAAGGACCAAAAGCGCTAAGACCGTCAAGAGATGCCTCATCATTCACCTCCCCATGAACTTCGGATGGATATAGATTTATAAGTGTCAGAGCGTCCTTGATGCCATTTCGAGGGCCTCGCGCTGCGAGCTGTGCTGGTTGAGGCCATGCACGCGCTGCAGACCGCCGAACCCGTTCGTGGTGCCGCAGCGTCAGCGACAGTCGCGCTCACCAACAGCTAGTTTGGGTTAACGTTAATCTCGCCGCATGCCTGGAGGATGTTGAAAAACGGCGGATTCATTTCCGGAGTAACCTTCCGGATCGAGATCGTTGCAACAGCGCTCAGTGGTACGTGGGCTGTTCCGGTCTTTTGCCTGAACAACGTGCCGGCACCGTTTGGAGCCACAGTCCAAACGCCGTAAACATCTGAGCGCTCGTGATTGCGGGCCCGCTCGAACTGGGCGTGCACGCGCTGGGGCCTCCAGCGACAGAGCCGGTGTTGTAAAGCAGCGAGAAGTATGTTTGGGTGGGATCGAGCCCAGTAGCTCTCCCGCTGAGCACGAGTCCGTTTACATCGCTGCCCGTATCCAAGAAGAGTATTTCAGCCTGGATGCCCGAGTTGTTTATCGGATGCTGCTGAGCACTTGCAGTCACGAGTCCTTTTTTCATGGTCAACCTCCTCTTATCTCGGATTTGCCTCTTGACTCACCACAAAATCCCTTTGCCACGATAAAAACTTCCTCAGGCTTTGGAGAAATCCGGTCTGCCTCTCCGTTTACCAGCTACATACGGAGCAAGGAACAGTTTCTTTCGCCAGTTGTTTTTCATTGCCGTGGTCCCGACTGTTCGGGACCACGGCTTTTTTTCGAGCAGGAGAGGAGTCGGATCTTAATCTGTAAGTCTGCCTAATTTACTTCTACGGCAGCAGGTTGTGCGGGTGAAAACCGTTGCAGAAGTTGCCCGTCTGCTGCAAGCAGTTGAATTGCGCCTGCAAGTCCGGGACAAGCTCCGTGCCATCGGGTTTATGTACAGTCTCCAGAAAAGAGTCCGTGGCAATGGATCCCCCACGGGGATCCTTCAGGGCCGGTCATATAATCCAGGGGAAACCTTGCGAGCCATTTAGGTTACGCGTCCGCTGAACCGCGCACCCCTTCTTTCCCAAGTCATCCACCTCGATCGCCTTCCGCATCATCGGCGTCCCGTCCAAGTCCGTGCCATTCTTCGCCTGTAAATTGGCCAGGGCCGTCTGGCACACCGTGGTGGTGAAGGCCTCAGGGGTATAGCTTACGAAGACGGCAGTCCAAAGCCCCAGAGGGTTGGCTACGAAATAGCCGTTCCTGGTATCGAAGACATTGTCCTGTCTTCGATTGGACAGCGCCGGGCTCAGGGGATCGCCGCTCGCCTTCGGAAATATGTAGGCGCTGAAGAAATTGGCGGTGGCCATGGCTGTTTTACCGGCGGCATCATTCGTGAAGGTGCTCGGCATCATCATGCCGTTGATGTCGTAATAGAGGGGATTACCCTCGTGGTCGAAGCCGCCCGTGGTGGAAAGAACGCGTATGTTACGACGGTCAGGATCTGTATTGCTGTTGTCAACGACCGAACATGACGGCATGTCGTTGGCCGGGCAGGTGCCGTCCACGCGGTGCAAGATGTTGGCCGGGTTTATGCCATTCTGCAAGTAGAACGCATCAGAGAAGTCAAAAGGACGCGTTCCACGGGTGTTGTCGTTATCGGCCCAAAAAACTGTGGGCACGATGGTTAATATAGTGGCGGCTAGGAGCCATTTGAACGGGAGATGGTAACGGAAAATCCGCATAGTTTCCCTCCGTGAGTTATTCCTCGGGACTCAAAGTTGATGTCAGTCAGCTACAGCGCATGAGGGTAACGCAGCGACAATCCACTCAGCAGTCGCTTAGGATTGGGTGCAGAAAAACCACCTTGTACTATTCGTGTTTGGCATCAGCCTCGGACCTCAGCCTGTGCCGACTCCGCCGGGGAAAGCGCCACCACAGGCCGCTTGGGAGTAACCAGCTCCACTCTAGAGGAGCGGAATTCCGGAGTTGTCCAAGAGGTGTAATTTTCTTGTCAAAGAAAAGAGACAAGCTCGGGCTGGAGATCGTCTTCAATCTAATAGGTCCGTCAGTGTTGGGGCATCCCGAGAGCTAACTCCCGGATGGTCGGCAACCCTTACCTAATCGCTTTACGTCAGAGTTGCCCGTCATCCAGGCTCGATGCATCAGCCGGCACTCACTTTGCGTGCTCTATGCGATTCTTGCGTAAAACTGCGTTGCGAAATCGAAGGGCTATTCATGGCGACGGAAAAGCTGGAATTGTCGCTGCGGCGCTGCGCCGACCGGTAACTGGATCGATCTTGTGCTACGCCATTGTCGTGTTGGCAAGAAGGATTAAAGGTGGCCTTTGATTTCGATAACTCACCGTTCTGTACATGTGCCGTGTCTTTTGCCTCGCGTTCCGTTCTATAATCTCCTGCAACCATGCCCCTCGCTCCAGGCACTAAGCTCGGTCCGTATGAAATACTGTCTCCCTTAGGCGCGGGTGGTATGGGCGAAGTCTACCGCGCTCGCGACACGCGTCTCGAGCGATCCGTGGCTATCAAGATTCTCCCGGCGCATCTCTCTGCAAATCCTGAGCGCAAGCTGCGATTCGAGCGGGAAGCCAAAACCATCTCCGCTCTGAACCACCCGAACATCTGTTCTCTCTTCGACGTCGGCTCGCAGAACGGCACGGATTTTCTGGTGATGGAATGTATCGAGGGCGAAAGCCTCGTTGACCGCCTCGCCAAAGGGCCGCTTCCCGCG
>WNEZ01028532.1_pt1 | contig 10034 bp, 7 predicted proteins | sample 5400521 | NCBI WGS metagenome assembly WNEZ01 (sample SAMN13153339, study PRJNA577476) | soil metagenome | isolation source: 120 cm saprolite under Douglas fir tree site 2 hole 1 replicate 1 | place: USA:California | collected 2015-04-18 | reverse complement strand
CTTCGCCGTTCAAGCACGTTCACCGAAGCCGCAGACGCGGTCGATGCGTCGGTTCGCTCGCTCATCGCCAAGACCATCCAGCAGGAAAGGCGTCGTCTCCGCCACCTGCACTTCCGTCTATTGAACGCCGCCCACGTGCTGCCTCTGTCGGCGGAGGTTTTCGCCGGCGTAGAGGAGGTTCGCGCCCGGTTTCCCCGATCTCGAAACTGCCGATGCAATTGTGCTGACCTCGGTACTGAAAGACCCAACGCTCGGCTCTGGCCCAACGTGCTTTCTCAATCGTGATAGAAAAGGCTTCGACGATCCGGCAATCCGCACCGAGCTTGTTCAGCGCCAGTGCAAGCTCATGGGATCGTTCGTTGATGGTCGTGGCTATATCGGAAGTCAGATCGCAAACCCTGGCGAAGTAAGGATCTTTCAAGACGACCGCTACAATTTCAATACGGCGGCGAAGATCGGCTTTGCCCACTCGGGCGTCGATGCAGGGTCGCACGATGAAACGGTCCGCCCGTGCTCCGTATGAACGATGAGGACCGGTTCGGGCGCCTCGCCGGCGACAAGGTCGGCCTCCCGACTGTTGTCGTAGACGCGAAGCTCCGTGAGACTGGGGAGGAGCCGGATCAGGTTCCTGCGGCTCGCATCGTATCGCTCGCGGATCTTCTCCTCGGGGATGTCGTGCCCACCGTGCTCAACCCGCGAACGGACGCGGGCGATGTGCAGGTCGACACCCGCCAAGCCAACGTACCAGACCCGCACCTCGAATCCCTTATCAACTGCCTTCTCCAGCAAGCGAGTCAGAGTATTTCCGCCCAGCGTTGTCTCGAAGGCGAAGTCGAGGCCCTCCGTGATGGCCTTCTCTAGAAGTCGTCGACCCTCGCGCCAGGCGGCGGCGTTCGCTTGAGTTTCGCTCAGGCTCGGAATCTCGGTCCGGAATCGCCGAGCCGCTTCGTCGGGGTTGAAGTAGTCTGCCCCTTGGGCTCGCAACATCGCCCCGCCGATGCTGCTCTTTCCGGCTCCGTTCACGCCAGCCAACACGAAGATTCGCGGGACTTCAGCCACGTTTGCGCGCGGCCGCGACAGCAGCCTTTCCAAGCTGACGCGGTGTCGCGTCGAATGCTGCTTTCATCGCGGAGCGAGCTTTTTGTGTCTGCATCCGCGCCAGGAGGAGATCGAATTCCTTGCGCAGCTTGTCGAGGTTCGGCTCGCCAGCGTGCAGCGATGCCGCCACCTTGTCGAGTGAAACGAGCACAGCTCTTGGAGCGTCGTGCTTGGTAATCACCACCATTCCGTCCCGGATCGCCGTCTCCAGAATATTGCCAAACTCGTTCTTGGCCTCGGTGGCCGGCACCACGCGCGTCCCGGACGAGTTTGCGCCCCAGATGTTTTGAAGCAGGCCACGAAACTCACGAAAACGTCGGACGGCGACACGCGTGCTCTTGAGCAACGATTCGGCGTCTACCGGCTCGGCCAGGCATTGGACTACGCCCTGTTCCACCGCCTCGATCGCAACGCGGTTGGTGACGACGTCGCAAACCAGGATTACGGAAGTGGCGATACTGCGTTCGCGCAAGCGGCGCGCAAGCGTCACCCCATCGATCTCCGGCGTCGACTGATCGGCGATTACGGCGTCGAAAGGCTGTTCGCCGAGGAGCCGCAGCGCTTCGTTGCCGCCGACCGCACCGGTCGTCTCAAACCCGGCTCCTTTGAGCGCGCCCGTGAACTTCTTCATGAGGACAGGCTCATGCCCCACAAGGAGAATCCGTCCCTCTGACAGTAGCGATGTGTCCATGGGCGGATTATAGCCATTTTAGATGTTATAGCCATTTTAGCTAAATCAGCGTCGGCATTTGGTGAAGGCCGCCGATAACCCATTGGATCCATTGATAATCCCGATCAGGCCCGAATCGCGGCCGGCGGCCAGGACGAGGCCCGGGCTCACGGCAAAGCGCGGCCCTGTTTCACTCGGCGGGTGATCGGGGTCACCTGGCCAAGATCTTTGAGGGGATCGCCGGGCAAATTGGGTTTTGCGCCTGCGTCAACCGCAAGCCTGCAACAGTGGCGCCACCAGGTGCAGCAGTAGCAGCCGGCATCCAAGACTCCTGACGCCCGGGGGAGATTCGCGTTCGATAGTATTTGCCGTGCGAGGATCCGCGGAGGGGAATTGCCCGAAACAACGGCAACTCGGTGAACGGGATCGCGACTCGAGCCGAGATGGGCGTGCCCGGCTGCTCGGACGATTCTCCCATTCAACCTTCGACGGGAATGGCATGCCCTTTGCTGACCAGGCGACCAAAGCCATCAGTTTTTCTAGCTTCCCCACTCTTGATTCCAGCCATGGGCAGCTACTTTGAGCGAAGACGCAAAAGAATTGATCGACCGAATCGATGATCTGGGAAAACAGGTTACTGGCCTGAAGATCTCCGGGGCGTCGACAATTGCGCCGTTCGTGACGGCGATAGTGACGCTCCTGATCGCGCTGCTTTCCTGGTGGAACAACCGTGCGATCGAAATGAACAACCGCAACATCGAAAACCTACAAAAAGTCGTAGAGATCCAGCACGCACACATCTCGGATCGCCAAGGTGAAGCCGCGATGGGGACGAACCTCTACAAAGAGGTGTTCCTTGTCGTGGGAGAGCAAAACGTCAAGAAAAAGAAAGCCGTGCTCGATCTCCTGCATGCGGTTGAGGCTGGGTACAGAGATGATGAAGAGAAGCAGTCCATGCGCGAGTACATGAAACAGCTGGAGGCTCTCTTCGAGGATTCGGACGAAAAGGGCATCAAGGCGACAGCCAGCTTCTACATGGATGACGCTGCGATCGCTTTTCGTTCGGTGGCAGAACTGCCGAGAGCAGCCGTTGGACCCGATAAACAGGCACCAGCACAGAAACCGACCAGTAGCGGAACCCTCGTGTCGCCCGGAGCCCAGGGCGGTTGGGACTACGATGTTTTCTGGTGCGAAGGGGATTCGCGCAACCAGAAGCTCGCGACGACCATTTTCCAGGGATTGCGTGACCAGCAGGTCAAAGAGAAGCTGGGGCGGCTTCGTCTTCGTATGCTCCCAACTACCATCAAGGAATCATCGGGTTACGAAATCGGCAATCGGGTAGTTATCCGCCGCCATTTTTCCAAGGACGAGCAGTCGCAGATTCTCAGGAAGACAATACTCGAGATCTTGAAGACTGAGCCGACGCCGATTTCCATCGATATTGATGACAGCGCGCAGCGGCTCCCCTGGTACTTGAGCGTCTTCGTGTGTCCCAACTAACCGTAGGGCGGTGCAGCTCAGGGTGTTCCTCGCTCTTCACGGTAAAGCGCGGCCCTGTTTCACCCGCCGGGTGATCCGGGTCACCTCTGCGAAGTCCATCAGCGGATCGCCGGCGAGGACGAGGAAGCTCGCTTCGTAGCCCTCGCGGAGCTGTCCGATCCGGCGGCCGGGATAGATGGCGCCGGCGGTCGTTTCCGTCCACATCTTCAGCAGCGCAGCGTTGGACATGGCGCCAAGTGAGGCTTGTCCGCCGACGTTGATGCCTCTCAGGAAAACAACGAGTGCCACGGGGGTTTCCTCCAGCAGCGATATCAAAAGGTAGCACCCAGATCCCAGTGGAACCGGGTGTACCTCGCGGGGTTCTGAGCTCCGGATGGCTACTCGTGCTGCTCACGAGCATCCGCAAACTGCTACGCGCGCCGAGCTTCTCGTCAAACTGCCTTCATGTGCTTACGCGCCCAGTCGGCGAAGCTCGTGAATCCGCCTGGGACGAGGGCGTTGGTCGCGGCCATGTAACGCTTGTGCTCGGGGCCAAAGTACGTGTGCTCCGCCCAGTACTGGAACATCTCGCGGATCTCATGCGCGCCCGGATAGAAGCCGTCGTAGGCCGCCGGGGGCACTTGCATTACCTGAAACTTATGCCCCTGCGAGTTCAGCGTCCCGACAAAGTCATTGAAGGAGTAGGTGCCGCCGCACACGGCCAGGTAGCTGCCGTCGGGTAGCTTATCGCCAGCCGTGAACGCGGCCGCGACGGCGCGACCGACCTCGGCGACGTCACCGGCGTGCACCACGCGCGCGGAGGGATCGATCGGTATCGCCCAGCCGCGGCCGCCGTTCGGCAGGGGCTGTGGCGCCATCATCGTTTGGAAGTTCTGGAAGTACATCGGCGCCATCACGAACGTGTGACGCGCGAATCCGGCGGCCTTGACGGCCTCGTCGACGCGGGCTTTTCCGCTGAAGTGCACGACCTTGAGGCGGCCACCCGTAAGCTTCTCGCTGTCGGGCAGCGTCGACCAGATGAGGTGCTTGACCCCGGCGGCGCGGGCGGCTTTCACCGCCGCGGTGCCGATCTCGGTCTCACGTGGCATCTGCGCGGGATCCCAGAAGTTGGTCACGACGAACGCGCCGTGCGCCCCCTCGAGCGCGGAGCGGAGGCTGCCCGGGTCGAGCAGATCGGCCTTGACCACCTCGACTCCACGCGCCGCCAATGCCCGCGCCGCGTCGCTCGCAGGATTGCGGCTGGCAACGCGCACCGCGAACTTGCCCGCGCCGAGGAGCGCGTCCACGACGCCACCACCCTGGAGACCCGTACCACCGATTACCGCTACGACTTGCTTGGCCATCATCGCCTCCTTGTGCCGGATGATTCGCGCTCTGGTGCGCACCTCACCGGAATCCGTCGACCCACATCACTGTCGCAAAATATGTTCAAGAACATTTCCTTTGGGCAGACCTTACCGCATCCGGATCTCGGCGCCCGAAGCGGACGTCGCCACGAGTCTGGGAGAAGACAAGGCATTCCGAACGACGTGGCGAAGGCGCGCGAATCACGGAAGGGAGCCTCGAGCTCGGCCATCGGCTTCGCGTCGCCCCGGTCCCTGCTGAGGGGATCGCCCGAAGTGGGGTTTCGAAGTATCCGGTCCCGGCGCTCTACCGTCGGCGCATAGGTCAGCCTCTTGAATGGCTGCGCTCTTGTGGTAAAGGCCGCGCCATGGCTCTCAAACGCCCCGCAGTCGACCCCACCACCTTGCCGGTGCGCACCGGCTCCCTCTATCCGGAACCCTTCCGCTCGCGCGTATTGCCGCGGGAAAAGCGCGCGATCGGAGATGCGCTCGGGCTGACGAAGATCGGCGCGAGTCTATCGACGCTGATGCCGGGCAAGGAATCAGGGATGCGCCACTTCCACACGCGCGAGGACGAGCTGCTCTTCGTCCTCGAAGGCGAGGTCGTGCTGCGGACCGACGAGGGGGAACAGATCCTGACCGCGGGCACGTGCGCCGGTTTCCCGGCGGGCGCGAGGAACGGACATCAGCTGGTGAACCGAACCGACCGGCCTGCCCGTTACCTCGAAATCAGCAACCGCGATCCCCAGGACATGCCCGAGTATCCCGACGTGGATCTGGCCTGTCGCAAGTCAGCCGATGGAACACCGGTCTTCACGCGCAAGGACGGCAAGCCGCACGGATAACCGGACGTCGTACGAGGCAATGCCAATGTTCAAAGGACGATGGCAATTGCTTGCTGCGTGACCGCGTCGGGCTGCCTCACAAGGGGCTCGTTGACCGACGTCTCGACCGCCTTGCTTTGGACCACGATGGGTAGTCCTTGGGAACGTCCATGGCCTTGAGCTCGCGCCACGCTTTAACGGCATCCTCCCGAGTAGCACCTTTCTCGGCAGCCAAAAAGTCGCTCATGAAGTTGATGTACCTTGCGTGCGCGATTCGGACGAAAGCGCCCTCTGTCTGATTGAGGTGCACGTACTCGGCAACAAGTTCGCTGTACGTGATCTTCACGCTCCTCGCGATTTGCTCTTCCCGCCAGCGATTGAGCCGGTAACGCACGCCGGATCTCCGCTTGAAGCCGGGCATGAGTTTTCGGGCTTCACGCTCGAGGAAATCCTTCGTCTCCTTGTCGTTCGTGTAATTCTCGACGGGGAGGTCGAGGCGGAGGCCCCGCTCAACGTCCTTGAGCCCTGATGAGGAGAGGCTTCTCCCGGTTGGCTTTTTTACCTCGCCGGTTTCGAGGAAGAGCTTGATGGACTTTTCGAGCTCGTCCTTACGCAGCTTGCCCGCTGATGGGACACCGATGCCATCGGCGAGCTCCTTGAGCTCTGTCGCGTACCAGTAGCCCTTCTCAAACTCCTTCAAAGTCATCGAGGGCGTGAGCTTCATCTTCGACTTCACCAAGGCGCCAGCTCCATCATCGAGCTTCGTAGCACGAGGTGGCGCTGACTACCGAGCCCGGGAAAGCGAAACCTGCTCGATGGCCTCCGCCTTCAGGGCGGTTTCGAGAACCTCTCTGGCAGCGAAATGAGGATGACGACGAGACGCAGTGGTTCCGCCGGCATCGCGCAGTGCCGCGAGCTAAAGGACTCTGCAGATACTTCAGGGCGCCGCCAGCCTAATGACTCTGGATATAGCTCGCGGCGCTGGCCGCCCGATCCAGAATCTTGGCGAAGTCGATGCCGCTCGTGTCTCCCTGCAACGAGCCGGCGCTGCCGCCGACTCCGCTCAGGCCAAACGGATCGGTACTGAAGCTGAAATGAAATGAAAAATCCGGTCCGGGCTGATCGCCGAAGGGGGGACCCGGGAACGCGGGTGGGCGCGCGCGATCGGGTCCCACCGGGCCGCCCGCCGGATCCGGCTCCGGCCCCGATCCTGACCCCGACCCCGACCCCGACGGATCGCCGGCGGGGTTCGCCCAGCGCGGGACGGCCGACTTCAGGCAGAGGCCGGGCAGCGGTCCATGTCCCGGCGAAGGCCCGGGCGGAGTCGGCGGCGGGTTGCAGATGTCACACTTGAGAGGCGGGACGAGGCTCCCCTGAAGACCGGTGGGGTCGATATCATTCACCGGGTTGTTGTTGACATAGGCATACAGATTCAGCCCGCCGAGCTCTCCGATTGGATCGCGGCTGACCCACCGGCCGAGATTGGCATCGTAGCCTCGATAGGCGGCAAGCTGCAGGCCGGTGGCGGCGTGAAAATAAAGACCGCCGAATCCGAAGTCCGCTTCCAGATCTCCGCCAATCTTCGCCCGGCGGCCGAACGGATCGTAGTCATAGCGGGCCCGCACGACACCCTGGACATCGGTCAGCTCGCGCACGCTGCGCAGGTGATCCCGGGTGTAGAAATAATTGTCGACACCGAGCTGCATGCCTTCGGGGTAGAAGCGCTTCACCACTGTGGCGCCGGTCGAGTCGCGTTCCTCGCAGATCTCGCGGCCGCAAAAGACGAAGCGCTTATCGGTGACGACGACGTCGTTCTCCCTCTCGACGATGCGCACCGGCCGGCCGAGCCCATCCCGGGTCACCTCGCTGCGGCGGATCACCGGGTCGGGGTCGGGCAGGTTCGCCACTTGGCGACCGACGAGCTGGTTGAGGTCGTTGTAGCTGGCAGTGGTCAGGTCATCGTCGATTTGTTCGCTGAGCCGGTTGCCGGCGAGGTCGTAAACATAGACGAATCGGCTCGACCCAAGCTCTTGCGGCGTTGCCGCGAGCAGCTGATCGGCCTCGTCGTAGTCGAGCTGATAGGTCGCCGACGGCTGCCCATCGGTCTGCCGCGTCCACTGCCTGATCCGCCCCTCGGCGTCGTAGCCGTAGTTGAGCTTGGACAGCACTGCCGAGACCGGATCGAGATACTGGATCTCCGCCAGTCGCTGGTCTTGCAAATTGTCGTAGTAATTGAGCGTGGTGCGTTGACCGTTGGGGTAGCTGATCGAGCTCACCCGATTGGTCGTGTTCAGGTAGCCAAAGACGAAGCTCCCCAGCGGATTGTCAACCTGAGCCACCCGGCCCAAAGCATCATAGAAGGTGCTCTGCGCGACGCCGTTGACCGCCCGCCGGACGATCCGACCCAGCTCGTCGTACTCGTAGGCGATCGTCGAATTCGGCAGCGGCCCGGTCTCGCTGGCCAATCGGCCGGCGCCGAGGATCGACGACTTGGTGATCGGGTTGTAGCGGTAGGTCGTTCGGCCCGTCCCATCGTCCATCGTGAGGACGCGGTTGAAGTCGGGATCGTAGGTGAAGCTGACCGACGGCGTCGGGACGGGCCCTCCGAGATAGGCAATCTGTCTCAGATTGTTATCGGCGTAATACGTATACTGTCTGGTCTGTCCCTCCGCGTCGTTCATTTCCCGCACCCGGCTGGTCGTGGTTTCGTAGGTAAAGCCAATCTCGCCCCCGTCGGCGAAAACCTTGCTGGTGACCCGCCCCCCTATGTCGTGGTTCCAGGTTGTCGGCCGGCCCAGCGGATCGATGATTCTTTCCAGGCTGCCGCACCGGCACCACTCGAGCCCGGTGATGCGGTGCAAGGGGTCTTCTATGGCCACGAGCTGCCGCAGGGCATTGAAGGTCCTGATCGTCTCCCGTCCCAGCCGGTCGATCGACCGCACCGGATCGAGGCGGTTGTAGATCGTCCGCCGAGTGGTGGCGTCGGGATAGGTCACCTGGGTCAGCCGATCCAGCGCATCGTAGTCGAATGCCAGCGTGTAGCCTTCCGAGTCGGTCGCTGTTTGCACCCGACCGAATCCGTCGTAGGCAAACCGGGTCGTCGAACCGGCGACGGGGCCATCGACGGTCAGCAAGTAGCCGCTGTCGTCATAGGTGAAGGTGGTGCGCTCGCCTCGGGCGTTGGTGACCGTCTGGACCTGGCCAAAGCTGTTGTAGCCGAGCCTCGTCATTTGCCCCGAGGCGTCGGTGGCGGTGAGCGGCAGGTGCTGTGAATTGTAGGTGAAGCTCGCCAGTAGCTCCGGGCTTGGCACCCGGGTCTGAGCCACCTCGAGAAGATCGAGGCCGTTGAAGGAATAGGCGGAGGAAATCTCGCGACCCGATGGATCGATCGCCCGGGTGACCTGACCGCGCCGGTTGTATTCAAATTGATACAGCTGGGTCGTGCCATCATCGAGAACGCGCGCAATTTTCGATGGGTGCGCCAGCGTCGTGCGGTCGATGAATCCGGCCCTGCTCTGTCCAGGATAGTAATACCAGACGCGATTTTCGAACGGTCGCTTGATGCTCTCGAGGACTCTACCGGTCAAGCTCTCATTCGCGTCATGCAGCCAGTGAAAGACGATCGCCTTGGTGTAGTCACCCGGAAAGTCGTGCCACGCTTTCTTGTCCCAATAGAACGTATTCCGAGCATGGAGAAAGAGGTTGTAGGTCGTGATCCCCTGGGGCGCCGACTGCTCGTGATCGATGATCCCCGGAGCCCCCTGACGAAATTCCACCCGCTCCGTGTCTCCCAAGGGATCAGTGGCTTGCAAAAAACGCGTCGTGTCCTGCTCGCCCTTGGCGAAGGTCGTGGTGCCATACGGCGTGGTCAATGCTCGAACGAAGTCGCCCGCGTCATAGTTGAATTCGGAGACGATGCCGGCGACGTCGGTGATCCGGCTCAGTTGCAAATCCGGGTTGTAATCGAAAGTCGCAAACCGCCCGAAGGGGTCGGTCACCCGAGTGATCTTCAGCGGGTCGCCGGGCAGCTCGTAGGAAACCGTGGTCACCTGGCCCAGGGCGTCGGTCGCGCTCACCAATCGGAGGCTCGCATCGTAGGTCAGATCGAGGGCATTTCCGGCGCGGTCGGCGATCCGGGTCATGAAGATCTTCCGCGGGAAGCTGCTCGCCCCGTCGGACCGATCGAAGATCTCGATCGACCCGTCCGGCATTCGCCGCTCGTAGCGGCTGGGCGAAGCTCGCCGCAAAACCGCTCCACTCAAGTATTGCGGCGCATAGGTCTGGGTGGTCGGATCGAAACGCTCATAGGTCTCGGTTCCACCGCCCCGGTTGTAGAGATCTGCGTTCCTCGATGGGTTTTGGGGATCGTCGGTCACATAGGAGAGCCAGTCGAAAGTCCATTTGGGACCCAGGTTGGAATAGCTGAAGGTCGTCGGCTGATTGGCCTCGCGCTGGCTGTAGGAAACCTTGAACTGCACGTCGGGTCCGCGCGGCGGTGTGTAACCCACCGGCGCGTCCTCGATGTGAAGGCTCACCAGCATCAAGTGGACGGAGTACGACGCCATTCGATCCCCCGGCCCGCAGCCGCCTCCGCCTCCT
>WNEZ01006856.1_pt1 | contig 10034 bp, 9 predicted proteins | sample 5400521 | NCBI WGS metagenome assembly WNEZ01 (sample SAMN13153339, study PRJNA577476) | soil metagenome | isolation source: 120 cm saprolite under Douglas fir tree site 2 hole 1 replicate 1 | place: USA:California | collected 2015-04-18 | reverse complement strand
CGGGCCGGAATGCATTCGCCAGGAGCAGGTAGTCCCAGTAACCGTGTGTGAGGTTGCTGTGGCTGTCGTACACGGAATGGATCGCCTGGCCTTCGTTGAGGATCAGCTCGGTGCTGGTGCCGACCTGCACGACCTGGATGTAGTTGTAGGCCGACTCTCTCTCGTAGAGGAGAGTTCCAAACTCGGGTGGTCTGATGCCCCCGGGCAAGAAGATCCATGCCAGGAGCACCGCGATCACAAACGACGCATACAGCCGGCGTTTCGGCCACAACGCGACGGCGGATATGACGACCAGCGCGAGGCCGAAGGCTTCGATGGTCGGGCGAGTGCCGTAGGTGGGGATGAACCAGAACACCGGCAAGAACGTGCCGAGGATGCTCCCCACGGTCGACAGCGCATACACGCGGCCGGCGGTATTGCCGCCGGTGGCGACATCCGTCAGGAGGAGGCGGATCGCGAAGGGGCTCACGCAGCCGAGCAGGGTGACCGGAACCGCGAACAGGAGCACGACCGCGAGCAGAGTGCCGGCGACCAATCCCACGCTCAGGTCGCGGAAACCCTGCTGCGAGGCGACGAGGATCGGATAGCTCACGAGAGGAATAACGCCAATCCACAGGCCGGCCCACGCGGTGATCTGGTAGAGGAGCTCGGCGCGCGGAGAGCGGTCGGCGAGCCGCCCCCCGATGACGTAGCCCGCGGACAGGTAGACGAGGATGAGGCCGATGAGGACGCCCCAGACGTAGAGGCTGGTGCCGAAATAAGGAGCGAGGAGTCGGGAGGCGCCGAACTCGATCCCGAGCGAAGCCATGCCCGACACGAACACGAGCGGCAGCAACAATCGTTGTGACAGGCCGGCAAGCAAAACGTGCTAGAGACTAACTAAGCGGCTGCTCTGACGCCCATTTGCGAGTTTTCTCGTCCATCGGCACCGGCAGTTGCACACTGACCTCCGCATAGAGATCGCCGGGCTGCCCGCCCTTGGGGTCGGGTAGGCCGAGTCCCCGCAGCCTGATCTTCTTTCGGTTCTGTGTCTCGGACGGAACCTTGAACTGGACCTGGCCGCCTTTGAGCGTCGGCGCCGACACCTCTCCCCCGCGGAGCGCGACATGCAGGGGGACGGGCACGGACACGCGCACGTCTTTGCCCTCGCGCGTGAAGACCGGATCGGGCGCGACCTGCACTGTTGCGCGCAGGCCCGGGACCCGAAGGATGGTGCCTTCCTTGACTCCGGCCGGGACGTTGACCTCGACACGCCGCCCACCCGGAAGCTCGACGGTGCGGCTCGTGCCGCGATAGACCTCGCCCAGACTGACCGTGATCGGAGCCTCGACATCGACCGGCGCGGGCCGGCTTCTTGTGCGCGAACTGTTGCCGAAGATCGACCCGAAGATGTCCCCGAACGACCCGCTGTCGCCGAACATGTCCTCCATCTCTTCGGGGGTCACAGTCCGGTATTGAACGCCGGGGCCACCCGCTTGGGGCCTGAAGCCACCGCCCGCGCTCCGGCTCCCGGTCCCCGGTTGCACGCCGGCCTGCTGCGCGGACCTCCAGTCCGCGCCGAACTCGTCGTACAGCTTCCGGCTTTTCGCTTCGGACAGCACGTCGTGCGCCTCGGAAATCTCTTTGAATTTCGCCTCGGCCTGCTTGTCGCCCGCGTTGAGGTCTGGGTGGTGCTTGCGCGCGAGCTTGCGGAAGGCGGACGTGATCTCCTTCTGCGTCGCCGTCCGCGGCACGCCCAGCACGTCGTAGTAGTCCTTGGTCTTGGCCATGTGGATTAGGTATCTACCCCCTTCAGGAGGCCGGCGAACCTGGTCACTCTAGAGGTATCACGGTGGCCCCTATTGCGCTGCGGCTCACCTCGAGAATTCCGACCGTCGGTGGCGGGTAATCGCGCATGTGGCGCGCGACCTGGAGCCAGGACCATTCGAACCAACCTGGATTCCGTTTCAGGCGCAGAGCTGCCGTCCGCAGGTTCCACTGGTGCACACCCCCAGGGTTGAACATCAGGGTGCCGTCGACTGTCTCGATATGCGCCCGGTGCGTGTGACCGAAGACGATCGCGTCGGACTCGCCGAAGCGGCGGCGCAGCGAAAGCGGCAGGCCGGCATGCGGATGGTAGGCTCCCAGGCTCAGCGTCCACAGCAGGGTCTGCGGCTCCTCGATCCACCGGTTCCGGTTGCCATGGACGACCACGATGCGCCTGCCTTCAACCGTCACCTCCCGGCTCAGCGGTAACTCACCGGAGTCCTGGTCGTGGTCCCCCCGTACCGCCTCGACTGGAGCGATGCCGGCGAGCGCCGCGAGGGTCTCCTGCCCGTTCACGTCGCCGGCGTGGATGACGAGGTCGACGCCTCGAAGCACCTCGAACAAACGATCCGGGAGGTGGTCGAGGAACTCCGGGCAGTGCGTATCCGCGACCACGCCGATGCGCGTCGTCACGCCGATCAGCTTAGTTCGAAGAGAGGACTGCGAGTTTTACATCTGAACTTGACAAATTGGCAAGACAAGCTATCTAATTTGGGCCATGAAAGACCTCAAGCGTGAAATCGTCAACCAGGTAGCCGCAGGCACGATCTCCGCCGAAGAGGGCGCCGCCCGGCTCGACTCGCTTGATTCGGTCGAGTCGGCGAGCCCCGCGGGGGTGTCCCGACCCGCTCCGCCGGCATTCCAACCCGTGCCCTCCAGCACCCGCCGCGTGCGCGTGACGAGCGCGATCGGAAGCGCAGAGATCGTCGGCGATCCCAGCGTGGCTTACGCGGTCGCCGAGGGGCCCCATCGCGTACGACAGGACGGCGAGACCATGATCATCGAGCAGGGTCCCCTCGACGAGCACGACCACTTCACCTTCAGTCGCGGCGACCGCCGCGCCTTGATCGACACGATGGACATCGGGCGCCGGAAGCTCAAGGTCCGGATGAATCCCGACCTCGCCCTGGCCGCGCATGTCAACGCCGGCTCGCTGCGCATCGATGGAATTCATGGGGCCATCACGGGCGAGATCCTTGCCGGCAGCTGCAAGATCTCGGATTTCGCCTCTCCTGTGGACCTTTCCATCCAGGCGGGCAACCTCACAGCCGGCGGTCGGCTCGCTGGAGGCAAGTCGAAGGTCCGCTGCGAGATGGGCAACGTGACGATCAACCTCGAAAAGGGTTCGAGCGTCAAGGTCACCGCGCGCACCACATTGGGCAAGGTCGCGGTGGACGGCAGCGGCGGCGAGCAGATCATCCTCGGCCAGTCGGGCAAGGAAGTGACAGTCGGTGCCGGCGCCGGCAGCCTCGACATCGATTGCACGATGGGCAACGTTCGGGTGTCGGCGTGACCGCATCCGTCGCCAATCGCAGGCCGCCGCTCAACTGTCCTGTATGCAACGAGCGGCTCGCGCTGACCCGTCTCACCTGCCCTGCCTGCGACACCGAGCTTTCGGGCGGCTTTGCGACCTGCGAGTTCTGCGTTCTATCGAATGAGGACCGAGAGGTGCTCCGCGTCTTCCTCGCGTCGCGGGGAAACATGAAGGAGCTCGAGCGCCATCTCGGCGTCAGCTACCCGACGGCCCGAGCACGATTCGACGCGCTGCTCGGCAAGATCGGAATTGACCGCCCATCAGGCGGCCCCGCGCCGACTCGCGTTGAGCTCATGGAACAGGTGGCTCGAGGCGAGATCGACCCCGAAGAGGCGCTGAAGCGCCTCGAGAGCACCTAGTCGGCTATCTCCTGAGTCCGGCTGCGGCGGCTCCCGCATTGTGGGCGGCGGTCGCGTCGGCCCCGGCATCGAGCGCCTTGACCGCGGCGGTGGCAAAGAGGTGAGCGCGTGCGTTATCCAGCTTCATGTCGATGTTCGCGAGCGAGTACCAGGCGCAGTAGGCCTGGCGTTGGGCGTCTACCGCCACCGGCGGGCTTGACATCGCTGCGGTGGCCCACTTGACCGCAGTCGCGACGTCGTGTCCAGTCGATAGAGCCCGGAACGCGCCCTGTGCAGCCGAGTGGCAAGCAGGGGATTTGGCGCCCCCGCGCTTGGCCCAGGCGAACCACTCGGCGTAGGCCTTGTCGTCGGTGGTGGGGACCTCCCGTGTGATGCGCGAGTCAATCGGTTTCTGAGGAATCACCTGCCAGGAGCCTTGCGCTGCGGGCTGCGCCGGCGCAGCGGGTCTGGCAGGTGCTGCGGGTGGCGGCGGGGGCGGGGGCGGCGGTGGGGGCGGCTGCGCCGCCTGGGCCGGCGGCGGCTGAACCGGTGGCACGGGCGCGGGTGCGGGCGCCGGTGGCGTCGAGCCCATGTGAATCTGCGGAGCCCAGGAAGGCAAAGGGACGGCTCCCGGCCAATCCGTGTCGAATGCGGATGGAGCGGCGGCAGGCGGCGTGGAGGCGGCGGGCGGGACAGGCGCTGGCGCCGCCGGCGGCGCTGGCGGCGCGGCGGGTGTCGAGAAACTGGAAGGCGCCGGCTCGGGTGGGGCCACGGCAGCCGGAGGAGCAGCCGGCGCGGGTGGCGCCGGAGGCGGAGTTACAGGCGCCGGTGACCCCGGCGCCGGTGCTGCAGGCGCAGGTGCCGCCGGCGCCGGCCATGCGGGCGATGCCGCCGGCGCGGGCCATGGAGGCGTTGCCGCCGGCACCGCGGGCGTGGCGGGAGGCGGCGTCGGCGTTGCCGCGGGCGGTGCGGGCGGCGCGGGGGCTTGCGCCGGCGCCGGTTGGCTGCTCATGGCCGGTGGCACTGTATGGCGGGCGGCGGGTGACGTGTCTGACCCGACCGTGTCCGAAGGCGACCACACCGGCATCGCCCGCTCCGTCGGGGGTTCGGCGGGCCATGCGTCGGGCACTGGAGGCTCGGGCTTGGCCGAAGGCGATCGACCCCAGGCGGGCATCGCCGGCTCGGTGGGCGGGTCAGCCGGCCAGACGTCGCTCTTCGGGCGCGCCGGCGGCGTGGTCGGCGTCGGCCAGGCTGGGGTGATCGGTTCTCCGGGCTTGGAGTCCGCAGGCACCTCCTCCTCTTGCATCTCGGGCTCGACCGGAGCGGGCGGGGCGGTTGCAGCAGGTGGCGGGGCGGTGACGGTAGCAGGAGGCGTAGTTACGGCGGCGGGATGCATGGGTTCAGCTGGAGGCGGAGCTGTGATTGCTGGGTCCTCGGCCTCAACCGCCGGTACCTCCATCTCCACCGGCTCCGCAGACCCGGCCGGTTCCGGAATCGTCTCCGCCCACGCGGGCGCTTCCCTCGCCATCGGCACCGCCGGTTTGGCATCGGCATCCACGGGCTCCGCCTCGGTCGGGGGCGCCGTCGCCTCAGGCACCGTCTTCGCCCAGTTCGGCATCGGCTTCTGCATCGGCTTCGCGGGCGCCGGGCCCTCGCCGTTACCTTCGGCAGCCACAACGTCTTCTCCCGAATCCGGGACCGTTTGGGCCCACGCCGGAAGCGGCTTCTGCATCGGCAGGGCCGGCTTGGGCAGGTCGGGGTCGGTTGCCTCCGATTCAGCTGCTTTCGCGGGCTCTGCCGCCTCCGCGGGTTCACCCGCCTTCCCGGGCACTACCGCCTTGGAGGGCTTGGCTGGCTCTCCGGGATCAGACGTTTCATCGCCGGTTGCCGGCGCCTCCGCGGTCGCGTGGACGGCGTCCTTTTCAGGAGCGGAAGCCTCCGGTGGCACAGTGGCCGCCACCTCAGGTTCGGGTAGGTCGGGCAGCAGCGATTCCACGTCGCCGGACAGGTCAGGCGAGTCAGCAGCGTCAGGTGGGAGCGATTCTTCCTTGTCCACGGGGCCCAGTCGAAGTCAGTCTATCTTCGGTGCACCTGGTTGGAGAAGTGGTGACCCCTGGCACGGGCGTAGGTTCCGACTCAGGCGAAGACATTCGTAAGAGCGTCTTCAGCCACCGGGTCCGGCTGTTGCTCGGCCCAGTCGGCCGCATCGGATGCGTCCTGGTCGCAGGCCGCCTGGATGCCATCGACGTCCTCCGTGGAAATCCAGCCCCGCTCGATGAGCCAGGACCGGAATCGCTCCAGCGGGTCGTGCTCGGCGGCGTCGGCAACCTCCTCTTGGCTGCGGTACTTCAGCTGGTTGTCCTCTGAGGTGTGGGAGTTGATGCGCCAGATCTTGGCGTCGATGAGGGTCGGACCTTCTCCGCGTCGCGCGCGCTCGACAGCCTCCTTGCAAACCGCGTAGGCGGCCGGAACATCGGTGCCGTCGACGGTCACGCCCACGATCCCGTAACCACGGGCCCTGTCGGCGACGTCGGGGTTTGCCATCTGCAGCCTGATCGGCACCGAGATCGCGTAGCCGTTGTTCTCGCAGACGAACACGATTGGCAGCTTGTGGGCGGCGGCAAAGTTCACGCCTTCGTGGAAGTCGCCCTGGCTCGTGGCGCCATCGCCAAACGTGCACAGGGTGACGGCGCCATCGCCCGACAGCTTCGATGCGTACGCGATCCCCGACGCTTTCGGGATCCAGGTCGCGACCACCTGCGAGACGGGGGCGATCTTCAGCCTGTGGTAGCTGTAGCAGCCGCCCGGAATGTTGCGGCCGGCTGAGAGCGGGTCGCCCGCCTTGGCGAACACCGCCAGCATCCACTCTTTCATCGTCAGCCCGCGCACGATGGCGTTGGCGAGCCCGCGGTAATGCGGAACGAGCCAATCGTCCGGCCCGGTCGCGGCGGTGGATGCGACCTGGATGCCCTCGTGGCCCCGGCTCGACCCGACGAACGGCGCACGCCCTTGCTTGACCAGGATGTGCATGCGGTTGTCGAGCGCCTTGGCCATGGACATCCAGCGGTGGAGCTGGAGATACTCCTCGTGGGTGGCGGTCTCGCGCCGCGTCGTGGTCGCCATCAGGCGCCCGTGGCGCTGAGGGCATTTGCGATTTCGACGACCTCGCCCGCCGTGAGGCCCAGGCGTCCCAGGTGCTCGTAATAGCGATGATGGAAGTCAGAGAAGTCGGCGTGCTCTGCCCGCTCCTCGCGCACGCGCTTCACCTCGCCGAGCACCTTCGCCACGAGCTCAGGCTCCGGCCGTATCCCTGCCTCACGAAGGGCGTGCTCGATGACCACCGCCCCGGAATGCTTGCCGTACACGTAATCGATTTTGGCCCCCATGTCCGCCGGGGGCAGGAACTGATAGATGGCCGGGTGGATGAGCATGCCCGCGGTGTGAATGCCGGACTCGTGCGTGAACACGTTCAAGCCAATGCCGGGCTCGGTGGGCTGCACTGGGATGCCCGTCACCCGCTCGAGATGGCGGGCAAGGTCGCGCAACTTCTCGTACTTGAAGTCCGGGATCTCGATCCCGAAGAGGTAGCGCAGCTGCATGAGCACCTGATGCATCGGCGCGTTGCCGGTGCGCTCGCCGATGCCGTTGACGCTCGTCGTGAACACCTCCGCGCCGGACCCGAGCGCCATCACGGTGTTCCACGCGGCCAGCCCGAGATCGTTGTGAAAGTGCACGACCAGCGGCGCATCCGGCGCCGCGGCCTTGATGCGGGGGATGTACTCGCGGACCGCAAACGGTGAGTAGCAGCCCACGGTGTCCGGCGTCGACGGCCGGGTCCCGCCCGCCCTCATGCCTTCGCGATGGATCTCCGCGATGTAGTCGACGTCGGCTCGGCTGCCGTCCTCGCCGCCGAACTCGATCGATGTCGCGCCTTGCTGGCGCGCATAGCGGATGGCGTCGCACATCATCCTCAGATTGGCGGCGCGGTAGAACCACACCGGCAGCTCGAGCCACTCGGACTCGGGAACGCCTTCGCGATGCAGCAGTGTCTTGCCGAGCTTGTATTTCACGTGCAGGTCGGAGGCCGACGTGAAGATGAAGTAAGTGACCTCGTCGCGTTTGTATCCGAGCGAGTCGATCGCATGCATCGTGGCGTCGATGTCACCCGGGGTCGAGCGCATCATGCAGACGACCTCGAGGTCGGGCCTGATCTCGCCACGCTTGCGGCCCTCGAGGACGAGCCTCAGGGTCTCGCGTTCGCTCTCCGAGACCGCGGGGAAGCCGACGTCCATGACGTGGACTCCGATGTCGGACAGCATCCGGGCGAGCTCGTACTTGTCCTTCGGCGTGATCGCGACGCCGGGCATCTGCTCGCCGTCGCGAAGCGTGTCGTCGTAGACACGGATCTTGTTTTCGGGCGGAAAGACCAGGTCATGCCCGAAGCGCTTGGGGTCCCGCGCCAGCTCCTCGAGCGGCTCCTGCAGCTCGACTTGCCCCACGAAATCTGGCGATTTCGCGGGGGCCCCTGGCAAGGGCTTGACGCCGTCCACTAGGCCCTCGCGGTCATGCGGCGCTCTTTCAGCCGTTCACGCACCCACGGCACGAGCCCGCCCATGCGCAGGAGCTCGTTCATGAAGGGCGGGAAGGCTTCGCAGCGGTACTCGTCGCTCCGTGTGAAATCGCGAATGATGCCCTGCTCGAGGTCGACCTCGAGCTCATCGCCTTCGACCACGGCTTCAGCCGCCTGGGGCGACTGCAGGATCGGATATCCCAGGTTGATCGCGTTGCGAAAGAAGATGCGCGCGTAGGAGTCGGCGATGACAAGCGAGATGCCCGCGCCCCGGATCGCGAGAGGCGCGATCTCCCGCGACGAGCCGCAGCCGAAATTCGAGCCGCCCACGAGAATGTCCCCAGTCGTCACGCCGGCCGCCCAACCATCCCGGCCGGGCACGCCCTCCATCGCATGCTTGCCGAGCTCTTTCTCGTCCAGCGAGTAGATCGCGTACTTGGCCGGGATGATCTGGTCGGTGTCGATGTTGGCCCCGAACGTCCAGGCCTTGCCCCGAATGACCTTCGGGAGGGTCATCTCTCCCCTCCACCCCTCGGGGGGAGGGCCAGGGAGAGGGGCGTGAATGGAGTCATCTGATCGCGGCCGGCATGTGCTTGAGCACCTCGCTCGGGTGGGTGATGACGCCGGTGACCGCGCTCGCGGCGGCGACCGCCGGATTCGACAGGTAGACCATCGCTTTCGGGTGGCCCATGCGGCCCGGGAAGTTCCGGTTGGTGGTGCTGAGGCAGACCTCTCCTTCCCCGAGGACCCCCATGTGCCCGCCGAGGCACGCGCCACATGTGGCCGTCGTCCAGGCCGCGCCCGCGGCCAAAAACGTCCTGATCAGCCCTTCCTTCTCGGCCTGGATCGCAACCTGGTGCGACGAGGGCGTGATGATGAGCCGGCAGCCGTCGGCGACCTTGTGTCCGTCGAGCACGGCTGCCGCCCGACGCAGGTCGGTGATGCGCGAATTGGTGCACGAGCCGATGAACACCTGGTCGAGCCGCGTACCGAGAACCTCCGACAAGGGCGCGTAGTTGTCGGGCGACATGGGTTTGGCGACGCCGAGCTCAACCGCGGCCGCATCGAACTCGAAGACTTTCTCGTACTCGGCATCGGGGTCGGAGAAGACCGGCGTGTACGGCCGCTTGGCGCGCCCGTCGAGATACTCCCTGGTCACCTCGTCGAACTCGAGGATGCCATTCTTGGCGCCTGCCTCGATGGCCATGTTGGTGATGGTGAGGCGGGCCTCCATGTCGATGAACTTGAGCGTCTCGCCGGCGTGCTCCATCGCCTTGGACCTCGCTCCGTCGACGCCGATCTTGCCAATGACGTAGAGGATCAGGTCCTTCGCCTCGACCCACTCCTGGAGACGGTTGTGGTAGACGAACTTCAAGGTTTCCGGCACCCGGAACCACAGCTCACCGAGCGCCATGACGCATGCGAGGTCGGTGGAGCCGATGCCGGTGGCGAAGTTGTTCAGTGCGCCGTAGGTGCAGCTGTGCGAGTCGGCGCCGACGACCAGCTCACCTGGGAGCACGAGCCCGTTCTCGGGCAGCACCGTGTGGCAGATCCCGCCCTGGCCCACCTCGAAGTACCACTTGACCCCCATCTGGTGGGAGAACTCGCGGGTCAGGCGGCCGAGGGTGGCGCTGGCCGCATCCTTCGCCGGCTGGAAGTGGTCCTGGGTCACGGCCACTCGGTCGGGATCCCAGATCTTTTCGGCGCCCATCTGCTCCCGCATGATCTTGCCGGCGGGAGGGATCGTCAGGTCGTGGCCCATCGCGAAGTCGATCTTGGCCAGGAT
>WNEZ01023025.1_pt1 | contig 10035 bp, 11 predicted proteins | sample 5400521 | NCBI WGS metagenome assembly WNEZ01 (sample SAMN13153339, study PRJNA577476) | soil metagenome | isolation source: 120 cm saprolite under Douglas fir tree site 2 hole 1 replicate 1 | place: USA:California | collected 2015-04-18 | reverse complement strand
GGATTGGAACCTGAACCGCTTTGGTCAGTTCCCGCGGGCGTTCCGGTCGTGCCCGGTGGATTGGTGCCGGATGTCGTTCCAACTAGCTGGGTTCCAGTTTGGCTTTGGCCCTGTTGACCGCCTACGCCGGGCTGCGGCGGAGCGCCAGGCCCGTTCAAGGCACTCGCCGGTGTGCCCAAGCCGCCTGCCGGAGGAATCTGGAGGTTTCCCGTGCGGGGTTTCAGGCTACCAATGAGTTGTCCCGCAGCCCCGACGTAGATGAAGCGCCACGATCCGTCCTCCTTGTTCATGGGATCTTTGTAAGACTGGCGCAGGAAGCGGAGCGAGCCCATCTTCGGCTTGGTGAGATCGTCGAGCGAGGTGGGAAAACGCCCCATCTTGCGGTAATAAAGTTTCACCCCGCGGGCGTATTGCTTTCCGCGCCAGATCATCTCCTTCTCTTGTTCGCGTCTGCCCTCGGTCAGGATGTTGGGCGCAACCCTCATGGTAAGAAGAAGCAGCGCAGTAACAAGAAAGATGGCCACGAGCAGGGCATACCCTCTCTCACTACGAGCAGGGCATACCCTCTCTCACTCGGTTTCCCTGTCGTTCGTGGGCGTCTGAGGTTCATGCCGATGGGCCCGCCTGTTCTTCGAGGACTGCCCTGCCCTTGCGCCCCGAGGTGACTTCTTCGAACTCGAGCGTCGCGTTGCCCACTCTCAGGATGCGATAGCGATTGAGCAAAACTTCGCCCTCCGCAACGACATAAACGTCCTGGCCATCAGTGAAAAAGGCGCGGCGGGAGGCGCCGTTCGGGACGGTGCCGTAGCCGAAGAACTTGATGTTTGGGGGGAGTACTGGATCTGGGTCGGGCGCGGGCGGAGCTGGTAGAGCTGGTAGAGGACAACAAACTGGGTGGGGATCCTTTTTGGGAACCTGGGACGCTGGCGGCGGAGCAGCAGTCGTAAAAATATTGCGCCCACTGCTCTTGTACTCCGTCTTACGCGCGCCTTCCAGTATGTGCCAGTGAATTGCCGGGTTTTCAACGGAGAGCAATTGAGCAGTCTTGGCCGGGGAGTCGGCGGGGTCGGTCAAAGCAGTCCTGTCACGCTCGAAATACCAAAACCAGATGGCGCCGGCGATAACGAGGAGCGCAACTAGCACCGCGAGCTGCTTCTTTTGCTTCATGACGCGGTCCGAAAATACGTTTTGAGGTGCAGCGCGACTTTAATGACATTTGCGGGCCCTCGGTTTGCGTTCTCTGTGGCCAGATTCAGCGAATCCACTTCGTACAGGTTGGTGGAGCGTTGCAGGGCGTTCAGGAACTGAATCACGCTCTTGTAATCACCGTCGACGGTCGCATCGATCATCACCCCGGTTAGCCGGCGGCCGGCAACCTCCGTCTCCTTGAATGTGACGTCGTCAAGGTGGACACTGGATCTCTTGGCCATGCCCCCGAGTTCGGAGGTGACCGAAGAGTAGCCAGAGGATGCCGGGAAGAGCGACCGATCGAACTTGTCGCAATCCCTCTGAATTGCGGGAATGTTATCCCGGATGTCCTGGGCGCGCTTGATGTCCGCCTTCAGGAGATCATGGCGCCTGATCTCGGCAGCGAACTGCTGTTGTGGCGTGCGCGGCGCGGAGGCGAGCTGCCAACTGTAGGCCGCAAGAGCAACGTCGGCGAGGATGAGCAGTGCCAGTACGCCGAGAATAACCTGCTTTCGCGATGTGAAGTCATGCCGCATCAAATCCTCGAATAGACGGTGGTCAGCTGCACGACCTTCTGATCGCTGGCCGAACCGGCGAGCTGGTTCGGCGTGCCCTCATGCTGCACTCGAACTTCAGTGAACTCCTTTGATTCTTCGAGGGCGTGCAGGAATTTCAACTTTGCCCCGGAAGAATGTGCTCCAGGTCCATGAACATCTGCGTCCAATTGAAGCTGCGCGCGTCGATGATCGTATTGATAAATGCCGCGCGGTCATGCAGGGTGGCGACGTCCTTCTGACTGAAATAGCGCTCGAGTTCCCTGCGCTGCGTCTCGAGCTTGGCCATCTCCTGGCGCGCTTTCTCCGTGCGGGCCCGGAGTTCCGCATCAGCTCCGCGGGCAGAGTGAACGTGCCAGCCAAGACCGAGAAAAAAAAGACCCGAAACAAAGACGGTGAGACCAGCACCCGCAAAGAATCGCCGGTGGGTTTCCAGAGCTTTGGTCGCTAAATTGAGCCGAACTCTCACTTCCTAATTTTGCCACATTCTTCAGAAATCGTTATCAGCCACGCTGGAGCACCCAGCCAACCAATCCTTCCAATTCACGATCAACAAGCGGAAGAGCATCATCCTTGACGTATCCTTCGGAGATCGCTGAGTGCAGCAGCGAACGCACCTGGCAATGGAACTCCTCTTCGAGAGGGCGGACAAATTCAGGGAGACGCGCGCCAAGTCCGGCAAGGCGGACCGATTGAATGGCCTCCTGCCAGGTGTCCTGGTAGTACGCAGCCACCGGAAAAATTTCTTCCAGAAGCATCTGCGGGGTGAGGTCTGTGCCGTACGCGGGGAGTTCCGTGCAACGATAGCCGCACAGAACACCAGTGCGTACGATCGCCGTGGTAAGGGAAGAACCCGAGACGCGCGCGAGAAGCGTCGGCTTCTCATCATCGAGGATGGCGATGGCAGCGAGCGAAGAACTCAGCACTACGCCCGGATGAAGTCCGGTGCCCTCGGCAAGGGATTCGTACTCGCGAATGATGCGGAGCCGCGCGAGTCCGGTCACGACGTCAACACCTGTTTCGCGCGGCGCCTGGCGCATGTAAGAGATGACCGTCTCATCCGCCTCGAAGGGCACACTCTTCTTAAGCTTCCAACGCAGCATCGGGATGGCTTCCTCTGCTGAGCGAGGGAAATCCTCGAAGTGCTGGACGAATACGCGAATCACGGGATCGGGGAGGATTAGTGCGACATCTTCATCCCGGGAGCGCAAACGATAGCACGCTTTGGAGACGGCCGCCTTGACGGCGGCAGAATTCACCAGATTGATTTCGACGGCCGATGGAACAATCGCTCCGGGCGGCAGTGATTCAACGGCGAACATATCCAGGGAGCCCGCGCGGCTCCAGCGGGCCGCCGCCACGCGGTCCGGCGCAACCTCGATGGCCAACGGGGGATGGGGCATGGCATCAAGCCAGCCCGCAATGCGGCGCATCAGGCCGCTCCGGTAGATTCCCTGATGGAGTGCGGCGCTGCTACTCAACGAAAGTCACCTTGTTAATTTCTTTTACGGTGGTAATGCCGGCACGAATCTTGGCAAGTCCGCTCTCGCGCAGAGGGGTCATTCCCTCTTCGCGCGCGACGCGCTTGATTTCCGAGGTCGGCCGGCGGTCTACGATCATTTCCCGGATGCGGTCGGTTAAGTCCAGCAATTCGCAAATCGCAGTCCGTCCATGGTACCCGGTGCCCGAGCATTCCAAACACCCCGCGCCCTCGACAAGCACAACGTTCACCCAAATAGCGGGATCAAGGCCCGCTTCTTTCAGCTCTTCGGAAGAATATCGCTTGGGCTTCTTGCAGCTCGGACAGATCACGCGGACCAGGCGCTGCGCCATGATGCAGTTGAGGGCGGAGACAAAGTTGTAAGGCTCAACGCCCATATTGATGAAGCGGCCGATGACGTCGGTAACGTTGTTGGCGTGAACCGTGGTGAAAACGAGGTGACCGGTAAGGGCGGACTGGATGGCGATCTGCGCGGTTTCTTGATCACGGATCTCTCCGACCATGATTTTGTCGGGGTCGTGGCGCAGGATGGAGCGCAAGCCGCGGGCGAAGGTGAGGCCTTTCTTCTCATTCACGGGAATCTGCGTGATGCCACGGACTTGATATTCGACGGGATCTTCGATGGTGATGAATTTGTCTTCGTCGCTCTTGATCTCGTTGATGGCGGCGTAAAGCGTGGTGGTCTTGCCGGAACCCGTCGGACCCGTCACAAGGACCATGCCATAAGGCTCACGAATGTAGCGGCGGAAGCGGCGAGTTTCTTCCGGGGAGAAACCAACGACGTCCAGAGTCAGGCTTTTGAATTTTTCCGAAAGCGTCTCTTTATCGAGAACGCGAAGCACCGCGTCTTCACCGTGACTGGCGGGCATGATCGAGACGCGCAGGTCGATATAGCGCCCTTTGTATTTCACGCGGAAACGCCCGTCCTGCGGGATGCGGCGCTCGGCAATATCCAAATCGCTGAGCACTTTGATGCGTGAGAGTACCGTAGAGTGCCATTCCTTGGAAATGGGCTGCATGGCGTGCTGCAGGACGCCGTCGATACGGTATTTGACGGCAACTTCCGCATCGCGCGCCTCGATGTGGATGTCGCTGGCGCGACGCTCGAGTGCGGTAAAAATAATGGTTTCGACGAGCCGTACCACGGGGCTGGCGGTGCTGTCCCGTGTCAAGCGATCGCCGGAAATCGTCTCTTCGCTCTCCTCTTCCTCCTTGGAGGTCTGGAGAGTGAAGGCCTCCGTAGCCTGCTCCAGCACGCGCTGCGATTGCTCGGTACGCTTCAGCAGATCGCTAATCTGCCGGGGGGTGGCAACTTTAATGGCAAGCTTCTTGCCCAAGAGCAGCGGCAGCTCATCGCTCATTTGAACCTGACCGGGGTCGGCGGCCGCGATGGACAAGACATTGTTGTGCAGTTCAAGGGGGACGAAGTTGTAGCGGAACATCAGGTCCGCTGGGATGGCGCGGAAGAGCTCCGGATCGATCCGTTGTTCCCGGAGATCAATAAACGCATAGCGATATCTTTCGGCGAGTTTGCGCGCGACATCGCGTTCGTGCTGCTCGTCGTCGGCTCCGGGAAGCCCCGGCGCGGGAGGAAGTTGTTCGGTAGAGGCCATGATTCCTTATTTTGCCGTACCCGCAAGAGAAAAAGAAAAAATGGGCAGGTAGAGGGAAATGAGAATAAAGGCGACGAGCAATCCCATGAAGATCAACAGAATGGGCTCGATGAGGGCAACGAGCGCGGACAAACGCAAATTGACCTCCTCCTCATAGAATTCGGCCACGCTATTCAGCATGGGTGAAAGCGCACCGCTCGACTCGCCGACCTCAATCATGTCCAGGGCCATTTCCGGCATCACGCCGCTGGACGAGAGGGCCACATGGACGGATTCTCCCTCGCGAACCCTTTGCGTTGCCTGCGCGACCGCAGAGCGCAGCAATTTGCTAGTGATAGCGTCACTTGCAGTCTGGAGCCCAGCGACCAGAGGTGTGCCTCCCGTAAGCAGCGTCGAAAGTGTGCGCGAAAACTGCGCGACTTGAAATTTGAGGAGCGTGTCTCCAAGCACCGGCAGACGGAACTTGAAACGATCGAAAGCCGTTCCTCCCTGTTCCGTGCGGGACCACAAAAAAACTCCCGCGGCAGCCGCGGCCATCAACGCGACGATTCCCAACACAACGAAACGGTAGTCTATGGTCACGGCGATCAACAACCGCGTGGGCGCAGGGAGTTCTACGTTCAAATCCCGGTAGAGCATGGCGAACTTTGGGATGACCGCCGTGACAAGGTAAGTCACGATCGCGATCGCGACGGTGACCAGCAGCGTGGGGTAAACGAGCGCGGCCAGAATTTTTTTTCGGACTCCCGTACTCACGCGTTGATAGGCAATGTAATAGTCCAGGACTCCCGGTAAGTTCCCGCTCTTTTCTCCGGCAAGGATGGCTGTGGAATAAACTTTTGAAAACACGCCGGCTTCCGCCACCGCCTCGGAGAGTGACTTACCTTCGCGGACTCGATCCCGGATCTGCGAGATCACCGGGCGGAGTTTTGGAGAGGCGGCGCGATTGGCAAGAAGATCCAGCGCTCTCAGGATAGGCAAACCGGCTTTAATGAGCGTGTTGAATTGCTGGTTGAGGATCAGGAAGTCCGAACCGCCAATCTGGCGCCCACCTCTCTGGCGAACGAAGGCGGCGAGACGGCCCCCTCGGGATTCCACCGAATAGACGTAGAGGCCCCTGTCCGCAAGCTTCTGGCGCGCTTCGTCAAGCGAGCTTGCAGCTTCAACGTGCGAAAAGACACGTCCCTCAGCATCCGCCACGCGGCAGACAAATTCTCCCATACGACCTCAGTCTACCTCATCTACCTCATATGCGGGATAGGCCGCGGAGGTTGGCTGTTCCTCGTAGCAAATGGGCGGGCATGTCTTCTGGTCTAAGGTTTTACCCTCATATCGTCGACTGGCTATTCCCCATTCACAATAGCAACCCCTGGGGGAACCTCGAAACGGAAGAGGGCATCGCTCACGGGGGGATCAAATTCCCAGTTCGCAAACTTGAACTCCAGCTCGACACGTCCTCCATCGCGCAAGACAACCCGCGTGAGATTCGCAGTGGCACGCGAAACCTCCAGGAATATTGCGCTTTCGGGAACAGTTTGCCTAAGCCCCGTTCCGGTAGCGGCGGATCGCTTCTCTTTCGCATCTGTACCGCGAGGAACGCAATACAACATGACATCGTCAGCACTATCGGGTTTTACGTCTGTTGTGGGTTCAACGCGGGCGCAAACCCTGTCCAATTTCATCTCTCCCGCAAGCAGTGCCAGCGGCGTTCGCCAGTCTGTGCTCTGCTTCGCGGGTACACGCGTGACGGTATGGTCCGCAGGAACATAAAACCACGCGGTCTTGCCATCTACGAGAAAGAGATTGTTCTCGGGAGACTCGTATTCCCATCTCATCTTTCCCGGCTTGCGAAAATAAGCTCTGCCGGCTTCTACTCGGACCAGCCGCCCGTTCTCGCTATAACGCTCCAGAAATGTTGCTTGGAGCGTGCGCGCCGCACGATACCGCGCTTCAAGCAAGACAATGATGGGCTTCGCGTCTGGAGCAATGGACCACCAGCTTGTTGCTAGGGCACTCAAATACACGAAGAGTTTCATCATCTTTGAAGTTTAGCAGGATTCGCGCTCACGGAAGAGCGCATCCGGCGTCACCCCTCCGGTCGAGGTCACGCAAGGCGAAGACAAAGGTGGAAGCGAATGTCGAACGGGTTACGACGAACGCAGCCTAGAAGCCTTCGCGGCCGCCGACAACCCTGGACTATTGAATGGCGGCGAACGCACCCGAATCGCATGGATTCGGTGGCGCCACGCCAGCGGGGTCGGCGCGGATCACACCCGTCTGGTCCGAGCAGAAAGAGCGTTGGCCGGTCTGGCCTAACACCATGGGAACTGCGCTCACGCTGAAATTTGCGTTGGGTGTCGTTACCGTGCCCACTGCAGCCGGCGTGGGAGTTGTGATCGTATAGCCGCTTTTTGTTCCAGAGGATAACAAGCTGTCAAGGATACAGGACGTGGCTGAGGAGGCGACGCAGACGGCACCGACCGGACCGCCCAAGTTAGCGAGCTGTATTGATGGTTCGGAGAGATTCCGCCGTTGACGCCTCGTTGGCCATGAGACGCGATCTGAGGTAGCTTGGAATCGCGATAGCGGCGATGATCAAAATGATCGCAACCACAATAAGCAGCTCGATGAGGGAGAACCCGGCCTGTCTCTGTCGCATAGGGATTCCGGAAGAGTATTAACCTTTCACGAGCCTTGACGACAAAAGGCACTAAGCCTTTCATGCACGCGAAGGCCCCTTTGACACGCCCTTTTGCCCCCCTTTTTTGTGCGATTCTAAGCCCGTAAGTCACTGCCAGCCCGTGAAAACTGACACAAACTGTCACATTGACTGCGCTAGTGACAGAAAGAGTCGAGCGACGCTCCGATTCAATTCCCCAAGTCGGTAAGTACATATCCCACAGCGCCGAAAGTTTCGCCGCAAAACAGAGCAGGGGATTGATTCCCCGTGTTCAGTTTGATTCGCCGACAGATTGGGTGTTGGGCGCTGAGCTTTGCGAGCTCGTTCTCTACGAACTATGAGCGGGGGGCGCCGTTTGGCCGCGCAATGACGTTAATACTTGCTCCGTCAGGGATGAAAGTCTCGAGTTCCGCCGCATCAAGCGGAAGGGATTTCGACGCCGTCGCGTCCTGCAGGGCGTATCCGGCATCTCGCAAGAGTGCGACCAATGCGGCAAAACTGTGGTGATTTTCGGCGTGGACGTAGGGGGACATCTCGATCACTAAGATAGGCCGAAACCTCGTAAGAACTTCCAAACCGCCCCGTAGCACCGGCAGTTCGTGACCGTCTACATCAATTTTGATGAGATTCAGGCGGTCGATTCCTTGGCGTTCCACAAAGCGATCGAGAGTGTCAATTGATGCTCCCTGGGTTGTGACTAGCCGACCGCGGTGCTTAGGATGAACGGAATCATCCTTCTCGAGGGGCCAACTCGCGTAGATTCCCTGGTGCGCAGTCTCCGCAGGTTCCGCAGCCAAAAGAATTTGTTGTGGAAACGTGCGCGCTTCGAGTTCGGGATTCAAAGCCAGATTGCACTTCAATTTGGCAAACGCAAAGTCCGCAGGCTCGAAGGCGAAGACCCGCCCCGAGGGTCCAACACTCCGTGCCAATCCCAGGGTATGTGCACCAATATTCGCGCCGATATCGAAAACCACATCGCTGGGACGCACCAGCTTTTCGAGGGCAAGAACCGTCGAGCGTTCAAATGAACCCAGCAGATAAATCGAGAAATCGATCCCCTCGCTCAGGTCCAGCCGCCACTTAAGGCCACCGCGACGGACCGTGGCGAGATTGTCTTTGCCCACTAGGCCGCGCCCAGCGGCGACAACTCTGTAGGCTAAAGCGGCAAGCAAAACTTTCGTTTTCGTTGTCAGCATCGGTTCCACGATTATGCCCGCGCTACGTCATCGCGCCAACATTTCTTCCGATTCTCGAATTCTTCCCGTTACGAGAGCTGCCGTGCAGCGCCAGGCGCTCGGCCAAATATGCCGAGAGCACGGGCAGTGAAAAACGCTAACGTCGGCGCAAGACAATCAGGGCGAACATTCCCAGGTGAGCCATCTGCGCTTCCAGTCTCCGTTCGAGTGCTGCCCACGCAGAATGCGTGAATCCTGGCATCAAGCTGCGCATCCCAACTCCGCCAGACACCAGGTACCGAAAAGGGAGAAACGGTAGAATCTGCTCAATCAACAATTCTCGGAATTCTCTTTCAAACTTGCCACGATCTCTAAAAAAAACAATCCAGGGGATCGCAACGTTAGCACCGGAAAGAGGGCCCGCGAAAGCGAACGACCAATCACGCGCCTCGGGGTGAAACGGTTCATGGTGGAAGTGGGAATAGACAAACCGAGACAGGGAAGTGACCCACGGCTCGATCATGAGAATTCTTCCTTTTGGGCGAATGCATCTGGAGGCCTCTGCGAAGAATCGGCCCACATCCGGCATATGGTGCATGACGTTGGTCATGACGATCGCCCTCAGCGACCCATCAGTGAAAGGCAGCCGCTGAGCCTCAACGACGACTTGCACGCCGGAACACGGAAAGACTTCAGATGTGATCAAACCCGGAATGAAACGAGCGCAATAACCTCCACCTGAGCCCAGCTCCAAAACTTCCCCGGCGCCGGATGGAAGCTCCTGCAACAGCATGCTGTACCATTCGTCATAGATCGCTTTTAGAAAGGGCTTGGAGAGAATAATCTGCTTCCGTAATTCGGTCGTCGAAGGATCGTCCAAATCGAGCGACTTTGTAAGCGGGTGCGCGAGCAAACGCCGGAGAAGCGAGGCGGACAAAGGGGCTATCCTCCCAAGCAGCACCACGCGTGCCAGCAAATTCGCAACATCCGCAGGCCATTGAAAAAAACCTTGGTCATCTTTGTCACGCCGTGGATGCGTTCCTGATAGTGCACAGGAACCTCGACAATATCCAATTGCAGCTTGCTCGCCCCAAAGAGCAACTCATAGTCGCCCCAAAGGTCCTTGATTCCCCAGCTTCCCAGATTCTGCTCCATCCGGAGCCAATCCTTACGCCAGAGCACCTTTGTGCCACAGAGGGTGTCCTTGACGCGCTGGTCCAACAAGTACGAAAAGACTAGACCGAAGAATTTGTTGCCGATCATGTTCGCAAACTTCATGGCCAGGTGCGGCATCGGGTAAACCAAGCGGCTCCCGTTGATAAAG